>VFQO010000008.1_pt1 | contig 295251 bp, 279 predicted proteins | sample 3512331 | NCBI WGS metagenome assembly VFQO01 (sample SAMN10412371, study PRJNA504923) | tailings metagenome | isolation source: Replicate 3 from Balatoc abandoned mine | place: Philippines: Itogon, Benguet | collected 2017-08-28 | reverse complement strand
GCATCGGCCAGGTCAACGGCACCGTGGCCTCGCTGGACCAGATGACGCAGCAGAATGCCGCGCTGGTCGAGCAAAGCAGCGCCGCGGCCGAGTCGCTGAAGGAACAGGCGGCACGGCTGGGCGACGTGGTGCGCCGCTTCACGCTGGCCTGACGCTCCCCTCGGCGTGGCGGCCATGCCGCCGCAGCCGGGGCACGGCAGAATCAGGCATGGCAGCTGAGCTTTCCGGTCATGCCGTAGCGACCGATCCGCGCGTGCGCAGGGCCGTGCAGGCGGCGCAATTGCGTGCGCATGCCTCGGCCGGCCTGCCCGGGTCGCTGGCGGCGCTGCTGGTCGCCGCGCTGGTCTGGCTGACGTTGGGGCCGGGGCTGCTGCTGCAGCCCTTGCTGGTCTGGACGCTGGCCGTGCTGCTGGCGCTGGCCTTGCGCCTGGCCATCGTGCTGGCAGCGCGCCGCGCGTGGCTGCGTGCGCCGTCGGACGACACCGCCGGGCGCTGGCTGCTGCGCTACCGCCTTGGCAGCTTCGTGCTCGGCGCCGCGCTCGGCACGCTGGCCTGGCTGCCACCCAGCCTGGCCGACGTGCAGACGGTGGCGATGCTGGTCTTCGCGCTGGGCGGCCTGGCCACCGGCGCGCTGATGCTGACGCTGTTCGACCTGCGTGCCGGGCTGGGCTTTGCGCTGCCCACGGTGCTGCCGCTGGCGGTGCGCATGTTCGACGACAGCCTGACCGCCACGCCGCTGGCCGGGGTGACGGCAGCGATGCTGGCGCTGCTGGTGGGCATGTTCGTGCTGGCGGCGCAGCGCACGCAGCGTGCGCGGCAGCTCCTGGCCGCTGCGCGGCTGGCCGAAGCCGACCGCACCGCGCAGGCCCAGCACGCCGAGGCCCTGCTGCGCCGGGTGTTCGACCACATCGGCGAAGGCATCAGCATGTTCGACGCCGACCTGCGCCTGCTGGCCTGGAACGCACGCTTCGTCGAGCTGGTGGGCCTGCCGCCGCAGGTGGTGCGCATGGGCATGCAGTTGCAGGACGCGCTGCGGCTGCAGATCGCCCGCGGCGAGTTCGGCGCCATCGCCGACGCCGAGGGCGAGATCGCGCGCCGCATCGACGACCTGCATCGCCGTCCGCAGGCCGTGACGCGCCGCGTGCGCCCCGACGGCCGCACCATCGAGCTGCGCCGCAGCCCCATGCCCGACGGCGGCTTCGTCACCGTCTACGTCGACATCACGCCGCGCCAGGCTTCGGAGCAGGCGCTGGCCGAGAACCGGCGCATGCTGTCGCTGCTGCTGGAGAACACGGCACAGGGCTTCTGGTTCATCGACAACGACCTGCGCACCACCGACGCCAACCCCGCCATGTGCCGCATGCTGGGCGTGGAGCGCAACGCGCTGCTCGGGCGCACGATCTACGAGTTCGTCGACGACGAGAACGCCGCCGTCTTCCGCCGCCACGTGGAGCGCCGCGCCGCCGGCCACGCCGACAGCTACGAGATCGCGCTACGCCGCAGTGACGGCAGCCTGGTGCACTGCTACAACAACGCAACGCCGATCTTCGACGCCGCCGGCCGCAAGATCGGCGCCGTGGGCCTGTTCTCCGACATCAGCGCGCAGAAGCAGGCGCAGCAGGCGGTGCGGCTGGCCGGCGATCTGCTGGAGCAGAAGTCGCACGTGCTGGAAGTGACGCTGGAGAGCCTGTCGCAAGGCGTGCTCAGCGTCGACGCCGACGGCCGCGTCAACGCCTGGAACAGCCGCTTCCTGGAGCTGCTCGACATCCCCGAAGCCATGATGCTGCAGCGCCCGACGCTGCACGCGCTGGGCCGCTGGCAGGCCGAGCAGGGCCACTTCGGCGCCGAGATGGAACGCATGGACGATGCCGGCCGCGCGCAGATGCACCGCTTCCTGGCCGGCGACGAACGGGCCATCGCGCCCAGCTACCAGCGCACCAAGGCCGACGGCACGGTGCTGGAGATCCGCGCCAACTTCGCGCCCGACGGCAGCCTGGTGCGCACCTACACCGACGTCACCGCCAGTGTCGGCGCGCAGCAGGCGCTGCGCGAGAGCGAGACGCGCTTCCGCGACCTGGCCGACGGCGCCCCGGCGCTGATCTGGCGCGCCGGGGCCGACGGCACCGCCACCTGGTTCAACCAGCGCTGGCTCGACTACACCGGCCAGACGCTGGAGCAGGCCCTGCATACGCCCTGGTCGACACGGCTGCACCCCGACGACTACGCGCGCTGCAACGCCAACTTCGAGCGCGCCTTCCGGCAGCGCCTGCCCTACGACATCGAGTTCCGCGTGCGCTGCGCCGACGGCAGCTTCGCCTGGGTGGCCGACACCGGCATCCCGCGCTTCGACGCCCAGGGCACGTTCGAGGGCTTCATCAGCTACGGCTGGGACATCACCGCGCGCAAGGCCGCCGAAGGCGCACTGATCGCGGCCAAGGACGAGGCCGAACGCGCCAACCGCGCGAAGTCGCAGTTCCTGTCGCGCATGTCGCACGAACTGCGCACGCCGATGAACGCCATCCTCGGCTTCGGGCAGCTGCTGGAAGCCGACGCCGACGAGCCGCTGCGCCCCGGCCAGCGCGCACGCGTGCAGGAGATGCTGCGTGGCGGGCGCCACCTGCTGTCGCTGATCAACGAAGTGCTGGACCTGGCGCGCATCGAGGCCGGCACGCTGCAGCTCGACCTGCAGCCGGTGGCGCTGGACCCGCTGGTCGACGAATGCCAGCGCCTGGTGCAGCCGGTGGCGCGCGAACGCGGCATCGCGCTGTCGGTGCAGACCCCGCCCGAAGGCGCCGGCCACGTGCTGGCCGACCCGACCCGGCTGCGACAGGTGCTGCTGAACCTGCTGTCCAACGCCATCAAGTACAACCGCCAGGGTGGCTCGGTGGTGCTGCGCTGCAGCCCCGACCCCGACGGCCGCGTGCGCGTGGCCATCAGCGACTGCGGCCCCGGCATCAGCGCGGCGCAGCAGGAACGGCTGTTCACCGCCTTCGAGCGCCTGGACGCCGACCGCTCGGCCGTGGAAGGCGCGGGCATCGGCCTGGCGCTGAGCAAGTGGCTGGTCGACCTGATGCACGGCACGATCGGCGTGCACAGCGAGCTGGGCGTCGGCAGCACGTTCTGGGTGCTGCTGAGTCCCGCGGCGCCTGCCGTGGCTGACGCCCCAGCTGCCCCGACCGACCCAGCTGCACTGCCGGCGCCCGACGCCCGGACGCCAGCGTCGCCGGGCCAGCGCCAGACCGTGCTCTACATCGAGGACAACACCGTCAACCAGCTGCTGATGGAAGGCATGCTGGCGCAGCGCCCGGGCATCCGGCTGCTGGTGGCCGGCCTGCCCGGCACCGGCCTGGCGATGGCGCTGCAGGCCCGGCCCGATCTGGTGCTGCTCGACATCCAGCTGCCCGAGATGAGCGGCTTCGAGGTGCTGGCGCGGCTGCGCGCGCAGCCGGCCACGCGCGACATCCCGGTCATCGCCGTCAGCGCCAACGCCATGCCCGACGACGTGGCCGAAGCCCGACGTGCCGGCTTCGACGCCTACCTCACGAAGCCACTGGAGCTGCAGCGCCTGCTGGCTGCCGTGGACACGGCGCTCGCCGCCCGCACGCCCCCGGGCAACGACGGCAACGGCGGCGTCAAGGCGTGACGGCGAACAGCAGGTAGTCGCGCGGCACGCCACGCACGAGGCGGAAGTTGCGCAGCCGGCCTTCGTACACGAAGCCGCTCTTCAGCAGCACGCGCTGCGAGGCCAGGTTGGGCTCCAGCGTCGTGCCCTGGATGCGCACCCATTGCCGCACGCCCAGCCCCCAGTCCACGGCCGCGCGCGCGCAGGCGCTGGCCAGGCCGCGGCCCCACAGCTCGGGGTGCAGCGTATAGGTGATCTCGGCCGTGCGGTTCAGCACCGAGATGCTGTGGAAACCCACGTTGCCGGCGAGGCGGCCGTCGTCGCTGCGGCACAGCGCGAACTGCAGCGGCGCGCCGGGATCGTCGGCTTCCAGGCGGTCGAAGAGGGGCCACAGGTCGGCGACCGAGTTGACGCTGGAGCTGGTGTGCAGCTTCACCTGCGGCAGCACCTCGATGGCGGCCCAGGCGTGCGCGTCGTCACGCCGCAGCGGGCGCAGGTGCCAGCCGGGCAGCGCCAGCGCCGGCACGCCGGTGTCGCCAGGGGCCGGCACCGGCGTCATGCGCCGCCGCCCTGCGCCTGCCGCAGGCGCCGCAGCTGCAGCCTGCACCAGGCCCAGACCGCCAGCGACGCGCTGCCGGCCAACGCAAGCCCGGTCCACACCAGCGGCGAGGCCGGGTTCGGCGCGATGTGGTGCGCCACCGAGGTCTCGATGCCGAAGAGCACGCAGACGACCGCGGCGCCCAGCGCCAGCGCAGCGCGCTTCTCGAGCGTGGCGCTGCGGGCTGCAAGATCGGCGGCGGGGTCGGCAGCGGCAGTCATGGGCGGCGGTCGTGCAGATGGTCCGGCAGCGGCAGCCCGCTGCGACGCGCCGCACTCTACACGCGCACCGGCTCCTCGGCATCGGTGCGCGCACCAGCCCGGGCGGCACGCAGCGGGCCCGGCACCACCTCGTGCGCTTCCAGCCACGGCGCCAGCGGCTGCGGCCGGGCGAACAGGTAGCCCTGCAGCACGTCGCAGTGGCTGGCCGCCAGGAAGTCGGCCTGCGCCTGCGTCTCCACGCCTTCGGCCACCACGCGCAGGCCCAGGTGCGCGGCCACCGACAGCACGGCCTCGACGATGGCCGTGGCGTTGGCGTCGTGCGGCGTGTCGCGCACGAAGCTGCGGTCGATCTTCAGCTCGTACAGCGGCATGCGGCGCAGGTACGACAGGCTGGAGTAGCCGGTGCCGAAGTCGTCGATCGAGAAGCGCACGCCCAGGGCCACCAGCTCGCGCATGCGCGCCACGGTGTCTTCCCAGTGGTCGATCAGCAGGCCCTCGGTCACCTCCAGCACCAGCTGCGAGGCCGGCGCGCCGCTGGCCTGCAGTGCCGCACGCACCTGCTCGACGAAGTGGTCCTGGCGGAACTGCCGCGGGCTCACGTTGACCGACAGCGTGAGCGCGCTGCCCGCGGCGTGCAGCCGCGCCAGCGCCTGGCAGGCCTGGTCGATGACGAAGGCGCCCAGCGCCAGGATCAGCCCCGACTCCTCGGCGATGGGGATGAAGGCCGCCGGCGAGACACTGCCGCGCCGCGGGTGCTGCCAGCGCAGCAGCAGCTCGGCGCCGACCTCGCGGCCGCCCGCGTCGACCTGCGGCTGCACGTGCACGTGGAACTGGCCGTCGGCCAGGCCCTGCTGCATGTCCTGCTCCAGCGCCAGCCGTTCTTCCACCTCGACCTGCATGCCGGCCTCGAAGAACGCGATGCGGTTGCGGCCTGCCGCCTTGGCGCGGTACATCGCGGTGTCGGCTTCGCGCAGCAGGTCGTCCACGTGCTCCTGGCCCTTCGGGAACAGCGTGATGCCCAGGCTGCCCGAGCTGCCGTAGAGCGCGCCGCCGATCTGGAACGGCTGCGCCAGCACGTCGCGCACCTTGTCGGCCACGGACATGGCGTGGCGTGCGGCGGCGTCGGCATCGGCCCCCAGGTTGCCCAGCAGCACCACGAACTCGTCGCCGCCCAGCCGCGCCACGGTGTCCTCGCTGCGCAGCAGCGCCGACAGCCGCTGCGCCACCTGCTGCAGCAGGGCGTCGCCCACCGAGTGGCCGCGTGCGTCGTTGATCTGCTTGAAGTTGTCGAGGTCGATGAAGACCAGCGCGCCCATGCACCCGGCGCGCTGCGCGGCGGCCAGCGCGTGGCCGATGCGGTCGTGCAGCAGGCGCCGGTTCGGCAGGCCGGTGAGCGCGTCGAAGTAGGCCAGGCGGTGCGTCTCGGCCTCGGCCTGCTTGCGCGCAGTGATGTCGCTGATGAAGCCGTGCCAGAGCACACTGCCGTCTGCCAGCTGCTCGGGCTGCGCGTCGCCCTGGCGCCAGCAGGTGCCCTGCACCGGCAGCACCACGCGGTACTCCTGGCGCCACCGCTGCAGCGTGCGCGCCGACTCGCCGATGGCGTCGGACACGGCCTGCGCGTCGTCGGGGTGCAGCCGCGCGAAGATCGGCCCGGCGTCGTGCAGCACCTCGTCGGGCGTGCGCTCGTAGATCTGCCACAGGCCCTGGCTGGCGAACGGGAAGCAGCTGCTGCCGTCGGGCCGCAGCTGGAACTGGTACAGCACGCCCGGCACGTGTTCGGCCAGGTTGTGCAGCAGGGCCAGGCTGGCTTCGAGCCGGCGCGCCCAGCTGTGGCGTTCGGTGTTGTCGCGGAAGACCACGCTGGTCAGCGGGCGCCCGAGGCGGTCGTTGAACACCGACGAGGTGACCTCGGCCTCGAACACCTCGCCGCTGGCGCGGCGCAGCCGCAGTTCGCCGCGCGCGCTGCCGTGGCGCGCGCGCCGGTCCAGCAGCGGCGGCAGGCGCGTGTCGTCCAGGTCGATCAACGCGTCGCGGTGGCTGTCCAGCAGGTCGTCGTGGGCCAGCCCGAGCAGCGTGCAGGCGGCGGGGTTGGCGGCGATGACGCGGCCCTGCGGATCGGTCTGCAGCACGCCGTCCATGCTGTTGGTGAACAGCGCTTCGTAGTTGGTCTGCACGTCCACCCGCGCCTGCTCGGCACGGCGCAGCTCGGACAGGTCGGTGTTGGTGCCCGACAGGCGCAGCGCGCGGCCCTGGTCATTGCGCAGGATGTAGCCACGCGACAGCATCGGGATGTAGTGGCCGTCCTTGTGGCGCAGGCGCATCTCGGCCGCGTAGTGCTCCACGCCGCTGCGGATGGCGCTGAGGTACACGCGGTCCACGTGCAGCTGGTCGTCGGGGTGGATCAGGCGTTCCCAGAGCTGGCCGTCGTAGGGCAGTTCGGCGTCCTGGTAGCCCAGCAGTTCCCAGCCGCGCGGCGAGTAGTAGCGTTCGCCGGTCACGAGGTCCCAGTCCCACCAGCCGTCGTTGGCGCCGCGCAGCACCAGGCCCATGCGCGTCTCGCTGTCGGCCAGCCGCTGCTGCGCGGTGCGCAGCAGCGCGTGCTCGGCCTGCAGCTGCGCCATCGCGTCGGCGAGTGCGGCGTTCTGCTTGCGCAATTCCAGCTGCGCCACCACCTGGCGCGACAGCACGGCCAGCGCGTCGGCCTGCGCGGCACTGAAACTGCGCGGCACGTGGTCCATCACGCACAGGGTGCCGACGGCGTGGCCTTCGGGCGTGCGCAGCGGCGCGCCGGCGTAGAAGCGCAGGCCGTCGGCGCCGCGCACGAAGGGGTTGGACTCGAAGCGGGCGTCGCGCTGCAGGTCGGGCACCACCAGCACGCCGGTCTGGCGGATCGCGTGGTCGCAGAAGGCCGACGCACGCGGCACCTCGGCGAGCTCCAGGCCCACGCGCGACTTGAACCACTGCCGGTCGGCGTCGATCAGCGACACCGCGGCCAGCGGCACGCCGAAGACCCGCGCAGCCAGCTCGGTGATGTCGTCGAACGGGGCCTCCGGCGGCGTGTCGAGCACGCGGTACTCCACCAGGGCCTGCAGGCGCTGAGTTTCGGCGGGGCTCGGTGCGTTGTCGGCGGGCATGGCAAGCGGGATCGCGATGCCTGGAGTTTCGGTCGCACAGCGGCGCGATGTAGCCCGCGCGGACGGCATGGGTGCGAAAAATCGCAAAAAACGATGCTTTGTCGCCACATCGGTGCCTGCGCAGCCTGATCTGGTGCATTCGCCGAATTCACTCAATTCGAATGCGAGCACACCGATATCAGAACTGCTGGAGTTGTCTGCGCGAGGTGATGCGATGAAGTTGGGTCTGAAGCTGCCGCTGGCTTTTGCCGCGGCCATGCTGGTGTTGCTGGCTGCCGCGTTGTTCGGCATCCAGCAGTTGCACCAGGCCTTGCGCAGCTACGCCGTGGCGGTGGCTGGCACGGTGGCGCTGGAACGCGAGGTCGCCGCGATCTCGGTGGACTTCAAGACGCAGGTGCAGGAGTGGAAGAACACCTTGCTGCGCGGCCACGACGCCAAGGGCATGGACAAGCACTGGCAGGCCTTCGCGAAAACCGAGGCTGCCGTGGCCGCGGAAGCACAGCGGCTGCTCGGCCACCTGCCCGACGGCGACGCCCGCACGCTGCTGCAGCAGTTCGCCAGCGCCCACACGGCGATGGGTGCGAGCTACCGCCAGGGCCACGCGGCCTTCGTCGCCGCCGGCTTCGACCCCAAGGTGGGCGACAAGGCCGTGGCCGGCATGGACCGCGAACCCACCCGCCTGCTCGACGCCGCTGGCGAGCGCATCGCGGCGATGGCCCAGCAGACCGCGCAGCAGGCCGACGCCGACGGGCGCCGCGCCATCGTCGTCAGCCTGGGTGTGATGCTGGTGGTGTGCGCGCTGGCGGTGGGCGGCGGGCTGCTGTTCAGCCGGGCCATCACGGCGCCGCTGCGCCGCGCGGTGGACCTGGCGCAGGCCGTGGCCGGCGGCGACCTGACCCGCCGCGCCGAGCCCCAGGGCCGCGACGAGACAGCGCAGCTGCTGCAGGCCCTGGAGACGATGCGCCAGGCGCTGGCGCAACTGGTCGCCGGCGTGCGCCAGAACGCCGACGGCGTGGCCACGGCCAGCACGCAGATCGCCCAGGGCAACCTGGACCTGAGCCAGCGCACCGAGGAGCAGGCCAGCGCGCTGCAGCAGACCGCGGCGTCCATGGACGAGCTCGGCGCCACCGTGCGCCAGAACGCCGACAACGCGCGCCAGGCCGACCAGCTGGCGCAGGCCGCGTCGGCCGTGGGCATGAAGGGCGGCCAGGTGGTGGGCCAGGTCGTTGCCACGATGAAGGGCATCAACGACAGCAGCAAGAGGATCGCCGACATCATCGGCACCATCGACGGCATCGCGTTCCAGACCAACATCCTGGCGCTGAACGCCGCGGTGGAAGCCGCACGCGCCGGTGAACAAGGCCGCGGCTTCGCGGTGGTGGCCAGCGAGGTGCGCAGCCTGGCGCAGCGCAGCGCCACCGCTGCACGCGAGATCAAGGCGCTGATCCACGACAGCGTCGGCCGCGTGCAGGACGGCAGCGCGCTGGTGGACGCCGCCGGAGCCACCATGCAGGAGGTGGTGGTGTCGATCCAGCGCGTGAGCGACATCGTCGGCGCCATCAGCCTGGCCAGCAGCGAGCAGAGCACGGGTGTCGCGCAGGTGGGTCAGGCGCTGAGCCAGATCGACCAGGCCACGCAGCAGAACGCGGCGCTGGTGGAAGAAAGCGCCGCGGCCGCAGCCAGCCTGCAGCAGCAGTCGCAGTCGCTGGTGGGCGCGGTGGCCGTGTTCCGCACCGCGTAGCCTGCGGCCGCCGCCGCGGCCACTGCCTGGGCTTACACCGCAGCGCGGCGCAGCGTCTCCACCACCGGCCGGCGCAGCACGTCGCGCAGGCCCCACCAGCCCGCGGCCAGCGCCAGCAACGCGCCGGCCAGCGTGCCGACCAGCGGCACCCAGGGGCTGGGGTTCCAGTCGAACTCGAAGGCGTACTTCGCCAGCGCCCAGCCCACCACCGCCGCGGCCACCGAGGCCAGGAAGCCCGCCAGCGCGCCCACGCCCAGCAGCTCGGCGCGCTGCACCTGGCCCAGCAGCCCGCTGCCCGCGCCCATGGCCCGCATGATCGCGAACTCGCGCGCGCGGCTTTCGCGCGTGGCGCTGACGGCCGCGAACAGCACCACCAGCCCGGCGATCAGCGTGAAGCCGAACAGGAACTCCACCGCGCGGATCACCTGGTCCAGCACCTGCTGCACCTGGGCCACGCTGGCCGAGACGTCGACGTTGGTGATGTTCGGGAAGTCGCGGCTGAGCGCGTTGTCGAAGCCGGGCGTGGCCGGCGCGCGGAAGGCGCTGATGTAGCTGATGGGCACGTCGTCCATCTGCGCCAGCGGGAACAGCACGAAGAAGTTCACGCGCATCGAACCCCAGTCCACCTTGCGCAGGCTGGTGATGCGGCCTTCCTTCAGCAGCCCGCCCATGTCGAAGCGCAGCGTGTCGCCCAGCTTCAGGCCCAGTGTCTGCGCCAGGCCTTCCTCGACCGAGATGGCGCCGGCCTCGTCGGCCGTCCAGCCGCCGGCGGCGATGGTGTTGTGCGCCGGCATCGCCGCCGCATGGCTGAGGTTGAACTCACGGTCGACCAGGCGCGAGGCGCGCTCGTCGGTGTAGCTCTCGGACGTGACCGCCTGGCCGTTGATGGCCACCAGCCGGCCGCGGATCATCGGGTACCAGTCGAACTGCGTCACGCCAGCGGCCTGCAGCTTGGCGCGGAACGGGTCGGCCTGGTCGGGCTGCAGGTTGATGACGAAGCGGTTGGGCGCGTCGGGCGGCGTCGCCTGGCGCCAGCTGCCGATGAGGTCGGTGCGCAGCAGCACCAGCAGCACCAGCGCCAGCAGGCCCACGGCCAGCGCCGACACCTGCAACACCGCGAACGCCGGGCGCGCGGCGATCTGCCGCGTGGCCAGCACCAGCCAGCGCGGCGCACGCGCCTCGGGCACGGCGCGGCGCAGCACGTGCACCGCGACGAAGCTGAGCAGCGCGAACACCCCGATCGCCGCCGCGAAGCCGCCCACCGCCAGCGCGCCCAGCTTCAGGTCGGACGACACCGCCATCAGCAGCGCCGCGAAACCGCCCGTGCCGGCGGCCAGCACCAGCAGCGAACTGGCCTTCAAGCTGCCGACGTCGCGGCGGATCACGCGCAGCGGCGGCACCTGCGCCAGCTGCAGCACCGGCGGCAGGCCGAAGCCCAGCAGCAGCGTGAGCCCCACGCCCACGCCGAACAGCGCCGGCCAGGCGCTGGCGGCGGGCAGCTGCGCGTCCACCAGGCCGGCCAGCAACACGACGAAGACGAAGTGCACCGCGAAGCCGATCAGCACACCCACCACGCTGGCCAGCAGGCCCACGGCTGCGAACTCCAGCGTGTAGGCGCCCGCGATGCGGCGCTGGCTCAGCCCCAGCACGCGCAGCATCGCGCAGTCGTCGAGGTGGCGCGCGGCGAAGTCGCGCGCAGCGATGGCCACCGCCACCGCCGCCAGCAGCGCCGCCAGCAGCGCCACGAGGTTCAGGAACTTCTCGGCGCGGTCCAGCGTCTGCCGCATCTCGGGGCGGCCGCTCTGCAGCGATTCCACCCGCACGCCGCGCAGCGGCGCGTCGTGGATGCGCGCTTCGGCAAAGCGCACGAACTCGCGCACCGCGGCGTCGCGCCCGGCCGGCGCGGCCACCGCCAGGCGGTGGTTGACGCGGCTGGCGGGTTGCACCAGCCCGGTGGCCGCCAGGTCGGCCTCGGCCAGCATCACGCGCGGCGCGAAGCTCATGAAGCCGGCGCCGCGGTCGGGCTCGATGACGATGATCTGCGCGATGCGCAGCGTGGCGTCGCCCAGCAGCAGCGGGTCGCCCACCTGCAGCCGCAGGCTGTCGAGCAGCCCGGCATCGACCCACACGGTGCCGGGCTCGGGCGCACGCGCGGTCACTTCCACCGGCGCATCGGGCGCAGCCTTCAGCTGCAGCCGCCCGCGCAACGGGTACGACGGCGTCACGGCCTTCACCGCCACCAACCGCGTGGCGCCGCCTTGCGCGTCGGGCGCGCGCGCCATGCTCGGGAAGCTGGTGTTGCCGGCCACCTGCAGGCCCAGCGCCTGCGCGCGCGCCACCAGTTCGGGCGGCGTCGGCTTGTCGCTGCTGACCACCGCGTCGCCGCCCAGCAGTTGCCGCGCGTCGCGCGCGAGGCCGTTGTTCAGCCGGTCGGCAAAGAAGCCGACGGCGGTGAGCGCCGCCACGGCCAGCAGCACGGCCAGCGCCAGCAGGCGCAACTCGCCGGCGCGGAAGTCGCGCAGGGTCTGGCGCCAGGCGAGCGCCACGATCGACGGGGGGTTCATGGGTGCGACGGTACCCGAAAGCGCTTGAACCCAGCATGCAAGCGGCTTGAAGCAGCGGCAGCGGCGGCAGTGCTCCAATGGCTGCATGACCACCCTGCCCCCGCTCTTCCTGTCCCACGGCTCGCCGATGACGGCGCTGGAGCCGCGCGAGGCCGGCGCCTTCATGCAGCGCCTGGGCCCGGCGCTCGCGGCGGCCTACGGCCGGCCGCGCGCCATCCTGGCCATCTCGGCGCACAGCCTGACCCGCGAGCCGCTGCTGCTGGCCGCGGCACGGCACGAGGCCATCTACGACTTCGGCGGCTTCGACCCGCGGCTGCACACGCTGCGCTACGACGCGCCCGGCGCGCCGGCGCTGGCTGCGCGCGTGGTCGGCCTGCTGCAGGCCGCCGGCCTGCCGGTGCACACGGTGGACGACGGCGGGCTGGACCACGGCATCTGGACGCCGCTGCGCTACCTGTTCCCCGACGCCGACATCCCGGTGCTGCCCCTGGCCTGGCCGCCCGACTGGAGCCCGGCACAGCTGTTCGCGCTGGGCCAGGCGCTGGCGCCGCTGGCGGGTGAAGGCGTGCTGATCGTCGGCAGCGGCAGCATCACGCACAACCTGCAGCGCGTGTTCGCCGGCGGGCGCATGCAGGTGGACCAGCCCGCCACGCCCGAGAGCACGGCCTTCCGCGACTGGTTCGCCACCACGGCGGCCGCGGCCGACTGGGACGCACTGCTCGACTACCGCCGGCAAGCCCCGCACGCGGCGCTGATGCACCCGACCGACGAGCACCTGCTGCCCTACTTCGTGGCCGCCGGCGCCGCCGGCCGCGCGCCAGCCACGCGCATCCACCAGAGCCTGACCTTCGGCGACCTGGGCATGGACGCCTACGCGTTCGGCCCCGGCGCCGCGGCACTGGCGGTGTAGCTACCCGAACAGCCCGGGCGCGTGGGCGGGTTCGCTCGCGTCGTCGTTGTAGAAGCAGCGCGGGCACACGGCGCGGTAGCGCTCGTTGCCGCCGATGACGACCTGCGCGCCTTCGCGCACGCGGCGGCCGCTGGCGTCGATGCGCAGGTTCATCGTCGCCTTGCGGGCGCAGGCGCAGATGGTCTTCATCTCCTCCAGGTCGTCGGCCAGCGTCAGCAGCGCGGCGCTGCCCGGGAAGGCGTTGCCCTGGAAGTCGCTGCGCAGCCCCCAGCACAGCACCGGCAGGCGGCCGCCGTGCGCCAGCCGGTGCAGCTGCCGCACCTGCTCGGGCGTCAGGAACTGCGCCTCGTCGACCAGCAGGCAGGCGATGTCGCCCAGGTGCTCGCGCACGAACACGGTGTCGGGGCCGAAGGTCTCGGCCTCGCGCTGCAAGCCCAGCCGCGAGGCGATCAGGCCGACGCCGGCGCGGTCGTCGTGTGCGGCCGTGAACAGCCGCACGCGCATGCCGCGTTCCTCGTAGTTGTGCGCCACCTGCAGCAAGGCGGTGGACTTGCCGGCGTTCATCGCGGCGTAGCGGAAGAAGAGCTTGCTCATGCAGGGTGCATCGCGCGCTCGGCGGCGCATGCGCTACGCTGCGCGCCCTGGTTCTTCGACTTCACATTGCGTCTCATGGTCATCGCCATCTGGATCGTCACCGCCATTCTGCTCGGCCTGTGGTCGCTCACCGCCTGGGGCGTGCACGGCCTGTTGATGCTGATCGCGGGCGGCGCGAACGGTGTCGGCGACTGGTCCGGCGACCTGAAGCCGCTGCTCGAGCAGATCCCGTTCACGCCCGTGCTCGACCAGTGGTTCCCGGGCTGGCAGGAACTGCTGCGCGCATCGCTGGAACTGGCGCAGGTGCTGATCGGCTGGCTCGGCGGCGCGGTGCCGCTGGTGTCCTGGACGGTGTGGGGCCTGGGCACCGCCGGGCTGCTGCTGCTGGCCGGCGGCCTGACGCTGGTGGCCGTGCTGCTGCGCAACACCATGCCCAAGCCTGCCCGTGCCGCCTGATCAGGCCGCCGCAAACACTTCGTCGAGCCGCTGCATCCAGGCTTCCTTGGCAGCGGCCGGCGCGAAACTCGCCTTGAAGCTGTTGCGCGCCAGCGTGTAGGCGTCCTGCCGCGTCAGTGCAGGCACGGCGCTGAAGGTCTGCACGAAGTTCTCGTTGATGTAGCCGCCGAAGTAGGCCGGGTCGTCGCTGTTGACGGTGGCGCACAGGCCGGCGTCGAGCAGCGCCTTCAGGTTGTGCTCGGCCAGCGACGGCACCACGCACAGCTTCAGGTTCGACAGCGGGCACACCGTCAGCGGCACCTGCGCCGCCGCCAGGCGCTGCACCAGGGCCGGGCTTTCGGTGCAGCGCACGCCGTGGTCGATGCGCTCGACCTGCAGCACGTCGAGCGCGCTCTCGATGTAGGTCGGCGGGCCTTCCTCGCCCGCGTGCGCCACCAGGTGCAGGCCGAGTGCCCGGCAGCGTGCGAACACACGCGCAAACTTCTCCGGCGGGTGCCCGCGCTCGCTGCTGTCCAGGCCCACGCCGATGAACAGGTGGCGGTACGGCAGCGCCTGTTCCAGCGTCTGCAGCGCCGCCTCTTCGCTGAGATGGCGCAGGAAGCACAGGATCAGCGCAGCGCTGATGCCCAGCCGTGACTCGGCCAGCAGGCAGGCGCGGTGCAGGCCGTTCAGCACGGTGGCCATCGGCACCCCGCGCTCGGTGTGGGTCTGCGGGTCGAAGAAGAGCTCGGCGTGCACCACGTTGTCGGCCGCGGCGCGCTCGAAGTAGGCCCAGGCCATGTCGAAGAAGTCCTGCTCCTGCAGCAGCACGCTGGCGCCGGCGTAGTAGATGTCCAGGAAGCTCTGCAGGTCGGTGAAGGCATAGGCCGCGCGCAGCGCCTCGACGCTGGCATACGGCAGGGCCACGCCGTTGCGGCGCGCCAGCGCGAAGATCAGCTCGGGTTCGAGCGAGCCTTCGATGTGGATGTGCAGTTCCGCCTTCGGCATGGCGCGCAGTAGCGGCGCCAGGGCGGTGGGGGTCGGGGAAGTCATGCAGTCGGGCTCCGGGAAACGGAGCCCGACTGTAGCGAGTCGGCGTGTGCCGACCGCGTGCGCGCAGGCTCTTACTTCTTCTTCGGGCCTTCGTCGGCCTTCTGCTGCGGCGACATCTCGCCCCTGGTGGTGGCGCCGGTCTTGGTGGCGGCCACGGCTTCCTTCTTCACTTCGGCGCGGGTCTTGGTCGACTGCACCGGCTCCTTCTTGCACGCGCCGGCGTCGGCCTTCTGCTCCGGGCCGCACTCGCCCGAGTTGCTGGCACCGGCCTTGTTCGCGGCCTTGGCTTCGGCCTGCAGGGCCTTGCGGTCCACCGTGCTCGGCGCCGGCTTCGTGGCCTTCACCACGCCTTCTTCGGCCTTCTGCGGCGGCGACATCTCGCCGGTGGTCTGCGTGGGCTTGGTCTGTGCCTGGGCGAAGGTCGCCATCAGCGCCAGGGCCGCCACGGCGAGGGTCTTGTGCATCGTCTTCATGGTCATGTCCTCAGTAAGTCGTTGGTCGTCGGGCCGGCAGCTTGCGCTGCGTCTCGTCCCCTTGTTGCTGTCACACCCCAAGGGGCATGTGAATGCTGCGCGCCAGCGCCGGACGCATTGATGCCGATCAAGCTGCGTGCACCCGCGCGGACTCCTCGACGTACGTCATCTGTCGTATTGGCCGCGGCGGCGGCGCTGCCGACACTGCACCGCAGTTGCCACCACACCTCAACCGGAGCAGAACCCCATGTCCACCACACGTCGCACATTCACACTGCAATCGCTGGCCTTCGCGTCGCTGGCTGCCCTGGCCGGCACCGCACACGCCCAGGAGACCATCAAGGTCGGCGTGCTGCACTCGCTGTCGGGCACGATGGCCATCTCGGAGACGGTGCTCAAGGACACCATCCTGATGGAGATCGAGGCCATCAACGCCAAGGGCGGCCTGCTCGGCAAGAAGCTGGAGCCGGTGGTGGTGGACCCGGCCTCGAACTGGCCGCTGTTCGCCGAGAAGACGCGGCAGCTGATCAGCCAGGACAAGGTCGCGGTGATCTTCGGCTGCTGGACCAGCGTCTCGCGCAAGAGCGTGCTGCCGGTGGTGGAAGAACTCAACGGCCTGCTGTTCTACCCGGTGCAGTACGAAGGCGAAGAGCTCAGCAAGAACGTGTTCTACACGGGCGCCGCGCCCAACCAGCAGGCCATCCCCGCGGTGGAATACCTGATGAGCAAGGACGGCGGCAGCGCGCGCCGCTTCGTGCTGCTGGGCACCGACTACGTGTACCCGCGCACCACCAACAAGATCCTGCGCGCCTTCCTGAAGAGCAAGGGCGTGGCCGATGCCGACATCATGGAGGAGTACACGCCGTTCGGGCACTCCGACTACCAGAGCATCATCGCCAAGATCAAGAAGTTCTCGGCCGAAGGCAAGAAGACGGCCGTGGTCTCCACCATCAACGGCGACAGCAACGTGCCCTTCTACAAGGAACTGGGCAACCAGGGCCTGAAGGCCACCGACGTGCCGGTGGTGGCCTTCTCGGTGGGTGAAGAAGAACTGCGCGGCGTCGACACCAAGCCGCTGGTGGGCCACCTGGCGGCCTGGAACTACTTCCAGTCGATCAAGAACCCGACCAACGACGCCTTCATCAAGCAGTGGGCCGCCTATGCCAAGGCCAAGGGCATCGCCGGCCACAAGGACAAGCCGCTGACCAACGACCCGATGGAGGCCAGCGTGATCGGCTTCCACATGTGGGCGCAGGCCGTGACCAAGGCCAAGAGCACCGACACCGACAAGGTGATCGCCGCGATGGCCGGCCAGACCTACAAGGCGCCGAGCGGCATCGTGAGCAAGATGGACGAGAAGAACCACCACCTGCACAAGAGCGTGTTCATCGGCGAGATCAAGGCCGACGGCCAGTTCAACGTGGTGTGGAAGACGCCCGGCCCGGTCAAGGCCCAGCCGTGGAGCCCGTACATCCCCGAGAACAAGGGCAAGAAGGACGAGCCCGTGAGGAAGTGACCCCCCCCGAAGCGGCTGCGCCGCTCCCCCCCGGGGGGGCGACGCCTGTGGACCGGCGGAGCCGGTCCACGGCGTCCGCTTGAGGGTGTGGACGGGCCTGCGGCCCTGTCCACGCCTGACTTCACTTCTCAACGGGTCACGTGCAGTGCATCGGCTGGTCACTCTCTTCATGTTGTTCGTTTCGTTGTCCGCGTCGGCGCTGACGCCGGATCGGGCTGCGCGCATCGCGGCCGGGGACAGCGATGCGCGGCTGGCGGCGCTGAACGAATCGGTGGCGGCGGCCGACCCGGGCTTGGCGGCGTTCGTGCAGGCGCTGCTGGCCGACGAGGTGAAGGTGGCCGGCGGGCGTGCCTTCATCGTGCGCGGCGAGCAGGTGACCGACGCCGCCACCGGCGCCGCGGCCACGCTGCCCGACGACGCCGAGGACGTGGTCAACAACAACCGCATGCGGCGCGAGCTGGAAGCGGCGCTGGCGGCGCTGCAGCTGTTTGCACCCGACCGCACGCAGCGCGCGCAGGCTGTTCGAGCGCTGAAGGACCAGATCGACGAGGGCAAGCTCGCGCTGCTGGAGAAGGCCGAAGCCGCCGAGACCGACGCCACGCTGAAAACCGAGTTGACGCTGCTGAAGGCCACCGCGCTGATCGCCTCGCCCGACAAGGCCAAGCGCCTGGCCGCGGCGAAGCTGGTGGCGGCCAGCGACCAGCCGGCGACCAAGGCGCTACTGATCGAACGCCTGGCCGCCGAGACCGAGCCCGACGTGAAGGCGGCGCTGAACACCAGCCTGGCCACCATCTCATCGCGCCTGGCCTGGGGCGAGCGCCTGGGCGTGCTGTTCACCGGCATCAGCCTGGGTTCGATCCTGCTGCTGGTGGCGCTGGGGCTGGCCATCACCTACGGGTTGATGGGCGTGATCAACATGGCGCACGGCGAGCTGATGATGATCGGCGCGTATGCCACCTACCTGGTGCAGAACGCCTTCCGCGCCTGGCTGCCGCCCGAAGCCTTCGACCTCTACATCGTGGCCGCGATTCCGATGAGCTTCCTCGTCGCGGCACTCGTGGGCGCCGCGATGGAACGCAGCGTGATCCGCTGGCTCTACGGCCGGCCGCTGGAGACGCTGCTGGCCACCTGGGGCATCAGCCTGATCCTGATGCAGGGCGTGCGCTCGATCTTCGGCGCGCAGAACGTGGGCGTCGAGAACCCGGGCTTCCTGTCCGGCGGCCTGCAGGTGCTGCCGAACCTGGTGCTGCCCTACAACCGGCTGGCCATCCTGGTGTTCGCCGCGGCCGTGCTGCTGGGCATGGCGCTGCTGATCGGCAAGACGCGGCTGGGCCTGTTCGTGCGCGGCGTGACGCAGAACCGCCGCATGGCCAGCTGCATGGGCGTGAACACCGCGCGTGTCGACACCTACGCGTTTGCGCTCGGCGCCGGCATCGCCGGGCTGGCGGGCTGCGCGCTCAGCCAGGTCGGCAATGTCGGCCCTGATCTCGGCCAGGGCTACATCGTCGACAGCTTCATGGTGGTGGTGCTGGGCGGCGTGGGGCAACTCGCCGGCACCGTCTACGCGGCGCTCGGCCTGGGTGTGCTGAACAAGCTGCTCGAAGGCTGGCAGGGCGCGGTGCTGGCCAAGATCATGGTGCTGGTCTTCATCGTCGTCTTCATCCAGAAGCGGCCGCAAGGCATCTTCGCGATGAAGGGCCGCAGTGCTGAGGCCTGACACCCCATGAAAGCACTGCTTGGTGCGAAGGGCTGGACGGCTGTGGCCGCAGCCACGCTGTCGATCACCGTGCTGGTGCCGGTGCTGAACCTGGTGGTGCCCGAGGGCCACGTGTTCCACCTGAGCGACTACGCCGTCAGTCTGATCGGCAAGATCCTCTGCTACGCCATCTGCGCACTGGCGATGGACCTGATCTGGGGCTACACCGGCATCCTGAGCCTGGGCCACGGCCTGTTCTTCGCGCTCGGCGGCTACGCGATGGGCATGTACCTGATGCGCCAGATCGGCAGCGACGGCCAGTACCGCATGCCCATGCCCGACTTCATGGTGTTCCTGAACTGGAAGGAATTCCCCTGGCACTGGGGCTTCAGCGACAGCTTCGTGCTGCAGATGCTGCTGGTGCTGCTGGTGCCGGGGCTGCTGGCCTTCGTGTTCGGCTACTTCGCGTTCCGCAGCCGCATCAAGGGCGTGTACTTCAGCATCATCACGCAGGCGCTCACGTTCGCGGCGATGCTGCTGTTCTTCCGCAACGAGACCGGCTTCGGCGGCAACAACGGCTTCACCGACTTCAAGCGCATCCTCGACCTGCCCATCGCCACGCCCGGCATGCGCGTGGGGCTGTGCGTGCTGAGCGGGCTGGTGCTGATCGGCTGCTTCCTGATGGCACGCGCCATCGTGCACAGCAAGTACGGCCGCGTGCTGCAGGCCATCCGCGACGCCGAGAGCCGCGTCATGTTCACCGGCTACGACCCGGTGGCCTACAAGCTGAGCATCTGGACGCTCAGCGCGGTGATGTGCGGCGTGGCCGGCGCGCTGTACGTGCCGCAGGTGGGCATCATCAACCCCGGCGAGATGAGCCCGGCGGCCAGCATCGAGATCGCCATCTGGACGGCCGTGGGCGGCCGCGCCACGCTGATCGGCCCCATCCTCGGCGCCTTCTTCGTCAACGGCGCGAAGAGCTGGTTCACGGTCGCCTTCCCGGAGTACTGGCTGTTCTTCCTGGGGGCGCTGTTCATCGCGGTGACGCTGTTCCTGCCGCAGGGCCTGATCGGCCTGTGGAAGAAGCTGATGGAGAAGCGCGCATGACGCCCGACAGTTCGCAGAAGGCAGGCCGGGCATGACGCCCGACCTGATGGCAGCCGGCGCCGCGCGCAGCGCCGCGCACGCCGCCCGCGGCCCGGCGGCCGCAGCGCGCTTCGTCGCCGACGAGCCCTACTTCGGCCAGGGCGTGGCGCTGTACGTGGAAGACATCACCGTCAGCTTCGACGGCTTCAAGGCGCTGAACCAGCTGAGCCTGGCCATCGACGTGGGCGAGCTGCGCTGCATCATCGGGCCCAACGGCGCCGGCAAGACGACGATGATGGACTGCATCACCGGCAAGACCCGGCCCGACAGCGGCCGCGTCTTCTTCGGCAGCAACATCGACCTGCTGCGCCTGAAGGAGCAGCAGGTGGCGCAGATCGGCGTCGGCCGCAAGTTCCAGAAGCCCACGGTGTACGAGCAGCTGACCGTGTTCGAGAACCTCGAGCTCGCGCTGAAGGCCGACCGCCGCGTGCGCGCCACGCTGTTCTCGCGCCTCACCGGCGCGCAGCGCGACCGCATCGCCGAGGTGCTGGTGCTGATCCACCTGCAGGACGACGCGCAGCGCACCGCCGGGCTGCTGAGCCACGGCCAGAAGCAGTGGCTGGAGATCGGCATGCTGCTGATGCAGGACCCGAAGCTGCTGCTGCTGGACGAACCCGTGGCCGGCATGACCGACGAGGAAACAGAGCGCACGGCCGAGCTCTTCCTGAGCCTCGAAGGCCAGCACAGCCTGGTGGTGGTGGAGCACGACATGAAGTTCGTCGAGCAGCTCACCGAAGGCCGCAAGAAGGTGACGGTGCTGCACGAAGGCAGCGTGCTGGCCGAAGGCCTGCTGCGTGACGTGCAGGCCAACGAGAAGGTGGTGGAGGTGTACCTTGGCCGCTGAATGGTGCCCCCAACCTCACTCCGTTCGGTACCCCCCGAGGGGGCCGTTCGCCGACGGACCGGCGAAGCCGGATCCGTGGCTTCTGCTTGGAAAGACGGGGGCTGGCGCAGATGGCTGAATCCCTGCTCCGTGTCGAAGGCCTGAACCAGTACTACGGTGGCAGCCACATCCTGCGCAACCTGGGCTTCGAGGCGCGGCTGGGCGAGGTGACGGTGGTGCTGGGCCGCAACGGCGTCGGCAAGACCTCGCTGCTGAAGAGCCTGATGGGCGTGGTGCCGGTGAAGGCCGGCCAGGTGCGGCTGGGCGGCCGCGACATCACGCACGCCACGCCCTACGACCGCGTGCGGCGCGGCATCGGCTACGTGCCGCAGGGGCGCGAGATCTTCGGCCGCCTGACGGTCGAGGAAAACCTGCGCATGGGCTTGGCGGTGAAGCCCGGCGGCACGGCCATCCCGGCCGAGCTGTTCGAGCTGTTCCCGATCCTGAAGCAGTTCATGCACCGCCGCGGCGGCGACCTCAGCGGCGGCCAGCAGCAGCAGCTGGCGATCGCACGTGCGCTGGCGGCGGGGCCGCAGCTGCTGATGCTGGACGAGCCCACGGAAGGCATCCAGCCCAGCATCATCAAGGACATCGGCCGCGTCATCCGCATGCTGGCCGACCGCAAGACCATGGCCATCGTGCTGGTCGAGCAGTACTACGACTTCGCCGCCGAGCTGGCCGACCAGTACCTGGTGATGGAGCGGGGCGAGATCGTCCAGCGCGGCCGCGGCGCCGACATGGAAGCCGACGGCGTGCGCGCGCGCATGTCGATCTGAGGCCGCGGAGCGGCGGTGGCGGCCGCACGCTGTCTACACTGCGTGCCATGGACGCCGTGACACCGTCTGCCCTGCTGGCGCGGCTGGACGCCATCGGCGCCGCGCTGCGAGCGCGGAGCGACACGCTGGCGCTGATCGGCCTGGGCTCGGTGGGCCTGGAGACGGCGCGGCTGGACCGCTGGTCGGACCTGGACTTCTTCGTCGTCGTGGCCCCCGGAGCCAAGCAGCGCTACGTGGCGCAGCTTGACTGGCTGGCCGCGGCACACCCGCTGGCCTGGCACTTCCGCAACACCGCCGACGGCCACAAGGCGCTGATGGCCGACGGGGTGTTCTGCGAGTTCGCGGTCTTCGAGCCGGATGAACTGGCGACGATCCTGTTCGCGCCCGGCCGGCTGGTCTGGGCGCGCGACGGTGTCGACCCCGACATCGCGCTGCCGCGGCGGGCGTTGCCGGCGCGCACCACCGACCAGGCCTGGATCGTCGGCGAGGCCCTGGCCAGCCTGTGGGTGGGGCTGCAGCGCTGGCACCGCGGCGAGAAGCTCTCGGCCATGCGCTGCGTGCAGGGCCACGCGCTGGACCGGCTGCTCGAACTGGACGCGCTGCGCACGCACCCCACAGGCGGCGACCCCTTCAATGGCGAACGCCGCCTGGAAGCGCTGCAGCCGGCGCTCGCCGCGGCGCTGCCTGCCTTGCTGCCGGGCTACGACAAAACGCCTGCAGCGGCCGCGCGGCTGCTGCAGGCGTTGCAGGACCGTGGCGCGGTGCTGGACGCCGCGATGGTCGCCCGCATCCGCGCGCTGATCGCGCTGGCCGGTCCTACTTGAACCAGACGGCGCCGATGTAGGCGTCCTTGCCCGGGATGCGGCCGATCACGGCCTCGGCGTCGCCGATCTGCTTGGTCGACGGGTTCATCCAGCGCATCTGCACCGCGCCCTGCGGGGCGGCCTGGATCTGGCGCACCTGCTCCTGCACGAACAGCTTGCCGGTGGCGTCCTTCACTTCCCACAGGTTCTTGCCGACCAGCTTGGCGTTGGCCGAGTGCGCCAGGATGTTGGCCTTCATGTCGGCCACGAAGACGTACATCGTGCCCTTGTTCCAGTTGCCGCCGGCGCTGAAGTCGCTGGACGCGCCTTCGACGCCCTTGGCCTGCACCTCGGCCAGTGCCGACTTCAGCAGCGCCTGCGCTTCTTCGCGCGAAGCGGCCTGGGTGGTGAACGCAGCCAGCGACAGCGCGGTCAGCGCGAACAGTTGGGGAACGAACTTCATGAGGAGTCTCTCTTCGTTGGGGGGAGGTCGTGGGTACACCCGGCCGGCACGACGGCCAGGCCGGGCAGGCTTCAGAAGATCAGAAGGTTTCCCAGCTGTCGTCGGCTGCGGCCGGGGCCGTGGCACGCGCAGCGGGTGCAGGTGCCGGTGCGGCCGGGGCCGAGGCAGCAGCGGGCGCCGGCGCCTTGGCCTGCACCGGGGCGGCGCGCTTGGGCGCTGCCGCCGGCGTGGGCTTGCGCACTGGCGAGGAGGCAGAAGGCGTGGCGCGCGGGGCCACGGTCGGCGCCGTCGCAGCCGACGGCGCAGCGTGGCTGCTGCTGGCGTCCACCGTGAACACGCTCACCGACTCCACCAGCCGCACCGCCTGCTGCTTCAGGCTTTCGGCAGCCGCAGCGCTCTCTTCCACCAGGGCCGCGTTCTGCTGCGTCACCTGGTCGAGCTGGCTCACGGCACCGCTGACCTGGCCGATGCCCGAGGTCTGCTCCTGGTTGGCGGCGGTGATCTCGCCGATGAGGTCGCTGACGCGCTTCACCTGTACGACGATGTCGTTCATCGTGGTGCCGGCGTCCTGCACCAGCCGCGAGCCCGCTTCCACGCGCTCGACGCTGGCGCCGATCAGGCTCTTGATCTCGCGGGCAGCCTCGGCACTGCGCTGCGCCAGGCTGCGCACTTCGCCGGCCACGACCGCGAAACCGCGGCCCTGCTCGCCGGCCCGCGCGGCTTCGACCGCGGCGTTCAGCGCCAGGATGTTGGTCTGGAACGCGATGCCGTCGATGGTGCCGATGATGTCGGCGATCTTCTTGCTGCTGTTGCTGATGTCGTCCATCGTCGACACCACGCGGCCGACGACCTCGCCACCCTGCGTGGCCACGGCGCTGGCCGAGGTGGCGAGCTGGTTGGCCTGGCGCGCGGTGTCGGCGTTGTTGCGCACGGTGCTGTTGATCTGTTCCATCGACGCGGCGGTCTGCTGCAGGCTGCTGGCCTGCTGCTCGGTGCGCTGCGACAGGTCGGCGTTGCCGGCGGCGATCTCGCCGGCGGCCACACGCACCGACTCGGACGCCTGGCGCACGGCGCTGATCGACGCGGCGAGGCGGCCGCGCACGGCCTCCAGGTCCTGCACCAGGCGGCCGATCTCGTCGCGGCCATCGGCGCGCATCGCATGCGTCAGGTTGCCCGAGGCCATCGCGGTCACGCCGGCACTGGCAGCGGCCACGCGGCGCAGCAGGCCACGGGCGATGAACAGGCTCAGCAGAATGCCGGCCACGAAGGCGGCCACCGCGGCGGCGGTGATGGCGATCTCGGCGCGCTGCGCGGCGGCGCCGGCGGCGGCGACGTCACGCGCCGTCTCGTCCAGGCGCGCCTGGCTGATGCGGCTGATCTCCTTGAGCAGGCCTTCGTATTCCTTCTGCGCGGTGCTCAGGAAGGTGCTGGCGATGGCCGCACCCGAGACCTTCATGTCCTGGGTGTCCTTCACCGCCTTGTCGTACTTGGCGAACATCGCGGCCAGCGCGAGGTACTCCTGCTTCACGGCCTCGTTGGTCTCGGAGGCGCTGTGCTCGTCGAGGCCCTGCTTCATCGCCGCGGCCTTCTTCGACAGCTCGGCGTCGATGTTGGCGATCTCCTTGGCGTTGTAGCCCATGGCCTCGTAGCCCAGCGACCGGTTGATGAGGCCGTTCATGTCGCGCAGGCCGGCCTCGAAGCCGGCGGCGAAGGTGTAGGCGGGCAGCTGCTTCTCGTGCAGCGTGGCCAGCGCGCTGCGCTGCTGATCGAAAGCCCAGATCGCGCCGACGGCCGAGATGGCCAGCAGCAGCAGGCACAAGGCGGGCGCCAGTGCGAGCTTGAGGTTCAACGACAGGTCATCGAGCCATTTCATGGACTTCTCCGGGAGTCAGGATGCGGTCGGTGGCGCCAGGCGCCGGCCGGAAGGGAATGGCGTGGGGGCGCCGCGACTTACTGGAAGACCACCGCGCCGGCGTCCGTGGCTTCGTCGGGGGCTTCGGCATGGGCGACCAAGGCAGCGGCCAGCGCGCTGGCCGCGGTGAGGCGGGCAAAGACGGACATGCGGTGATCCTGTGCGTGGATGGACGGGGAGGTCGGGAACTGCGCAGCCGCCAGACAAGCCGACGGCGTCTGTTGGGTTGTCGGCCCGTGACAGGGATTCTTGAGTGCCCCGCGTCAGGCCATCACCAGAAGTGACGCCGGGAAGCAGTGCAAATCTCACATGGCCGGCCCGGCGGGCGGGCGCCGGCCTGCGGCCGGCTCAGGTGCGCCAGATGCGCGGCGGCTCGGCCGCCAGCCCCCAGGCGAGCTGCCGCCAGGCGGCGCGCACGCGCACCAGCAGCGCCATCGCCGGCTCCACGCGCTCGGCCAGCAGGCGCAGCACCACCACCGGCGCGTGCGCCGACGTGACGCCGCAGGTGGCGGCCAGCCCGTCGGCTGCGGCGATTTCACGCGCCGCGTCGACCAGCGCCGTGCGCCGGGCGGGCGGCAGCGCCGTGCCGGCGGCGAACCACAGCGTGGCCAGCACGCGGCGGCCGGCCAGGCCCAGTGGGCCGTCCAGCAGCGCGGTGTCGTCGGCGGCGATGCGGCCGCGCTCCAGCCACACGCCGGGCAGGTGCAGCTGCTGCTCGAAGCTGCCGCGCACGAAGGGGTCGCCAGCGGCCGGCAGGCCCAGGGCCAGCACGTCCCAGCCCAGGGCCTCGGCGCCGGGCGCCAGCTCCAGCGTCAGCCGGTTGCTGGCGATGCAGCCGCTGTGGGCGATGTTCTCCAGCGGCAGCCATTCCATGCGCGCGCCGCCCGCCAGCGCCAGCGTCGCGCTCTGCAGCGCGGGCGCGCCGTCGCTGCGGTAGAAGCGCGTGGCGCCGGGCGTCGTGACCACGGCGTGCGTGCCCGGCTCCAGCCGCGCCTGCACGTCCAGCGTGTCGCCGCCGACCACGCCGCCGGGCGGGTGCACCAGCACGTGGTGGCAGATGCCCGGGCCTTCGGGGTACAGCCGCTGCAGCACGCGCAGCGGGCCGCTGTGGCGGTCGAGCGCGATGGTGCGGTCGCCGTCGCGGGTGTAGTGCAGGGCGAGCTGGCCGTGCCAGCCGGCGGTCATGGCCGGGTCACTTCCGCGTCAGGACCAGAAATCTCGGTGCAGCGCGGCGATCTCGTCGGCCACCTCGGGAAACGGTCCGTGCACCTGCACCGCCTTCTGGCCTGCGGCAAAGACCTGGCGGCAGGGCAGGTCCAGCGTCGGGTTCTCGGGGTGGTTGCCGGTGCAGGCGAGCAGTTGGCGCTCGCTCATGCCGTAGACCAGGCGGCCGATGTGGGCCCAGTACTGCGTGCCCGCGCACATGGCGCAGGGCTCCACCGTCGTCACCAGCGTGCAGCGCCACAGCAGTTCGGCGTCGTGGCGCTGCGCGGCTTCGCGGGCCAGCACCGCCTCGGCGTGGTTGACCTGGTCGACGTTGCCCTGGGCCAGCAGCACGGTCTCGTGGTCGGGCGCCACAAGCAAGGCGGCAAACGGGTGGTGGCCCAGCGCCAGCGTCTCGCGCGCCATCTGGTTGGCGGCGCGCAGGTGGCGCAGCATCTGCTCTTCGGTCATCGTCACTTCAAACTGCTTGGGACCCCCGGTGTGCCCAGCCGGTGGTCCGCTTCTCGATCCACGAGAAGAATTCATACATGGCCATCGCCATCGCTCCGATGGTGACCAGGCCGGCGAACGCCAGCGGCATGCGCTGCTGGCTGCCCGCAGTCTGCATCAGGTAGCCGATGCCGGAGTCGCCTGCGGTCATCTCGGCCAGCACGGTGCCCACGAAGGCCAGCGTGATGGCGATCTTCAGGCTGCCGTAGAAGTACGGCATCGAGCGCGGCAGGCCCACCTTCACCAGCACGTCCCAGCGCTTGGCGCCCAGCACGCGCAGCACGTCTTCCAGCTCGGGCTCCAGCGTCGCCAGTCCGGTGGCGATGTTCACCGTGATCGGGAAGAACGAGATCAGGAAGGCCGTGAGGATGCCGGGGCCCAGGCCGATGCCGAACCACACCACCAGGATCGGCACCACCGCGGCCTTGGGCACGGCGTTGAAGCCCACCAGCAGCGGGTACAGCGCCGCGTAGGCGGCGCGCGAGCTGCCGACCAGGAAGCCCAGCAGCACGCCCACCACGATGCTCAGGCCGAAGCCCAGCATCGTGACCCAGAAGGTCTTCCACGCGGCCTCGAGCAGCGGGCCGGTGTATTCGACGAACTGGTGTGCGATCTGCCACGGGCTCGGGAAGATGAACTCGGGGATGTCAAAGCCCACCACCACCAGCTGCCACAGCAGCAGGATCACCGCCAGCAGCAGCACCGGCGACCAGCGTTCGAAGGTCTTGCCGCGCATCATTGCGGCACCGCCATGCTGGTGTTGCCACCGCCGTGGCGGATGGCGCCGATGTGCCCGCGCAGCTCGTGCACGATCTCGGTGAACTCGGGCGTGTAGGTGACCTCCAGGTCGCGCGGGCGCGGCAGGTCGATGTGGCGCTCGACGACGAAGCGCCCCGGGCTCTTGCTCATGACGTAGACCTTGTCGGCCAGGAAGACGCTTTCGCGCAGGTCGTGCGTGACCAGGATGACGTTGAATTTCTGCGCCGCCTGCAGGTCGCGCAGCGCGCACCACAGTTCTTCGCGCGTGAAGGCGTCGAGCGCGCCGAAGGGCTCGTCGAGCAGCAGCATCTTGGGCTCGTGCACCAGCGCGCGGCAGATGCTGGCGCGCTGCTGCATGCCGCCCGACAGCTGCCACGGGAACTTGTCCTCGTAGCCGGCGAGGCCCACGCTCTTCAGCAGCTCGCGCGCCTTGGCCTCGTATTCGGCCTTCCTGGCGCGGAAGTTCGATCGGTAGGGCTCGACGATCTCCAGCGGCAGCAGCACGTTGCCCAGCGTCGTGCGCCAGGGCAGCAAGCTGGGCGCCTGGAAGGCCATGCCGCTGATCTTCAGCGGCCCGGTGACCGGCTGGCCACCGATGTGGATGGTGCCGCGGCTGGGCATCTTCAGGCCCGTGGTGAGCTTCATGAAGGTGCTCTTGCCGCAGCCGCTGGGGCCGACGATGGCGATGAACTCGCCCTCGCCCACCTGCAGCGAGATGTCCTCGACGGCGAACTGCTTCTTGGCCAGCAGCTCGTCGTTGTAGGCGAGCCAGACATTGCGGAAATCGACGAAGGCGGTCATGGGGTCTTCTTCACGGCGACGGCGCCGGCGGGGACAGGCTGCGCTGCAGATCGAGGAAAGTCTGGCGGTAGAGCTCGGGCGCCTCGCTGTGCAGCCGGCTGTGGCTGCCGCCAGGCACCTCGACCCAGCGCACGCCCGGCCGCGCGGCGTCGCGCAGGCGCTGGCCCAGCACGAGGGCCACGGTGTTGTCGGCGGTGCCGTGCAGCATCCAGATGGGGGCATCCACCGCGCCGATGCGCGCGGCGGCGTCGAAGTCCAGCGTCGTCACCGCGGCGCCGACGCGGCCCCAGAAGCCGGCCTCGCCGGCCACGTCGGGCAGCCGCGTGAAGGCCGATTCCAGCGCCAGCGCGCCGTAGTCCTGGCCATGGCGCAGCGTGCTGGCCAGGATGACCGCCACCGCGCTGCCCATCGAATGCCCGAACAGCACGCGCCGGCCCGGGTCGGGCTGCAGGCGGCGCAGTTCGTCGAAGGCCAGCCGCGCATCGGCCAGGATGGTGGCCTCCGACGGCACGATGGCCGCGCTTTCGCCCCAGCCGCGGTAGTCCACGGCCAGGATGGCGAAGCCGGCCGCCCGCAGCGCGTCGATCTTGGGCTGGTTGCCGTACAGCGAGCGCAGCGTGCCGTGCAGGTACAGCAGCGCCGGCGCCTGCGGGTCGGGCTGCGGCAGCCACCACAGCGCCACCTGCTCGCCCGGCGTCGCCGACGGCAGCAGGTAGCGCTCGTCGCCGGGCCGAAAGCGCGCCGGGCTGTCGGCATCGGCCGGCATGCCGGGGCTGGGCCGCAGGGCCAGCCGGCGCTGCTGGGTGTCGAGCCAGGCGCAGCCCGAGAGCCCCGCGCTGGCCACCAGCAGACACACACCGAGCAGCACCGTGACAAGCCCCCGTTGCCGCCGGGTTTGCAGAGCAGGGACAATACCGGTCATGAACCGATGGTACCGAGGGCCCGCCAGGGCCTGTTTTTTTGCTGCGACGCTGCTGGCCGGCGCGGACCAGGCACTGGCCACGGGCAGCGACGAGGCGGCGGCCATCGACGCCGGCCGGCTCGGTGGCGGCGCCGCCGACCCCGCGGCGCCGCAGTGGCGCATGGCCTTCTCGCCCTTCACCGCACACTGGCGCCCCAGCGAGGAACACCGCAAGGTCTGGGCGGTGGCGCTGGAACGGCAACGCCCCGACGGCCGATTCACCGGCGGCTCGTTCTTCAGCAATTCCTTCGGCCAGGAGTCGGTCTACGCCTACGTCGGCGAGCGCTACACCGGCTTCTGGGGCGAACCGCAGCTGTTCGCGCAGTGGTCGGCCGGCGTCATCTGGGGCTACCGCGGCAAGTACGAAGACAAGCTGCCGCTGAACACCAAGGGCTTCGCCCCTGGTGCCCTCGTGTCGCTGGGCTGGAACTTCGACCGCCGCTCGTCGGTGGCCGCGCACCTGCTGGGCGACGCCGGCGTGATGCTGCAGATGTCGTACGAATTCCGCTGACACCGGCAGCACCCGCAGCTTCACTTCTTCACCGGCGGCAGGATGTTCAGGTCGGCCTTCGACGGCAGGTAGGCGTCGGTCCACACGGCCGAGGCGTCCACGCGGGTCTTGGTGGCGAAGGCGTCCGACACCTGCGACGCCATCAGCGCCAGCCGCCCCGGCACCGCCTGGCCGAAGCCCTCGGCGCGCGCGTCGGGGCTGGCGACGACGGCGTCGATGGCCATGCGCAAGCGGCGCTTTTCCAGGGCGACGTTGATGATGCCGTCGCGGGCCTTCACGTAGTCGATGGCGGCGTCGGGCGCGGCCATCACTTCCTTGGCGCCCTTGGCGAAGGCCTTCAGGAAGGCCTTCACGGCTTCCGGGTTCTCCTTCAGCAACTTGGGGCTGGCGATCACGACGTTGCCGTACAGCTTCACGCCGTACGCCGGGTACGGCAGCACCACCACGTCTTCGGTCTTCACGCCGCGTGCTTCCAGGTTCAGCAGGCTGGTGAACGAGAAGCCGGTGATGGCGTCGATGTCGCCGCGCACCAGCATGGTTTCGCGCAGCGGCGGGTCCATGCTGGTCCAGGTGATGTTCGACAGGCCGTTGGCCTTGGCGAAGATCGGGAAGCCGCGGCGGCCGGCATCGAACACCGGGGCGCCCAGCTTCTTGCCGTTCAGATCGGCGGGCTTGGTGATGCCGCTCTTCTTCAGCGCCAGCACGGCGGCGGGCGTGTTGTTGTAGACCATCATCACCGCCACCGGCTTGTTCGGTGCGTCGGGGTTGTTGGCGTGGAACTCCATCAGCGCCGCCAGGTCGGCGAAACCCATGTCGTAAGTGCCGCTGGCCACGCGCGTGACGGTGCCGCCCGAGCCGTTGCCGGCGTCGATGGTGACGTCGAGCTTGGCGTCCTTGTAGTAGCCCTTGGCCTGCGAGGCCAGGAACAGGGCGGCGGGGCCTTCGAAGCGCCAGTCGAGCTGGAACTTGATCGGTGTCGTTTGCGCCAGCGCCAGCAGCGGCGTGGCCAGCAGGGCGGCAGCGGCCAGCACGGTGCGGCGCTTGAGGAAGGTCAGGGTCATGGAATGCTCCGGTGATCTGTTGTCACACGATTTTGCAAGTTCTGTGCACGCCTTTGCCTCGTGGCTTGCACCATGTCCGGGCGCATTTGGACACCGCGCCGCGTTCAGGTGCGCAGCAGGTCGAACAAGGTGCGCGCCACCACCCGCGTGGCGCCCTGCAGGTCGGACAGCTGCAGGTGTTCGTCGGCGCGCTTGGCGTTGCTCTCCAGCACCGTGCGCGGCCCGGCGCCGTAGATGACGGCGGGCACGCCGTGCGCGCCGTACAGGCGCACGTCGGTGTACAGCGGCGTGCCGCTGGTCGGGATGTCCTCGCCGAACACCGCCTGGCCGTGGTGCTGCAGCGCGTCGACCAGCGGCTGGTTGCCCGGCAGCGCCTGCAGCGGGTGCGCCAGCAGCAGACGGCGCACTTCCAGCCGCACGCCCGGGCTCTGTGCCACGGCGGCCTCGATCAGCGCGCGCACCTCGGCTTCCACGGCCACCGGGTCTTCCTCGGGGATCATGCGGCGGTCGAGCTTCAGCACCACCTTGCCTGGCACCACGTTGGTGTTGCTGCCGCCTTCGATGCGGCCCACGTTCAGGTACGGGTGGGTGATGCCGGCCACCTGCGAGCGCCGCGCCTGCAGCACGGTGTTGTGCGCGTACAGCGCGGTCAGCAGCTTGTTCGCGGCCTGCAGCGCGTCGACGCCGGTGCTGGGGTAGGCCGCGTGCGAGGCCAGGCCGTGCAGCGTCACTTCCAGCTGCAGGCAGCCGTTGTGGGCAGTGACGACCTGGTGGCTGAAGCCGGCGGCGATCAGCAGATCGGGCTGCGTGAGCCCGTGCGCCAGCAGCCAGCCCGGGCCGAGCTCGCCGCCGAATTCCTCGTCGTAGGTGAAGTGCAGCTCCACCGCGCCCCGCAAGGGGACGTCCAGCGCCTCCAGTGCGCGCAATGCGTAGGTGTAGGTCGCGAAGTCGCTCTTGCTGACGGCGCTGGCGCGGCCGTAGAGCCGGCCGTCGACCACCTCGCCGCCGTAGGGGTCGTGGGTCCAGCCTTCGCCGGGCGGCACCACGTCACCATGCGCGTTCAGCGCCACCACCGGGCCGCCCGCGCCGAAGCGCCTGCGCACGATCAGGTTGGTGATGCTCTGCATGCCGCAGGCCTGCACCTCGGCCGCCGGCACGGCGTGGCGTTCGGCCTGCAGGCCCATCGATTCCAGCAGCTCGGCGGTGCGCTCGGCATGCGGCGCGTTGTTGCCGGGTGGCGTGTCGGTGGGCACGCGCACCAGTTCCTGCAGGAAGCGCACTTCCTCGTCGAAGTGGGCGGCGATCCAGGCGTCGAGGCGGTCGTGTTCGGTCATGCAGTCTCGCGGGCAAGTTGTTCGAGCAGGTCGGCGCAGGCGCGCACGCACAGCTCGGTGTCGTCGTTGGTGATGGCTTCCAGCGGGTTGTGGCTGATGCCGGCATTCAGGCCGCGCAGGAACAGCATGGCCTGCGGCATCACCTCGTGCAGCTTCATCGCGTCGTGGCCGGCGCCGCTGGGCATGCGGAACACCGGCAGGCCCTGCGCCTGCACCGCGGCTTCCCAGCGCGCCTGCCAGGCCGGGGCGCTGGGCGCGGCGCTGGCACGCATGGTCTCTTCCAGCGTGCAGGCCAGGCCGCGGCGGTCGCAGATGCGCTGCAGTTCGGCCAGCACGTCGGCGGCCAGCGCGTCGCGCACGGCGTTGGTGGTGGCGCGCAGGTCCAGGCTGAAGCGGCAGCGGCCGGGCACGACGTTGATCGAGCCCGCCGGCACCTGCAGCTGGCCCACGGTGCCCACGGCGTCGGGCACCGCGGCGGCGCGGCGCTCGACGTACAGCACCAGCTCGGCCACCGCGGCGGCGGCGTCACGGCGGCGGTCCATCGGCGTGGTGCCGGCGTGGCTGGCCATGCCCACCACTTCGCCCACGAAGCGCACGCCGCCGTTGATCGAGGTGACCACGCCCAGCGGCAGGTCGATCTCGTTGAGCACCGGGCCCTGCTCGATGTGCACCTCGACGAAGCCGAGGTAGCGCGCCGGGTCGCGCCGCAGCGCTGCGATGTCGTCCACGCGCAGCCCGGCGGCCTGCATCGCTGCGCGCATGGACACGCCGTCGGCGTCGTGCTGGTCGAGCCAGGCGGGGTCGAAGTGGCCGGTGAGCGCGCCCGAGCCCAGGAAGGTGGCCTTGTAGCGCTGGCCTTCCTCTTCGGCGAAGCCCACGACCTCGATGCCGAAGGGCAGGCGCCGGCCGGCGGCGTGCAGCGCCCGCACGCAGGCCATCGGCACCAGGATGCCGAGCCGGCCGTCGTACTTGCCGGCGTTGCGCACGGTGTCGTAGTGGCTGCCGGTCAGCAGCCGCGGGGCCGAGGCGTCGCTGCCGTGGTAGACGCCGACCACGTTGCCCACCGCGTCGATGTGCACGTCGTCGAAGCCGCAGTCGTGCTGCATCCACCGCACCAGCTGCCGCGCGCAGGCGCGGTGGGCGTCGGTGAGGTAGGTCACGGTCAGCTGGCCCTGTTCGGCGAAGCCGGGGTCGCTGTGCTGCGCCAGCGCCTCGGCCCAGTCCCAGACCAGGTTGCCCTGCGCGGGCACCTCGCCGAACTTGTCGCCCAGGCGGATCTCGGCGATGCGGTGGATGTTGCGCAGGCACTCGGCCAGCTCCACGTCGGGGTGGCCCTGCAGCCGGCGCGCGAAGGTGGCGATGATCTCCGCGCGCGGCAGGCCCAACCCGCGCGGGCCGCGCACGGCCAGGATGAAGGGCCAGCCGAAGCGTGCGTTGTAGTCGGCGTTGAGCTGCTGGATGCGCGCGAACTCTTCGGGCGTGCAGTCGGTCAGGCCAGCCTTGCCTTGTTCGTTGGTGCTCTCGGCAGTCAGAGCCTTGCTCACCATCGCCTTGCCGGCCAGTTCGGGGTGGGCACGCACCAGCGCCACCTGCCGCTCGCGGCCGGCGTCGCGCACGGTCTGCACCAGCGCCAGCTTCAGCGCCGCCAGCGTGGCAAAACCCGTGGCGGGCCGCCGCGCCCAGGCGGCCTCGGCGATCCAGGGCGAGTGTTCGTAGGTGCCGTCGAGCAGGGCCGTGAACTCGGCCTGCGTCGCGGCGTTGAGCTGCTGCAGTGTCAGTGGCATGGGGGTCCCGGTGGTCATTCCCAGACGAAGGCGGTGCCGGCGTCGAAGGGGTGTGTGGCCTGCCAGTGGCGGGCGATGTCGATGCGGCGCGTGACCCACACGCGGTCGTGGCGCTGCACGTGGTCGAGGAACTTCTGCAGCGCCTTCATGCGCCCCGGGCGTCCGAGCAGGCGGCAGTGCATGCCGATGCTCATCATCGACGGGTGCGTGTCGCCCTCGGCGTAGTGCACGTCGAAGGCGTCCTTCAGGTACTGGAAGAACTCGTCGCCGTGGCTGTAGCCCTGCGGCAGCGCGAAGCGCATGTCGTTGCAGTCCAGCGTGTAGGGCACCACCAGGTGCGGCGCCAGCGCGCCGTCGCCCTTCTTCACCTGCAGCCAGAACGGCAGGTCGTCGCCGTAGTAGTCGCTGTCGTAGACCAGCCCGCCGTGCTCGGCGACGAGGCGGCGCGTGTTCGGGCTGTCGCGCCCGGTGTACCAGCCCAGCGGCGCGCTGCCGGTCAGCTGCTTGATCACATCCATCGCCTGCTGCAGGTGCGCGCGCTCGGTCTCGGCGTCGACGTTCTGGTAGTGGATCCAGCGCCAGCCGTGGCAGGCGATCTCGTGGCCCAGCTCGACGAAGGCGGCCGTGACCTCGGGGCAGCGCTGCAGCGCCATGCCGACGCCGAACACCGTGAGCGGCAGGCCGCGGCGCTCGAACTCGCGCAGCAGGCGCCACACGCCCACGCGCGAGCCGTACTCGTAGATGCCTTCCATGCTGAGGTGGCGCGCCGGAAAGCTCGGCGGGTTGAACATCTCCGACAGGAACTGCTCGCTGCCGGCGTCGCCGTGCAGCACGCTGTTCTCGCCGCCTTCCTCGTAGTTCAGCACGAACTGCACGGCCACGCGGGCCTGGCCCGGCCACTGCGCATGCGGCGGGTGGCGGCCGTGGCCGCGCAGATCACGCGGGTAGCGAGGGGTTTGCAAGGTCATGGCAGCAGGGCGCTGGCGAGGTCGCCGGCGCGGGGGTGGCGTTGCAGGTTGCGTTCGACGTTGCCGAGGTGGGCTTCCATCAGCTTCACCGCGGCGCGCGCGTCGCGGCGTTCGATGGCGTCGACGATGGCGATGTGCTCATCGGCCGAGTGCTCGGCCGAGTGCGACGACTGGTACATCAGCGCGATCAGCGAACAGCGGCTCAGCAGGTCGGCCAGCAGCTCGGCGAGCACGTCGTTGCCGAGCAGCCGCGCCAGCAGCACGTGGAAGTCGGCCAGCAGCCGCGTGCGGCCTGCCACGTCGGTGCGCGCCACCGCGTCGGCCTCCTGCCGCAGGTGGGCGCGCAGCTGCGCGAGCTGCGCGTCGGTGGCGTGGGCGCAGAGCTGCTTGACCATCGCGGCCTCGAGCATCTTGCGCGTCTCGAAGACCTGGCGCGCCTCTTCCAGGCTGGGCTGGGCCACGTGCGCACCGCGGGCCGGCGATAGCGTGACGAGCCGGTCGCGGCTGAGCTGGTTCAGCGCCTGGCGCACCAGCGTGCGGCTGACCTGGAAGATGTCGGCGATCTGCTGCTCGGCCAGCTTGGTGCCGGGCATCAGGCGGCGCTCGACGATGGCCGTGGTGATGCTGTCGACGATGCGCTGCGTGCTGTTCACGGGCGCATTCACGGACGCGGCGGCGCGCACGCCGCTTGCTTGCGGCGCGATGACCTTCAACGAAGCGCGGCTGCCGGCCATGGGTGGTGGTGGTGAAGGTGCCGCGGCCCCGGAGCTACGGGTTCACGAGCAGTTGACGTGTTCACGACAGTGTATACACTTTTGTCCACACCGCAAGCCACGACGAACCCCATGGGACACCTCAGCACCCACGTGCTCGACACCGCCAACGGCTGCCCCGCCGCCGGCATGCACATCACGCTGCAGCGGCTGGACGGCGACACCGTCACCACGCTGAAGCAGCTGGTGCTGAACGACGACGGCCGCGCCGACGGCCCGCTGCTCGCGGCGCACGAGATGGCGGCGGGCCGCTACCGGCTGCTGTTTGCCGTGGCGCCCTACTTCCGTGCACGCGGCGCGGCACTGGCCGACCCGCCCTTCATCGACACCGTGCAGCTCGACTTCGGCATCGCCGACGCAGCCGGCCACTACCACGTGCCGCTGCTCGCCAGCCCGTGGAGCTACAGCACCTACCGCGGCTCCTGAGCCACACGCAGGTTGCGGGCACAGGCTTTGCATGACGGCACCCCACTGATGTTTCCTGGAGGCCTGCCCATGTTCCGCCGCACCCTGCTGGCCGCGTCCGTCGCGACGCTGGCCCTGACCACCGCCTCCTCCGCCTTCGCCGCCTGGCCCGAGAAGCCGCTGCGCATCGTCGTCACCTTCGCCGCGGGTGGCGCCAGCGACATCGTCGCGCGTCATCGCCGAGCCGCTGGCCAAGGCGCTGGGCCAGCCGGTCGTCGTCGACAACAAGCCGGGCGCCGGCGGCACCATCGGCGGCCTCGACGTGGCGCGTGCTGCACCCGACGGCTACACGCTGATGCTGAGCAACAGCACGCCGCTGTCCATCGGCCCCTTCACCGTGCCGAAGCAGCCCTACGACCCGGTGAAGCAGTTCACCCACGTGGCCATGCTGGGCATCGCGCCGGTGGTCTTCATGGCCAACCCCAAGACCGGCCCGGCCAGCCTGAAAGACCTTCCCAAGACCCTGGCCGGCGGCAGCTTCGGCAGCGGCGGGCCCGGCAGCATCGGCCACATCGTGGGCGAGATGGCCAAGGCCGAGATGAAGTTCCAGATGACGCACGTGCCCTACCGCGGCGGTGCGCCGATGGCCACCGACCTGATCGCCGGCACGGTGCCGATGGGCATCGACGTCATCACCGCGTTCGCGCCGATGATGAAGGCCGGCCAGATCAAGGGCCTGGCCGTGACCTCGCGCACGCGCTCGCAACTGGCGCCCGACGTGCCCAGCGTGGTGGAACTGGGCCTGCCGCAGCTGGTGGCCGAGAACTACTTCGGCGTCAGCGGCCCGGCCGGCCTGCCGAAGGACGTGGTCGACAAGCTGGCTGGCGCCATCGCCGAGGTGGTGGCGCAACCGGCCATCGTGAAGCGTTTCGAGGAACTGGGCCTGACCACCATGAAGATGACGAGCGCCGAATTCGCAGGCTTCGTGGCGAAGCAGGTCACCGACTGGACGCCGGCCATCAAGGCCGCCGACCTGAAGAACAACTGACGAAGCCGCTTCGTCACCGTCGCCGTGGGCGGGCAGCGCCAGCTGCCTGAAGTCGCGACACCGCAACCCGAGCTCAGAGCGCCCGCCGTGGTGAGCCCAGACAGGACAGGACCGCATGGACGCGTACCTTCTCGACTGGGCCAACCTGCTGCTGCGCTGGGCCCACGTCATCACGGCGATCGCCTGGATCGGCTCGTCGTTCTACTTCGTCTTCCTCGACAGCAGCCTCACGCCCCCGCAAGACCCCGAGCTGAAGAAGAAGGGCGTCGACGGCGAGCTGTGGGCCGTGCACGGCGGCGGCTTCTACCACCCGCAGAAGTACATGGTGGCGCCCAAGGCGCTGCCCGAGAACCTGCACTGGTTCTACTGGGAGAGCTACAGCACCTGGCTCACGGGCTTCGGCCTGTTCACGGTGCTGTACCTGTTCAACGCCGGCACCTTCCTCGTCGACAAGAGCGTGTACGCCTGGTCGCCGGGCGCGGCCATCGCCGCGGCACTGGCCTTCCTGGCAGTGTTCTGGTTCGTCTACGACGCCATCTGCCGCGGCTTCGGCCGCCGCAAGCACGGTGACCTGACCGTCGGCATCGGCGTCACGGTGGTCGTCGTGGCGGCGTCGTGGCTGGCCTGCCAGCTGTTCGCGGGCCGCGCCGCCTTCCTGCTGGTGGGCGCGATGATCGCCACCGCGATGAGCGCCAACGTCTTCGTGTGGATCATCCCCGGCCAGCGCACCGTCATCAGGCAGATGAAGGCCGGCGAGCCGGTGGACCCGGTGCACGGCCAGCGCGCCAAGCAGCGCAGCGTGCACAACACCTACTTCACGCTGCCGGTGCTGATCGCGATGCTGTCCAACCACTACGGCTGGCTCTACCAGGGCCGCTGGAACTGGCTGGTGCTGGTGGTGATGATGCTGGCCGGCGCGCTCATCCGTCACAGCTTCGTGGCACGCCACAAGGCCAAGATCGCCGGCAAGCCCGCGCCCTGGGGCTATGCCGTGGCCGGCACGCTGCTGCTCGTGGGCCTGGTGGTGGCGATGCGGCCGGCGCCGCAGCCCGCGCTGCCGGCCGGCACGGCCGTGCAGCCAGCCACGCTGGCGCAGGTGCGCGCGGTGCTGGAGCAGCGCTGCACGCTGTGCCACAACGCGCAGGTGCAGCAGAAGAACGTGGCCCTGCACACGCCTGAACTGGTGCTTCAGCACGCGCAAGGCATCTACCAGCAGTCGGTGGTGCTGAAGCTGATGCCGATGAACAACGCCACCCAGATCACCGACGCCGAGCGCAACCTGATCAAGCGCTGGTTCGAAGCCGGCGCACCGGCGCACTGACCCGCCTCCCCTCCCCTCCTTCAGGAGCACACCCCATGAACGACACCGCGGTCCACCCGGTGGACGAACGCCTGCCCGCGCACTGCAGCTCAGCCCCGAGCAGGTGGCGCTGCTGATCAGCGCCGACCTCTTCTGCTGCGGCCTCGTGACCCTGGTGCAGAGCCTGGGCATGACCCGCTGGTTCGGCATCCGGCTGCCGGTGATGATGGGCGTGACCTTCGCCGCCGTCGGGCCGATGGTGGCCTTCGCCAACGCGATGCCCGGCGTGGACGGCGCCCGTGCCATCTTCGGCGCCATCATCGGCGCGGGCGTGCTGTCGATGCTGCTGGCACCGGTGGTCAGCAAGCTGCTGCGCTTCTTTCCGCCGGTGGTCACCGGCACCATCATCGCCATCATCGGCATCAGCCTGATGCGCGTGGGCGTGGGCTGGGCCATGGGCGGCCCGGCCCCGCTGGCGCAGAGCGTGGACGTGCCGCAGCTGGTGGCCATGGTCGACAGCGCCAAGGCCGCGGCCGCGGCAGCCAGCGCGCCGGTCGTCAAGCTGGCCGGGCCGATCCCGATGCGCGACAACCCGAACTACGGCGCGCTCGACAACATGGCGATCGCCGGCGCGGTGCTGGTGTTCATCCTGCTGCTGGTGAAGTACGCCAAGGGCTTCGTCGCCAACATCTCGGTGCTGCTGGGCATCGTGGCCGGCTGCGCGGTGGCCCTGGCGCTGGGCAAGATGCACTTCGACAAGGTCGCCAAGGCGCACTGGTTCGATGTGGTCACGCCCTTCGCGTTCGGCATGCCCACCTTCGACCCGGTGATGATCCTGACGATGACGCTGGTGATGATCGTCGTGATGATCGAGTCGACCGGCATGTTCCTGGCGCTCTCGGACATCACCGGCAAGAAGATCGGCCAGCCCGAGCTGGCCGCCGGGCTGCGCACCGACGGCCTGGGCACGCTGATCGGCGGCATCTTCAACACCTTCCCATACACCAGCTTCAGCCAGAACGTGGGCCTGGTGGGCGTGACCGGCGTGCGCAGCCGCTGGGTGTGCGTGGCTGGCGGCGTGATCATGATCGTGCTGGGCATGCTGCCGAAGATGGCGGCCTTCGTCGAATCGATCCCCACCTTCGTGCTGGGCGGCGCGGGCCTCGTGATGTTCGGCATGGTGGCGGCCACCGGCATCCGCATCCTGTCGGGCGTGGACTTCAAGGGCAACCGCCACAACCTGTACATCGTGGCGCTGTCCATCGGCTTCGGCCTCATCCCGCTGGTGGCGCCGCGCTGGACGCAGCAGATGGCGCACGGCCTGCACCCACTGCTGGAGTCGGGCATCCTGTTCACCGCGGTGGCGGCAGTGCTGCTGAACATCTTCTTCAACGGCGCGCGCGGCGACGAACGTGCGAGCATCGAGGCCGCCAAGACGGCCGAAGCCCACTGAACCCTCGTCCGACCCCTGCCCGAAGGAGCCCCCGCCCATGCCCACCATCCGCGTCGAACTCTTCGCCGGCCGCACCGTCGAGCAAAAGCGCGCGCTGGCCGCCGCGCTGACCGAAGCCACCGTCAAGACGCTCGGCGGCTCGGCCGACGGCATCGACGTGCTGTTCTTCGACATCGAGCGCCACGACTGGGCCACCGGCAGGCAGCTATGGGCCGACAAGACGGCGGCGCCCAAGCCGTAGCCGCCACGCCGGCGGCACGATGGCAATGCTGCCTGCCCTGGTACGGACACTGCTGTCGGCCCTGGCGCTGGCCGCCGGCCTGCTGAAGCCAGCACCCGCCACGGCCCAGCCCGCGCCGCCGGCTCAAGTGCTGGGCCAGACCGTGGCCGCAGGCAGCACGCGCAGCACCGTGGCCATCGAGGTCGCCGACATCGGCGAAGGCCGGCTGGCGCTGCAGTTCGAGCTGCCGCTGGCGGTGACGCGCACCACGCTGGTCGACCCCGCCGGCGCGCCGCGCGTGCTGCTGCCGGGGCAGGACCTGCGCGTGCAGCCCGCCGCCGAACGCCGCGAACCCCGGCGCGGCGACCAGCACCTGCTGCTGCAGCCGCTGCCCAACCCGGCCCCGGGCCGCTGGCAGCTGCAGCTGGAGCACGCGCCCGCGCGCGGCGGCGAGGCGCTGCACGTGGTAGCCAGCCAGTTCCCGCGCTTTGAAGTGCGGCTGGCGCTGGCCAGCGGCGCCCAGCCGCCCGGGGCCGGCAGCGAAGCGCTGCTCGAGCTGCGCATCAGCGACCAGGGCCGGCCCGCCACCGGTCTGCAGCCGCAGGCCAGCGTGCAGGCGCCCGGCACCGGGGTGCAGCCGCCACAGCCGCTCCAGTTCTGGGACACGCGGCCGGCGGCCGTGGACCTGCCGCTGCAGCCCGAGCCCGGCCAGTACTTCGCGCTCTTCGCCCCCGTGGTCGCGGGCCGCCACCAGGTGCTGGTGCAGCAGCCGCTGCGCGGCAGCGATGGCGTGCTGCGCACGCTGCAGCGGCAGCTCGACATCGACGTGGCAGCGCAGCCCGTGCTGCAGGCGCTGCGCCCGCTGGTGCCCGCCGGTGCGGCCGGCTGCCTGCCCCGCATCGGCCTGGCGGTCGACTGGCCGGCCCAGCAGCCGGGCCGCTACACGCTGCTGGTGGTGCTGCAGGGCAGCACCGGCACGCAGACGCTGCGCGGCGGCGCCGACGCCGCCGCGGCCGGCCCGCTGCAGCTGCAGGTGGCGCTGGGCGCGCGCGAGGCCGCGGCGCTGGGCAGCGGCGTGCGGGCCACGCGCGTGGACCTGCTGCACGTGCGCGGCAGCGCGTTCACGCTGCTGCAGCGCCGGCGCGCCCTGCCTTTCAGCGCGCCGCTGCCGCTGGACCGGCTCTGCCGCTGAGGGCGGCGCTCCGTTCCGGCACAGCCGCCAGGACGGCGGGCGCTTGCGACAGAATCACGGGCGATTCCAGAACCCACATCCCCGGAGACAAGCCCATGATCGGTCAGATGATGCAGCAGCCGCTGCTGATTTCTTCTCTCATCGTGCATGCCGAGCGGCACCACCCCGAGCGCGAGATCGTCTCCAGGCGTGTCGAGGGCGACATCCACCGCACCACCTACAAGGAACTCGCGTCGCGCTCGCGCCGCATGGCCAAGGCGCTGGCGGCGCTGGGTGTGCAGATGTCCGACCGCGTGGCCACGCTGGCCTGGAACGGCTACCGGCACATGGAGCTGTACTACGCGGTCAGCGGCAGCGGCGCCGTGCTGCACACCATCAACCCGCGCCTGCACCCCGATCAGATCGTCTACATCGCCGACCACGCCGAAGACCAGGTGCTGTTCTTCGACCTGACCTTCCTGCCGCTGATCCAGGCCGTGGCCGGGCGCTGCAAGACCGTCAAGCACTGGGTCGCGATGACCGACCGCGCGCACATGCCGGCGGCCGACGTGGCGGCCAAGATCCCCGGCCTGCTGTGCTACGAAGAGCTGGTTGCCGGCCAGGACGACCAGTTCACCTGGCCCAGCTTCGACGAGAACACCGCCAGCTCGCTGTGCTACACCAGCGGCACCACGGGCAACCCGAAGGGCGTGCTGTACAGCCACCGCAGCACGGTGCTGCACACCTTCGCGATCGCGCTGCCCGACGCGCTGAACTGCTCGGCCAACGACGCCATCCTGCCGGTGGTGCCGATGTTCCACGTCAACGCCTGGGGCCTGCCGTACGCGGCCTGCATGGTGGGCGCCAAGCTCGTGTTCCCGGGGCCGGGCCTGGACGGCAAGAGCCTGTACGAGCTGTTCGAGGCCGAGCAGGTCACTGTCTCGGCCGGCGTGCCCACCGTGTGGCAGGCGCTGCTGGCGCACGTGGAAGCCAACGGCCTGAAGTTCAGCAGCATGCGCCGCACCGTCATTGGCGGCTCGGCCTGCCCGCCGGCGATGCTGCGCAAGTTCGGCGACGTCTACGACGTGCACGTGCTGCACGCCTGGGGCATGACCGAGATGAGCCCGGTCGGCACCGTGGGCGCCTTCAAGCCGCACCACCTGGGCCTGGAGGCCGACGCGCGCTACGCCGTGATGGCCAAGCAGGGCCGTGCCGTGTATGGCGTGGACATGAAGATCGTCGACCCCGACGGGAAGGAACTGCCCTGGGACGGCGAGCACAGCGGCGACCTGCTGGTGAAGGGCCCGTGGATCGTGAACCAGTACTTCCGCGGCGAAGGCGGCGACCCGCTGGTGCGTGCCGCCGACGGCCAGGGCTGGTTCCCGACCGGCGACGTGGCGAAGATCGACGCCGAGGGCTACATGCAGATCACCGACCGCAGCAAGGACGTCATCAAGTCCGGCGGCGAGTGGATCGGCTCGATCGACCTCGAGAACATCGCGATGGCGCACCCGGCGGTGGCGATGGCGGCCTGCATCGCGGCCTACCACCCGAAGTGGGACGAGCGCCCGCTGCTGGTGGTGGTCAAGAAACCCGGCGCCGAGCTCACGCGCGAGGAGCTGCTGCACTTCTTCGACGGCAAGATCGCGAAGTGGTGGACGCCCGACGACGTGGTCTTCGTCGACGCCATCCCGCTGGGCGCCACCGGCAAGATGCAGAAGAACAAGCTGCGCGAGGCGCTGAAGGACCACAAGCTGCCGACGGCCTGAGGCCGCGGCGCGGGCTGCGGCCCGCGCCTACCTGCCCTGGTGCGCGAGGTAGTGCGCCAGGGCGTCGAGCTCGCCGTCCTTCAACCCGTACAGCGCCGCCGACATCGCCGTGTCGCGCCCGGGGGCCGGGGCGTCGCGGTACATCTTCATCGTCACGGCCAGGTACAGCTCGTGCTGGCGGGCCAGGCGCGGCACCTGCTGCTGCCCGACGTAGCCGGGCAGGTGGCAGGTGCCACACAGCGCACGCGCCGAGACCGCAGCGCCGGCGGCGTACTTCGCCGCGTCCACCGGGCCCGGTGGCGGCAGCGCCTGCTGCGCCGCGAAGTGCGTGGCCAGGGCCACGATCTCGGCGTCGTTCAGGCCGCCCATCACCGCCTTCATCGACGGCACGTCGCGCAGGCCTTCTCGGATCAGCACGAGCTGGTTCTCGATGAACTGCCGCGGCTGGCCGGCGATCGACGGGATCGCCGGCGACGGCGAGTTGCCGCCCGCACCGTGGCACACGGTGCAGGCCTCGATGCCGGCCGGCTGGGGCTGCGCCCCGGCCAGCGGCAGCGCCAGCAGGCCGGCCGCCGCCGCGAGCAGGGCCCGGGCGGCAGCAAGCTCAACGCGCATAGGTGATGCGGTAGATCGCGCCCAGCTGCTCGTCGCTGACCAGCAGCGAGCCGTCGGGCAGCTGCAGGAAGTACGTGGGCCGGCCGCTGAAGCTGTCGTTGCTGGGGTCGAGGAAGCCGGTCATGAAGGGCCGGATGCGCGGGTTGCCGCCGTTGGCATCGGTCTGCACCGTGACGACGTCGTAGCCGAACTTCTGCGTGCGGTTCCACGAGCCCTTGCGCGCCACGAACATGGTGTTGCGGTACTCGGCCGGGAACATGCTGCCGGTGTAGAAGTGCACGCCCATCGCCGCCGCGTGCGGGCCCATGGTCTGCACCGGCAGCGTCACGCCGTCGCAGGCATTGGCCTTCGGGAAATCGCGGTCGTTCAGGCCCTGCGCGTGGCAGTACGGGAAGCCGAAGTTCAGGCCCACCTTGGTCATGCGGTTCAACTCGTCGGCGGGGCCGTCGTCGCCCATCCAGTCGCGGCCGTGGTCGGTGAACCAGAGTTCCTGCGTCGTCGGGTGCCAGGCGAAGCCCTGCGTGTTGCGCACGCCGCGCGCCACCACCTCCATGCCCGAGCCGTCGGCGTTGTAGCGGCGGATCTGCGCGTATTCCTCGCCCGGCACGCAGATGTTGCACGGCGCGCCGAAGGGCACGTAGAGCTTGCCGTCGGGGCCGAAGGCGATGTACTTCCAGTTGTGGTGCTGTTCCTTCGGCAGCTTGAAGGCCGCCGTCATGTCCACCGGCTGCGCCGCCGGGTTGGTGGCGATGCCGTCGAAGCGCAGCACCTTGTCGATGGCCATCACGTACAGCGCGCCATTGGCGTAGGCCACGCCCGCGGGCTGCACGAGCTTGTCGACGACGACCCGGCTGGTGCGCGCGCTGCCGGTGTCGGTGAGCTCGTAGACGCGACCGATGCCGCGCGTGCCGATGTAGATCTTGCCATTGTCGGCACGCGCCATCGCGCGGGCGCCGGGCATGCCGGTGGCCCAGATCTCCGCCTTGAAGCCCGGCGGCAGCTTGAAGTTCTGCAGCGGGATCTCGCTGGCCGGCGTGGCGGTGAGCTTGCCGGCCACCGGGGCCAGCGTCGAGCCGGCCTGGTCGGGCGTGCGGCCCTGTTGCCAGGCAGGGGCTGCAGCAGGGGCTGCGGCCGTGGCCGCGGGTGGGGTGGACTGGCAGGCGGCCAGCAGCGACAGGGTCGCTGCGGCGAGCAGCGTGGTGCGGAAGGTCATCGCGTTGTCTCCTCGTTGTGGGTCGCCACCGGCATCGAGGCCAGGGCGCGACGCATCATAGGCAGCCCAATTGCGACCAGCACGGCCGCCTGCAATTCCGCGTCAGCGTGTCGTCAATCCACCGTCACCGCGCCCACCACGCGCCCTCGAACTGTCCCTGCAGCCAGTCGACGAAGCCGCTGACCTTGCCCGGCACCAGCCGCGGCGACGGGAACACCGCGTGCATCTCCTGCTCGGGCAGCGACCAGTGCGGCAGCAGCGGCTGCAGCGCACCTTCGCGCAGCGACGCGTGCGCCACGTAGCGCGGCAGGATCGCCAGCCCCATGCCGGCACGCGCGGCCGCCAGCAGCGCCGACAGGTTGTTGCTGCGCAGCGGGCCGCGCACCGGCACTGCGGTGCTGTCGCCGTCGCCGGCGCTGAAGTGCCAGCGGTCGTCGCCCTGCACGCTGCTGTACACCAGCGCCGGGTGCTGCGCGATCTCGGCCGGCGCCTGCGGCGCGCCGTGCGCGGCCACGTAGGCGGGTGCGGCCACCAGCACCCAGGGGTTGGTGCCCAGGTAGCGCGCGCCCAGCGACGAATCGGCCAGCCGGCCCATGCGCACGGCCAGGTCCACGCCCTGCTCCACCAGGTTCACGTAGCGGTCCTCGAAGCCCAGGTCCACCTGCAGTTCCGGGTGCTGCTGCATGAAGCGCAGCACCAGCGGCGTCAGCACGCGGCGGCCGAAGGCCACGCTGGTGCTGATGCGCAGGCTGCCCTGCACGCGGCTCTGCATCAGCGCGGCCAGGCTGTCGGCCTCTTCGAGTTCGCGCGCGATCAGCTTGCACTTGTCGTAGTAGGCCGCACCCACCTCGGTGGGCGACACACCACGGGTGCTGCGGTGCAGCAGCCGCGCGCCCAGGCGGCGCTCCAGCGCTGCCACGTGCTTGGTGGCGGTGGGCTGGGTGATGCCCATGTCGGAACTCGCACGGCTGAAGCTGCCGGTCTCGACGATGCGGATGAAGAGGCGCAGTCCGACGACGCTGTCCATGGCCCGGCACTGTAACGGCCGTGCGCCGCAACGGGACGCTGGCATCGCGGGCACGGACGCCGTAGCATGCCGTGCCGCGTCACACCCTCGGGAGAGCAGCTTGGCCACCTACCTGGAAGAAGCCGTTCTCGCGCCACTGCGCTCCACGGTCGGCAGTGCCGAAGGGCGGGTCGACAAGGTCTACGCGGAGTACGCCGAGCTGACCGACGACGAGCCGATGGCGAAGTGGAGCGCCACCGAGGAGCATCCGTCGCGCCAGGACGCGCTGGACTTCCTGCAGGCCTTCGGCACCGCCACCGCCGCCGAAGCCAAGAAGGACACCGGGCTGCAGGCGCTGCGCGGCCAGGCGCTGCAGGACATCGGCGACTTCGTCACCAAGGTCCAGGGCGACCAGTGCCCGGCCTTCCCGCACATCCATCCGCACCGGCTGGCCATCGAGCTGGCGCTGCGCGCACGGCGCCCGCGCGTCGTGAACCAGCGCAGCACGGTGCTCTGCGGCGCCGCGGCCATCCTGTCGGCCGCCTTCAAGACCGACCCCGGGCGCACAGTGCGCTTCGTGCTCGACCTGGTGCGGCTGGGCAAGGGCACGCTGCGCGGCTACACGCTGGAGCCCTACGGCTGCGTGAAGGACGAACCGCCACCCACGCGCTTCGAGATGGCGCAGGTCGACTGGGTGATGCTCGCCAGCCTGCGCTACCACTTCGAGCCGCTGGCGGCGCTGGTCGGCATGACGCTCGGCCAGGGTGCCGCCGACCCGCTGCGGCAGCTCACCAAGCCCGGCCTGCTCTACAGCACGCTGCAGAACATGGGCTACACCACGGTGGCCGACCGCACCTTCGGCCGCGAGACCTTCACGCGCAACGCGCAGGTCGCCAGCGCCGTGACACGTGCGTGGATGCACGGCCAGACCGAGACCAGCCGCGGCGAGGCCAACCTGCAGCTGGCCATCGACGATCTGCGCAAGGGCCGGCTGATCTTCCTGTGGGGCTACGGCGAGCTGACCACGCGGTCGCCGGTGCGCGACCCTCAGGACACGCCCTACCCCGACATCCACGGCAAGCCGGTCAAGAAGAACGACAGCATCGGCTTCCCGGAGCTGCACTGGACCCTGGTGCGCAAGCTCGCCCTGCACGGCGACAAGGTCCAGCTGCGCCACTACAGCTGGGGCGACGCACGCGAGGCCAGCTTCCCGAAGGCGGACTTCTTCAACGTCTACCAGGGCCACGTGATGGCCGATCCGGCCTGAGCCGCCATTCCGGGCCGGAATAGCGCTTATCCGCGCACTGCTCTTCCGCCGCGCCGCGGCGGCGCCCAGCATCGGGGCCTTCACGACAAGGAGACTCCGATGGCAAAGATGAAGGCTGCGATGGCCGCCGTGCTGGTGATGGAGAAGGAAGGCGTGAGCCAGGCCTTCGGCGTTCCCGGCGCCGCGATCAACCCGCTGTACGCCTGCCTGCGCGAGCGCCAGTCCATCGCGCACATCCTGGCCCGGCACGTGGAGGCCGCGTCGCACATGGCCGAGGGCTACACGCGCGCCAAGGCCGGCAACATCGGTGTCTGCATCGGCACCAGCGGCCCGGCGGGCACCGACATGATCACGGGCCTGTACTCGGCCATCGCCGACAGCATCCCCATCCTGTGCATCACCGGCCAGGCGCCGCGCGCGCGGCTGTACAAGGAAGACTTCCAGGCCGTCGACATCGAGTCCATCGCCAAGCCGGTGACGAAGATGAGCCTCACGGTGCGCGAACCCGCGCAGGTGCCGCGCGCCTTCCAGCAGGCCTTCCACCTGATGCGCAGCGGCCGCCCGGGCCCGGTGCTGATCGACCTGCCGTTCGACGTGCAGATGGCCGAGATCGAGTTCGACATCGACACCTACGAGCCGCTGCCGGTGTACAAGCCCGCGGCCACGCGCCGGCAGGTCGAACGCGCGCTGGACATGCTGCTGGCCAGCGAGAAGCCGCTCATCGTGGCCGGCGGCGGCATCATCAACGCCGACGCCTGCGACCTGCTGGTGGAGTTCGCCGAGCTCACCGGCGTGCCGGTGATCCCGACGCTGATGGGCTGGGGCGCCATCCCCGACGACCACCCGCTCATGGCCGGCATGGTGGGCCTGCAGACCAGCCACCGCTACGGCAACGCCACCCTGCTCGCCAGCGACTTCGTGCTCGGCATCGGCAACCGCTGGGCCAACCGCCACACCGGCAGCACCGAGGTCTACTGCAAGGGCCGCACCTTCGTGCACGTGGACATCGAGCCGACGCAGATCGGGCGCGTCTTCAGCCCCGACCTGGGCATCGTCAGCGACGCCAAGGCCGCGCTGCAGCTGTTCGTCGAGGTGGCGCGCGCGCGCCGCGACGCCGGCACGCTGAAGAGCTACGCCGACTGGGCGCACCGCTGTGCCGAACGCAAGCGGCTGATGCACCGCAAGACGCACTACACCGAGACGCCGATCAAGCCGCTGCGCGTGTATGAAGAAATGAACGCGGCCTTCCCGCGCGACACGGTCTACGTCAGCACGATCGGCCTGAGCCAGATCGCGGGCGCGCAGTTCCTGCACGTCTACGGCCCGCGCCAGTGGATCAACTGCGGCCAGGCCGGCCCGCTGGGCTGGACCATCCCGGCAGCGCTGGGCGTGGTGGCCGCCGACCCCACGCGCACGGTGGTCGGGTTGTCGGGCGACTACGACTTCCAGTTCCTGATCGAGGAGCTGGCCGTGGGCGCGCAGTTCCGCCTGCCCTATGTGCAGGTGCTGGTGAACAACAGCTACCTGGGGCTGATCCGCCAGGCGCAGCGCGGCTTCGAGATGGACTACTGCGTGCAGCTGGCCTTCGACAACCAGAACGTGTCAGACCCGGCGCTGCAGGGCTATGGCGTCGACCACCAGAAGGTGGTCGAAGGCCTGGGCTGCAAGGCGCTGCGCGTGACCGACCCCGAGAAGATCGGCGCTGCCCTGGCGCAGGCAAGGGAATTGGCGCAATTGCACCGCGTGCCCGTCGTGGTGGAATGCATTCTCGAGAAGGTGACCAACATCGCGATGGGCACCGAGATCGACAAGATCAACGAGTTCGAAGACATCGACTGCCGCCACCCCGCGGGCCGCCAGGGCCTGGAGATGGCCGGCCTGCTCGAATGACCCCTGGAGACACCATGCCCCGTTTTGCCGCCAACCTCTCGATGCTGTTCACCGAAGTGCCCTTCCTCGACCGCTTCGAGCGGGCGGCGCGGGCGGGCTTTGCCAGCGTCGAGGTGCAGTTCCCCTACGAGGCCCCGGCCGCCACGGTGCGCGAGCGCCTGGTCGCCAATCGCCTGAAGATGGTGCTGCACAACCTGCCCGGCGGCGACTGGGCGGCCGGCGACCGCGGCATCGCCTGCCAGCCGGCGCGGGTGGAGGAGTTCCGCGCCGGCGTCGAGCGCGGCATCGCCTACGCCACCACGCTGGGCGTGCCGCAGCTGAACTGCCTGGCCGGCATCGTGCCCGCGGGCGTGGACGACGCCACCGCGCGCCGCACCTTCGTCGAGAACCTGCGCTACGCGGCGCCCAAGCTCAAGGCAGCGGGGCTGAAGCTGCTGATCGAGCCCATCAACAACTTCGACGTGCCGGGCTTCTGGCTCAACAACACGCCCAAGGCGATCTCGGTGATCGAGGAAGTCGGCGCCGACAACCTGTTCGTGCAGTACGACGTCTACCACGCGCAGCGCTACGAGGGCGAGCTGGCGAACACGCTCACTAAGTATCTTCCGCAGATCGGGCACATCCAGATTGCCGACAATCCCGGGCGCAACGAACCGGGCACGGGCGAGATCAACTACCCGTTCCTGTTCGCGCATCTCAGGCGCATCGGCTACACGGGTTGGGTCGGCGCGGAATACAAACCTGCCGGCACCACCGAAGCGGGCCTCACGTGGCTGGAGGCGGCGCGCCGGCAACTCGGAGGACTCTCGGCATGAAACTCGGATTCATCGGCCTGGGCATCATGGGTGCGCCCATGGCCGGCCACCTGCGCGCCGCCGGCCACGAGCTGTTCGTTGCCACGCGCAGCAAGGTGCCGCAGGCGCTGCTGGACGCCGGGGCCGTGGCCTGCGCCAACGCCGCGGCGGTGGCGCGCGAAGCCGACATCGTCTTCACGATGGTGCCCGACACGCCCGACGTCGAGGCCGTGCTGTTCGGTGAACAGGGCATCGCCAGCGGCCTGAGCGCCGGCAAGACCGTGGTCGACATGAGCTCGATCAGCCCGATCGAGACCAAGAAGTTCGCCGCGCGCATCAACGCACTCGGCTGCGATTACCTCGACGCGCCGGTCTCCGGCGGTGAGGTGGGCGCCAAGGCGGCGTCGCTGACCATCATGGTCGGCGGCCCCGAGGCCACGTTCCAGAAGGTACTGCCGCTGTTCCAGCTGATGGGCAAGAACATCACGCTGGTGGGCGGCAACGGCGACGGGCAGACCACCAAGGTCGCCAACCAGATCATCGTGGCGCTGAACATCGCTGCCGTCGGCGAGGCCCTGGTCTTCGCCAGCAAGGCCGGCGCCGACCCGGCCAAGGTGCGCCAGGCGCTGATGGGTGGCTTCGCGGCCAGCCGCATCCTCGAAGTGCACGGCGAGCGCATGATCAAGCGCACCTTCAACCCGGGCTTCCGCATCGGGCTGCACCAGAAGGACCTGAGCCTGGCGCTGGCCGGCGCGCGCGCACTCGGCGTGGCGCTGCCGCAGACCGCGGGCGCGGCGCAGCTGATGCAGGCCTGCGCCGCCAACGGCATGGACGGCCTGGACCACTCGGCCCTGGTGCGCGCGCTGGAACTGATGGCCAACCACCCGGTGGCCGAAGGCTGAACCACCGCGCCCTTGCGGGTTGATCAGGCTGGCGCCCGCGCGGCGCCGGCCGATACTGCCGCCCCATGACACCGTTCCGCATCGGCGCCGGTGCCGGCTACGCCGGCGACCGCATCGACCCCGCGCAGGCCCTGGCCGAGCGCGGCGCGCTCGACGTGCTGGTCTTCGAATGCCTGGCCGAGCGCACCATCGCGCTGGCGCAACTGCGCCGCAGCCACGACCCCCAGCACGGCTACGACCCCCTGCTGGCCGCGCGCATGCGTGCCGTGCTGCCGGCCTGCGTGCGCCAGGGCACCACCATCGTCAGCAACATGGGCGCGGCCCACCCCGAGGCCGCCGGCGCCGCGGTGCTGGCGGTGGCGCGCGAACTCGGCCTGCCGCGCCTGCGCGTGGCGGTGCTGACCGGCGACGACGTGCTGCCCTGGGTGCAGGCGCACGACGTGCCGCTGCTCGACAGCACGGCGCGCGCGTCCGACCTCGGCGAGCGGCTGGTCTCGGCCAACGTCTACCTGGGCGCCGACGCGCTGCTGCCGGCGCTGGCCACCGGCGCCGACGTCGTGATCACCGGCCGCGTCGCCGACCCGGCGCTGTTCCTGGCGCCGCTGATGCACCACTACGGCTGGCGGGCCGACGACTGGCCGCGCCTGGGCCAGGGCGTGCTGGTGGGCCACCTGCTCGAATGCGCCGCGCAGGTCAGCGGCGGCTACATCGCCGACCCCGGCCGCGTCGACGTGCCCGACCTGCACGACGTCGGCTTCCCGCTGTCCGAGGTGCAGCCCGACGGCAGCGCCGTCATCACCAAGCTCGCCGGCACCGGCGGGCGCGTGGACCGGCTGACCTGCACCGCGCAGCTGCTGTACGAGATCGAGGACCCGCGGCGCTACCTGCAGCCCGACGTGGTGGCCGACTTCTCGCAGGTGCGGCTGCAGGAGCAGGGCCCCGACCGCGTGCTGGCCAGCGGCGCCGGCGGCACGCCGCGGCCGGCGCAGCTGAAGGCCACGCTCGGGTACCGCGACGGCTACATCGGCGAGGGCCAGATCTCGTACGCCGGCCCCGGCGCGCGCGAACGCGGCCAGCTCGCGCTGCAGATCATGGAACAGCGCCTGCAGCGCCTGGGCCTGGGCGGCCTGGAGCACCGGGCCGAGCTGATCGGCGTGAACGCGATGCACGGCCCGCACCTGGGCGGCGACCGCACGCCCTACGAAGTGCGGCTGCGGCTGGCCGTGCGCTGCGCCACGCGCGCACAGGCCGCGCTGGTGGGGCAGGACGTGGAGGCGCTGTACCTCAACGGTCCGGCCGGCGGCGGCGGCGTCACGCAGTCGGTGCGCGAGGTCATCGCCGCTGCCTCGGCGCTGATCCCACGGGAAGCCGTGCACACCGCCGTGCACGTGCTGGAACTCTGAGCCCGACACCCATGAAGCTGCACGACATCGCCATCGCACGCTCGGGCGACAAGGGCGACCGCGCCACGCTCAGCGTCATCGCGCGCGACCCGGCCCACTACCCGCTGCTCGAACGTGTGCTCACCGCCGAGCGCGTGCGCCGGCACTACCGCGGCACCGTGCAGGGCGCGGTCGACCGCCACCTGCTGCCGCACCTGGGCGCCGTGCACTTCGTGCTGCACGAGGCGCTGGGTGGCGGCGTCACGCGCTCGCTGGCGCTCGACGCGCACGGCAAGACGCTGGGGGCCGCCCTGCTCGACATCACCATCGACCCCGACCCCACGCTCGACGCCACTGCGTCGGCCTGACAATCCGCCCGTTCCGCATTCCACATCCAAACGGAGACCGCCCCATGCCCACCATCACCCGCCGCCTCGCCATCGCCTCTGCCGCCCTGCTCTGCACCGGCGCTGCGTTCGCCCAGGCCTGGCCGAGCAAGCCCATCCGCGCGGTCGTGCCGTTTGCCGCCGGCAGCGCCACCGACCAGATCGGCCGCGCCTTCGCCGAGAAGATGGCGGCCACGCTGGGCCAGCCCATCGTCGTCGACAACAAGCCCGGTGCCAACGGCATGCTGGGCGCCGACATCGTGGCCAAGGCGCCGAACGACGGCTACACCATCCTCATCGGCACCAACAGCACCAACGCGGCGCTGAAGTTCCTGATGAAGAAGCTGCCCTACGACCAGGACACGGCCTTCACGCCCGTGGGCTACATCGGCTCGGTGCCGCTGATGGTGGCGGTGAACAACGACGTGCCGGCGAAGACGCTGAAGGAGTTGATCGACATGGCCCGCGCCAAGCCCGGCACCGTCAGCGCGGCCTACGCCAGCACCTCGCAGCAGGTGTCGGCCGCCATGCTGGCCAGCATGGCCGGTGTGGAGTTCAACCCCGTGCCCTACAAGAGCGGCCCCGCGGCCATGACCGACCTGATCGGCGGCCAGGTGAACATGTTCACCGCCGACTTCGCCGTCACCGTGCCGCAGCACAAGGCCGGCAAGATCCGCGGCCTGGCCGTCACCTCCACCAAGCGCGCCGCCGCCGTGCCCGAGCTGCCCACCGTCAACGAGGCGCTGGGCCTGAAGGACTACGAGCTGATCGCCTACTTCGCGGTCTTCGCGCCCGCCGGCACGCCGCCGGACATCGTCAACAAGCTCAACGCCGCGATCAACGCCGCCGCCAACAGCAAGGACATCCAGGACAAGTTCGCGCCCAACGGCTTCTCGGTCGAGCCCGGCACGCCCGACGCGCTGGCGCAGCGCAACAAGACCGAGACGGCGAAGTGGGCCAAGGCCATCCGCGAAGCGAAGATCGAAGCCCAATGACCCTGGCGGACTGCGTGGCGGACCCGCGCGCCTTCCTGCGCGCGCTGTACGACGCCGCCGTGCAGCGCGCGCTGCCGGCGCACACGATGGCGGCGCACCTGCCGCCGCCGCCCCGGGGCCGCACGGTGGTCATCGGCGCGGGCAAGGCCGGCGGCGCGATGGCCGCGGCGCTCGACGCGCTGTGGCCGGCCGAGGCCCCGCTGTCGGGACTGGTGGTCACGCGCTACGACCACGTGCCGCCGGCCTACAAGGCGCGCCCGGGCCGCATCGAGGTGGTGGAAGCCCGCCACCCGGTGCCCGATGCCGCCGGGCGCCAGGCCGCCGAGCGCATCGCAGCACTCGCGCAGGGGCTCACGGCCGACGACCTGGTGCTGTGCCTGATCTCCGGCGGCGGCTCGGCCCTGCTGTCGCTGCCGGCGCCGGGGCTGACGCTGGAAGACAAGCAGGCCGTGAACCAGGCGCTGCTGAAGAGCGGCGCGGCCATCGACGAGATGAACTGCGTGCGCAAGCACCTGTCGGCGATCAAGGGCGGGCGCCTGGCCACGCGCTGCGCGCCGGCGCGCGTGGTCACGCTGCTGATCAGCGACGTGCCCGGCGACGCGCCCGAGATCATCGCCAGCGGCCCCACCGTGCCCGACAGCAGCACCTGCGCCGACGCGCTGGCCATCGTGCGCCGCTACGGCATCACGCTGCCGCCGGCGGCGCTGCAGGGGCTGGACAGCGGCGCCTTCGAGTCGCCCAAGCCCGGCGACCCGCGTTTCGACGGTCACGCCGTGCACATGATCGCCACGCCGCAGCAGAGCCTGGAAGCGGCGGCCGCGGTGGCGCGCGCCGCAGGAATCGAGGCGCACATCCTCAGCGACGAGATGGAAGGCGAGAGCCGCGAGGTCGGCAAGGTGCAGGCGGCGCTGGCGCGCGCGGTGGCGCGGCGCGGCGCACCGTTCGCGCGGCCCTGCGTGATCCTGTCCGGCGGCGAGACCACGGTCACAGTGAAGCGCCGCGACAGCGGCGCCTCCGGTGCACCAGGCCGCGGCGGCCGCGCCACCGAGTTCCTGCTCGGCTGCGCGATCGCGCTGCAGGGCCAGCCCGGCGTGTGGGTGCTGGCCGCCGACACCGACGGCATCGACGGCATCGAGGACAACGCCGGCGCCGTCGTCACGCCCGACACGCTGGCCCGCGCCGCCGCGCAGGGCATGAAGGCGCCCGAATTCCTGGACCGCAACGACGCCTACGGCTTCTTCGCGCCGCTGGGCGACCTGGTGGTGCCGGGGCCGACGTTCACCAACGTCAACGACTTCCGCGCGCTGCTGGTGCTGTAGAGGCCGCGCACCGCAGGGCGGTGCACGGTACCCGCGGCTTCAGCCCCAGCGCCCCCGCCCCAGACTCCACAGCGCCAGCAGCAGCGGCAGCACCAGCAATGCAAACGCCGGCCCCAGCGCGCCGAAGGCCGTGCCGGCGGCGCCGAACAGCGGCGGGCCGATGACGACGCCGAAGAAGGTGAAGAACAGCGTGCCCGCGGTGGCCGTGGCGGCCTGCGCCTGCGGCACCAGGCGCGCCACCGTGGCGAGATACACGCCGTTCCAGCCCACCGCCGTGGCCCCGAAGGCGCACAGCAGCACCAGCACCGGCAGCGCGGCGGTGGAAGGCGCCAGCAGCGGCATCAGCAGGCCGCAGGCGGCCATCGCCAGGGCCAGCACCAGCAGCATGCGCCGCGCGCCCAGCCAGCGGTCGGCGACCAGGCCCCAGACGATGCGGCCCACCACGCCGGCCGTCTGCGACACCGCCAGCGCCGCGCCGGCGGCCACCAGCGTCCAGCGCAGGTCGGTGGTGAGGTAGGTCACCATGTACGACGTCAGGCTGACCTGCACGATCGAGAAGATGAAGCTGCACAGCGCCACCGAGCGCAGCACCGGGTGCGCGGCCACGAAACGCACCGGCGCGGCCAGCTGCCACAGGCTGGGCCAGGCGGCGCCACGGTCGCGGTCGCGGTCCAGGCCTGCGGCCAGCGGCAGCGCCGCCAGCAGGCCGGCCAGGCACAGCAGCGCCACGCCCAGCATGGCCGCGGTGGCACCGCCCAGCACCACCAGCGGTGGCACCAGCAGGCCGGCGATCACGCCGCCCAGCGGCACGCCGGTCTGCTTGACGGAGAACACCAGCGCGTAGTGCCGCGGGGCTGTGGTGCGCGCCAGCATCTGCGAGCTGGCCGGCGTGATGGGCCCGTAGCCCACGCCCACCAGCAGCGCGCCCAGCGCCACCGCCGGCAGCCACGGCACCAGCAGCAGCGCCAGGCCCAGCGCGCTGGCCAGCAGCGCCAGCTGGCTACTGCGGATGGGCCCGAAGTGCCGCACCAGCGCCGCGCCCAGCGGGCTGGAGAACATGGCCGCCAGGTACACCAGCGCGATGAACACGCCCACCGCCGCCGGCCCCAGCTGCAGGCGCTGCAGCAGCAGCGGCGCCGCCACCGTGGGCGCGATCACCGCCGCCGACGAGGCCGCCTGCACGAACAGCGTCACCGGCAGCGTGGCGCGGCGGGTCCAGGGGCCGATGGCTGGTGCGGTGGGTTCAGCAGGGTCGGCAGCAGGCGAGGACAACGGGTGTACGTGTGATGATTGGGCGCATGACTGTAGCCGCCCCGTCGATCCGAGCCACGCTGCGCCACCGCTCCTTTCGCGCGCTGCTCGGCGGCGGCACCATCTACTTCATCGGCAACGCGATGCAGGCCATGGCCGCGGCCTGGCTGATGGTCGAAGTGACCGGCTCGTCGTTCCTGGCCGCGCTGGTGCAGACGGCGGTGTTCCTGCCGATGTTCCTGCTGGCGCTGCCCGCCGGCGTGATGGCCGACACCACCGACCGCCGCCGCCTGCTGCTGGTGTCGCTGGGCGTGCAGACGCTGCTGGTGGCGCTGATGGCGGTGCTGTTCCTCACCGGCTGGGCGGGCGGCACGACGCTGCTGCTGCTGACCTTCCTGGCCGGCTGCTGCACGGCCATGCTGAGCCCGAGCTGGAACTCGGGCATCGTCGACGTGGTGCCGCGCGACGAGCTGCCGCAGGCCATCACCGCCATCGGCATCTCGTACAACAGCGCGCGCGCCCTGGGCCCGGCGCTGGCGGGCTACGTGTACGCGCTGGCCGGCGCCGGCGCGGTGTTCGTGTTCACGGTGCTGGGCGTGCTGGCGCTGTTCGAGGCCGTGCGCCGCTTTCCGCCGCGGCCGCACCCGCCTTCGCGCCTGCCGGCCGAACGGCTGTGGGGCGGCATGCTCAGCGCGCTGCGCTTCGCGCGCCACAGCGAGACCGTGCTGGCGCAGCTGGTGCGCACCGTGGCCTACAGCGCCGCCGGCTCGGCGCTGTGGGCGCTGCTGCCGGTGATCGGCCAGCGCCAGCTGGGCCTGGGCGCCACCGGCTTCGGTTTCCTGATGGGCTGCCTGGGCACGGGCGCGGTGCTCGCCGGCCTGGTCATCGGCCGGCTGCGCCAGCGGCTGGGGCTGGAGCGCCTGGTGGCCATCGGCAGCGTGGTGTTTGCGCTGGCGATGGCGGTGTCGGCGCTGTCGCACCTGCCGCTGCTGACCTACGCCGCGCTGGTGGCCGGCGGCGGCGCCTGGATGAGCGTGATGTCCACCTACAACACCGCCACGCAGACCAGCGTGCCGCCGTGGGTGCGGGCGCGCGCGACAGCGCTGCACACGCTGGCAGCGCTGGGCTCGTTCGCCATCGGCTCGGCGGTGTGGGGCGCGCTCTCGGACATCGTCGGCCTCACGCCCACGCTGCTGCTGGGTGCGGCGGCCATGGCCGGCGGCATGCTGCTGGCGCGGCCCTTCCCGCTGCGCATGGGCGGGCTCGACGAAGTGACGCAGGCCACGCTGAGCGAAGACCTGTTCGTGAAGCACCAGCCCGAGCCCGAGGCCGGCCCAGTGGCGGTGGAGATCGGCTACCGCGTACGCCCCGAGCAAGTGGCGGCCTTCCTGGAAGACGTGAGCCTGCTGCGCGGCCCGCGCCGGCGCGACGGCGCGACCTTCTGGCGCGTCTACCGCGACCTGGGCGAGCCCGGGCGCTTCACCGAGCGCTTCATCGTCACCAGCTGGGCCGACTACCTGCACCAGCGTGCCCGCGCCACGTTGGCCGACCAGGAACTGGAAGCCGCGCTGCGCGTGCACCTGGCCGAAGGCGAAGTGCCGACGCTGCAGCACTACATCGCCGAACGGTAGAAGCGGGCCCCGCAGGGCCATCGGCGCGCCCACACAATGCGCGCCCATGGATTCCCTCTCGCAACTGGCCCTGGGTGCGGCCGTCGGCGTGGCCGTGATGGGCCGCCGCACCGCCGTGTGGAAAGCCGCCCTGTGGGGCGGCGTGTGCGGCACGCTGCCCGACCTGGACGTGGTGTTCGACCACGGCGACGCCGTCAGCAACATGACGATGCACCGCGCCGACAGCCACGCGCTCTTCTGGCTGACGCTGGCGGCGCTGCCCATCGGCGCCGCCATTGCACGGCTGCACGGCCAATGGCCGCTGTGGCGGCGCTGGGTGCTGGCGGTGTGGGCGGCGCTGGTGACGCACCCGCTGCTGGACGCGATGACGGTCTACGGCACGCAGCTGCTGCGCCCCTTCAGCAGCGAGCCGCTGGGCGTGGGCAGCATGTTCATCATTGACCCGCTGTACACGCTGCCACTGGTGGTGGGCGTGCTGGTGGCGCTGCTGGGGCGCAGCCCGCGCGCGCTGCGCTGGAACGTGGCCGGCGTGGCGCTGAGCACGGCCTATCTGGGCTGGAGCTTCGCCGCGCAGCAGCACGTGCTGGGCGTGGCGCGCGCGGCGCTGGCGCAGCAGGGCATCCAAGCCCAGCGCGTGCTGGTGACGCCCACGCCCTTCAACACCGTGCTCTGGCGCGTGGTGGCGGTGAGCGACGGCGCCGTGCACGAAGGTTTCCGTTCTCTGCTGGACGACGGCCCGGCGATGACCTTCGACCGCTTCGACCGCGGCGCCCCGCTGCAGGCCGCGCTGGCCGCGCACCCGCCGGTGGCGCGCATGGCCTGGTTCACGCGCGGCTTCTACAAGCTGGTGGCCGACGGCGACACCGTGCTGCTGTCGGACCTGCGCATGGGGCAGGAGCCGAACTACACCTTCTCGTTCCCGGTGGCCCGGCTGCAGGGCGGCGTGCCGCAGCCGATGGCGGTGCCGGGGAATGCGGGGCGGCGGCCTGCGGACATTGGCGGCGCGCTGCGGTGGGTGTGGGTGCGGGCGGGGGGGGTGCAGGTGGCGCCGCCGCGGTAGGGGACGCCTCGGGGGAGTCTGACGAGGCGAACGATCTTCGACTCTAAGGACGGGCGGATTACTGCATCAGCGACCTTGGCAGACTCTCGGCAAGCCGGCCTATTGAATAGTGCCTCTCTCATTGCTGCGGTCGACAGCGCAAACCACTATAAAGATCTTGCGCTTGCACGCATCGTCTATATGCTGAATGCGGGCTGATCCGTTTTGATACGGAAGCATGACCACATCACGATCTGATCATGCGCCATACACGGAACCATATTTTCAGATTAACCAAGGAACTGATACGTGCGCATCTTAGTTGTCAACCGATTTGGGCCAAGTCCGCACAATTCATGGCCCGCATCGTCACACATCTAGGTCCGGAACGCAGCACAAATAGGCCTTTGCCTTTTACAAAACCACCTTAGGTGCCATCTGTCTCTGCTGCTCGTTCATTTAGAAGTCGACGTTTGGCGACAATGAACTCTTCCTCTGAAAGAACTCCTTCAGCTCGCAGTTTAGAAATTCGCTCAAGTTGGTCGGCTAGACTCACTTTCTCTGCACGGTTTGGTGCCTCGATGGTCGTTGAGTCAAACTTACCGATTTGGCTCACTGAGGAAGCATTGCTCCTAACGATCGCCATCAGCTTTGCGTGCCACTTGTGTGCCGTTTGAAAGGCTGATTGCCTCATTAGGTCATCGACATTCCTTTGTCCTGTTTGATAAAACAAGTCTATAACGACTGATCCGTGCTGTGGATGGTCAAAGGTAAGAGCGAGGCTAAGCGAAGAAAGAGTACCTGTAGTGGTGAAGCCAGAGAACGCAGATCTTGTCATCTTCGTGGATCCACCATCCGCTCGCTGAATATCGACACCTGTGAGCGCCGCAAAGGGCAAGGCATCGCACCGCACAGTGCCGTCGGCTCGTATGCAAAGTCCAATTTGCTTGGATTTGGTATCCAGCCCTAACGCCACGTCTGGTGATGAAATGTGTTCAAAAGGAATGAAATCAGGTATGCGCCGAAGCTGATCCACAAGCGCACTTTGTTTGCGACCATTAATGATTATCACCATGGGCAACGCTATGGCGACGAGCACTATCAAAACAACCAGCAAATCCATGCAAATTCCAGAGAGTAGTAAACGGCGCTTTCCGAGACAAAGCTCTCAGATGCGCTTTCTGCTGTCTCAAGGAAAATTATTTATTCGCCCGTGCGTACGCCAATAAGCAACGGAACGCGACCGCTCATTGACGAGTGATTTTTTGGACATACCAAAATGGGGCTCACCCGTTCGAAGCAAATTCAATGATGGACGAAAAGGCTTTAGTTACGATGATTAATCAAAACATACCTTAGAGAGTCAGAGGCACATCAACCAAACCAAATGATCACATGCAAAGCAGTCACTGGCCATCTTCAGCGATTTATAGCGGAGGTGAGTTGAACGTCAACTTCCGCCCCGTCAACCACCTCTATACTTCTTCGTAACACCGCACCTGTGTCAGTAGGCTTGCATCCAAAAATTCCACAGCCGACATACTGCCAAAAGAGCTGAGTTTCAATGATATACCTTCCAGCAGGCACTTTCGTAAAAGTGAATCTTCCTTCAACATCAGCGACAACTATGCGAGTGTGCCGCCAAGCTCTTGCAATAGTGGTGCTATCCGTACCACTAAAGCCAAGCCACTCGAAAGTGGTGTAATAGTCATCCATTGCATTTGTGCGCGCAGTAAGGAAAGACGTCTCGGGGATTAGGAATACTTGGCGCGCAGCACCCTTCTTGACGTCTCCACCCCGCGTAACCAAATAGGCACTTCCTGTAATCTTGGCAGTTCCTGCAGAAGTGAATGGCTGGTACTCAGCTTCATTGAGTGGCGGCAAGTTAGGTGGCGGCGTTGACGCGCAGCCTGCTAGCGCAAGAGTTCCGACCACAAGACAAGTACCCCAAAACTTCATAATTACCAACCCCAGAGTAGTTTCAAGATAGCCCACAATCTCTGACGAGATAGCCGGCGAAATGAATCGACATTACCAATTCCCTCCACAACCGTAATTCAATGTACGCCGCTTAGCAAGTGGTACAAACGTCAGGATGCAGGGATGCAACGCCTAGAGATCACCAGCCAATCCGCCGAGATGGCCCATCACACTTATTCGCAGGCATCACTGGATTCATGAAGTCGCATCTTTCACATGATTCCATCTTCAGAAATGCGGCATGACTCTCGGCGCATCTTCATCAAGATGATGACGGCAAGAATGTGAGGCTTTGCTCCTCAAAGAGTTTCTAGGCTTCCATACAGCATCTCGCTCAGCATAAACACCTTGCAGTGTCAAGCGCTGTGGTGGCGCGATAGGGAGCACCGGCCAGCGACGCACCCGAGACTACATACGCCACCCCCCCTCACCGCACCACCCCCTCCACCCCCACATGCAACGCATACACCCCGCTGCTGCTCGCCATGAACAGCCGGTTGTAGTGCGCCCCGCCAAAACACAGATTCGCGCACCGTTCCGGCAGGTGGATGTGCGCCAGCGCCCGCCCGCCCGCGTCGTACACGCGCACGCCGTCCAGCACTGCGGCGTCGGCCTCGGCACTGCCGTTGCTGCCGAAGCCGCACCACACGTTGCCCTGCACGTCCACCGCGATGCCGTCGTAGGCGCCGGGGCCGGCGGCGTCGACGAAGCGGCGCTTGTTGGTCAGCCGGGCGCCATCCACGTCGTAGGCCCAGATCACGCGGTGCGGCGTGGCACGGCTTTCCACCACGTACAGCACGCGCTCGTCGGGGCTGAAGGCCAGGCCGTTGGGGCCGGCCAGGTCGTCCAGCACGCACTGCAGCGCGCCGGTGTCGGGCGCGATGCGGTACACGCCGTGCGGCAGCTCGGGCGTGGCCGGCCCGCCTTCCCACCAGCCGGCAATGCCGAAGGGCGGGTCGGTGAACCAGATGCCGCCGTCGCTGGCGCAGACGATGTCGTTCGGTGAATTCAGGCGCTTGCCGCCGAAGTGATCGGCCAGCACGGTGATGCGGCCGTCGTGTTCGGTGCGCGTGATGCGCCGCGTGCCGTGTTCGCAGGCCAGCAGCCGGCCCTGGCGGTCGCGCGCCAGGCCGTTGGCGTGGCCCGAAGGCGCGCGGAACACGCTGGTGGTGCCGCTGCACTCGTCCCAGCGCAGGATGCGGTCGTTCGGGATGTCGCTCCACAGCAAGTAGCGCCCGTCGCCGAACCACACCGGGCCTTCGGCCCAGTAGCAGCCGGTGGCCAGGCGCTCCAGCCGCGCCGAGAACAGGCGCAGCGGCAAAAAGCTCGGGTGCAGCACTTCGACGCAGGGGTCGGGCAGGCGCAGCGTGGGGGTGAAGTCGGGCATGGGGATGGGTGGGGCGCCGTTCATGGCGCGGGGTCATTGACGGGGTCGCCGAACGGGCCGATGCCCAGGAACAGCCCGCCCTGCAGCGTGCGCATCGGGCCTTCGGGCTGCAGCAGGTGCTGCACGGCGGTGGCGTGGTCTTCCGACCGGTGCTGCGGCCGGTAGCCCAGCCGCTGCCAGGCCTCGGCCGTGTCCCACCAGCTGCGCGCGTTGTCGGACGTGCCGTAGGCCACCAGGAAGCCGACGTCGGGCGCGGTCAGCGCGCACGTCACCAGCTGCGCCAGGTCGTCCAGGTGCAGCCAGGTCGACAAGGCCCGGCGGTCGATCGGCGCCGGCGTGCCCGAGCCGATGCGCAGCGCCACGGTCTCGATGCCGTAGCGGTCCCAGTACATGCTGCCCAGGCCTTCGCCGTAGAGCTTGCTCAAGCCGTAGTAGCCGTCGGGGCGCGGCGGGTCCTGCGGGCGCACACGCTCGTCCTGCCGGTAGCAGCCGGTCACGTGGTTGGAGCTGGCGAAGACGATGCGCCGCACGCCCTGCCGCCGCGCGGCTTCGTACAGGTGGAAGGCGCCGGTGATGTTGGCCGGCAGCACCACCTCGAACGGCTTCTCCACCGAGACGCCGCCCAGGTGCACCACGGCGTCCACACCCTCCAGCAGCCGGTGCACGGCGGCGCCGTCGGCCAGGTCGCAGGGCACGGCCTGCGGGTCGCCCAGTGCGCCCAGCGGGCCGGCCAGGTCCGACAGCCGCACATGCGGAAAGGCAGCCCGCAGCGGCGCGGCCAGCGCGCGGCCCAGCGTGCCGGCGGCGCCGGTCAGCAGCACGGTGCGGATGGGGGAAGAGGAAGACGAAGAGGAGCCTGGAGATGTCATGATCGCTTTCATATGACCATCGCAGACTATCGAAACACCGTTCCAGGCCGGCTAGGGGAATCCACGGGATCGCCTGCGGCGCCCGGCCCGGCACCGCAGCGCGTGGCCTCGTTCGGCGAATGCATGATCGAGCTGCAGGGCACAGCCTTCGGCGCCATGCGCCAAACGTGCGGCGGCGACACCTACAACACCGCCGTCTACCTGGCACGCTGTGGTGCGGCGCAGGGCCTGCAGGTGGACTACGCCAGCGCGGTGGGCGACGACCCGCTGAGCACGCGGCTGCTGGAACTGTGGGCCGAAGAAGGCCTTGGCCTGGGCCTGGTGCAGCGGCTGCCGGGGCGCCTGCCGGGGCTGTACCAGATCAGCGTCGACGCGCGCGGCGAGCGCCAGTTCAGCTACTGGCGCGACCAGGCCGCTGCGCGCGCCTACTTCGACACGCCCGACCCCACGCCGCTGGAAGCCGCGGCCGGCAGCCTGGCGGCGCTGTACTTCAGCGGCATCAGCCTGGCCATCCTGCCGCCGGCCGGGCGCGAACGCCTGCTGGCGCTGGCCGCGGCGCTGCGTGCGCGCGGCGCGCTGGTGGTGTTCGACAACAACTACCGCCCGCGGCTGTGGGCCGACGTGGACACGGCCCGCGCCGCCTACCGCCAGGCCGTGACAGCGGCCGGCCTGGTGCTGGCGACGCTGGACGACGAGCAGGCGCTGTGGGGCCGCCCCGACGCCGCCGACGCACTGGCCGCCACGCTGGACCTGCCCTGCCCCGAGCTGGTGGTGAAGCGCGGCGCCGCCGCCACCGTGGTGCGCCACGCCGGCGGCGTGCTGGAAGCACCCACCGAGCCGGTGGCCGAGGTGGTCGACACCACGGCGGCCGGCGATTCGTTTGCCGGCGCCTACCTGGCCGCGCGCCTGGCCGGCCACACACCGGCCGCCGCCGCGCAGGCCGGCAACCGGCTGGCGGCGCGTGTCATCCAGCACCGCGGCGCGGTGATTCCGCGCGCGGCGATGGACGGCCTGCTGGCCTGAGCCGCGCCCGGCGCTCGGCAGCGGGTCAACCCCGGGCACCCCGGCCCGCGTGTTGTCGTACAACCTAGCCCATGGCCGACCACATCGCCCCGCGCCGCCCGCGCACCCTGGACCTCGTCGACGCGCTGCGCCAGCGCATCGTGCACGGCCACCTGCCGCTGGGCGCCAAGCTGCCCACCGAAGGCCAGTTCATGGCCGAGTTCGGCGTCAGCCGCACCGTGGTGCGCGAGGCGCTGTCGCAGCTGCAGGCCGCCGGGCTGGTGCAGACGCGGCACGGCATCGGCACCTTCGTGGTGGGCACGGCGCCGCAGGGCTTCCAGGTGGGCGCCGCGCAGCTGGCGACGCTGGGCGACGTGATCGCGCTGCTCGAGCTGCGCATCGGCGTCGAGACCGAGGCCGCGGCGCTGGCCGCGCAGCGCCGCACCCCGGCGCAGCTGGCGGCCATGCGCAGCGCGCTCGACACGTTCGCGGCGGCGGTGGCCGCCGGGCGCGACGCGGTGGCGGCCGACTTCGGCTTCCACGCCGAGGTGGCGCGCGCGACGCAGAACACGCACTTCGCCGACCTGCTGGCGACGCTGGGGCCGCGCATCATCCCGCGCTCGCGGCTGGACCCGCCGGACGCGCTCGACGCCGCGCGGCAGGACTACCTGCGGCGCGTGAACGCCGAGCACGAGAACATCTTCGACGCCATCGCGCGGCAGGACCCCGAGGCGGCGCGCGCGGCAATGCGCACGCACCTGGGGAACAGCAGAGAGCGCCGCCGGCGCGGCGCGTGAGCAGGTAGTGCCGCCCCCCGGGTCAACCCGGACTCCTGCAGCGTGATCCAAGTTGTACGATGACTGACCACTCTAGCGGAGACTTCCCATGCCCACCCCGACCCGCCGCGCCGCCCTCCGTGCCTCGCTCTTCGCCGCCCTCTGCACCCTGACGCTGGCCGCCGGCCCCGCGGCCGCCGCCGACGCCTGGCCGAGCAAGCCGCTGCGCATCGTGGTGCCCTACCCGCCGGGCGGGTCGTCGGACATCATTGCCCGCGCCATCAGCGGCCCGCTGGGCCAGGCGCTGGGCACCACGGTCATCGTCGAGAACCGGCCCGGCGCCAACGGCAACACCGGCAGCGACATGGTCGCGAAGTCGAACGACGGCCACACGCTGCTGCTGTGCGACGTGGGCGCGCTGGCGATCTCGCCGTCGGTCTACACGCAGCTGGCCTTCAACCCGAGCAAGGACCTGCGCGGCGTGACGATGCTGGCCTACTCGCCGCACCTGCTGGTGGTGCACCCCTCGGTGCCGGCGAACAACCTGCAGGAACTGGTGGCGCTGTCGAAGAAGGAGAAGCTGAACTTTGCCGTCACCGCCATCGGCAGCGCGCCGCACCTGGCGGGCGTGGCGGTCGAGAAGGCCACCAAGGCCGACTGGCAGTACATCCCGTACAAGGGCGGCGCGCAGGCCATCGGCGACACCGTCGCCGGCCAGACCCAGGTGCTGATGAACGGCATGCTGGCCACGCTGCCGCAGGTGCAGGCCGGCAAGCTGAAGGTGCTGGGCGTCAGCAAGGCCTCGCGCGTGCCGCTGCTGCCGCAGGTGCCCACCATCGCCGAGCAGGGCGTGGCCGGTTTCGAGTCGGGCACCTGGCAGGGCATGCTGGCCCCGGCAGGCCTGCCCGATGCCGCGGTGGCGCGGCTGTCGGCCGAGCTCACGCGCATCATCCGCAGCCCCGAGGTGCAGGAACGCCTGGTGTCGCAGGGCGCCGAAGTGCATACGATGGCACCGCCGCAGTTCGCCACCTTCTTCGAGCAGGAGCGCAAGAAGTGGGCGGCCGTGGTGGCCCAGGGCGGCGTGAAGCTCGACTGACAAGGACACCCATGAGAGAGAACCGACTCCGCACGCTGTGGCAGGCGGGCCAGGCCGTGGTGAACGGCTGGCTGGCCGTGCCCAGCAGCTTCAGCGCCGAGGTGATGGCGCACCAGGGCTGGGACAGCCTCACCGTCGACCTGCAGCACGGCGTGGTCGACTACCAGGCCATGGTCGGCATGCTGCAGGCCATCTCCACCACGGCCACCGTGCCCGTGGTGCGCGTGCCCTGGCTCGAACCCGGCGCACTGATGAAGGCGCTGGACGCCGGCGCCTACGGCGTGATCTGCCCGATGGTGAACACCCGCGAAGACGCGCAGAAGCTGGTGGCCTACACCCACTACGCGCCGCGCGGCACGCGCAGCTTCGGGCCCGTGCGCGCCACGCTGTACGGCGGCGCCGACTACCCGCAGCAGGCCAACGACACCATCGTCACCTTCGCGATGATCGAGACCGCGCAGGCGCTGGACAACCTGGACGCGATCCTGTCGGTGGAAGGGCTGGACGCGATCTACATCGGCCCGTCGGACCTGTCGCTGGCGCTCGGCTGCCGGCCGGTGTTCGACGACGTCGACCCGCCGGTGCAGCAGGCCATCGAACACATCCTGGCGCGCGCCAAGGCGCACGGGCTGCGGGCGGGCATCCACAACGGCGCGCCCGAGGTGGCGAAGGCCCGCGTGGCGATGGGCTTCGACTTCGTCACGATGGGCTCCGACGCGCGGCTGCTGGCCGCGGGCTCGCAGCAGCTGCTGCAGGGTTTTCGCGGGCGCTGAAACCAAGGCCGCAGATCAGGCCCTGACGTCAGGGCCTGACGGCGTGGCTGGGCTATAAGGGCGGGCTCCCCGGCCCGCCATGGATCCAGCCACCTTCATCACCGTGCTCGCCGCGCACCTGCTGTGCAGCGGCGGGCTGATGTTCCTGATCGCCCGCCGCCTGCCAACGCGCGGTGGCGTGCGCGAGTGGGCGACCGGGCTGGTGCTGTTCGGCGCCGCCTACGTGGGCCGGCTGCTGTTGGGGCTGGGCTCGGCCAGCGCCTTGGGCCCGCTGCTCGACACGATGATGGTCGGCGCGACGCTGTTGTTCATTGCCGGCCTGCGCCGCTTCACCGGCCGCGACGCGCTGACGCTGCGCGTGGCAGCCACCGCCCTGCTGGTGTTCCTGGCCACCAACCTGGTGGTGGTGCAGTGGCAGCCGGGTGCCGGCCGCGCCGTGCTGCTGAACGGCGTGCTGGGCCTGCTGTACGCCGCGCTGGCCGTGGCCGCAGCCCAGGCACCGCGGCGCGTGGAGGCCGTGCTGCACCGGCCGCTGCGGCTGATGGCCGCCATGGTGGGCCTGCTCGCGGCCTTGACGCTGACCCGCAGCGCCATCTTTGCGGTGCGCGGCGCCGACAACGTCTACAGCGGCCTGTTCTCGCAGGTCTACTACGCCTACGCCTCGCTGGCCGCGGTGCTGCTGGCGATGAGCATGCTGTGGCTGGTGTTCGAACGCCTGGCGGGGCAGCTCGCCACGCTGGCCACGCGCGACGCACTGACCCGCGTGCTCAACCGCAGCGGGCTCGACGACGCACTGGTACGCCACTTCGGGCACCGCCAGGCCCCGCCGGTGACGCTGCTGAGCCTGGACATCGACCACTTCAAGCGCATCAACGACAGCCACGGCCACGCCACGGGCGACGCCGTGCTGCGCGACGTGGCCGACGTGCTGCGGCGCAACGTGCGCCCGGGCGACCTGGTGGCCCGCATGGGCGGCGAGGAGTTCTGCGTCTGCTGCCCCGACTGCAGCGCCGCCGACGCGGGCGCGCTGGCCGAGCGGTTGCGGCTGGCCGTGGCGGCGCTGGCCACGCCTGCGGGCAACGACGGTGCCGGGGCGGCCGGCACGATCGGCTGCACCATCAGCATCGGCATCTCGCCGCCCTGCGCCGCGCTGGCCGACTGGGACCGCACCGCCGCCGCCGCCGACGCCGCGCTCTACGCAGCCAAGGCCGGCGGGCGCAACCGGGTCGTTGCCGGCTGAAGCAGCGGGGCACCGCCTGCCGGCTTGTGCAGGAACAACGGCCTGTCCCATCGGTCGGCAGGGCTGAAAACCACGGTTGATCTGGCGCAAGCACCGGCGCGCCCGGCTGGCCGACAGTTGGCCGACCCGCCAACACCCCTGCCCAAGGGGGCGCTCACATGCAACACGACCTGATCACGACCCGTGCCGCCCAGCGCGCAGCCGCCTCCCCGGCCGCGCTGCGTCCGGCCGCCGAGCGGCAGGCGGCCCCGATGGCGGCAGCCGGCTCACCCATGCCGCCGGACATACGCACCTGGACGGGCCTGTTCGGCACGGCCGCCCTGACACCGACCGAAGTGGCCATGCTGGCGGCGCTGGCGCGCACGCGCACGGTGCCGGCCGGCGCGGCCGTCTTCGACCGCAGCGACGTCGCCACCTGCCTGGTGCTGGCACAGCGCGGCGACGTGGCGCTGGGCTACCGCGGCGCCGACGGCGTCTTCCGCATCGAACGCCCGGTGCACGGCCCGGCCTGGCTGGACCAGAGCTCGGCCTGGCTGCGCGGCTTCCACGCGATGGACGCACGCGCCACCAGCGAGGCCGTCATCGTGGAGCTGCCCTGCGACGCGCTGCAGGCCCAGCTGGCGCAGCACCCCGGCGTGGCGCGGCAGCTGGTCACCAGCCTGGCGCGCGAGGTGCAGAGCCTGTCGATGAACACGCACGAGCTGATGCACAAGGACGCGCCGGCGCGGTTTGCCGCGTGGCTGGTCCAGCGGCTGGAAGCCATGGGCGAGCAGCAGGGCCTGGTGCGGCTGGACGAGCGCAAGCGCGACATCGCCTCGCAGTTGGCTATCACGCCCGAGACCTTGTCGCGCCTGATGCGCAGCTTGGCGCGCCAGGGCGTGATCTCGGTCGCCGGCTACTCGGTGCAGGTGCTCGACGGCGCGGCGCTGCGGCGCGTGGCGGCCGGCGCGTAGACCGACGCAGCAGGTGCTGCCGGCGGCAGCGCCAGCAGCTGCGCCACCACGGCGATCGCCAGCACTTCGGGCTCCTTGCCGGTGATGCCGGGCAGCCCGATCGGGCAGGTCAGCCGCGACAACAGTTCGGGCGCGATGCCACGGGCCTCGAAGCGATGCAGGAAGCGCGCGCGCTTGGTGGCCGAGCCGATCAGCCCCAGGTAGGCGAAGTCGCCGCGGCGCAGCACGGCTTCGGTGATGCGCAGGTCGAGATCGTGGCTGTGCGTGAGCACCAGGAAACAGCTGCCGGGCGCGGCCTGCGCCACCTCGGCCTCGACGCTGTCCACGCACACGCGCTCGATGTGCGCCGCCGAGGGTGTGTGCGACGGCATTGGCGGGAATTCGCTCTCGCGCTCGTCGATCCACTGCACGTGGCAGGCGATGCCTTCCAGCAGCTGCACGATGGCGCGGCCCACGTGGCCGGCGCCGTACAGCTGCAGGTGGAAGCGCGGCGCGGGCCGGTCCCAGGTGCCGGGCGCGCTGGCGGCCAGCGGCGTGAAACGCAGCGTCAGCGCGCCGCCGCAGCACTGGCCCAGCGTGGGGCCGAGTGCGATGGCCTGCTCGGTGGCGACCACCTCGCCGCGCAACAGCGCCCGCGCGTCGGCGATGGCGCGCAGTTCCAGATGCCCGCCGCCGATGGTGCCCAGCACCTGCTGCGCCGCCACCAGCATGCGCGTGCCGGTCTCGCGCGGCACCGAGCCGCGGTGCGAGGCCACCTCGACGACGATGGCCGGCCGGCCCTCGGCCAGCCACAGCAGCGCTGCCGCCTGCAGATTCATGGCGCAGCACCTTGCGCCGCGCCGGCCTGCACGACCTGCACCGCACGCAGGATCGCCTCGCCGGTGGCCGGCGCCTGCAGCGGCGGGTCGACGCGGTGGCCGCCGACGGCCGAGATGGCATCGCGGATCGCGAAGAACACCGAGAACGGCAGCAGCAGCGGCGGCTCGCCCACGGCCTTGCTGCGGTGGATGCTGTCCTTCGGGTTGGGCCGATCGAACAGCCGCACTTCGAAGTGCGGCGGGCAGTCGTTGGCGGTGGGGATCTTGTAGGTGCTGGGCGCGTGCGTCAGCAGCGCGCCGGTCTGCGGGTGCCAGACCAGCTCTTCCATCGTCAGCCAGCCCATGCCCTGGATGAAGGCGCCTTCGATCTGGCCGATGTCGATGGCCGGGTTGAGCGACGTGCCCACGTCGTGCAGCACGTCGGCGCGCAGCAGCTTCCATTCGCCGGTGAGCGTGTCCACCAGCACCTCGCTGACGGCGGCGCCGTAGGCGAAGTAATAGAACGGACGGCCCTGCATGGTCTGGCGGTCCCACTGCAGGCCGGGCGTGGCGTAGAAGCCGTCGCTCCACAGCTGCACGCGCGACAGGTAGGCCTGCTGCACCAGTGCCGGCCAGGGCAGGCCGGCGTGCTGCGGGTGTTCGGCCTGGAAGCGTTCGAGCCGCTCGCGGATCTGCCGCGCGGCGTCTTGCGCGGCCTTGCCGTTGAGGTCGCTGCCGGTGCTGGCCGCGGTGGCGCTGGTGTTGGCGATCTTGTGCGTGTCGGTGGCGCTCACGCGCACGGCCTCGAGGGGCACGCCCAGCTCCTGCGCCACCACCTGCGCCACCTTGGTGTTCAGGCCCTGGCCCATCTCGGTGCCGCCGTGGTTCACGAGCACGCTGCCGTCGGTGTAGACGTGCACCAGCGCGCCGGCCTGGTTCAGGTGCACGACGTTGAAGCTGATGCCGAACTTCAGCGGCGTCAGCGCCAGCCCCTTCTTCAGCACCGGGCTGCCGGCGTTGAACGCCGCCACCGCGGCGCGGCGCGCGGCGTAGTCGCTGCTGCGCTCCAGCGTGTCGACCAGCGGCGCCAGGATGTTGTCGTCCACCGTCTGGCCGTAGGGCGTGACGTTGTTGGTGGCCTCGCCGTAGAAGTTGGCGCGGCGCACGGCCAGCGGGTCCAGGCCGAGGCGGCGCGCCACGCTGTCCATCACGGCCTCGATGGCGATGGCGCCCTGCGGGCCGCCGAAACCGCGGAAGGCGGTGTTGCTCTGCGTGTTGGTCTTGCCGCTGTAGCCGTGCATCGCCACGTGCGGCAGCCAGTAGGCGTTGTCGAAGTGGCACAGCGCGCGTGTCATCACCGGGCCCGACAGGTCCGCCGAATGGCCGGCGCGGCTGACCATGGTGACCTCGGCACCGAGGATGCGGCCGGCGTCGTCGTGGCCGACCTCGATGGCGTAGTGGAAGCAGTGGCGGCGGCCGGTGATCAGGAAGTCGTCGTCGCGGTCCACGCGCAGCTTCACCGGCCGCTGCAGCCGCGCCGCGGCCACCGCGGCCACGCACGCGAACAGCGCCGACTGCGATTCCTTGCCGCCGAAGCCGCCGCCCATGCGCCGGCATTCCACCTGCACCGCGTGCGCCGGGCGCTGCAGCGCATGTGCCACCACGTGCTGCATCTCGCTGGGGTGCTGGGTGGAGCAGAAGAGCTGCATGCCGCCGGCTTCGCGCGGCACGGCGTACGAGATGTGGCCTTCCAGGTAGAACTGCTCCTGGCCACCGACGTCGAAGCTGGTCGTGAAGCGGTACGGCGCGGCGTCGATGGCCGCGCGCGCCTCGCCGCGCACCAGGTGCATCGGCGGCACCACGTACTGCTGCGCCGCGTGCGCCTGCTGCGGCGTCAGCACCGGCGGCAGCGCGTCGGCGACGATCACCTGCCGCGCCAGCGCCGCGGCACGGCGCGCGGCCTCCCGCGTGGTGGCCACCACGGCATAGACCGGCTGGCCCAGGTAGCGCAGCACGGCACCGGGCTCGCCGGCGAGGATGGGGTCGTCGTGCACCAGCGCGCCGCAGTCGTTGGGGCCGGGGATGTCTTGCGCGGTGAACACGTCCACCACGCCGGGCATCGCGCGCACACGCGCCAGGTCGATGCTGCGCAGCACGCCGTGCGCCAGCGGCGACAGGCCCAGCGCCGCGTGCAGCGTGCCGGCCAGTTCGGGCAGGTCGTCGGTGTAGGGCGCGGCACCGGCCACGTGCAGCGCGGCGGATTCGTGCGGCAGCGCGGCACCGGCCACGCGGTGCGGGCTGCCCTGCAGCGGCAGGTCGGCAGGGTTGTTCATGCCGGCACCCCGCGGGCGAAGACGCTGACGGCCGCCTCGGGCAGCGGCGCGTCGGCACGCGTTTCCAGCCACAGCCGCTGCAGCAGGTTCTGCGCCACCTGCAGCCGGTAGGCGGCGCTGGCGCGCATGTCGGTCAGCGGCGTGAAGTCCTGCGCCAGCGCGGCCATCGCGGCCTGCACGGTGGCGGCCGACCACGGCTGGCCGACGACGGCCGCCTCGGCGTGCGCCGCGCGGCGCACCGTGGCCGCCATGCCGCCGTAGGCGAAGCGCGCCGCGCGCACCGTGTCGCCGTCGCACTGCAGCGCGAGCCCGGCGCACACGGCCGAGATGTCGCAGTCGAAGCGCTTGCTGATCTTGTAGGCGCGCACCGCCGTGGACGGAGCCTGCGGGTCGGGCAGCGGTACGCGCAGCGCGCGCACGAACTCGCCGGGCTGCAGCTGGTTCTTCATGTAGTCGACGTAGAACGCGGCCAGCGGCAGGCTGCGCACCACGTCGCCGCGCTGCAGCACGATGGCCGCGTCCAGCGCCATCAGCACCGGCGCGGCGTCGCCGATGGGCGAGCCGTTGGCGACGTTGCCGCCCATCGTGCCGGCCTGGCGGATGGGCAGCGAGGCGAAGCGCAGCCAGACGTCGCGCAGCCCGGGCCAGTGCGCGGCCAGCGCCTGCCAGGCGGCTTCCAGCGTGGCGGCGGCGCCGATGTGCAGCGCGCCGTCGGCGGCGTGGATGCGGCGCAGCTCCGGCACGGCGCCGACCGAGATCAGCGTGCCCAGGTCGCGGAACTGCTTCGTGACCCACAGGCCCATGTCGGTGCTGCCGGCCAGCACGCGGGCTTCGGGCAGCGCCGCGCGCAGCGCCGCGAAGTCGTCCAGCGTGCGCGGGGCGTGGAAGCCGCCGGGCGTGTGCAGCGGCGAGTCGGCCTGCAGCTGCTGCAGCGCCGCGACCACCGGGGCCGGGTCCAGCCGCTGCGGCGGGGCGTCGAACATCTGCCGGCCGGCGTCGAGGATGGGGCGGTAGCCGGTGCAGCGGCACAGGTTGCCCGAGAGGTCGTCGGCCAGCTGCTGCCGCGTGGGCACCGTGCCCGCGCCCTGGTGGCGTTCGTAGCAGGCCCACAGCGACATCACGAATCCCGGCGTGCAGAAGCCGCACTGCGCGCCGTGGCAGGCCACCATCGCCTGCTGCACCGGGTGCAGCGCAGCGCCTTGCCGCAGGTCCTCCACCGTGAACAGCGCCTTGCCGTCCAGCGTGGGCAGGAACTGGATGCAGGCGTTCACCGGCTTCAGCGCCAGCTGGCCGTCTGGCTGCAGTTCGCCGACGACCACCGTGCAGGCGCCGCAGTCGCCTTCGGCGCAGCCTTCCTTGGTGCCGGTGCAGCGCTGGTCCTCGCGCAGCCATTCCAGCACCGTGCGCGTGCTGGGCGGGTCGGGCAGCGAGACCACCGCGCCGCGGTGGAAGAATCGCAGGGGTCGTGTCTGGTTCATGCGGCGTGGATCCTGGCGCGGGGCGTGCTTGGGGTTGACCCGTAAGGTACTGCGGTCCGTCCCCCTGTGTATACGCTGGCTAGAATACTGGCTATGCGAGGAGTCATATGGTGAGGCGGGCCGATTTCGACACCATCGACCTCCATCTCATCCGGGTCCTGCACACCGTGATCACCGAACGCAGCGTTTCGCGCGCCGCCATGCGGCTGGCCAGCACGCAGCCTGCCGTCAGCGCGCAGCTCAAGCGCCTGCGGGCGTTGACGGGCGACCCGCTGCTGGTGCGGGCCGGCCAGCAGATGCGGCCCACCGAGACCGCCTTGCAATTGCTGGACCCGGCCGCCCGCGTGCTGCACGAGGCCGAACGCCTGTTCAGCCCGCACGCGCGCGCCGCGCGCCACAGCGGTTTCGACGCCGCGGCCAGCACGCTGACCTTCCGCGTCGCGGCCAGCGACTACCTCGACCCGCTGTTCCTGCCCGCGCTGGTGGCGCAGGTCAAGCAGGCCGCCCCCGGCGTGCGCCTGGAGCTGATGCCGCTGAACCAGGACTACGACTACCGCCGCCATCTCGCCGCCGGCGACGTCGACCTCGTCATCGGCAACTGGCTGCAGCCGCCGGGCGAGCTGCACCTGGGCCGGCTGCTCAGCGACGAGGTGGTGTGCCTGGTTGCCGATGGCCACCCGGCGGTGGGCCGCGGCTGGAACGCCGACAAGTACCTGGCCTGCGAACACGTGGCGCCGATGCCCATGCACCCGGGCGCTTTGGGCGTCATCGACGAGCACCTGGCGGCGCAGGGCGCGCAGCGCCACATCGCGGTGCGCGCGTCGCACTTCAGCCTGATCCCGCTGATGGTGGCCGGCAGCCTGCTGGTGCTGACCACCGGCCGGCTGTTCTGCAGCCGCTACGTCGACACGCTGCCGGTGAAGGTGGTGCGCTGCCCGCTGACCTTTCCGCCGCTGACCTACTACCAGCTCTGGCACGACCTGACGCACGCCCAGCCGGCGATGCGCTGGTTTCGCGAGCAGGTGCGCGAGATCGCGCGCCAGCTCGGCGCACGCACGCTGCCGGGGCGGGCTGCGGCATGAAGGCGCTGGCGCTGCGGGGCGACCTGCTCGACTTCACGTCCGCGCCCGGCTGGGGCAGCACGGCCACGGCCGGTGTGCGCTGGCGGCCCGACCACTGGCTGCTGGTGGGCGCCGACGGCCGCATCGCCGGCGCGCTGCCCGGCGACCAGCCGCCGGGCGACGACTGGCAACGCGTGGACCACAGCGGCCACCTGCTGCTGCCGGGCTTCATCGACACACATGTGCACTGCCCGCAGCTCGACGTGATCGCCAGCTACGGCGCCAACCTGCTGGACTGGCTGGAGACCTACACCTTCCCGGCCGAGCGCCGCTTCGCCGACCCCGCGGTGGCCGCCGCGGGTGCGGCGCTGTTCCTCGACGCGCTGCTGGCGCACGGCACCACCGCGGCCGTGGTGTTCCCCACCGTGCACAAGGTGTCGGCCGAGGCGCTGTTCGAAGCCGCGCAGCAGCGCGGCATGCGCATCGTCACCGGCAAGGTGCTGATGGACCGCCACGCGCCCGACGGCCTGCGCGACGACGTGGATGGCGCCGAAGCCGACTGCGAGGACCTCATCGCCCGCTGGCACGGCCGCGGCCGCAGCAGCTTCGCCGTCACGGTGCGCTTCGCCGCCACCAGCACCGAAGCGCAGCTGGCGATGGCCGGCCGGCTGCTGCAGCGCCACCCGGGTCTGTTCATGCAGACGCACGTGGCCGAGAACACGGCCGAGGTGCAGTGGATCGCCGAGCTGTTCCCGCAGGCGCGCAGCTACCTCGACGTCTACCAGCGCCACGGCCTGCTGAACGAGCGCGCGGTGCTGGCCCACGGCATCTGGCTCGACGCCGCCGACCGCCGGCTGCTCGCCGACACCGGCGCGCAGATCGCCTTCTGCCCCAGCAGCAACCTGTTCCTGGGCAGCGGCCTGTTCGACTGGCAGGCGGCGGTGGACACCGGCCACCGCGTCTCGCTGGCCAGCGACGTCGGCGGCGGCACCAGCCTGAGCATGCCGCGCACGCTGGCCGAGGCCTACAAGGTGCAGATGCTGCGCGGCACCCGGCTGAGCGCCTGGACCGCCCTGCACACCGCCACGCGCGGCGCCGCCGAGGCGCTGGGGCTGGCACACGAGACCGGCCACTTCGAGCCCGGCGCGCTGGCCGACGTGGTGGCCTGGCGCTGGGCCAGCGGGCCGGTGGCCGCGCACCGCGACGCGGTGGCGCGCGGCGCCGTGCCCGGCCTGCCGCCGCAAGACCTGCACGCGCGTGTCTTCGCCTGGCTGACCCAGGCCGACGACCGCAACGTGGCCGCCAGCTACACCGCCGGCGTGCTGCGCCACGCCGGCTGAGGAGCCCCCCCGATGTTGCGACTCGAACTGCAAGGCATCAGCAAGCAGTACCCCGCCGTGCGTGCCAACGACGGCGTGCACCTGCGCGTGCAGCCCGGCGAGATCCACGCCGTGCTGGGCGAGAACGGCGCCGGCAAGAGCACGATGATGAAGATCATCTACGGCGCCGTGCAGCCCGACGAAGGGCAGATCCTGTGGAACGGCCAGCCGGTCAGCGTGAAGAGCCCGGCCGAGGCGCGCAAGCTCGGCATCAGCATGGTCTACCAGCACTTCAGCCTGTTCGACACGCTGACGGCGGCCGAGAACGTGTGGCTGGGCCTCGACAAGACGCTGAGCCTGGCGCAGGTGCGCCAGCGCATCACCGAGGTCGCGCACAGCTACGGGCTCGACGTGGACCCGCAGCGCCCGGTGCATTCGCTCAGCGTCGGCGAGCGCCAGCGCGTGGAGATCGTGCGCGCGCTGCTGACCGACCCGCAGCTGCTGATCCTGGACGAACCCACTTCGGTGCTGACGCCGCAGGCCGTGGACAAGCTCTTCGTCACGCTGCGCAAGCTCAGCGAACGCGGCACCAGCATCCTCTACATCAGCCACAAGCTCGACGAGATCCGCGCGCTGTGCCACCACTGCACGGTGCTGCGCGGCGGCCGCGTCACCGGCGAGGTCGACCCCACGCAGGAGAGCAACGCCAGCCTGTCGCGGCTGATGATCGGCGCCGAGCCGCCGCAGCTGCAGCACCAGGCCGCACGCGCGGGCGAGGTGGTGCTGGCGGTGCAGGGGCTGTCGCTGCCGCAGCGCGACCCCTTCGGCACCACGCTGCAGGGCATCGGCTTCGAGGTGCGCGCCGGCGAGATCGTCGGCGTGGCCGGCGTCTCGGGCAACGGACAGCAGGAGCTGATGGCCGCGCTCTCGGGCGAGGACACGCGCGCGCCGGCCGGCAGCATCCGCCTGTTCGGCCGCGACATCGCCAACCACTCGCCGCGGCGGCGCCGCCACGAGGGCCTGCACTTCGTGCCCGAGGAACGCCTGGGCCGCGGCGCCGTGCCCGGCTTCAGCCTGGCGCAGAACACGCTGCTGACGCGCACGCAGACGGTGTCGCGCAGCGGGTGGATCGCCAGCACACGCGTGCAGGCGCTGGCCGAACACATCATCCAGCGCTTCAACGTCAAGGCCGGCGGGCCGGGTGCGGCGGCCAAGAGCCTGTCGGGCGGCAACCTGCAGAAGTTCATCGTCGGCCGCGAGATCGACGCCGACCCGAAGCTGCTGATCGTCAGCCAGCCCACGTGGGGCGTGGACGTGGGCGCGGCCGCGCTGATCCGCGGCGAGCTGCTGAAGCTGCGCGACGCCGGCTGCGCGCTGCTGGTGGTGAGCGAGGAGCTCGACGAGCTGTTCGAGATCAGCGACCGGCTGATCGTCATCGCACAGGGACGCATGTCGCCACCGGTGCCGGTGGCCGCGGCCACGATCGAGCAGATCGGCGCCTGGATGAGCGGCCTGTGGAACCAACGACAACCGGAGGCGGCCCATGCTGCGGCTTGAAGCCCGGCCGCAGCCGTCGCGCTGGATGAGCATCGCCAGCCCGCTGCTGGCGCTGGCGATCACGGTGCTGATCGGCGTGGCGCTGTTCGTGGCGCTGGGCAAGGACCCGGTGCGCGGGCTGCAGGTGTTCTTCGTCGAACCGGTGAAGAGCCTGTACGCGCTGTCGGAGCTGAGCGTGAAGGCCACGCCGCTGATCCTGATCGCGCTCGGCCTGGCCGTGTGCTTCCGCAGCAACGTGTGGAACATCGGCGCCGAAGGGCAGTTCGTGGTGGGCGCACTGGCAGCCGGCTGGGTGGCGATGCAGGCCGGCCCCGAGACGGCGTGGATGGGGCGCGGCATCGTCGTGGCCATCTTGCTGGCGGGCGTGCTGGGCGGCATGCTGTGGGCCGGTATCGTGGCGCTGCTGCGCGACCGCTTCAACGCCAGCGAGATCCTCGTCAGCCTGATGCTGGTGTACGTGGCCGAGATGGTGCTGAGCTACCTGGTCTACGGCCCGTGGAAAGACCCGAAGGGCTACAACTTCCCGCAGACCATCAGCTTCGACGCGGTGACGAAGGTGCCGCGCCTGGTGGACGGTCTGCGCGCCAACATCGGCGTGCTAATCGGGCTGGTGGCGGTGGCAGGCTTCTGGGCCTTCCTGTTCCGCACCTACCAGGGTTTCCAGCTGCAGGTGGGCGGGCTGGCGCCGGCGGCCGCCCGGTACGCGGGCTTCTCGTCGCGCAGCGCGCTGTGGACGGCACTGCTGCTGTCGGGCGGCATGGCCGGTCTGGCCGGTGGTCTGGAAGCCGCCGGGCCGCTGGGGCAGCTGACGCCGTACGTGCCGGCCGGCTACGGCTTCGCGGCCATCATAGTCGCCTTCGTCGGCCGGCTGCACCCGGTGGGCATCGTGTTCTCGGGCCTGCTGATGAGCATGTTCTACATCGGCGGCGAGCTCGCGCAGTCGCGGCTGGGCCTGCCCAAGAGCCTGACCGGCGTGTTCCAGGGCCTGCTGCTGTTCACGCTGTTGGCCTGCGACACGCTGATCCACTACAGGGTGCGCCTGCAGCGCGCGGCACCGGCCCGGAGCGCATGACCATGGACCACACGTTCGCCCTGCTGATCGCCGCGACACTGAACGCCGGCACCGTGCTGGCCATCGCCGGCCTCGGGCTGCTGATCAACGAACGCGCCGGCATCGTCAACCTCGGCGCGGAAGGCATGATGCTCGTGGCCGCCATCGCCGGCTTCGCAACCGCGGTGCACACCGGCAACGACTGGCTGGCGTTTGCCGCCGGCGCCGGCGCCGGCGCGCTGATGGCCGCGGCCTTCGGCGTGCTGGTGATCTGGCTCAACACCAACCAGTACGCGTCGGGGCTGGCGCTGAGCCTGTTCGGCGCCGGCTTCTCGGCCTTCGTGGGCATCGGCTACGTGCAGGCGAAGATCGGCGAACGCACGCAGCACGCGGTGCCGGTGCTGGCCGACATCCCGTTCATCGGCCCGGCGCTGTTCCGCCAGCACCCGATGGTCTACATCGCCATCGTGCTGACGCTGGTGCTGGCCTGGTTCCTGGTCCGCTCGCGCGCGGGGCTGGTGCTGCGGGCGGTGGGCGAGTCGCCCGAATCGGCGCACGCGCTGGGCTACCCGGTGCGGCGCATCCGCATGGCGGCGGTGGTGGTGGGCGGCGCGCTGTGCGGCGTGGCGGGCGCCTACCTGAGCGTGATCTACACGCCGCTGTGGGTGCAGGGCATGGTGGCGGGCAAGGGCTGGATCGCGCTGGCGCTGACCACCTTCGCCACCTGGCGGCCGGCGCGCGTGCTGCTGGGCGCGTACCTGTTCGGCGGCGTCACGATGCTGCAGTTCCACCTGCAGAGCCAGGGCGTGGACGTGCCGAGCCAGTTCCTGACGATGCTGCCCTACCTGGCCACCATCGTCGTGCTGGTGCTGATCTCCAGCAACGCCACCTGGATCCGCGTCAACATGCCCGCCTCGCTCGGCAAGCCCTTCTTCCCCGGTTCCTGAATCCATAATCTTCGTTTCACTCCAGGAGAGAGCCCCCATGACCGTCTCGAAGCGTTCCCTGCTGATGCTGGCCGCGGCCAGCGCCGTGCTTGCTGGCTGCGGCAAGAAGGAAGAAGCGCCGCAGGCCGCCGCGCCCGCATCGGCTGCCGCGTCGGCGCCGGCCAAGCCCGAGCCGCTGAAGATCGCCTTCGCCTACGTCGGCCCGGTGGGCGACGGCGGCTGGACCTTCGCGCACGACAACGCGCGCAAGGCAGTCGAGAAGGAATTCGGCGACAGGATCGTCACCAGCTACGTCGAGAACGTGCCCGAGGCGGCCGACGCCGAGCGCGTGTTCCGCGACATGGTGGGCCAGGGCAACAAGCTGATCTTCGGCACCACCTTCGGCTACATGGAGCCGATGCTCAAGGTCGCGGCCGACGCCAAGGACGTGCGCTTCGAACATGCCACCGGCTACAAGCAGGCCGAGAACATGCGCACCTACGACAGCCGCACCTACGAAGGCGCGTACATGGCCGGCGTGATCGCCGGCAAGATGACCAAGAGCAACACGCTGGGCGTGGTGGGCTCGATCCCCATCCCCGAAGTCATCCGCAACATCAACAGCTTCACGCTGGGCGCGCAGAGCGTGAACCCGAAGATCAAGACCAAGGTGGTCTGGGTCAACGAGTGGTTCGCGCCGCCGAAGGAGACCGAGGCCGCACAGAGCCTGATCAACGCCGGCGCCGACGTGCTGTTCCAGAACACCGACTCGTCGGCCGTGCTCAAGACCGCCGCCAGCAACAAGAAGCTCGCTTTCGGCTGGGACAGCGACATGAGCGCCTACGCACCCGACGCCCACCTGGCCAGCGCCATCATCAACTGGGCGCCGTACTACATCCAGTCCACGCGCGCAGCGCTGGAAGGCAACTGGAAGGGCGGCAGCGCCACCTGGTGGGGCGTGAAGGAAGGCGCCATCGACCTCGTCAGCGTCAGCGACAAGGTGCCGGCCGAGACCCGGGAGCAGGTCGAGAAGATCAAGGCCGGCCTGAAGGACGGCAGCTTCGTCATCTGGAAGGGCCCCATCCTCGGCCAGGACGGCAAGGAAGTGGTGAAGAAGGACGAGGTCGCCGACGACAAGTTCATGGGCGGCATCAACTTCTACGTCAAGGGCGTCGAAGGCAAGGTGCCCACCGGCAAGTGAGCCCGTCGCCGCGATGACAGCGCAGCAGCCCGACAGCAACAGGCCCGCACGGTGGCGGGCCTGGTCGGGTTATGCACTGGCGGCGGTGGCGGCGCTGGTCGGCGCGAAATTCAGCTACGACTTCGGCTTCGAGATCAGCGGCCGCCTGCTGGCCTGGGTGCTGGCGCTCAACAGCGCCGTGTTCTGCGCCCTGGTGGTCGGCGCGCTGGCCGACCGGCTGCTGGGCGTGCGCGGCGAAAGCGGCTGAGCGCCGCCCGCCGCTGCTTCACTTCTTCTGCTGTTCTTCGAGCCGCTTGTTGTGCTCGGAGAACTGGCGCACGAGCCAGCCTGCGAAGACGATGAACCAGACCAGCAGGATGATGTGATGGACCTTCACGTGGCGCTCTCCAGTGCTTGCGTTGTTGTGTTCAGAATGCGCCGGCGGTGGAGCCGGCCCGGGCCGGCCGGTGCGGTGCACCGACCAGGCTGCCCATGACGACGATGGTGGCGAGCAGCAGCACGACCTCCACCGCGTAGACAAAAGCATAGCCGGTCGCCGCATGGGCTGCCGCGTTGCCGAAATAGCCCTGCATGGCCAGCGCGCCGACGATGTCACGCAGCACGCCGCCCAGCGCAACGGCCACGCCGGCCGCCGTGGCCTGCACCGCGCCCCAGGCGCCGAGTGCCAGGCCGATCTGTTCCTTCGGCGCGCGGTTCATCGTCACCGTCAGCGTGCCGTGGCCGAAGAGGCCGGCGCCGAAGCCGATGCAGGCCACGCCCGCCACGAACAAGGGCACGAACAACGTGGCCGCGGCCACGATCACGGCCAGGAACGCAGGCACGCCCACGGCCGCGCCGATCATTGCCATGCGCGCCGGGTCGAAGCCGCGGCTCAGGATGCTGGAGGCCAGCCCGAAGCCGAGCAGGCCGCCTGCGGCCAGCGTGGCGGTGAGCCAGGTGGTGCCGCCGACCGACAGACCCAGCACCTGCCCGCCGTAGGGTTCGAGCAGCACGTCCTGCATGCCGAAGGCCATCGTGCCCAGCGCGATGGCCACCAGCCGGCGGCGCGCGCCGTCGCCGGTGATGTAGGCGGCCCAGGCCTGGCCGAACTCAGGCGGCGGCCCCACGGGGCGCTGCAGCCGGGCGGGCCGGCGCGTTTCCTGTTTCCACAGCGCCACGGTGTTCAGCACCATGGTCGCCACGGCGGCGCCCTGGATCACCTGCACCAGGCGGCCAGGGCTGAAGTCGTGCAGGAACCAGCCGAAGGCAGCAGCGCTGACGATGGTGCCCAGCAGCAGCATCACGTACATCAGGCCCACCACGCGCGGCTGCGACTCGACCGGCGCGAGGTCGGTGACCAGCGCCAGGCCGGCGGTCTGCGTGGTGTGCAGCCCGGCGCCGACCAGCAGGAAGGCCAGGCCCGCGCCCAGCGGGCCGACCCACGACGGCCAGGCCGCGGCATTGCCGCCGCCGGACAGCACCAGCAGCGCGAACGGCATGATGGCCAGCCCGCCGAACTGCACCATCGTGCCCATCCAGATGAAGGGCACGCGGCGCCAGCCGAGCTCGGAGCGGTGGGTGTCGGAGCGGAAGCCGATCAGCGCGCGCAGCGGCGCGTACAGCACCGGCAGCGCCACCATGATGGCGACCAGCGACGCGGGCACGCCCAGCTCGACGATCATGACGCGGTTGAGCGTGCCGACCAGCAGCACCAGCGCCATGCCCACCGACACCTGGAACAGCGACAGGCGCAGCAACCGTGCCAGCGGCAGGTCGGGCGTCGCGGCATCGGCGAACGGCAGGAAGCGGGGACCGAGGCGGGCCCAGCCTTGAATGAGGTTGCGTGTGACAGGGTTCATGACACACCTGCGCCAGCGAAGGCGGCAACAGACGGGGACACGCGGGGGACGCGACACACGCCACGGGCCGTCATGCCAGTCGGCATGACCGGCCCGCGCGTGATCGCGACAGGCAAGAAGACGCTACTTCTGCGCTGGCGCGGGTGCTGCGGCGACCAGCGTCGCTGCGGGGACCGCGGCGGCCTTCACCGCTGCCGCGCCCTTGCCGCCTTCGTAGTACTTCGGCAGCCAGGTCGTGTGCGTCAGCAGCGCGTAGTGCACGGCGAACGAACTCACGGCGACGGCGCCGATGATCAGGGGCAGGCCGACGGACGGCTTGACCACGCACCACATCTTTCCGTAGATCATGTCGTGTCCTCCCGGCTCAGTGCAGCCACGGCGAGTAGATGTAGGCGAACAAGTGCGCCAACACCGCGATGAACCCGAAGATCTGCGTTCCCTGGATCAGGTTGCGGTGGATCTCTTGGGACTCGGCTTCGGTGAAGCCTGTCGGCCACACCCTGTTCGGATCTGAATTGCTTGTCATGGACCCTCCTCGGAGGAAGTTCGGTTGCGTGCAAACCCTGCACGCGGGTACTACCACTGCAGGCACCGGACGACACCCACTGCTGTAATGTCAGCCTTACACTTGGCGATGTCAATATGTAGTGACAGTGGTCCCTGATCCGCGACAAGCCCGGGTCGGTCCTCAACGGCTGCCGATGCGCGCCGCCTCCGCTTCCATCTGCGCCACCAGCGCGTCCAGCTGGTCCACCACGGCCTGCACCGTGCTGCGCTGGCTGAGGTCGACACCCGCCTTCTTCAGCTGCTGCATCGGGTGGTCGTTGCCGCCGCTCTTCAGCAGCGTCAGGTAGCGCTCGGTGGCGGCCTGCTTCGAGGCTTCGGTGCCGGTGGTCATCGCGGCATAGAGCTGCGCCGACGACGCGAAGCAGGTCGCGTACTGGTAGACGTAGTACGGCGAGTTGAAGAAGTGGCTGATGCGCGCCCACGTGTACTTGTAGAAGTCGTCGTGCGCCAGCGCGTCGCCGTAGTACGTCTTCAGCAGCCCGGCGTACAGGTTGTTCAGCACCTCGGTGGTGACGGGCTCGCCCTGCTCCACCTTGCGGTGCGCCTGCAGCTCGAAGTCGGCGAACATGACCTGCGTGTAGAAGGTGCCGACGATGGCGTCGACCGCCTGCTCCAGCAGCACGAAGCGCTCCTTCGGGTCGGTGGTGCGGGCCAGCAGCGTGTCGAGCAGGAAACGTTCGTTGGTGGTGGAGGCCACCTCGGCGACGAAGATCGTGTAGTCGGCCGTCACGAAGGGCTGGTGTTCATACGAGAGCACCGTGTGCATCGCATGGCCGGCTTCGTGCGCGAACGTGAAGGCCGATTCCAGCGTGTCGTTGTAATTCAGCAACTGGTACGGCCCGACGCCGTAGACGCCGGCGCTGTAGGCGCCGCTGCGCTTGCCCTCGTTTTCATAGACGTCGATGCGGCCGCCGGCCACGAACTGCCGGAACTTGGCCGTGTAGTCGGCCCCCAGCGGCGCCACCGATTCGAGCGCCAGTTCGCGTGCCCGCGCATACGGGTAGGTCTGGCTGCTGCGGTACACCGGCAGGAAGCCGTCGTACAGGTGGTAGCTGTCCAGGCCCAGCAGCTTCTTGCGCAGCCGGGCGTAACGCTGCAGCGGCGCGGTGCCGGCGCGCGTGGCCTCGATCAGCGCCTCGACCACGCTGCGCGGCACGTCGTTGGCGTGCAGCGCGGCGACCAGCGTCGTCTTGTGCCCGCGCGCCTGCGCCAGGAACCAGTTGCGCTGCAGGATGCCTTCGTAGATGGCGGCGTAGGTGTTGGCCGTCTTGCCGTAGTTGCCCACGTGGGCCGCGGCGGCGGCGGCGCGGTCGGCCTGGTTCGGGTTGCGTTCCAGCAGCGCGCTGTAGTTGGCCGGTGACAGCACCACGGTCTTGCCGTCGCTGGTGGTGATGCTGGGGAACTGGATGTCGGCCGTGCTCAGCGCGTCGTAGCTGTTGTCGCCGGCCTGCCCCAGCGGGCCTGCCAGCGCCAGCAGGCGCTCGCCCTTTTCGTCGAGCACGTGCGCCTGGCGCCGGAAGTTGTCGAGGATGGTGAAGCGGTACGGCTGCAGCGCCGGCGTGGCGGCGATCCAGCCGCGCACGCGCGCCTGCGGCAGCGTCAGCAGTTCGGGCGTGAACCAGGCTGTGGCGGCCTCGAACTGCGCAAACAGCGCCGTGATGCGCTGCAGCCGCCCGGCCACGGCCTGGTCGCGGCTGTCGACGTCGCGCTGCAGCTGCGGGTAGCGGTAGAGCTTGTAGCTGAGCTTGCCGATCTCGTCGTAGGCGCGGTAGGCCTTCAGCAGCGCCGCCGGCCCGCGCCGCAGGCTGCCCTTCAGCGCGGCGAAGGCCCGCATCTGCGCATCCATCACGCGCATGTCGGCTTCCCAGGCGGCCCAGTCCGGGTAGATGGCCGAGAAGTCCCAGCGGAACTCGGCCGGGATCTCTGCGCGCACGCGGGTCGTGGGCTGGGTGGCAGCGACCTGGAACGAGAGGCCGGACAGGCAGGCCAGCACGGCGGCGGCGCAGCGGCGGCGCCAGCAGGAAGTCGTGGAGTGCACGGGTGCAGACCGGCGCGGCGCGCCGGCGAAGTGAAGGAAGGCGCGCAGTCTCTCGCCCGGCAGAGGTCGGGTCAAATCGCGATATACGAACTACACGAAGAATCATTTATGCTTTTTTAATCAGATCATTTGTTAGTATCTGCAAGTGATCACGACGACTTCAGTTTGAAGAGCGAGCCGTCGATAACTGCGTCATCAGCGACTTCTGTGTTTTTTGTTCAAGGCGAACCGCCTGCATCAGCAGACAGACAGTCGACAACCCTCCAGCACAACACCATGGCCGCGCATCCCACCCTGACCACTCCCCTGGCGATCGCCCCGGCCGAAGGCCGCCCGCTGCCGCGCCCGGGCTGGACACTGGCCGGCCTGTGGCGTCGTGTGCACGGCGGCCCGGCAGAAGCACAGGCCGACCTGCTGCGCGCGGAGCTGGCGCGCTGCCTGGACGAGGCCGTGCACACCTGGACCACGCACCTGGGCACGGCACAGCAGCAGATGCGCGACGCCACCGAGCAGCTGCTGCAGGGCTTCGCGCAGATCCTGGAACAGCTCGACGCCATCACCGCCAGCGGCCCGGGCGCCAGCCCCACCGCACACGGCCTCGACGCCCGTGCCGAGGTGCTGGTGGCGTGCGAGGCGCAGCTGCGCAGCCTGATCGACAACTTCCACCAGTTCGTGGCCTCGCGCGACGAGGTCATGCACTCGGTGCGCTCGCTGGCCGGCTCGTCCACCCACCTGCGCGACATGGCCGAGGACGTGGCCAAGCTGGCGCGCCAGACCAACCTGCTGTCGATCAATGCCGCCATCGAGGCGGCACGCGCCGGCACCAGCGGCCGCGGCTTCGCCGTGGTGGCCGCCGAGGTGCGGCGCCTGTCCACCGAGTCGGGCGACACGGGCCGGCGCATCAGCGAGCAGGTGCACACCTTCGGCGACGCGATGCAGCAGGCCCTGGACGGCGCGGCCGCGCACAACGCGCAGGACCACGTCGTCATCGCCAGCTCCGAGAAGACCGTGGCCGAGGTGGTCGAGCAGGTGGACGGCGCCGTGAACGCGCTGAACGCCCGCGCTGCCGATCTGGCCGCGCGCAGCGACGCCGTGCGCCAGCAGGTCGAGCAGCTGATGGTGGCCTTCCAGTTCCAGGACCGCGTGCAGCAGATCGTCGACCAGGTCTGCAACAGCATCGTGCAGGGCAGCGCCCGGCTGCAGCAGGCGCTGGCCGAAGGCCGCGCCCCCGCGCCTGCCGACTGGACCGCGCTGCTGAGCGCCGGCTACACCACCGACGAGCAGCGCCAGCTGGGCGGCACGCCCGCGGGTGCGCCAGCGGCCAGCGCGTCCGCCAGCACCGAGACCACCTTCTTCTGACCCACGCAGTTCCCCATGGCCAAGACCATCCTCATCGTCGACGACTCCAGCTCGCTGCGCACCGTGGTGCGGCTGGCGCTGCAGCGCGCGGGCTACGACGTCCTGGAAGCCGGCGACGGCGTCGAGGGCCTGAAGCAGCTCGACGCCGCGGGCAAGGTGCACCTGATCGTCAGCGACGTGAACATGCCCAACATGGACGGCATCAGCTTCGTCACCGAGGTGAAGAAGCACGCGCGCCACAAGTTCGCGCCGGTGATCATGCTCACCACAGAGGGCCAGGACGACAAGAAGCAGCAGGGCCGCGCCGCTGGCGCCAAGGCCTGGATCGTCAAGCCCTTCAACCCGCCGCAGCTGCTGGACGCCGTGTCCAAGCTGATCCTGCCATGACCGCCGCAGCCGGCACGGTGCTGGTGCTGCCGCGCGAGCTGACGATCTACAGCGTCGGCGAGCTGCGCCCGCAGTGGCTGGACTGGCTGCACGACAGCGCCAACCACTGCGTGGACGCTGCCGCGGTGGACGAGGTCGACGCCGCCGGCGTGCAGCTGCTGCTGGCGCTGCAGCACGCGCTGCGCGCGGCCGACCGGCCGCTGCAGCTGCGCCAGCCCAGCACCGTGCTCGCCGCCGCCTGCGCGGCACTGGGCCTGCAACACCTCGTCGGAGAACCGGCATGACCCAGAACGAGCAGGACAACAGCTTCATCGCCGAGGCGCTGCCGGCCTTCATCAGCGAGGCCCACGAGCAGATCGAGCGGCTGGAGCAGTTGCTGCTGGAACTGGAAGACGCGCCCGACGACCGCGACCTGCTGGACGCGCTGTTCCGCTGCGCGCACACGGTCAAGGGCTCGGCCGGCATCTTCGGGCTCGACGCGGTGGTGGCCTTCACGCACCACGTGGAGACCCTGCTCGACCACGTGCGCGCTGGCCAGGTGGCGCTGACCCCGGCCCTGAGCACGCTGCTGCTGCAATGCAACGACCAGATGCGCCGGCTCATCGCCGACGCACAGCACCCCGAAAACGAAGACGCCGACGCGCAGGCGCAGCGCGGCGCGCTCGTGGCCCGGCTGCAGGCCGCCTGCGCATCGACCGTGCCGGCCCAGGCGGCAGCGGCCGCGCAGGCCGCAACCGACAGCCCGGCCGCCGGCACGGCGCGCTGGCCGCTGGCGGTGCGCTTCGGCGCCGACACCTTCCGCAATGGCATGGATCCGCTGGCGATCCTGAACTACCTGCGCGGCATGGGCGAGATCACCGACCTGCACTGCGACGCCGCCGCCGTGCCGGCGCTGGACCACCTGGACCCCGAGCAGTGCCACCTGGGCTTTCACTTCGTGCTCGAGACGGGGCAGCCGCGCACGGCCATCGACGGCGCGTTCAGCTTCGTGCGCGACGACTGCACGCTGGAGATCGGCACGCCCGCCGCGGACGCCGTTGCCAGCCCGGCGCCAGCGCCCCAGGCAGACACGCACACCGCGGCGCACACCCCCGCCCCCGAGACCGAGGCCGTGCGCAAGCCGCAGCAGCGCAAGGCCGCCGACGCCGGCCACGGCGACGACCAGCGCTTCATCCGCGTGCAGGCCGACCGCCTGGACGCCGTGATCAACCTGCTGGGCGAGCTCGTGATCGCCAGCGCCGGCGCCTCGCTGCTGGCGCGCCAGACGCGCCAGGGCGCGCTGGTCGAGGCCAACGACCAGATCAGCCAGCTCGTGGAAGAGATCCGCAACGGCACGCTGCAGCTGCGCATGGTGCCGATCGGCGAGACCTTCTCGCGCTTCCGCCGCGTCGTGCGCGACACCGCGGCCGAGCTGGGCAAGGACGTGCAGCTGGAGATCGTGGGCGGCGAGACCGAGCTCGACAAGTCGGTGGTCGAGCGCATCGCCGACCCGCTGATGCACCTGGTGCGCAACGGCCTCGACCACGGCCTGGAGACGCCCGAGGAGCGCGTGGCCGCGGGCAAGCCGGCGCAGGGCCGGCTGGTGCTGTCGGCCTGCCATGAAGCGGGCAGCATCCTGATCCGCATCAGCGACGACGGCCGCGGCATCCGGCGCCAGAAGGTGCTGGAGCGCGCCTGGGAACGCGGCCTGGTCGAGCGCGGCACGGTGCCCAGCGACGCCGAGATCCTGCAGCTGATCTTCGCGCCGGGCTTCTCCACTGCCGAGACGGTGACCAATCTGTCGGGCCGCGGCGTCGGCATGGACGTGGTCCGCCGCAACATCGAGGCGCTGCGCGGCAGCGTCGAGATCGCCAGCGACGAAGGCCGCGGCAGCCGCATCGAGATCCGCCTGCCGCTGACGCTGGCCATCATCGACGGCTTCCTGGTCGGCGTGGGCAGCTCCAAGTTCATCTTCCCGCTCGACGCCGTCGTCGAGGTCATCGAGAACCGCCAGGCCGTGCAGGCGCTGGACGCACGCGGCCGCGGCATCGTCGAGCTGCGCGGGCAGGCGCTGCCCGTCACCAGCCTGCGCACGCTGTACGGGCTGGACAGCCCGGCCCCCGACCGCACAAGCGTCGTCGTGCTGCAGGCCGCCGGCCGCCGCTACGGCGTGCTGGTGGACAGCCTGCTCGGCCAGCACCAGACCGTCATCAAGCCGCTGGGCCGCATGTTCCGCAGCCTGCGCGGCATGTCGGGCTCGTCCATCCTGGGCAACGGCGAGGTCGCCCTGATCTTCGACGTGCCCGCGCTCAGCCAGCTGGCGGCGACGCCGGCGCCCGCCCCAGCCCATGCGCCGCAGCGCGCAACCCTCACCACCCCCGAAGGACAGACACCATGACCCAGCCCACCACGTCCTGGATGGCGCGCCTGCTGGCCGGCCCCGAGCTGCAGCAGGCCCACGAGGCCGCCACGCGCGCCACCGCCGCGGCGGCCGCTGCCGAGAGCGCGCGCATCGACGCCGAGGCCACGCTGGCGCAGGTGCAGGCGCGGCTGCAGGCCGTCGAGGCCGAGCTGCAGGTGCGCACCGACATCATGAACGTCACGAGCATCGTCTCGGAGGCCGACAAGAAGGGCGACATCCTCAGCGTCAACGAGAAGTTCACCGAGGTCTCGAAGTACAGCCGCAGCGAGCTGATCGGCCAGCCGCACAACACCACGCGGCACCCCGACATGCCCAAGGAGACCTTCAAGGAACTGTGGCAGACCATCGGCCGCGGCCAGATCTTCCGCGGCGTCATCAAGAACCGCGCGAAGGACGGCACGCCGTACTACGTGGACGCCGTGGTGGCCCCGATCCTGGGCGAGAACGGCAAGCCGATGAAGTACCTCGGCGTGCGCTACGACATCACCGAAGCCGAGATCGAGCGCCAGAACGCGCGCGGCATCCTGGCCGCCATCGACGCCAGCTACGCGTACATCGAGTTCGACCTCGGCGGCCACGTGCTCCGGGCGAACAACAACTTCCTGAACACGCTGGGCTACCGCGCCGACGAGATCACCGGCCAGCACCACCGCCTGTTCATGGACCCGGCGCAGGCCGCTGCACCGGCCTACGCGCAGTTCTGGCGCGACCTGAACGCCGGCAAGGCGCAGAACGACACCTTCCGCCGCATCGCCAAGAACGGAAGCGAGGTCTGGATCCAGGCTGTCTACGCACCGGTGAAGGACGAGATGGGCAGGGTCGTGAAGATCGTGAAGATCGCCACCGACGTGACCGCCTCGGTGCAGGCCGCCAACATGCTGCGCGAGGCCGTCGAGCAGGCGCAGCAGGTGGCCACCGCCGCGCGCAACGGCGACCTGCGCCAGCGCATCCCGATGGACGGCAAGACCGGCCCGATCGCCACGCTGTGCGACGGCGTGAACGCGCTGATGGAGACCACGTCCACGGTGTTCGACGACGTCGGTCGCGTCTTCGGTGCGCTCGCCGCCGGCGACCTGAGCCAGCGCATCACCGCCGACTACGGCGGCAGTTTCGGCCAGGTGCGCGACGACGCCAACGCCACCAGCGAGACGCTGGCGGCCGTGATCGACGACGTCGGCCGCGTCTTCAGCGGCTTGGCCAGCGGCGACCTCACGCAGCGCATCACCCGCGACGCGCAGGGCACCTTCGAGCAGGTCAAGCACGACGCCAACACCAGCTGCGAGAAGCTGGCCGGCATCATCGAGGAAGTGCGCGCCGCCGCCGACGCGCTGACGGGTGCTGCCAGCCAGGTCAGCGCCACGGCGCAGAGCCTGTCGCAGTCGGCCAGCGAGCAGGCGGCGTCGGTCGAGGAGACCACGGCCTCCATCGACCTGATGTCGGCCTCGATCACGCAGAACAGCGACAACGCCCGCGTCACCGACGGCATGGCCACCAAGGCCAGCAAGGAAGCCGGCGACGGCGGCAGCGCCGTCACGCAGACGGTGGCGGCGATGAAGCAGATCGCAGCCAAGATCAGCATCGTCGACGACATCGCGTACCAGACCAACCTGCTGGCGCTGAACGCGGCCATCGAGGCGGCCCGCGCCGGCGAACATGGCAAGGGCTTCGCGGTGGTGGCCGCCGAGGTGCGCAAGCTGGCCGAACGCAGCCAGGAAGCAGCCAAGGAGATCGGCGACCTGGCAGGCAACAGCGTCAGCACGGCGGAACGCGCCGGCAAGCTGCTCGACGAGATCGTGCCCAGCATCCAGAAGACCAGCGAGCTGGTGCAGGAGATCGCCGCGGCCTCGCAGGAACAGAGCCAGAGCGTGACGCAGATCGGCGGCGCGATGGGCCAGCTGAGCAAGGCGACGCAGCAGAACGCGTCGGCCTCGGAAGAACTGGCGGCCACCTCGGAAGAGCTCTCGGGCCAGGCCGAGCAGCTGCAGCAGTCGGTGGCGTTCTTCACGCTGCAGGCCGAGCCGCAGCCGCAGCGCGGCGCCAAGCCCGGCCGCGGCGAACCCGCGGTGGACCGCCGCGCACCGAACTCGCCGATGCGCGGTGCCGCCCGCCCGGCCGCCGGCCCGGCACGCGCAGCCACCGGCACGCACGGCAACTTCCGCCCGTACTGAGCACCGCGCCATGGCACATGACGACCACGCCGCGAGCTCCGGAAGAGGCGCCCAGTACCTGACCTTCCTGCTCGGCACGGAGGTGTTCGCGATGGACATCCGCACCGTGCGCGAGATCATCCAGGTCGGTGCCATGACCACGGTGCCGCTGATGCCGGCCTTCGTGCGCGGCGTCATCAACCTGCGCGGCGCGGTGGTGCCGGTGATCGACCTGCACGCACGCTTCGGGCGGCGCCCGGCGACGCTGGGCAAGAAGAGCTGCATCGTGATCTTCGACGCCATGCGCGACGGCGAGCGGGTCGAGCTCGGCCTGCTGGTGGACGCGGTGAGCGAGGTGGTGGACATCGCCGCCGACGCCATCGAGGCGCCGCCGGACTTCGGCACCGCGGTGCGGCGCGACTTCATCCGCGGCATCGGCAAGCTGGGCACGCGCTTCGTCGTCGTGCTCGACCCCGACCGCGCCTTCGACGTCGAGGACATGGCCCGGCTGTGCGAGGCCGCGGTGCAGGCCGAGGCCGCCTGAGACCATCACCGATCACTTTCGCACCATGCAGGCCCTGCGCGACGACACCTACCGCGGCATCACGGCGCTGATGCACGAGGCCGTGGGCCTGAGCTTCCACGACAGCAAGAAGCCGCTGGTCGCGTCGCGGCTGGCGCAGCGCATCCAGCGCATCGGCCTGGACAGCTTCGAGGACTACCTGGCGCTGATCGCGCGGCACGACGACGGTGGCGAGTTCCAGATGGCGGTGGACCTGCTGACCACCAACGAGACCTACTTCTTCCGCGAGCCGGCGCACTACGACCTGCTGGCAGCCGAAGTCACGCGCAACAAGCCGCTGTCGCTGCGTGTGTGGAGCGCGGCCTCGTCGTTCGGCGACGAGGCCTACAGCACCGCCATGCTGCTGTCGGACCTGGCGCTGCAGGGCCGCATGGGCGGCGACTGGCGCATCCTGGGCACCGACATCAGCGACCGCGTGCTGCGCAGCGCGGTCGAGGCCGTCTACCCCGAAGAACGGCTGCGGAACGTCACGCCCGAGCGGCTGAAGCGCTACTGCCTGCGCGGCGAAGGCGCCAGCGCCGGACTGGCGCTGATGCAACCGCGCATCCGCGAGCGCGTGTCGTTCGGCCAGCTCAACCTGTGCCAGCCCTTCGACGGCCTCGGCCCCTTCGACGTGGTCTTCCTGCGCAACGTGCTGATCTACTTCGACGCGCCGACCAAGCACGCCGTGGTCGACCGCGTGCTGACGCAGTTGCGCCCGGGCGGGCTGTTCTTCATCGGCACCGCCGAAGGCCGCGTGCCCTGCGACACGCCACTGCAGCCGCTGGCCCCTGGCGCCTTCCGCAAGGGCGGCGCATGACCGCTGCGCCGCGGTTCGGCTGCACGCTGCCGGCGCCGCTGCCTGCGCCCTCCAGCACCGTGCTGCACCCCGGCGACGTGGCCTGCGTGGGCCGCGGCGAACGGCTGGAGACGCTGCTGGGCTCGTGCGTGGCGGTGGTGCTGACCGACCCGCGGCGCACCGTGGGCGCGATGTGCCACATCGTGCATGCCGGCGCCGCGCACGGCACGACCGGCAAGGCCGCCAGTTTCGGCGTGGAGGCGCTGCAGGCGCTGTTCAAGCTGCTGCGCCAGCGCAGCATCGAGCCGCGCCTGTGCGAGGCCTTCGTCTATGGCGGCGGCAACATGTTCCCGGGCCTGTTCACGCGCCGCCACGTCGGCGACGAGAACGTACGCTGGGTGCTGGAGGCGCTGGCGCTCGAGGGCATCGCCGTGCGCGTGCACGACCACGGCGGCACCAGCTACCGCCGACTGACCTGGACCGTGGGGCCGACATTGCCGCAGGTCCGGGCCGTGCAGGTCTGAGGAACACGACCATGACGATCACCGTGTACGTGGTGGACGACTCCGCCGTGGTGCGGCAGACGCTGATGCACCTGCTGCAGGGCGACCCCGAGATCACGCTGATGGGCAGCGCGCCGAACCCGCTGCTGGCCGCGCCGGTCATCCGCAAGCAGCGGCCCGACGTGCTGCTGCTGGACATCGAGATGCCCGGCATGGACGGCCTGACCTTCCTGCGCCAGGTGATGGAGGAGATGCCCATCCCTACCGTCATCTGCTCCACGCTCACCGAGAAGGGCAGCAAGGTGGCGCTGGACGCGCTGGCCGCCGGCGCGGTGGCGGTGGTGGCCAAGCCGCGGCTGGGGCTGAAGCAGTTCCTGGAAGACTCGCGGCGCGAGCTGCTGCAGACGCTGAAGTCGGCCGCGCGCAGCAAGCCGCGTGCGGTGGGGCGGCCGGCGGCAGCCACCGCCGCGCCAGCCGCGGCCGCCACGGCGCGCGCCACGGTGGCCGGCCTGCATGCGCTGTCGATGAACAAGCCGGTGGTGCTGGGCTCGTCCACCGGCGGCACGCAGGCCATCGAGTCGGTGCTGCTGGCGCTGCCGGCCGACGCACCCGGCATCGCCATCGTGCAGCACATGCCCGAGAAGTTCACCGCGATGTACGCGCAGCGCCTGGACCAGCTGTGCGCGATGCACGTGCGCGAAGCCCGCGACGGCGACCGGCTGGAGCGCGGTACGGTGCTGATCGCCCCCGGCGGCCGCCACATGACGCTGCGCAAGGCCGGCGGCCAGTACTACGTGAACGTGGTCGACGGCCCGCCGGTGAACCGCCACAAGCCGTCGGTGGACGTGCTGTTCCGTTCAGCCGCCGACTGCGCCGGCCGCGACGCGCTGGCCATCATGCTCACCGGCATGGGCGACGACGGCGCGCGCGGCATGAAGCTGATGCACGACCGCGGCGCCCGCACCGTGGCGCAGGACGAAGCCAGCTGCGTGGTCTTCGGCATGCCCAAGGAAGCGATCGCCTGCGGCGCGGTGGACGAGGTGCTGCCGCTGCAGCACATCGCACGCGCGGTGCTGCAGTTCGACGCGCGCGGCTGAAGCAAGGGGGCGCACGACCGGCGCCGTTGCTTGTGCTCCCAGACAATGGCCAAACTAGCCAAGCCGTGAGGAGCCCACCATGCGAGTCACTGCCACCAAGGCCAAGAACCGCTTCGGCAGCCTGTGCGCCCAGGCCAGGCGCGAGCCCGTGTTCGTGGAGAAGGCGGGTCGGATCGACACCGTGATCCTCTCTGCCGAGCAATAGCAGGCGCTGCAGGCCCACCACGACAGGGCCGACCGCGTCGCGCGCAGGAAGGCCTTCGAAGCCGAGTTCGGCGACTGGATCGCCGCGCAGAACGCCCGCTCCGAGGCACAGGGGATCCCCGGCGCCGACCTGCGGCCGTGGTGAACGGGCAATGGCCCAGTACGACGTCTTCACCCGCCCTCACCCGCGCGCCAGCTCCTTCACCCGCGCCATCGCCACCGCCGCGGCCGCGGTGCGCGTCTCGACGCCGAGCTTGGTGAAGATGTGCTCCAGGTGCTTGGTCACCGTGCGCGGGCTGGTGCCCAGGATGTCGCCGATGTCGCGGTTGGTCTTGCCCTTCACCACCCAGTACAGCACCTCGGCCTCGCGCGCGGTGAGCTCCAGCGCCAGCGTGATGGCCTCGACGATGGCGGCGTCGTCGCTGGCGCGCATCACCACCAGCCATTCGGCGCCGGCGCCGCCCGTGCCACCGTCGGCGTCGTCCATGCTGCTGTCGGGCATGGCGTGCAGCGCGAAGGTGATGCGGCGCGCGCCGCGTGCCACCGTCAGCGTCTGCGCCTCGGCACCGGCGCGGCGGCGCAGCGCCTCGCGCGCCACCCAGGCGATCACCTCCGGCGGCGTGCCGTGCTCGTCGCCGCCGAAGTGCTCGGCCAGCAGTCGCCGCGCCAGCGCCGTCTGCCAGACGCGGCGGCCGTCGCGTTCGCGCACCACCAACGTCGCGTGGCCGAAGGCGTCGAGCGCGTGCCGCGCCTGGCGCTGCGCGCGCGCCTGGTGCAGGTGCGCGGCGATGCGCGCCAGCACCTCGCGCGGGCGGATCGGCTTGGTGACGTAGTCGCTGCCGCCGGCACCGAAGGCCGCGACCACGTGCTCGGTCTCGGTCAGGCCGGTCATGAAGACGATGGGGATGGGCGCGGTGTCGGGGTCGGCCTTCAGCCGCCGTGCGACCTCGAAGCCGTCCATGCCCGGCATCACCGCGTCGAGCAGCACGATGTCGGGCAGCGCACGCGCGGCCAGCGCCAGCGCGGCTTCGCCGCCGGTGGCCACGAGCACGGTGTAGCCGGCCTCGTCGAGCGCGTCGTTGAGCAGCGCGATGTTGTCGGGCACGTCGTCGACGACCAGCACGACGTCGGCGGCGGACTCGGGGGACTCAGGCGGCACGGGGTTCCTCCAGCGCTTGTCGCAGCACGTCGTTCATGGCCTCGAACTGGAACTGGCGCGCCAGCAGCCGCATGCGTTCGGCAAAGGCCGCGTGTGCGGGGTCGGCGGCCTCGATGGCGTCGATCTGGCGGCCGATGCCGCGCACGTGGCCCATGCCGACGGCGTCGTGCAGCGCACGCAGCAGTGCGGGCGGGGGCGTGGCGGCCACGGCGCCCGGCGCCTGTGCGTGCGCCACGGGCGCCACGGGCGCCGCCAGCGTCCACTGCAGCCCCAGGTGCCGGCCCAGCCAGTCGAGCAGCTCGGTCATGCGCACGGGTTTGACCAGGAAGTCCTCGGGCGGCAGGCCGACGTCGTTCTCCAGCCGCTTGTCGAAGGCGTTGGCCGACACCACTGCCAGCGGCATCGTGTGGCCGGCCGCGCGCAGGCGGCGGATGGTCTCCCAGCCGTCGATGCCGGGCATCGCCAGGTCCATGAAGACGGCGTCGAAGCCCACACCCGGCTGCGACAGCAGCGCCAGCGCCTCTTCGCCCGAGGCCGCCGCGGTCAGCTCGAAGCCCAGTGGCTGCAGCAGGTCCAGCAGCAGGCGGCGGTCGGCCTCTTCGTTGTCCACCGCCAGCACGCGGCGGCGCGGGCCGAGGTAGCCGGTGCGGCGCTGGCGCGCGTCGTCGCGCAGCGGCAGCAGGCCGCGCGCGTCGGGCAGCAGTTCGGGCAGGAACAGGCGGATCGTGAACGCCGTGCCCTGCCCCGGCTGGCTGGCCACCGTCATCTCGCCGCCCATCAGTTCGGTCAGCATGCGCGCGATGGTCAGGCCCAGGCCGGTGCTGCCGACGCTCATGCCGCTGGCGGCGCTGCCGCGCTCGAAGGGCTCGAACACACGCGCCAGCTCGTCCGCGGTCATGCCGGGGCCGGTGTCGCTGATCTCGAAGCGCGCCATCTCGCGCTGGTAGCGCACGTGCAGCCGCACCTGGCCGCTGGGGGTGAACTTCAGCGCGTTGCCGAGCAGGTTGATGAGGATCTGGCGCAGCCGTTTCTCGTCGGCGCGCACCGCCACCGGCAGCGTGCCGTCGACGGCGAAACTGAACTGCAGCCCCTTGCCCGCGGCCTGCAGCTCGAACAGCCGCGCGATCTCGGCCAGCCCGTCGGCAAAGCGCATCGGCCGCACGTCGAGCGCCAGCTTGCCGCTCTCGATGCGCGCGATATCCAGCGTGCCTTCGATCAGGCTCAGCAGGTGGTCGCCGCCGCGGCGGATCACGCTGACGGCCTGGCGGCGGTGCGCGGGCATGGCCTCGTCTTCCTCCAGCAGCTGTGCATAGCCCAGGATGCTGTTCAGCGGCGTGCGCAGCTCATGGCTGATGGTGGTGATGTAGCGGCTCTTGGCCTGGTTGGCGCTGTCTGCCTGGCGCTTGGCCTGCTGCAGCGCTTCGTCGGTGCGCGCGTGCGAGGCGATCTCGCGCTGCAGCGCCGCTGTCTGCCGGCGCGATTCTTCCTGCGCCGCGCGGCGGCTGCGGTGCGCCAGCACCAGCCACCAGCAGACGATGCCGGCCACGATCCACAGCAGCAGGAAGGCGCTGACGAAGCCCTGGCCCAGCGTCGGCTCGAACAACGCGGCCTGCTCGCCGAGCGCGCGCTGCATCTGCCGGTGGCCCAGCAGCAGCAGCCCGGCCAATGCCGGCGTCACCAGGCCCAGCAGCAGCAGGTAGTGCGCCAGGCCGGCGTCGAGCTGCGGCGCCATGCGCGCAGGCAGCAGCCGGCGCAGCAGCGCGGCCCACTGGGCCGACAGCCGTGCATCGGGCTTGCACTGGTCGTCGCAGCGCGCGTCGAGCGTGCAGCACAGGCTGCAGATGGGCGCGCTGTAGGCGGGGCAGTGCGCCATGTCCTCGGTCTCGTAGTCGCGCTCGCAGACCGTGCAGCGGGCGGTCAGGCGCTGGTAGGGACCGTCGGCCGCGGCCGGCTCGGCAGGCACCGGCACGATCGGGATGCTGCGCCGAGCGATGTAGTAGCGGCCCTGCGTGGCCCAGGCGATCAGCGGCGAGGCCACGAAGGCCGTGACCAGCGCGATCAGCGCCGAGAAGGCCTGCGCCAGCGGCCCGAAGGCGCCCAGGTGCGCCGCCACCGACAGCGCCGAGGCAATGCCCATCGCGCCCACGCCCACCGGGTTGATGTCGTAGAGGTGGGCGCGCTTGAACTCGATGCCCTTCGGGCTCCAGCCCATCGGCTTGTTCACCACCAGGTCGGCCACCACCGCCATCATCCACGCGATGGCGACGTTGGCGTACAGGCCCAGCACGTGGCTGAGCGCCTGGAACACGCTCATCTCCATCAGCACCAGCGCGATGCCGGTGTTGAACACCATCCACACCACGCGCCCGGGGTGCGCGTGCGTCAGGCGCGAGAAGAAGTTGCTCCAGGCCAGCGAGCCGGCATAGGCGTTGGTGACGTTGATCTTCAGCTGCGAGATGAAGACGAAGGCCGCGGTGGCCGCCACCGCCAGCCCGTAGTGCGAGAACACCAGCTCGTAGGCCGCCAGGTACATCTGGTTCGGGTCGACCGCGCGATCCGCCGGCACCATGTGCGACAGCGCCAGGTAGGCCAGCAGCGCGCCGCCCAGCATCTTCAGCACGCCCAGCAGCACCCAGCCCGGGCCGCCGGCCAGCACCGCGGCCCACCAGCGCCAGTGCTGACCGGGCCGCGGCTCGGGCATGAAGCGCAGGTAGTCGACCTGCTCGCCCATCTGCGTGATGAGCGCGATGCCCACCGTGGTGGCCGCCCCGAAGGCCAGCAGCTCGAAGCCACCGTGCGTGCCGTCGGCACCGGCGTAGCTGGCCAGGCCGTCGAGGATGCCCGGGTGCTCGGCGAACACGTAGACGAAGGGCACCACCAGCATCAGCAGCCACAGCGGCTGTGTCCACATCTGCAGCCGGCTGATGGCCGTGACGCCGTGCGTGACCAGCGGGATCACCACCAGCGCGCACAGCAGGTAGCCCCAGGCTGGCGGGATGTCGAAGGCCAGTTCCAGCGCGTAGGCCATCACCGCGGCTTCGAGCGCGAAGAAGATGAAGGTGAAGCTGGCGTAGATGAGGCTGGTGATGGTGCTGCCGATGTAGCCGAAGCCCGCGCCGCGGGTCAGCAGGTCCATGTCGACGCCGTAGCGCGCGGCGTAGACGCTGATCGGCAGCCCGGCCAGGAAGATCACGAGCCCGGTGGCCAGGATCGCCAGCGCCGCGTTGACGAAGCCGTGCTGCACCAGCAGCGTCGCGCCCACGGCCTCCAAGATCAGGAACGAGGCCGCGCCGAAGGCCGTGTTGGCCACGCGCCAGGGGCTCCACTTGCGGAACGACCGCGGCGTGAAACGCAGCGCGTAGTCTTCGATGCTCTCGCGCGCGACCCAGCTGTTGTAGGCGCGCCGGGTGGTCACGACACGTTGCTGGGCAGGGGCGGGGCTGGGGGTCACCCGAGCGCTGCACTCAAGAAGCGCACCAGGGGCCGCAGGCGGTGGCGGGCGGTGCCCGCCGGTTTAGCATGGCATCCAACCTGCTGAGGCCTGGACCCATGGACCTGACCCCCCGCGAAAAAGACAAGCTGCTGATCTTCACCGCTGCGCTGCTGGCCGAACGCCGCAAGGCGCGCGGGCTGAAGCTCAACGTGCCCGAGGCCGTCGCGCTGATCACCGCGGCGCTGATGGAAGGCGCACGCGACGGCAAGACCGTGGCGCAGCTGATGAGCGAAGGCAAGCAGGTGCTCAGCCGCGCCGACGTGATGGACGGCGTGGCCGAGCTGGTGCCCGAGATCCAGGTCGAGGCCACCTTCCCCGATGGCACCAAGTTGGTGACCGTGCACCAACCCATTGCATGAATGCACGCCTGTACGACCCCCTGCCTATCCCCGCGAGGAGCATGACCCATGGTGCCCGGTGAACTCCTGGTCGACGACGGCGAACTGGCGCTGAACCCCGGCCGCCCGACGCTGACCCTGGTGGTCGAGAACACGGGCGACCGCCCGATCCAGGTCGGCAGCCACTACCACTTCGCCGAGACCAACCCGGCGCTGCGCTTCGACCGCGCCGCCGCGCGTGGCATGCGGCTGCACATCGCCAGCGGCACCGCGGTGCGCTTCGAACCCGGCCAGCAGCGCACCGTGACGCTGGTGGCCTACGTCGGCGCGCGCCACGTCTACGGCTTCCGCGGCCAAGTGCAAGGACCCCTGTGATGAGCCGCATCGGCAAACGCGCCTACGCCGAGATCTTCGGCCCCACCGTCGGCGACCGCGTGCGCCTGGCCGACACCGAGTTGCTGATCGAGGTCGAGGCCGACCACACGCTGCGTGCCGGCGGCTACGGCGACGAGGTCAAGTTCGGCGGCGGCAAGACCATCCGCGACGGCATGGGCCAGGGGCAGGCCGTCAACGGCCCCGGCCACTTTGAGGCGGCCGACTGCGTGATCACGAACGCGCTGATCGTCGACCACTGGGGCATCGTGAAGGCCGACATCGGCATCAAGGGCAGCCGCATCGCCGCCATCGGGAAGGCCGGCAACCCCGACGTGATGGACGGCGTCGACATCGTCATCGGCCCGGGCACCGAAATCATTGCCGGCGAAGGCATGATCGTCACCGCCGGCGGCATCGACAGCCACATCCACTTCATCTGCCCGCAGCAGATCGACGAGGCGCTGTACTCCGGCATCACCACCATGCTGGGCGGCGGCACCGGCCCGGCCACCGGCACCTTCGCCACCACCTGCACGCCAGGCCCCGAGAACCTGCACCGCATGCTGCAGGCGGCCGACGCGTTCCCGATGAACCTGGGTTTCCTGGGCAAGGGCAACGCCTCGAAGCCCGAGGCGCTGAGCCAGCAGATCGCCGCTGGCGCCATCGGCCTGAAGCTGCACGAGGACTGGGGCACCACGCCCGCGGCCATCAGCAACTGCCTGGACATCGCCGAGGTCACCGACACGCAGGTGTCGATCCACTCCGACACGCTCAACGAGAGCGGCTTCGTCGAGGACACCATCGCCGCCACGCGCGGGCGCACGCTGTGCGCCTTTCACACCGAAGGCGCCGGTGGCGGCCACGCGCCCGACATCCTGCGCGTGGTGGGCGAGGCCAACTTCCTGCCGAGTTCCACCAACCCCACGATGCCCTACACCGCGAACACGGTGGACGAGCACCTGGACATGCTGATGGTGTGCCACCACCTCGATGCGAGCATCGCCGAGGACCTGGCCTTCGCCGAGAGCCGCATCCGCCGCGAGACCATCGCCGCGGAAGACGTGCTGCACGACCTGGGCGCGATCAGCATGATGTCGTCGGACAGCCAGGCCATGGGCCGCGTCGGCGAGGTCATCCTGCGCACCTGGCAGACGGCGCACAAGATGAAACTGCAGCGCGGCGCGCTGGCAGGCGATTCGGCACGCAACGACAACACGCGCGTGAAGCGCTACATCGCCAAGTACACGATCAACCCGGCGATCGCCAACGGCATCAGCCACGAGGTCGGCTCGGTGGAGATCGGCAAGTGGGCCGACCTGGTGCTGTGGCGCCCGGCCTTCTTCGGCGTCAAGCCGAGCCTGGTGCTCAAGGGCGGCTTCATCGCCGCGGCGATGATGGGCGACCCCAACGCCAGCATCCCGACACCGCAGCCGGTGCACACGCGGCCGATGTTCGGCGCATTCGGCGGCGCGCTGCACAAGACCTCGCTCACCTTCGTCAGCGGCGCTGCGCTGCGCGGCGAGATCGGCGACGAACTCGGCCTGAAGAAGCGGCTGTCGTCGGTGCAGGGCTGCCGCAGCGTGAAGAAGCCCGACATGGTGCACAACGGCTGGCTGCCGACGATGGAGATCGACGCCCAGACCTACCAGGTGCGCGCCGACGGCCAGCTGCTCACCTGCGAGCCGGCCACGGTGCTGCCGATGGCGCAGCGGTACTTCCTGTTCTAACCGGCATGACCGACGACGACCTGCCCCCGCTGCCCGACACGCCCGCCGGCCGCTACCGCCACTACAAGGGCGGCGCGTACGAGGTGCTGGGCGTGGTGCGGCACAGCGAGACGCTGGAGCCGCTGGTGCTGTACCGCGCGCTGTACGGCGCGATGGGCCTGTGGGTGCGGCCGCACGCGATGTTCTTCGAGACCGTCGTGGTGGACGGCGTGGCGCAGCCGCGCTTTCAGCGCGTCACGTGAGCGGCTGCGGCGCCGCAGCCGCTACATCCGCCAGATGTCCCACAGGCCCACGGCGACGTGGCCCCAGATCAGCAGGTTGAAGCCCAGCAGCGCGAACACCCGCGAGATGTTCCACAGCACGCGGGCGCGCGTGGCGCACGCCGCCTCGCCCGTCACCGCGTACAGCAGCAGGTACAGCACCGAGGGCAGCAAGGTGCCCACGATGAGAACGCCCATCACCCAGTAGAAGACAGTCATGCGGCCATTATCGCGACGGCTCGGTGACGCCGCCCTTGTGGGCCAAGGGGTTGCGCTGGGCGGGCGGCTACTGGTTGGCAGCGATGCGGCCCATCTCGCCCCAGGTGGTGCAGGCGTCGACGCCCTTCCTGCGGTGCTCTGCCAGCACCGCCTGCACGCGCGCCTGCAGCGCCGCCTTGCGCTCGCGGTCGGCGGGGTTGGCGGCCGGCAGCTGGCGCAGCTGCTCCAGCATCATCTCGTTGGCATGGCGGCAGCGCGACAGCTGCTCCGCCGTGCAGGCAGCGGCGCCGCAGGCACTGCCGGCAGCCGCCGCGGTGTGCGGGGCGAGCGCGGCCAGCGCGGCCAGCCAGGCCAGGCTGGCGACGGCGCGCAGGCCGCCGCGCAGGGGTGACTGGGGTGACTGGGGCATCGTCAAGGTCCTTCGTGGTGGTAGGCAGATCGGGACGGTGCCGCCAGAGCCAGCGGCGCGTCGGTCGGGCAGTGCCGCCGTGCCGGCACCGCGTCCAGCGTGTCGGCGGCGGCGGCGCGCAACTGCGCCTGGGTGGCCGGCGCCACGCCGTTGTCGATGTCGGGCAGCGTGCGTGGCGAGCGACCGGTGATGCCGGCGTAGAGCACCAGCGCGGCCAGGAACGCCCCGGGAACGTCCGCATGATTGCCGTCGCTGCTGTGCAGGCGCAGCGCGGGGTCGCGCTGCAGCGCCAGGTCCCAGGCCTGGCCCACAGGCGCCACGCAGGCCGGCTGCGCGGTGGCGATCGTCACGTGCAGGTCGTAAATGCGCGCGGTTTCGGCGACACCGCGGCGCGGCCACTCGGGAAAGAGCACCGGCACCGCCTGCTGCCCGCGTGCGGCCTGCACCAGCAGTTCCGCACCCAGCGTCGAGTAGCTGAAGACCCCGGATGTGCTGTACTTCTGCGCCTGCAGCACCACGGCGTTCCAGGTGCGGCTGCGCAGCAGATCCAGCGACGCGCGGTGGTCGACGCGTTCGTCCAGGAACATCCACCCCGGCGCCACGGCCACGGCAACCGTCTTGCCGGGCAGGCCGGCGCGCAGCAGCGCGCCCAGCTGGGCCGGCAGGTTGGCCACCGTGGTGTGGCTGTTGCCCATCATCAGCACGGTGACGTCGGCAGCGGCCACGGTCTCGGGGCTGTCGCCGCCCGCGCCGTCGCTGCTGCCGCCGCAGCCGGCGGCCAGCAGTGCGAGCGTGGCGGCGAGCAGGCGGCGGCGTAGATCGGGGGTCGGGTGGGGGCTGGGCTTGCGCATCGGTGTGGACATGAGCCGCAGTAGGCCGGGGCCGCGCGGCAGCCACAAGCGCCGGCCGATCCAAGACCGATCCAAAAGAAATTTCTCTCGGCCCGACAAGGACTTGGGCGTGCCCCCGCGGCGGCTTCAGCGCGCCTGCATCAGGTCGGCCACCGCGACGTCGGCCTGCTCGACCAGCACGCTGCCGCCGCGCGCCAGCGCAAAACTGGCCTGCTCGGGGAACGTTCCCAGCGCGTGCGCGCCCAGCAGCTGCAGCTGGCCGGTGGCGGGGTCGAGCCGGTGGAAGCGCTCGGCGTCGCCGCGCGACAGCAGCAGCAGGCCGTCCGTGCCCCAGTGCCAGTCGAGCAGCCGTTCGCCGCCCGGCAGGCTGGCCAGCGCGCGTTCGGCGCCACTGGCCGCGGCGCGCCAGCGCAGGCCGTCGTGCAGGCGCGGCTGGTAGACGAAGCCGCTGCCGTCGGGTGCCCACTGCAGCGCGCGGCCGGGCGGCGACGCGGTGTCCAGCGCCGTGGCCGCACCGCTGCCGTCCACGGCGAAGCGCCACAGCTGCCAGCGGCCGCCACGGTCGCTGGGCACCCAGACGGCGTCGCCGCTCGGGTGCCAGGTCGGCCGGCCGTAGCGCGCGGCGTCGGCGGCCAGCGGCCGCGGCGTGCCGCCCGGGTGCGGCAGCAGGCACAGCCCGATGCGCCGGCCCGGCCCGCAACTGCCGAGGAAGGCCACTGCGTCGCCGCGTGGCGACCAGGCCGGCGCCGCCAGCGTGCCCTGCAGCTGCGTCAACGCACGCGGCGCAGCGCCGTCGGCCGGCGCCAGCCACAGCTCGGGGTGGCCCGAGCGTCGCGACACGAACACCGTGCCCGCGACCGGGTGGTGGGCCGGCATGCGGTCGCTGGCGACCGAGTGGATCAGCCGCTGCGGCGCCGCCCCCGGCGCCGCCAGCCGCGCGATGCTGACGTGCGTGCGCAGCAGCGCGTAGACCAGGCTGCCGTCGGCGGCCACGGCCGGCGCGCTGCCCTCCAGCCCCAGCGGCTGCAGCTGGCCGCTGCTGCGCTGCCAGCGCAGCAGCACCCGCGTGTCCTGCTGCGTCGTCGACAGCACCAGATCCTGCCCGTCGGGCAGGAAGCCCAGGCCGTGCAGCCACTGCAGGCGCAGCGTGCTGAGGCGGCGCACGTCGCCATCGAGTCCGGCCTCGTGCAGGTCGCGGCTGCCGTCGGCCGGGTCCTGGCGCACGAAGGCCAGGCGCTGGCTGTCGGGCGACCAGGCCGGCTGGTGGTCGGCCAGGGCCGCGGGCGGCGCGGTGGTCAGCCGGCGCAGGCCGCTGCCATCGGGGCCGACGAGGAACAGCCCGCCGGCGCCGTCGGCTACGCCGCTGAAGGCCAGCCAGCGGCCGTCGGGCGACCAGTCCAGGCCGGGCGTGAACAGCGGTGCACACGCGGCCAGAGCCCGCGGCGAGCCGGCGCGCGCACCACCGGCCACCGGCTGCAGCCACAGCGTGCAGCGGCCGTCGGCGGCGGTGGCGGTGAAGGCGAGTGCACGGCCGTCGGGCGACCAGGCCAGCGCGTTGACCTCGCCGGCATCGCCGCTCACGGGTTGCGGCGGCGCGGCCAGGTCGGCCGCCGGGCGCAGGAACAGCGCGCCCGTGCCCTGACCCCGCCACCAGGCCAGCGCGAGCCAGCGGCCGTCGGGCGAGAGCCGGCCCAGGTACTCGTGGCCGGGGTTGTGGGTGAGCGGCGTCACCACGCGCGACGGCGGCGCCGGCGGCGCGCCATGGCCGTTCCACCAGGCCCAGCCGGCGGCGGCAGCAGCCAGCACTGCAGCCACGGCCGCGGTGGCCACGATCCGCCGCGGCCCAGCCACGCGCGCCGGCGGCGGCACGGCCGGGTCGGCACCAACATCGGTCGCGACCGCCCGCACCGGCGCGATCAGCCGGTAGCCCTTCTTCGCGATCGTCTGCAGGTAGCGCGGCTGCTCGGGGTCGTCGCCCAGCGCCTGGCGGATCGTCCACACCGCGGTGTTGATGGCCTTGGGCGCGACGAATTGGTTGCCGTCCCACACCGCCTGCACGATGTGCTCGCGGGTCACCGTCTCGCCCGGGTGGCGCGCCAGCAGCACCAGCAGCGCCATCGCCTTGTGCCGCAGCGGCCGCACTTCGCCGCCGCGCAACAGGCGGTTGCCGGGCGCGTCGACGAGCCAGTCGCCCAGGGTGAAGGCCTCTTGCGCCGGGTCCATGCAGTGATCGTAGTGGCTGCCGCGGCGGTGGCAGGCCCTAGACTTGCCAGCATCCGACTGGAGTGCGCAACCGATGCTGACCGTGAACAAACTGATCGCCCAGGGCCGTGGCCTGGCGCCCGCGCTGCTCAAGCGCGCCAGCAGCGTGGCGCTGGACTGGGACACGCGCCAGAAGAGCCGCTTCGACACCACCGACAGCGCCGGCCGCCACCTGGGCGTGTTCCTGCCGCGCGGCCAGGTCGTGCGCGGCGGCGACGTGCTGGTGGCCGAAGACGGCACGCTGGTGCGGGTGGACGCCGCGCCGCAGCCGGTGCTGCGCATCACGCCCTGCCCCACGCACGGCACGCCCTTCGACCTGACCCGCGCCGCCTACCACCTGGGCAACCGCCACGTGGCCATCGAGCTGCGCCCCGAGCACCTGCAGATCGAGCCCGACCCGGTGCTGGCCGAGATGCTGCGCCGCATGCACCTGATCGTGCACGAGACGCAGGCCGGCTTCGAGCCCGAGGGCGGTGCGTATGCGGCCACCCACGGCCACGCGCACGACCATGGCCACGACCACGGCCATGCCCACGCTGCAGCACCTGCGCCGCGCCCCGCCATCCCGGTCGTTGCCGCCCCGGCGCCGCACGTCCACGGCCCGGGCTGCGGTCACGACCACGGCCACGACCACAAGCACTGACCCGCCGCGATGGACGCGCCGACGCTGCTGCGCCTGATGTGGCTGGCCTCGCCGGCGCTGCCGGTGGGTGGCTTCAGCTATTCCGAAGGGCTGGAGGCGGCGGTCGAGGCTGGCCTGGTGCACGACGAGGCCTCGGCCGGCGACTGGCTGCTGCAGCAGCTGCAGCTGACGCTGGCCCGCGCCGACGGCCCCGCGGTGGCGCAGGCGGCGCGCGCCTGGCGCGCCGGCGATCTGGCGCGCGTGGCCACGATCAACACCTGGGTGCAGACCAGCCGCGAGACCGCCGAGATGCGGCTGCAGGCCGAGCAGATGGGCCGCTCGCTGGCCGAGTGGCTGAAGAACGGCGAACAGGCCGGCGACCCGCGCATCGCGCAGCTGGCCGCGCTGGCGCCCGCGCCCACCTGGCCGGTGGCCTTCGCGCTGGCCACCGTGCTGGCCGGCGCCGATGAAGAATCGGCGCTCGTAGCCCACGCCTTCGGCTGGGCCGAGAACATGGTGCAAGCCGCGATGAAGGCCGTGCCGCTGGGCCAGAGCGCAGCGCAGCGCATGCTGGCCCGCCTGGCGGCCGCGGTGCCGGCGGCGGTGCAGCAGGCCGCGGCCTGCGCCGACGGCGCGCAGCAGGCCTTCGCGCCGATGCTGGCCGTGCTCTCGGCGCAGCACGAGACACAGTACTCGCGGCTGTTCCGGTCCTGAAGCCGGCCGTGCGGCCCGCTTCGTGCATCATGCCCCGCATGAACACGACGCTGCACCACATTCCCGGACGCACCAAACGACTGCCGCCGCTGCGCGTGGGCGTGGGCGGGCCGGTGGGCTCGGGCAAGACGACGCTGGTCGAGATGCTGTGCAAGACGATGCGCGATCGCTGGGACCTGGTGGTCGTCACCAACGACATCTACACCAAGGAAGACCAGCGCCTGCTCACGGTGGCCGGCGCGCTGGCGCCCGAACGCATCATGGGCGTGGAGACCGGCGGCTGCCCGCACACCGCGATCCGCGAAGACGCGTCGATCAACCTGGAAGCCGTGGACCGCATGCTGACGGCCTTCCCCGACGCCGACATCGTCTTCATCGAGAGCGGCGGCGACAACCTGGCCGCCACCTTCAGCCCCGAGCTCAGCGACCTCACGCTCTACGTGATCGACGTCGCGGCGGGCGAGAAGATCCCGCGCAAGGGCGGCCCCGGCATCACCAAGAGCGACCTCTTCGTGATCAACAAGACCGACCTCGCGCCCCACGTCGGCGCCGACCTCGACGTGATGGCCGCCGACACGCGGCGCATGCGCGGTGCCAAGCCCTTCGTGATGACGAACCTGAAGACAAGCACCGGCCTGGCCGACGTGGTGGCCTTCATCGAGACAAAGGGGCTGCTGCACACTTGAGCAGCGTCAAGTTCGGCGCCAGGACGCCGAAACACAGGGGGTCTCCGCTGTCGATGAGCTGCCTTGCCATGCGCCCTTCCCCCTTCTCACTGTCCGCCCTGGCCCTGACCGCCGCTGCCCTCATGGCCGGCTGCGCCAGCATCTCCGAGCCCGAAGGCCCGCCGCGCAAGGAGACGCTGCTGGCGGTCACCGACGCCGGCGAGCTGATCCGCGTCAACGCCGGGCAGCCGCAGCGCGTGCTGTCGCGCCAGGCGGTGCAGGGCCTGCCGGCCGGCGAGACGCTGGTGGGCATCGACTTCCGCGTCGCACGCGGCGTGCTCTATGCACTGTCGTCCGGCGGCCGCCTGTACACGCTGGACACCGCCAGCGGCGCGCTGAAGCCGGTGGGCACGGCGCCCGCCATCGCCCTGCCCGGCCGCGTGCATGGTGTCGACTTCAACCCGGTGGCCGACCGGGTGCGCGTGGTGGGCGACGGCGGCCTGAACCTGCGTCTGCACCCCGACACCGGCGCCCTGGCCGCCACCGACCCGGCGTTGCAGTACGCCGCGGGCGACGCCGCCGCGGGCCAGCCGCCGCGCGTGGCCGGCGCCGGCTACACCTACAACAAGAAGGACGACAAGCGCACCACCAACTACGCCATCGACCTGGCGCGCGGCATGCTGGTGACGCAGGGCACGCACGAAGACGCGGTGCCGGCCGTGTCGCCCAACACCGGGCAGCTGTTCACGGTGGGCGCGCTCGGCACGGGCGCACTGGAGAACGCCTCGTTCGACATCGCCGACATCGACAACACCGCGCTGGCCGCGGTGCAGCGCGCCGGCCACACGCGGCTGCTGCTGGTGGACCTGGCCAGCGGCCGCGCCACCGACCTGGGCCGGCTGGCCGACGGCCGCGGCGTGCGCGGCATCGCGATCGAGCCCTGAACCGCCGCGACCAAAGCCGTCAGCGCTGGCGGCCCCCGCGCAGCGAGCGCGCCAGCATGTTGCGCAGCAGGCCCCAGCAGTTGCCCAGCGTCAGCGGCACCATGCAGAACAGCGTGTCACCCTCGGCGTGGCCGGGGTTGCGCTGCAGGAAGTACTGCACGTGCGGGTCGGACAGCACCACGCCGTGCAGCGTGGCGGCCAGCGGCAGCAGCCGCTTCTGCGGCACGCGCTGCACGATGCCGTCGCCCTGCCAGCTGGCGCCGTACTTGCGGCGCCCGTACTCCGACATGAACCGCGACTCCCAGCCCGGCGTGGGCGCGTCGTGGCGCGGCCAGAACACGGGCCAGTTGCGCGGCAGCAGCAGGTAGCCGCGCGCGCTGCCGCTGTCGAAGGCCCAGACCTTGTGCTTGAGCGGGTGGTCGAGCCAGGTGCGCAGCGTGCGCCGCAGGCCCACGCGCTGCAGCAGGTTCTGGCCACGGTAGCGCGGGTCCAGCACCGTGTGCGTGGTGAAGGTGACGACCGTGCGCCTGCCCTCGAACGTGAGCAGGTCTTCCTCGATGGCGGCCATGCCCACCAGCTGCCGGCCAGGCCGCGCGCGCAGCAGCGCCAGGTGCTGCACGGCCTTCAGCCGGCGTTCGACGTAGCCGCGGTCGGCGGCATAGAAGCGGCTGGTGAGGCGCCAGATCTCGTCCCAGCCGCGCACGTCGATGCTGGAGACCGGCACGATGTGGACCGAGGCGCGCGGCGTGTCGAGCATGGGCGGGTCAGCGGCCCGGCGCGCTGGCGGTTGCCTGCGCCGGCGCCGGCACGGGTGCTGGCACGGGCACGATCACGGCCGTGCGGCCGCCCACGCAGTCCTGCGTCTGTGACGCGCTGCACGCCGGCGGGCTGGCCGGCAGCGCACGCGGGCCGTGCAAGCCGCCCGGGCGCTCCAGCAGGCTCCAGGCCACCGTGAGCGCGGTGGTCACGGCCAGCAGCGCGATCAGCAGCTTGCGCCGGCGCGAAAAGCCGGGAAAGGCGTCGGCACTCATGCAGCGTGGCGGATCGCGGGGTGGCAGCGCATCGGCCGATTGTCCCGCACGCGCAGGCCCGGGCGCGCCCCGGGGCGTCTCGGCCCTCGCGAGACCGTTCAGGACTTCGCGGCAGCGCGGCGACGGGCCGGCCGGGCGGCCGGTGCAGCTGCCGTGTCGGCGGCCGCAGACCGGGGCGGCGTTGCCGCAGGCGCCGACTCGCGCAGCGCAGCGTCGATCAGCGCGTCGGCCATCCACAGCGCGGTGCGCTCCACCTCGCGGTCGGCCAGACCCCAGATGTCTTTCAAGATGACGTAGGGCTCGATGCCGTACACCACCGACAGCGCGCGGTGCAGCCGGTCGCGCACCGCCGGCGTGAGCTGCGGCGCCAGCGGGGCGATGGCGTGCTCGAGGATGCGCACGCGGTGGCCGCGGCGGTAGGGCTCTTCCTCCAGCAGCCCGGCGCGTTCCAGCGCCCACTGCTCCAGCGAGAGCTGCGCTGCCGCACGCAGCTGCGGCTCGAATTCCTTGAAGCGCGGGAAGGTCTGCTGGAACAGCTCGTGCACGCGCGCACGGCCGTCGGGCAGGTCGGACGCCAGCGAGCGCACCGGACCCAGGCTGCTGTCGATGACGGCGGTGATGAGCGCACTGCGGCTGGGAAAGTAGCGGTAGGCCGTGGCGCGCGACACGCGCGAGCGCACCGCCACCTCGGCCACCGAGGGGATGTGGCCGTCCTGGCGGATCAGGTCCATCGCCGTGTCGAGCAGCAGCTTGAAGGTGGCCGCCTTGACGCCGCGTTCGGGCGGCACCGGCGGCTCGCTGAGTTTGTGCTTCAGGCGCGCCATGCGGGTTTGTCCTGTCTTCTGCTGCCGCGTTTGCTGTTGATCGCCGTCAATTGTCGCCCGTATGATGCGCCCATCCCGATTTGAGACGCAAGTCTCAGAAGGGGGCAACGATCTCGCGGCAGCCCAGGGACTTTCCCGCAGCCGACCGCCGGACACCACCGGAGACAAGCAACGATGCGCATCGCCAGCTGGCGCTGGGGTGGCCGTGACCATGTGGGCACGGTATCACCCTGCGGCCGCGAAGCCACGCCGCTGGCGTGCGCCGACGCGGGCCGCGGCGCGCTGCCGCTGATCGAGGCGCTGGCGCGCGGCGAACCGCTGCCGCGCCCCAGCGGCCCGCGGCTGCCTGTGGATGCCATCACGCTGCGCGCGCCGCTGCCGCGGCCGCTGCGCCACCTGTTCTGCGTCGGCCGCAACTACCGCGCGCACGCCGCCGAGCTGGCGACCACCGTGTTCTCGGGCAGCCTGCCCGAGCAGGACGCCTGGCCCATCGTGTTCGCCAAGTTCGCCGACTGCGTGGTCGGCCCGCACGACGTGGTGCGGCTGCCGGGGCGGCAGGTCAGCGAGCAGATCGACTACGAAAGCGAGCTGGCCGTGGTCATCGGCCGCGGCGGGCGCGACATCCCGCGCAGCCGCGCGATGGACCACGTGTTCGGCTACACGGTGGTCAACGACGTCAGCGCGCGCGACGTGCAGGTGCGCCACAACCAGTGGGACCTGGGCAAGAGCTTCGACACCTTCTGCCCCATGGGCCCGTGGATCGTGACCGCCGACGAGCTGGACGGCCGCGACACCCGCGTGCGCGGCTGGGTCAACGGGCAGCTGCGCCAGGACGGCCGCACACGCGACATGATCTTCGACCTGCCGACGCTGATCGAGACCTGCTCGCGCGGCATCACGCTGCACCCGGGTGACGTCATCGCCACCGGCACGCCGGCCGGCGTGGGCATGGGCCTGAACCCGCCGCAGTGGCTGCGGCACGGCGACGTGGTGCGCATCGAGATCGACGGCATCGGCGCCATCGAGAACCGCTTCCAGTGAGCACGCGATGGCCCTGCATCTGATCGAGCGCATCGCGGTGGACGACGACGGCGACGGCGACGTGGTCGTCTGCCTGCACGGCCTGGGCGGCAGCAGCAACACCTTCACGCCGCTGATGCCGGCGCTGGCACGCCACCGCGTGCTGCGCATCGACCTGCCGGGCAGCGGCCGCTCGCAGAACGCCGAAGGCGCGCTGTCGATCGCGCGCTTCGTCGACGCGGTGCAGTCGGTGTGCACGCGGCTGGGCGTGGCGCGCGCGCACGTGGTCGGCCACTCGCTGGGCACCATCGTCGCGCAGCACCTGGCGCTGGCGGCCCCGAAGCTGGTGCGCAGCCTGGCGCTGTTCGGGCCGCTGATGGCGCCGCCCGACAGCGCCCGCACGGCGATCCGCGCGCGCGCCGCGCTGGCCCGCAGCGGCCCGGCCGGCATGCACGACATCACGGCCGCGCTGCTGAACGCGTCGGTCGCGGCCGACACCCGCCAGCACCAGCCGGTGGCGGTGGCCTTCGTGCGCGAGAGCCTGCTGCGCCAGGACGGCGAGGCCTACGCGCGCAGCTGCGAGGCGCTGGCCGACGCGCAGCCGGCGGCGGTGGACCGCATCGCCTGCCCGGTGCTGCTGGTCACCGGCGACGACGACGTGGTCGCGCCGCCGCAGGCCGTGCGCGCGATGGCAGAGAAGCTGCACGGCGCGCAAGGCGTGCGTGTGCAGGTGCTGCCGCGCTGCGGCCACTGGACGCCGGTGGAGCGGGCCGAGGCCTGCCAGCAGGCACTGCGCGAGTTTCTCGCCGGGCAAAGGAACTGATGCGATGAGCGACGTCCTCTTCACCAACGTGCGCATCTTCGACGGCGGCGGCGAAGCCCCGTTCACCGGCGACGTGCTGGTGCAGGGCAACCGCATCAGCCGCGTCGTCAAGACCGGCTACGGCCAGCGCTCGCAGCCCGTGGCCGGTGCCACCGTCATCGACGGTGGCGGCGCCTTCCTGATGCCGGGCATGGTGGAGGCGCACACGCACTTCAGCTGGAACGACCAGCCCAGCCTCGACGCCATCCAGCGCATGCCGCCGGAAGAGCACATCCTGTGGTGCGCCCAGGTCGCCGAGCGCTACCTCGACATGGGCTGGACCAGCTGCGTCGGCGCTGCCGCCGCCAAGCCGCGCCTGGACGTGGTGATCCGCAACGCGATCAACGACGGCACCATCGTCGGCCCGCGCTACCTCGCGGCCAGCCAGGAGATCACCGTGCCCGGCGGGCTGGGCGACACCACGCAGCCGCACCTGCCGCAGCCCGAATTCGCGTTCGGCGCCGTGGTCAGCGGCGCCGAGGAAATGCGCCGCTGCGTGCGCATGTTCGCCAAGTACGGCGTCGACACACTGAAGATCAACCTCAGCGGCGAATCCATCACCGGCATGTCGTCGGAGATGAGCCAGTTCACCGAGGACGAGATCCGCACCTGCGTGCAGGAGTCCAAGGCCTGGGGCAAGCGCGTCGCGGCGCACGCACGCTCCACCTGGGCCGTGAAGCAGTGCGTGCGGCTGGGCATCGAGGTCGTCTACCACGCCAGCTTCTGCGACGAGGAAGCGCTGGACCTGCTGGAGGCGCACAAGTTCGACCACTTCGTGGCGCCCGGCCTGGCGTGGCTGATCCGCACCGTCAACAACGCCAGCGAGTACGGCCTCACGCGCGAGGTCGTCACGAAGATGGGCTACCCGCACGAGCTGGAAAACGCCATCGAGAGCATGAAGGCGCTGCGCCGCCGCGGCGTGCGCATCCTGCCCGGCGGCGACTACGGCTTCGCCTGGACGCCGCACGGCACCAACGCGCGCGACCTGCAGTACTTCGTCGAGCACCTGGGCATGAGCACGATGGAGGCGCTGCTGTCGGCCACGGCCTGGGGCGGGTCGATGATGAAGATGGGCAAGCAGCTCGGCTACATCCGCGAAGGCTGCCTGGCCGACATCCTGCTGATCGACGGCGACCCGCTGGCCGACATCACGGTGCTGCAGGACAAGGCGCGCATCCTGGCGGTGATGAAGGACGGCGCCTTCCACCGCGCACCGCCGCTGCGCGGCGCGCGCGTCAGCACCACGCCGGGCAACACGACGCGGTGGGCCGCATGAACACCGACATCCTGTTCACCAACGTCCGCATCCTCGACGGATCGGGGGCGCTGCCCTACGCCGGCAGCGTGCTGGTCTCGGGCAACCGCATCCGTCAGGTCGGGCGCAGCACCGCAGCCATCTCGCCGGCCGGCGCCACCGTGATCGACGGTGCCGGCGCCACGCTGATGCCCGGCCTGTGCGAGGCGCACACGCACTTCAGCTGGAACGACGCCGCCACGCTGGCGGGCATCCAGACCATGCCGCTGGAAGAGCACGTGCTGTGGTGCGCCAAGGTGGCCAAGCGCTACCTGCAGGCCGGCTGGACCAGCTGCGTCGGCGCCGCCTGCGCCAAGCCGCGGCTCGACGTGGTGATCCGCAACGCCATCAACGCCGGCCAGATCCCCGGCCCGCGGTATCTTGCCGCCAGCCAGGAGATCACCGTGCCCGGCGGCCTGGGCGACGAGACGCTGCCGCACCTGCCCTTCCCCGAGTTCAGCTTCGGCGTCAACGTCAACGGCGCCGACGACATGCGGCGCGAGGTGCGGCGCTTCCTGAAGTACGGCGTCGACTCGATCAAGCTGAACCTGTCGGGCGACAACTTCACGCCGCAGAGCCCGGCCGACACCACCTGGATGACCGACGCCGAGGTCGCCGCGGCGATGCAGGAAGTGAAGATGCGCGGCAAGCGCGGCGTGGCGCACGCCCGCTCGGCCGCCAGCGTGAAGCAGGCACTGCGCCACGGCATCGAGATCATCTACCACGCCAGCTACACCGACACCGAGACGCTGGACCTGCTGGAAGCCGCGAAGGACAGCGTCTTCGTGGCCCCCGGCATCGCCATCCTGTACGCGCTGCTGAACGAGGCCGAGCCCTGGGGCATCACGCGTGCGCAGGCCACCGCGATGGGCTACCAGCACGAGTGGGACGCGGCGCTCGAATCGCTCAGCAAGATGCACAAGCGCGGCATCCGCGTACTGCCCGGCGGCGACTATGGCTTCGCCTTCACGCCGCACTGCAACAACGCGCGCGACCTGGAGTTCTTCGTCAAGTACCTGGGCATGACGCCGATGGAGGCCATCCGCTCGGCCACGCTGTACGGCGGCCAGATCATGATGCGCCCGCACGAGCTGGGCCTGGTGAAGGACGGCTACCTTGCCGACCTGCTGCTGGTGGACGGCGACCCGCTGGCCAACCTGGCCATCCTGCGCGACCCGAAGCGCCTGCTGGCGGTGATGAAGGACGGCGTGTTCGCGAAGGCGCCGCCACTGGGGGACGGGTTCGGTCGCGCGGGCCGCGGCCTGGCCGACGGCGCTGCGCTCCCCACCTGGGGGCGTGCGGCATGAGGAGCCTGCAGTGAAGCTCACCCGCGCGCAATGGGCCGCGTGGCTGCTGATCGGCGGCCCGATCCTCGTCTTCTCGCTGTGGGCGATGTTCGACAACACGCGGCTGTACTTCGTCACCATGCTCAACGGGCTGACGCTGGCCTCGCTGTACTTCATCGTCGCCAGCGGCTTCACGCTGGTGTTCGGGCTGATGCGCAACGTCAACCTGGCGCACGGCTCGCTGTACCTGCTGGGCGGCTACGTCGGCTACGTGGTGGCCGCGCACACCGGCTGGTGGGTGCTGGCGCTGGCTGCGGGCTTCGCCGCTGCGGCGGTGGCGGGGCTGCTGATGCAGTGGCTGATCCTGCGCCACATGCAGGGCCAGGACCTGCGGCAGACGATGGTGACGATCGGCCTGTCGATCGTGGTCGCCGACATCCTGCTGTGGATCTTCACCGGGCAGGTGTACCAGATGGAAGCGCCCGAATGGCTGCAGGGGCCCATCCGCGGCCTGCCGCTGATCAACGCCTACGGCGCCTTCCGGCTCAGCCTGCTGGGCTTCGGCATCGCGATCGGCCTGTTCCTGTGGTGGCTGCTGGCACGCACGCGCATCGGCATGATGATCCGCGCCGGCGTCGACGACCGCGGCATGCTGGCGGCCAGCGGCGTCAACGTGAACCTGGTGTTCGCGCTGACCTTCGCGCTGGGCGCGGGGCTGGCCGGCTTCGGCGGCGTCATCGGCGCGGTGGAGCTGTCGATGGTGCCCGGTGAAGACACGCGGCTGCTGCTGGCGAGCCTGATCGTCGTCATCGTCGGGGGCATGGGCAGCGTGCCGGGGGCGGCCATCGGCGCAGCCATCCTGGGCCTGGCCGAGACCTACGGGCTGGCCTACGCGCCCACCTACAGCGTGGTGTTCACGTTCGTGATCCTGATCCTGGTGCTGGCCTTCCGGCCGCGCGGGATCATGGGGAAACAAGCATGAGCGCCGCCAAGTGGCGCAACGCGATGCGCAGCGGCGCGGCACCGGTGCCGCGCCAGCAGGCCCGGTCGGCGCAGCCGCTGCGCGCGGTGCCTGCCCCCGCCCCCGACCCCTACGCCGACAGCGCCGCGCCGCCGTGGCTGAAGTGGATGTGGCGCAGCCTGCAGCCGCACCACGTGTTCCTGAGCGTGGCGCTGCTGCTGTTCCCGTTCGTGGCCACGCCCTTCTTCACCTTCCAGGTGGCGGCGCAGTCGCTGGTGCTGGGGCTGGTGGCGCTGTCGCTGAGCTTCCTGGCCGGCTACGGCGGCATGGTCTCGCTGGCGCAGATGACGGTGGCCGGCATCGCCGGCTACGCGCTGGCGGTACTGGGCACCAGCAGCAGCGCCGAGATCAGCCTGGGCTGGCCGTGGTGGCTGGCGGTGCCGTTCGCGCTGCTGATCGCGGTGCTGTGCTCCACGCTGATCGGCTGGCTCTCGGTGCGCACCGAGGGCATCTACACGATCATGATCACGCTGGCCATCGGCGTGGCCTTCTACTACCTGGTGCTGCAGAACTACAGCGTCTTCAACGGCTTCCAGGGGCTGCGCGAGATCCAGGCGCCCACGGTGTTCGGCATCGGCTGGCGCGAGCCCGTGCCCTTCTACTTCCTGTGCCTGTTCTGGGCCGTGGCCGGCTACGCACTGGTGCGCTACGTGGTGCGCGCGCCTTTCGGCGTGGCGCTGCAGGGCATCCGCGACAACCCGCGGCGCATGGCCGCACTCGGCTTCCACGTGGTGGCGCACCGCGTCGCGGCCTACGCCTTGTCGGGGCTGATCGCGGCCATCGGCGGCGTGCTGCTGGCCTGGTACAACGCGATGATGACCCCGGGCTCGGTGGGCACCGGCTGGCTCATCAACATCCTCGTCATCGCCGTGCTCGGCGGCGTGCGCCACCCGATCGGCGCCTTCCTCGGCGCGCTGGTCTTCGTGCTGCTGCAGACCTTCGCCATCGACGTCATCGACCGCGAGCGCTTCAACCTCGTCATCGGCGGCATCTTCCTCGCCATCGTGCTGTTTTCCCCCGACGGCCTGCTCGGACTGTGGGCGAAGCTTCGCTCCCGCTTCGGCCCGAACCAGACCCTGACCTCACCACCAAGGAGACAAGCGTGAAAGTGACCAAGAGACTCTGGGTTCGTTCGATGCTGGGCGCGGCGGCTGCCACCGCGCTGATGGGCGGCGCCTGGGCGCAGGGCCAGCCGGTGAAGATCGGCCTGCTGGCCACGCTGGAAGGCCCGTTCGCGGCCGGCGGTGCCGACGGCATGCGCGGTGCCGAGCTGGCCGTGAAGCAGCGCGGCGGGGTCGTGGCCGGGCGCAAGATCGAACTCATCAAGGCCAGCTCCGACGCCAAGCCCGACGTCGCCGTCAACGCCACGCGCAAGCTGGTCGAGCAGGACAAGGTCGACATCATGGTCGGCCCGCTGTCCGGCGGCGAAGGCATCGCGGTGAAGGACTATTCGAAGACGCAACCGCAGGTCACCTTCATCAACGGCGCCTCGGGTGCGCAGGCCACCACGCTGACCAACCCCAGCCCCAACTTCTTCCGCTTCAACACCGAAGGCGCGCAGTGGATGGTGGGCCTGGGCAAGGCGGCCATGGACAAGGGCTACAAGCGCGTGATGGTGATCGCCGAGGACTACGCGTTCCCGTACAGCCAGGTGCAGGGCTTCATGGCCGAGTTCTGCCGTCTCGGCGGCAAGGTGCCCACCAAGGCCTGGGTGCCGCTGGGCGGCAAGGACTACTCGTCGGTGATCGCGCGCATCCCGAAGGACGTCGACGCGCTGCTGGTGGTGCTGGGCGGCGCCGACGCAGTGAACTTCCTGACGCAGTACGAAAACGCCGGCGGCGACAAGCCGATGCTGGGCGGCAGCATCACCGTGAGCCAGGACGTGCTGAACTACAAGGGCAAGCGCCGCGATTCGCTGGTGGGCACGCTCTCGGCCGGCCCGGTGGCCGACAGCTACGACGGCGCCGAGTGGAAGGCGTTTGTTGCCGACTACCAGAAGAACTTCCCGGTCTCGGCCGGCGGCTTCCCCAGCCCCAGCCTGTTCGCCTACGTGTACTACATGAACATGAAGGCGGCACTCGACGGGCTGGCGGCCGTGAACGGCGACCTCTCGGGCGGCCAGGCCAAGTACCGCGAGGCACTGCAGAAGATGGTGCTGAAGACGCCCACCGGCGACGTGCGCCTGGACAGCAACCGCCAGGCCATCGGCTCCACCTTCGTCACCGAGGTCGTGAAGGACGCGCGAGGCAACCTGACGACCAAGGTCGCGCGCAAGGTCGACAACGTGGAGCAGACGCTGGGCATGAAGAAGGAAGAGTTCCAGATCGGCTCGCGGGACGTTCCTAGCTGTCCTTGAGCCCCCACGCTCCCTTCGGTCGCTGCCCCCCGAGGGGGCGCGTTGCTGCGGACCGGCAGAGCCGGATCCGCGCAACACCTTGATTGCCATGGCCACGATTAGCACCATCTCGACACCCGCACGTCCGCTCGCTTCGAATGACGCGCTGACACTGACGCACGTGACGCGCGCGTTCGGCGCGTTGCGGGCGGTCGACGACGTGTCGCTGCGGGTGGCGGCGGGGCAGAAGTACGCGGTGCTGGGCAGCAACGGCGCGGGCAAGACGACGCTGTTCAACGCCATCACCGGCGACTTTCCGCCGACCGCGGGGAGCATCCATTTCTTCGGCGAGGACATCACCGCGCTGCCGCCGCACGAGCGCATCCGCAAGGGGCTGCGGCGCACCTACCAGTCCTCGCTGCTGTTCCGTGAACTGTCGGTGCGCGACAACCTGTTCCTGGCCGTGCGCGGCGTCGGCAACGGGCGCTTCAGCCTGCGCCGGGCCTCGCCGCGCCACGCCTCGTGCGTGGCCACCGAGGAGCTGCTGGAACGCGCCCGGCTGTCGCACATCGCGCACGAACTGGTGGCCAACCTGGCGCATGGCCAGCAGCGCCAGCTGGAGATCGGCATGGCGCTGGCCGGCGCGCCGCGGCTGATCCTGTTCGACGAGCCGGCGGCGGGCCTGTCGCCGGCCGAACGCCGCGAGCTGGTGGCGCTGCTGACCAGCCTGCCGGCGCACATGAGCTTCGTGCTGATCGAGCACGACCTGGACATCGCGCTGCGCGTGGTCGAGCGCGTGACGGTGATGCACAACGGCAGCGTGCTCAAGCACGGCACGCCGGCCGAGATCGAGAGCGATCCGCAGGTGCAGGCCATCTACATGGGAGGGCAGCACTGATGGCCTGGTTCGGCAACCGCCGCGACACGCCCCCGGTGCAGGCACCGGTGCTGGTGGTGCAGGGCCTGGACGTGTATTACGGCCGCGCCCACGCGCTGCAGGGCGTGAGCCTGGAGCTGCGCGACCACGGCGTGCTGGGCATCGTGGGCCGCAACGGCATGGGCAAGACCACGCTGTGCAACGCCATCACCGGCCTGATGCCGGCCGGCGCCACGCGCACGGGCAGCGTGCAGCTGCTGGGAGAGGAACTGCTGGGCCTGTCGCCCAACCAGGTCACCGCGCGCGGCATCGCCTACGTGCCGCAGGGCCGGCGCGTGTGGCCGTCGCTGACGGTGGACGAGACGCTGCGCCTGGTGGCGCCCGACAAGCGCGACGTCGAGCGTGTGTACGCGATGTTCCCCCGCCTGGCCGAGCGCAAGGGCAACGGCGGCGCACAGCTCTCGGGCGGCGAGCAGCAGATGCTGGCCATCGGCCGCGCGCTGCTGCTGGGACCGAAGCTGCTGGTGATGGACGAGCCCACCGAGGGCCTGGCGCCGGTGATCGTGGAGCAGGTGGCCGAGGCGCTGCGCACGCTGTCGCAGCAGATCGCGATCCTGCTGATCGAGCAGAACCTGGGCGTGGCGCTGTCGGTGGCCGACCAGATCGGCGTGATGGTCAACGGCCGCATCGCACACATGCTGCCCGCGCACGCGCTGGCCGCCGACCGCGAACTGCAGGAGCGCCTGCTGGGCGTGCGCAGCAGCGGCGACGAGGACGGCGAGGCCGATGCCGCCGACCCGGCGCCCGCGCCTGCGGAACCCGCCGAGACGCGCGTGTACACCGTGCGCCGCCAGCACGGCGACGGTAGCCCCAGCCTGGACGACCCGCCACCGCAAGCCGTGCGCGGCTTCAACCGCTGGAACGCCGGCGGCACTGCGGCGCCGGTGCAGGACATTCCGCGGCACATGCCGGCACCGCCGGCATCACCGGCGCCAACCCCTGCCCGGGCGGCCGCCACCGCCAAGGTGGTCGAGTTCCCGGTCGCTGCCACCAGCGTGCGTGCGGCCTACGTGGCGGGCACTTTCGACACCAAGGCGCGCGAGCTGTTCTTCCTGCGCCAGTGCCTGGAAAAACTCGGCCTGCGCGTGGTGACGGTGGACCTGTCGACCTCGGGCAAGCCGTCACCGGCCAGCGTGCACCCGCGCGAGGTGGCGCGCCACCACCCGGGCGGCGAGGCCGCCGTGTTCAGCGACGACCGCGGCAGTGCGGTGGGCGCGATGGCGCAGGCCTTCGAACAGTTCATCCGCACGCGGCGCGACCTCGGCGGCATCCTGTCGGCCGGCGGCTCGGGCGGCACCACGCTGGCCACGGCCGGCATGCGCGCGCTGCCGGTGGGCACGCCCAAGGTGATGGTGTCGACGATGGCCAGCGGCGACACGCGCCCCTACGTGGGCCCCAGCGACATCTGCATGATGTATTCGGTGACCGACGTGCAGGGCATCCACCGCATCAGCGAGCAGGTGCTGGCCAACGCCGCGCACGCGCTGGCCGGCATGATCACGCACCCGCCCGCGGTCTCCGCCACCAGCAAGCCGGCGCTGGGGCTGTCGATGTTCGGCGTCACCACGCCCTGCGTGCAGGCGGTGACGAAGCAGTTGTCGGACGCGTACGACTGCCTGGTCTTCCACGCCACCGGCGTCGGCGGACAGAGCCTGGAGAAGCTGGCCGACTCGGGCCTGCTGGCCGGCGTGATCGACGTCAGCACCACCGAGATCGCCGACGAGATCGGCGGCGGCGTGCTCTCGGCCGGGCCGCAGCGGCTGGACGTGTTTGCGCGCCATGCGCTGCCCTACGTGGGCAGCTGCGGCGCGCTGGACATGGTGAACTTCGGCGCCTTCGAGACCGTGCCCGAACGCCTGCGCAGCCGCCGCCTGGTGCGCCACAACCCGACCGTGACGCTGATGCGCACCACGGCCGACGAATGCCGCGCCATCGGCGACTTCATCGCCACCAAGCTCAATGCGATGGCCGGGCCGGTGCGCTTCCTGATCCCCGAAGGCGGTGTCTCGGCCATCGACAAGCCGGGCCAGCCCTTCCACGACCCCGAGGCCGACCGCGCGCTGTTCGCCGCCATCGAACAGGGTTTCCGGCCGACACCGACCAAGCGGCTCGTGAAGCTGCCGCTGCACATCAACGACGAGGCCTTCGCCGACGCGCTGGTGGCGGCCTGGCACGAGATCGCCCCATCCCACAACGAGGTGCGCAGCCATGCCCCGCATCGCTAGAACCACGCTGCTCGAACGTTTCCGCGCCAAGATCGCCAGCGGCCGGCCGCTGATCGGTGGCGGCGCCGGCACCGGCCTGTCGGCCAAGTGCGAGGAAGCCGGCGGCATCGACCTGATCGTCATCTACAACTCGGGCCGCTACCGCATGGCCGGGCGCGGCTCGCTGGCCGGGCTGCTGGCCTACGGCAATGCCAACGAGATCGTCTGCGAGATGGCGCACGAGGTGCTGCCGGTGGTGCAGCACACGCCGGTGATCGCCGGCGTCAACGGCACCGACCCGTTCATGATTCCGCAGCACTTCCTGCAGCGGCTGATCGGGCTGGGCTTCAGCGGCATCCAGAACTTCCCCACCGTGGGCCTGATCGACGGCACCTTCCGCGCCAACCTGGAAGAGACCGGCATGGGCTACGGGCTCGAAGTGGAGCTGGTGCGCGCCGCGCGTGCGCTGGACCTGCTGACCACGCCCTACGTGTTCAGCGAGGCCGATGCCCGCGCGATGGCCGCGGCCGGCGCCGACATCGTGGTGTGCCACCTGGGCCTGACCACCGGCGGCAGCATCGGCGCCGAGACCGCGCTGCAGCTGGCCGACTGCGTGGCGCCCATCAACGCCTGGGCCGCCGCCGCACGCGCGGTGAACCCCGAGGTGATCGTGCTGTGCCACGGCGGCCCCATCGCCACGCCGGCCGACGCCGAATACATCCTGCGCCACTGCCCCGGCTGCAACGGCTTCTACGGCGCCAGCTCGATGGAGCGCCTGCCCGCCGAGACCGCGCTGACCGAGACGACGCGGCGCTTCACCCAGATCACTCGTGAGGAGACAAGACCATGACCGGCGCCCAATTCGGCAGCTTCCTGCTCGGCCTGCTCGTCGTTGCCATCGTCGTGGCGGTGGGCGTGTGGCTGCTGCACTGGCTGTACCTGCGCAGCAGCAAGGAACGCGCGTTCGTGCGCACCGGCCTCGGCGGCCAGAAGGTGGTGCTCGACGGCGGTGCCTTCGTGCTGCCGATCGTGCACGACGTGATCCCGGTGAACATGAACACGCTGCGGCTGGAGGTGGCGCGTGGCCGCGAGAAGGCGCTGATCACCAAGGACCGCATGCGCGTGGACGTGATCGCCGAGTTCTACGTGCGCGTGGCGGCCACGCCCGAGTCGGTGGCGGCGGCGGCGCAGACGCTGGGCCAGCGCACGATGGCGCCCGAGGAGCTGAAGGAGCTGGTGGAGGGCAAGTTCATCGACGCGCTGCGCACCGCCGCGGCCGAGATGACGATGGAGGAACTGCACGAGAAGCGCGGCCACTACGTCAAGCGCGTGCGCGAGGCCGTGGCCGAGGACCTGCGCAAGAACGGCCTGGAGCTGGAAGCCGCGTCGCTGACGCAGCTGGACCAGACCGGCATGGAGTTCTTCAACCCCAGCAACGCCTTCGACGCCGAGGGCCTGACGCGGCTGACCGAGCAGATCGAGCACCGCAAGAAGCAGCGCAACGACGTCGAGCAGGACACGCTGATCGCCATCCGCAACAAGAACCTGGAAGCCGAGAAGCTGAGCCTGGAGATCGACCGCGAGAGCGAGTACGCGCGGCTGAGCCAGCAGCGCGAGGTCGAGATCGCGCGCGCCCGCCAGCGCGCCGAGCTGGTGACCGAGCGCGCGCAGCGCGAGCAGGACAGCGAAGGCGCGCAGATCGCGGCCAAGCTGACGATCGAGGCCGCGCGCATCCGCAGCGAGCAGAGCATCGAGCAGGAACGCATCCAGAAGGAACGCTCGGTGCAGGCGGCCGAGATCGCGCGCCGGCAGGCGCTGGAGCTGGCCGAGCAGCAACGCGCCATCGCGGTGGCGCTGGAGAGCAAGGCGCAGAGCGAGGCCCAGGCCGCCGCCGACGAGGCGCGTGCCCAGGCCGTGGCCGCCGAAGAGCGTGTCTTCACCGCGCGCGAGGTGGAGATGGCCGAGCGCAAGAAGGCCATCGAGCTGATCGGCGCGCGCCAGGTGGCCGAGCGCGAGGCGCTGCAGCTGACCTCGGCGGCGCAGGCCGAGAAGGAGGCCAGCGCCGACCGCGGTGCGGCCATCCGCGCCCAGGCCGAGGCCGATGCCGACGCCGAGAAGATCAAGGCGCTGGCCGCGCGCGTGCGCGCCGAGATCGAGGCCGAGGCGCTGCGCCTGATGAACGAGGCACACAACATGCTGAGCCCCGAGGCCCGCGCGTCGGCGCTGCGCATGCGGCTGGTGGAGAAGGCCGAGGCCATCATCCGCGAATCGGTGCGGCCGATGGAGCGCATCGAGGGCATCAAGATCCTGCAGGTCGACGGCCTGGGCGGTGGCGGCAGCAGCGCCGGCGGTGGCGACGGCAGCGGGCACGGCAACTTCGCCGACGGCGTGGTGAACTCGGCGCTGCGCTTCCGCGCGCAGGCGCCGCTGGTGGACCAGCTGCTGCGCGAGATCGGCATCGAGGGCGGCGACATCCAGCGCCTGGTGGGCAGCGCCAGCGGTGCCAACGTCGCGCTGCCGCCGGCGGCCAAGTCGACGCCGGCGCCGAAGGAGTAGCCCGTGATCCGCGTCTACGTCAGCAGCGTCATCGACGCCAGCGCCGACACCGTGTGGTCGCGCATCCGCGACTTCAACGGCCTGCCGCTGTGGCACCCGGCCATCGCCGACAGCCGCATCGAGAACAACGAGCCCGCCGACCGCGTGGGCTGCATCCGCCACTTCCACACGCGCGACGGCGGCGCCATCCGCGAGCGCCTGCTGGCGCTGAGCGACTACGACTACAGCTGCACCTACGAGATCCTGGACAGCCCGATGGGCGTGGACAACTACGTCGCGACGCTGAAGCTGATGCCGGTGACCGACGGCAACCGCTGCTTCGCCGAGTGGAGCGCCGAGTTCGACTGCGCCGAGGGCCGCGAACGCGAACTCACGGCCACCATCGGCGACGGTGTGTTCCAGGGCGGCTTCGAGGCCTTGAAGCGGCACTTCGCCCGGCGCTGAAGCGATGCTGCAACGTGTGGTCCGCTCGACCATCATCGACGCGCCGATCGCGCGCGTGTGGGCCGTGCTGCGCGACTTCAACAGCCACGACCAGTGGCACACGGTGGTCGCCGAAAGCCGCATCGAGGGCGGCGAACAGCCGACCCAAGTCGGCTGCGTGCGCAGCTTCACGCTGCAGGACGGCAACCGCATCCGCGAGCAACTGCTGACGCTGGACGAGCGCGAACACAAGAGCACCTACTGCATCGTCGAGGCCACGGTGCCGCTGCAGCGCTACGTGGCCACCGTGACGCTGAAGCCCGTGACCGACAGCGACCGCACCTTCTGGCACTGGGAATCGACCTTCGCCACGCCGCCCGGCATGGAACGCGAGCTGCGCGACATGGTGGCGCAGGGCGTCTACGAAGCCGGCTTCGCCAACCTGCGCCGCCATCTGGAACGCGGCGGCGACCTGCTGCCGCGCGGCAGCGCGCCGATGCCGGTGGCGCTGCCAGTGCCCACGCAGCGCATCGTGCTGCGCGCGTACGGCGGGCCCGAGCAGCTGCGGGCCGAGAACACCGAGGTGCCGGCGCCAGGCGCGGGCGAGGTGCGCATCCGGCAGCGTGCCATCGGCGTGAACTTCTTCGACGTCTACCTGCGCCGCGGCTGGATCCCCGGCCTGCTGCAGCCCGGCGGCACGCCAGGCATGGAGGCCGCGGGCACGGTGCTCGACGTCGGCCCCGGCGTCACGCGCTTCCTGCCCGGCGACCGCGTCGCCTACCTCGGCCCGCTGCCAGGCGCTTACTGCGGTGTGCGCAACGTGCCGGCCGACTGGATGCTGCGCCTGCCCGCGGCGGTGGACGACGAGGTCGCCGCCGCGCTGCTGCTGAAGGGCCTGACCGCCGACGTGCTGCTGCGCGACCTGGGCCGCGTGCGTGCCGGCACGCGGCTGCTGGTGCATGCCGCAGCCGGCGGCGTGGGACTGCTCGTGTGCGCCTGGGCACGGCGGCTGGGAGCCACGGTGGTCGGCACCGTCTCCAACGAAGAGAAGGCCCGCGTGGCGCGCGCGCACGGCTGCGAGCACGTGATCGTGACGTCCACGCACCGCTTCGCGGCCGAGGTGCAGGCGCTGTGCGGCGGCGCCGACGTCATCGTCGACGGCCTGGGGGTCGACGCGCAGGCCGAGAACCTGGCCGCGCTGGCACCGTGCGGGCACTGGATCAGCCTGGGGCAGGCCAGCGGGCCGCTGGCGGCGATCGACCCCGACGCGCTGGTGGCGAAGTCGGCGAGCTTCTCGCGGCCGGTGGTCTTCCACTTCGTCGCCACGCCGGCGCAGCTGCAGGACCGGGCCGAACGCCTGTGGGCCGCGCTGGCCGACGGCACGCTGCGGCCGCCCGCCATCGAACGCCACGCGCTCGGTGCGGCTGCCGACGCACAGGCGCGGCTGGAGTCGCGCCGCACCACCGGCCCGCTGGTGCTGGTAGCCTGACGGCGTGCCTGCCCCGTCCGCCCAACCTGCCCCCGACACCTGCCCGCGTTGCGGCGGCGGCTTCCACTGCGGCGCGCAGGACGCCATGCCCTGCCCCTGCAGCGGCCTGACGCTCAGCGCCGCGCTGCAGGCCACGCTGCGCCAGCGTTACAGCACTTGCCTGTGCCTGGCTTGCCTGCGAGCGCTGGCTGCGCAGGAGATCACCGAAACACAAGCCACCACCGGGAGCAGCCCGCCATGATCCACGGCATGAACCACTTCACCATCACAGCCGAAGATCGCGCCAAGACGCTGGCCTTCTACTGTGACCTGCTGGGCCTGCAGCAGGGCCACCGCCCCGACCTGGGCTTCCCCGGCGCCTGGCTGTACGCCGGCGGGCCGCAGGCCGTGCTGCACATCTACTGGGACCGGCCGATGCCCAGCACGCGCACCGGCGTCATCGACCACATGGCCTTCACGGCCAGCGACCTGAAGGCGGTGAAGGCACGCTTCGACGCTGCCGGCGTCAAGTACGACCTGCGCCAGCAGACGGGTTCGGGCACCTGGCAGCTGTTCAGCTTCGACCCCAACGGTGCACGCGTCGAACTCGACTTCGACGCCAGCGAGTCGCTGTAGGCGGCCTCAGCGCCGCGTCGCGAGCCAGATGCCGGGCAGGATCAGCGCCGCGCCCACCGCGTGGTGCCAGCCCGGCGCCTCGCCGAGCACGGCCCAAGCCAGCAGCGCCGCATACACCGGCGCCAGGTACAGCAGCAGCGCCGTGCGCGAGGCGCCCAGCTCGCGCTGCAGGTACGAATACGCGGTGTAGCTCAGCACGCCCGGCACCAGCGCCGCAAGCACCACCAGGCCCAGCGCCGCCAGGCCCAGCGGCGGCTGGGTCGGCGGCAGCAACGCCCATTCGACGGCAGTGAAGGGCAGCAGCAGCACCAGGCCCCCGGCGATGATGGCCGCCAGCCGCGCCGCCGGGTCCAGCGCCGACGACCAGCGCTTGAGCAGCACCGAGTAGGCGGTCCACGACACCATCGCCGCCAGGATCCACGCGTCGCCCGCGGTGAAGCGCACGGCCAGCAGGTTGTCGATGTCGCCGCGCAGGATGATGAACAGCACGCCCGCCAGCGCCAGCACCACGGCCGCGCGCTGCGCCGCCGACATGCGCTCGTGCAGCAGCAGCACGCCGGCCACCGCGATGGCGATCGGCGAGACGGCGTAGATCAGCGCGATGTTGGTGGCGCTGGTGCTGCGCCCGCCCAGGTAGACCCAGGCGCCGCAGATCCACATGCCCAGCCCGCCCAGTACCAGCAGCTGCCGCCACTCGGCGCGCACGGCCGCCCGCTGGCGCCACAGCGCAGTGCCCACGAAGGGCAGCATCAGCGCCAGCGCCAGGGTCCAGCGGCCGGTGGCCAGCAGGTGCGGCGGCAGCACGTCGCGCGCGAGCCGCGCGATGATGTAGTTCGACGACCACAGCCCCGGCACCACCCACAGCAGCAGCGGCGCCCAGCGCGCGGCGCGGCCCATCGTCAGCGCGGCACCGGCTGCGTGGCCATCACCTCGCCCATGCGGATGGCGCCGCCCGGCGCCCACGCCGGGTTGAACTGCAGCGCGCCCGCGGGCATCAGCATCACGACGGTGGAGCCCAGCAGGAAGCGGCCCATCTCGGCGCCTTGCGGCAGGTCGATGGCCTGGCCGTTGTAATCCCACGCGCGCACCGTGCCGGGCCGCGGCGGGTTGACCACGCCGTGCCACACGGTCGCCATGCTGCCGACGATGGTGGCGCCCACCAGCACCAGCACCCAGGGGCCCTGTGCGCTGTCGAACACGCAGACCACGCGCTCGTTGCGCGCGAACAGCCCCGGCACGCCGCGCGCGGTGGTCGGGTTCACCGAGAACAGCGCGCCCGGCACGTGCACCATGCGCAGCAGCCGCCCGGCACGCGGCATGTGGATGCGGTGGTAGTCGCGCGGGCTGAGGTACAGCGTGGCGAAGTGACCGCCGTGGAAGTGCGCGGCCAGCGCCGTGTCGCCGCCCAGCAGCGCGGTGGCGGTGTAGTCGTGGCCCTTGGCCTGGAAGATGCGGCCGCCGTCGATGCGTCCGAACTGGCTGATCGCGCCGTCCACCGGGCACACCCATTCGGCGGCGGCCAGCGGGCGCACGCCGGGCTTGAGCGCGCGCGTGAAAAAGTCGTTGAAGCGCGGGTAGGCGGCGATGTCGGGCTCGGCAGCCTCGGCCATGTTCACGCCGTAGCGGCCGACGAACCAGCGGATGATGGACGTCGTGGCGGCGCCACCGCGCCAGTTGGCCACGAGGCCAGCGAACGAGGTCAGCGCCTGCTTGGGCAGCAGGTATTGGGGCAGCACGGCCCAGCGGTCGGACACGGCGGCGCCCTGCTTCAGCGGATCGGCGGCAGCGCGCGCAGCGCGCGCACGGCGCCTTCGCCGATGCTGGCGCCGAAGCGCTTGGCCAGGCGTTCGGCCACGTTGTCGTGCGGCGTGTAGTCGATCACCTCTTCGGCCTTCACGACCTCGCGCGCCACGTAGTCGAGGTTGCCGAAGCGGTCGGCCAGGCCCAGCTTGACGGCTTCCTCGCCGTTCCAGAACAGGCCAGAGAAGGTGTCGGGCTGCTCCTTCAGGCGGTCGCCGCGGCCCTGGCGCACGACCTGGATGAACTGCTGGTGGATCTGGTCCAGCATCGCCTGCGCCATCGCGGTCTGGCGTTCGTTGGCGGGGCTGAAGGGGTCGAGCATGGCCTTGTTCTCGCCGGCGGTGAGCAGCCGGCGCTCCACGCCCAGCTTGTCCATCAGCCCGGTGAAACCGAAGCCGTCCATCAGCACGCCGATGCTGCCGACGATGCTGGCCTTGTCGACGTAGATCTCGTCGGCCGCCACGGCGATGTAGTACGCACCCGAGGCGCAGACTTCCTCGACGACGGCGTACACCTTCTTGTTGTGCTTGGCCTTCAGGCGGCGGATCTCGTCGTTGACGATGCCGCTCTGCACCGGGCTGCCGCCGGGCGAGTTGATGCGCAGCACCACGGCCACGGCGCCACGGTCCTCGAACGCCGTCTTCAGCGCCGACACCAGCAGCTCGGCACTGGCCTCGGTGTCGACCGCGATCTCGCCGCGCACTTCCACCAGCGCGGTGTGCGGCGTCGACGGCGCGGTGGGCGCGATGCGGGTGGAGAACAGCGCCCAGGCGATGGCGACGAACAGCGCCAGCCACGACAGGCGGAAGAAGACGCGCCAGCGGCGGTCGCTGCGCTGCTGGCGCAGCAGCTCGCGCGCCACCTTCTCCAGCGTGCTCTCCAGCGCCGGCGACACGCTGGCGGCAGCCGCTACTGCCGCCGCGGGGGGCGCCGGCGGCACGGCGCGCGGCGGCTCGAAGGGGGGCTCCACCGGACCGAGGGGCGTGGGGGTGGTGTCGTCGCTGGCGCTCATGGGGAGGTGGGGGCTGGGGGATCGCCGGCCGGCGCGTCGAACGGCACCGGCTGGATGTCGCGGGAAGGATACCAATACACCTGACCGTCACGTTCTTCGAGCGCGATGGCGGTGAGCTTGCCGCGGCCGCAGGGGCCGCCGACGCAGCGGCCGTCGGCCGGCTCGTAGGCGGCGCCGTGGATGCTGCACAGGATCCAGCGCTTGTCGCTGTCGAGGAACTCGCCGGGTGTCCAGTCCATCTCGGTGGGCACGTGCACGCAGCGGTTCACGTAGGCCACCGCGCGGCCGTCGAAGCGCAGCGCGAAGGCACGCGCCGGCTGGCGGTATTGCAGGATGTCGAAGACCAGCGCCCGGCCACGTTCTTCCAGCGCAGACGAGGGGCACAGCAGCTCGGCGTCGCTCACTGCGCGGCCCTCATGCGTTGTCCAGCAGCCAGTCGTGCAGCTCGCGCGTGCTGTGGGCCACGAACAGCGGGCCGTAGGCCTCGAAGGCGGCGGGCTCGTGCGCACCGTAGCTGACGCCGACGCTGGGCGCGCCGGCGTTGGCCGCCAGCGCCAGGTCGTGCGTGGTGTCACCGATCATCAGCGTGCGCGACGGGTCGACGCCGAACTCGCGCATCAGCTCCTGCAGCATGCGCGGGTCGGGCTTGCCGGCGGTCTCGTCGGCGGTGCGCGTGCCGTCGAACAGCGGCCCCAACTGGGCCTGCGCCAGCGCCTGGTCGAGCCCGCGCCGCGCCTTGCCGGTGGCCACGGCCAGCAGGTGGTTGCGGGTCTTCAGCGCCTGCAGCATCTCCAGCGTGCCCGGGAACAGCACGATCTCGTGCTGGCGCGCGAAGTAGTGGTGGCGGTAGCGGTTGCCCAGTTCGGGGTAGCGCGCGGCCGGCAGCCCGGGCGCGGCGTGCTGCAGCGCTTCCTGCAGGTTCAGGCCGATGACGTAGGCCGCCTGCTGATCGCTGGGCACGGCGACACCCAGGTCCTGGCAGGCGGCCTGGATGCAGCGCACGATCAGGCCGGTGCTGTCGAAGAGGGTGCCGTCCCAGTCGAAGGCGATGAGGTCGAAGCGTCTGGAGCTCATGACAGCCCCTCGTCCGACGGAACCGTCGGCCGATCCCCCGAGGGGATGCGGGCCGGCTTGGGAGCGGCCCGGCGCTCGGCCCGCCATGCGAAGGTTGACCTGGGTTGTCTCATAGCTGTTGCAGCAGTGTCGCGCAGTCGGAGGGCAGCGGCGCCTGCACGGTGATGCGCGCGCCGCTGGCGGGGTGGTCGAAGGCGAGCTCGCGCGCGTGCAGGAACATGCGTGCGAAGCGCTTGTCGCGCGCCACGGCCTTGTTGAGCACGAAGTCGCCGTACTTGGGGTCGCCGACGATGGGATGGCCGGCGTGGGCCAGGTGCACGCGGATCTGGTGCGTGCGGCCGGTCTTCAGCGCGACGTCCAGCAGTGTGAAGGCGCCGTGCGCCTGCGCCGAGCGGATCAGCGTGATCGAGCGCCGGCCGTCCGCGTGCGCGGGCGAGACCACCTTCACGTGGCGTTCGCCGGCGGCGTCCAGCGTCTTGTGCAGCGCTTGGTCGATGACCTTCAGGTTCTTCGGCCAGGCGCCGCTGACCAGCGCCTGGTAGTGCTTGCCGGTGTCGCGGGCGCGGAACTGGTCCTGCAGCGCCACCAGCGCGCTGCGCTTCTTGGCCAGCAGCAGCACGCCCGAGGTTTCCTTGTCGAGCCGGTGCACGAGCTCCAGGAAGCGCGCATCGGGGCGCGCCTGGCGCAGCTGCTCGATCACGCCCGAGCTGATGCCGCTGCCGCCGTGCACCGCCACGCCGGCGGGCTTGTTCACGGCCAGCAGGTGCTCGTCCTCGAACAGGATGGGGAATTCGCGCGCCGGCACGTGCACCACCGGCCGCTCGGGCAGGCGCACCGGCGGCACGCGGATCTCGTCGCCCGTGGCCACGCGCGTGTCGGCGCTGGCGCGGCCCTTGTTGACGCGCACCTCGCCGCTGCGGATCACGCGGTAGACGTGGGTCTTGGGCACGCCCTTGAGCACGCGCAGCAGGAAGTTGTCCAGGCGCTGGCCGTCGGATTCGGCGTCGACGGTGAGGCGCTGCACCTGCGGCGCCGCGGCGGCGACTTCTGACCCTATAATCCGTCGCTCCACGTATGTGCTGTAAGTGCTTGATTTATCGGAGTTTACCCGGGCACTGGCAGTGAAGGCGTGGAGACGCCGGGCACGAATGAACGTGGCCGGCCAGGTGATGCAACGCCCGCCAGGGCCGTCGCGGGCCGGGGTCCCCAAGTGACCCGGCAGCGGCAGCAGGCGGTGCGGCAAGAGGAACGAAGAAGAACCCCGCCTCCCCACGAGGCACCGAAAATTCAAGGCACCAGACGCGGCCCGCGCCGCTGCTGGAGCCCCGCACGACGACAGCCCCCAGCCATGTCGACCCCCAGGACCCCCCACCTCGCCAGCAGGCCCCGGCACCTTGCCGCAGCGGCCGGGCCGGGTGTGTCGCCGCGGATTCCGCGGCGCGCGGGGGCCCTGCCGACAGCCGCCGGACCTGCCGCCGTGCACGCGCCAACGCTGCGACGCTGAACGCGCTTCCCGAGCGCGCCGAAGACCGCAGTCCAGGGCATTTCGCGCCAGCTGGTTTTTCCGCGTTGCTCGTGCATCGGGTGAAGCTCGGTGCCGCCTTTGCAGGTGGCGCCGGAAACGGCGCGTCCCCCGCGGGGAGCGCCGTGGGGGAGTCGTACACATGAAACGCATGCTGATCAACGCCACGCAGCCGGAAGAGCGGCGCCTGGCCATCGTCGACGGGCAGAAGCTGCTCGACTTCGAGACCGAGATCGAAGGGCGCGAACAGCGCAAGGGCAACATCTACAAGGCCGTCATCACACGCGTCGAGCCCAGCCTCGAAGCCTGTTTCGTCGACTACGGCGAGGAACGCCACGGCTTCCTGCCGTTCAAGGAAATCTCGAAGAACTACTTCCGCGAAGGCGCGGACGTGAAGAACGCGCGCATCCAGGACGTGGTGCGCGAAGGCGACAACCTGCTGGTGCAGGTCGAGAAGGAAGAGCGCGGCAACAAGGGCGCGGCGCTGACCACCTTCGTCTCTCTCGCCGGCCGCTACCTGGTGCTGATGCCCAACAACCCGCGCGGCGGTGGCGTCAGCCGCCGCATCGAGGGCGAGCAGCGCGAGGAGCTCAAGGAGAACCTCGACCAGCTCGACTACCCCAAGGGCATGAGCCTGATCGCACGCACGGCCGGCATCGGCCGCTCGGCGTCCGAGCTGCAGTGGGACCTGAACTACATGCTCAAGCTCTGGACCGCCATCGACGGTGCGTCCAAGGCCGGCAAGGGCGCCTTCCTGATCTACCAGGAAAGCAGCCTCGTCATCCGCGCCATCCGCGACTACTTCACCGCGGACATCGGCGAGATCCTGATCGACACCGACGACATCTACGAGCAGGCGCAGCAGTTCATGAACCACGTGATGCCGGAGACGGCCAATCGCGTGAAGCGCTACAAGGACGACGCGCCGCTGTTCAGCCGGTTCCAGATCGAGCACCAGATCGAGACCGCGTTCAGCCGCACCGTGAACCTGCCCTCGGGCGGCGCCATCGTCATCGACCACACCGAGGCGCTGGTGTCGGTGGACGTGAACTCGGCGCGCAGCACGCGCGGCAGCGACATCGAGGAAACCGCGACCCGCACCAACCTGGAAGCTGCCGACGAGATCGCGCGCCAGATGCGGCTGCGCGACCTGGGCGGCCTGATCGTCGTCGACTTCATCGACATGGAGGAGTCGAAGAACCGCCGCGAGGTCGAGACCCGCCTGCGCGACGCGCTGCGCAGCGACCGCGCCCGCGTGCAGTTCAGCAGCATCAGCAAGTTCGGCCTGCTGGAGCTTAGCCGCCAGCGCCTGCGCCCGGCGCTGAGCGAAGGCAATCACATCACCTGCCCGCGCTGCAACGGCACCGGCCACATCCGCGACACCGAGAGCAGCGCGCTGCAGATCCTGCGCATGGTGCAGGAAGAGGCGATGAAGGAGAACACCGCCGCCGTGCACGTGCAGGTGCCGGTGGAAGTGACCTCGTTCCTGCTGAACGAGAAGCGCACCGAGATCACGAAGATCGAACTGAAGCAGCGCGTCACCGTGCTGCTGGTGCCCAACAAGCACCTGGAGACGCCGAACTACAAGCTCGAGCGCCTGCGCCACGACGACCCCCGCCTGGAGAACCTGCAGGCCAGCTACTCGATGATCGAGGAGCCGGACGACGAGGTCGGCATCACGCGCCGCGAGAAGGCCAAGGCCAAGCAGGAGCCGGTGATCAAGGGCGTGCTGCCCGACCAGCCGGCCCCGCCCGCACCGGCGCCAGCGCCGGCCAAGCCCGTGGCCCCGGCGCCCGTGCCGGCGCCGGCCCCGGTGGCCGCAGCGCCGCGCCCCGTGCCGGCCCCGGTGCCGGCCAGCGGCGGCTTCTTCGGCTGGTTCAAGTCCATCTTCGGCGGCAGCCCGGCACCTGTGCCGGCACCCGCGCCGGTGGCCGCCCCCGCGGCAGCGCCCGTGGCGGCGCCTGCGGCCGGCGACAAGCGCGACGGCGCGCGCGGTGAGCGCGGCGGCCGTGGTGGCCGCGGCGGCGATCGCAACGAGCGTGGCGACCGCGGTGGCCGTGGCGGCGAACGCGGTGGTGATCGTGGTGGCGAGCGCGGCGATCGCCGCGACGCCGGCCGCGCCGAACGCGAACCGCGCCGTGACGCCGCCGAGGCGGGCGCCGCACCGACCGAGGCGCGCGAGGACCGCGCGCCGCGCGGTGATCGCGGCGAGAACCGCCGTGGTGGCCGCGGCGAGCGTGGTGGTGACCGTCCGGAGCGTGGCGAGCGCGGTGAACGCGCACCGCGTGCCGAGGAGACGGCCAAGGCGCTCGACGTGGCGCAGCCCTTCGTCGACACCCAGCCGATGGCCGACCTGGTGGCGCCCGGCGCTGCAGCGGCCGAGGGCGGTGAACGCGAAGCAGGTGAACGGGAAGGTGGCGAACGCGAAGGCGGCCGCCGCCGCCGCCGGCGCGGTGGTCGCGACCGCGGCGAAGGCCGGGTCGACGAGGCCGGCAATCCCATCGTCACACCCGACGACGCCCGCGCCGAAGCCGCGCCTGGCGACACTGCAGCCGACGCTGGCAGCGACGCAGGTGCCGAAGCCGGCGCACCGGCCGCCGAAGGCGGCGAGCGCGAAGGCGGCGAGCGCGAAGGCGGCCGCCGCCGTGGCCGTGGCCGCGACCGGCTGCGCCGCGAACCGCGCGAGCCGGGTGCCGACAACGGCGACGTCGCTGGCGAGATCGTCCCGGCCGAAGCAGGTGGCGGCGAGGTGACGCCGGCCGAAGCCGGTGTCGAGACGGCCGCTGCGGCAGCGCCTGCCCAAGCGGCCGAGCCGGCCGCGGCGCCGGTTGCCGCTCCGGCACCGGTCGCTGCTCCTGTGGCGGCACCGGTCGCTGCACCGGTGGCTGCTGCTGCCCCGGCGCCGGTGGTCATCCAGCGCTTCGAGCTGCCCGTGCAGGCGCTGCAGGCGCTGGCCGGCAACGCCGGGCTGCAGTGGGTGCAGTCCGATGCCGAGAAGATCGCTGCCGCGCAGGCCGCGATCGCGGCCGAGCCCAAGCCGGCCCATGTGCCGCGCGTGCCGAAGCCGGTGGTGGTGGTCGAAGAAGGTCCGCTGGTGCTGGTGGAGACACGCAAGGACCTGTCGCAGCTGAAATTGCCGTTCGAGACGACCCAGTCCTGAGTCCGGCCCGTCAGGGCCTCAAGTTGGGGCACGCTCCGACCGATGACAGGGAACCCCGGGCCGGCTTGCCGCCGCCCCGGGCCCCGTCCAACCACCGGTCCTCCATGCGCGTTTGCTCCCTGTCATCGGTCAAGAACCGCATCGTGCTGGGTGCGCCGCTGCCGTTCAGCGTGCGCGACAACCAGCGCATGCTGTTGCTGGCCCGCGGCCAGATCATCCACGACGACGACCAGCTGCAAGAGCTGTTCAGCCGCGGTGCGCTGGTCGAGGCCGACGAGCTGGCCGACGCCGTGCAGCCGGCGCGGCGCGAGTCGCCAGCACAGCGCGTGGCGCGGCTGCCGGCCGAATGGGACCGCGGCACCGACGACGTGCGCCAGGCGCTGACAGCGCCGCTGCCGCAGATGGCCGGCGCCATCCACGGCGCCACCGACCTGCTGCTGTCGCTGATCGACGCCGCACCCGACGTGGCGCTGTCGCAAGTGGTGCGCCAGCCCGTCAACGGGGTCGCGCACTACGGCGTCAGCCACTCGCTGCACGCCGCCACGGCCTGCCAGGCGGCCGCCCGCCACCTGGGCTGGAGCGCGGCCGAGCAGCGCCGCGCCTTCCAGGCCGCGCTGACGATGAACCTGGCGATGGTGGACCTGCAGGCGCGGCTGGCGACCCAGGTGTCGCCGCTGACGGCCAAGCAGCGCGAGGCCATCCACGAACACCCGACGCGCAGCGCCGAGATGCTGGCGCAGGCCGGCATCGCCGACACCGACTGGCTGGACGCGGTCGCGAACCACCACGAGGTGGCCGATGGCTCGGGCTATCCGTCAGGCGCGATGAACGTCAGCGAGCTGGCCGAGCTGCTGCGCTTTGCCGACATCTACACGGCGCTGCTGAGCAGCCGTGCCAACCGCCCGGCGATGAGTGCGCAGCAGGCCGGCCGCGAGCTGTTCCAGATGGCCGCCGACAGCAAGCTGGCGGCGGCGCTGATCAAGTCGTTCGGCATCTTTCCGCCGGGCAGCATCGTCAAGCTGGCCTCGGGCGAGCTGGGCGTCGTGGCACGCAACGGCGAGAAGGCCTACCACCCGCTGGTGGCCACGCTGACCAATGCCCAGGGCGAACCGCGCATGACCCCGCTGCTGCGCGACACCGCACGCGAGGAACACGCCGTGGTGGCGCTGCTGTCGGCGCAGTCGATGCCGATGCGGCTGTCGGACGAGCGCATCGCGAGCCTGATCGCCGGCCCGACCAACGGCTAGCCCGCGGTCGCTCAGCGGCCGATCAACGGTCCATCAGCCGCTGCTCGCCCTCAGGGCAGGCTCTCCAGCGCGTGCTGGTAGGCCGCGTCGTGCATCAGGTCGTCCCAGCCCAGCGGCGGCGCCTGCGGCAGCAGCGCCAGCCGGCGCGCCTCGCTGTCGGGGTCGGGCGACCACAGGCCGCGCTGCGCGGCGTCGTCCAGGCCGTCGAGCAGCGCGTCGACCGCGCTGCCACCGTCCAGCGACTGGTTGCACAGCAGCACGAGGTCGCAACCCGCCGACAGCGCCAGCGCCCCGGCCTCGGCGTAGGCCAGCTCCACGCCGTCGACCTTGCGCGCGCCAGCCATGCTGAGGTCGTCGCTGAACACAGCGCCGGTGAAGCCGAGCTGGCTGCGCAGGATGTCCTTCAGCCAGCGGTCGGAGAACCCCGCCGGGCGGTGGTCGACCTTGGGGTAGACCACGTGCGCGGGCATCACCGACGTGAGGCTGGTGCTGAGCCAGGCGTAGGGCTGTGCGTCGTCGGCGAGGATCACCTTGAGCCAGCGGCGGTCGATCGGGATCTCGGTGTGGCTGTCGGCGGCGACGAAGCCGTGGCCGGGGAAGTGCTTGCCGCAGTTGGCCATGCCCGCGCGCAGCAGGCCGTGCATCAGGCTCTTGGCCAGCATGGTGACCACGCGGGCGTCGCGGTGGAAGGCACGGTCGCCGATGACGGTGCTGGGGCCGTGGTCGAGGTCGAGCACGGGCGTGAAGCTCAGGTCCACGCCGCAGGCGCGCAGCTCGGCGCCGAGCACGTGGCCGGCAGCGGTGGCGGCGTTGGTGGCGCGCAGCGCGTCGCGCATCCACAGCTCGCCCAGGGCGCGCATGGGCGGCAGGTGCGTGAAGCCGTCGGTGCGGAAACGCTGCACGCGACCACCTTCGTGGTCGACGCAGATCAGCACGTCGGGGCGCACGTCCTTGATCGCCGCGGTGAGCGCGGTGAGCTGGCGCCGGTGTTCCCAGTTGCGCGCGAACAGGATCAGGCCGCCCGTGAGCGGGTGCTTCAGGCGGCGGCGGTCGGCCGGCGTCAGCGTGGTGCCGGCGATGTCGAGCACGACCGGGGCGTGGGCGATGGAGGTGGTCATGTGGTTTCCACGACCACGAAGGACGCGGTGTAGTCGGTTTCGTCGGTGACGGTGACGTGGGCGACCAGCCTGCGCTCGGCACACCAGTCGGCCAGCACGCCGTGCAGCCGGATCACGGGCTTGCCGCTGGGTTCGTTCAGGATCTCGCAGGCGCGCCAGGTCATCGGGTGGCGGATGCCCAGGCCGATGGCTTTCGAGAAGGCCTCCTTGGCCGAGAAGCGCGTGGCCAGGTAGCGCAGGCCGCGTGCCGGCGCCCGCGCGCTGCGCGCCCGCCAGACCTGCAGCTCGTTCGGGCCCAGCACGCGCTCGGCGAAGCGGTCGCCGCGGCGCTCGAGCGTGGCAGCGATGCGGCGGATGTCGCAGAGGTCGGTGCCGATGCCGTAGACCGTCATGCAGGGCCGGCCTGCTGGGCTTGTCGGATGCAGCGCTGGTACGCGCGCACGGTCTCGGGCAGGCCCAGCTCCAGCGCGTCGGCGATCAGCGCATGGCCGATCGACACCTCCTGCACGCCGGGCACGGCACGCAGGAAGTCGACCAGGTTGGGCTGGTTCAGGTCGTGGCCGGCGTTGACGCCCAGCCCGGCGGCCAGCGCGGCCTGCGCCGCCGCGGCGAACGCGGCGAGCTGCTCGGCCTGCCGCGGCGTGCCGTGGGCGGCGGCGTAGGGCTCGGTGTACAGCTCCACGCGGTCGGCGCCGACCGCACGGGCCAGCGCCATCGCGGCCGGGTCGGCGTCCATGAACAGGCTCACGCGTGCGCCGAACGAATGCGCCTCGGCGATCAGCGGGCGCAGGCGTTCGCCGTCGGCAGCCAGGTCCCAGCCGTGGTCCGACGTGAACTGGCCTTCGCTGTCGGGCACGAAGGTCACCTGCTGCGGGCGCACGTCGCGCACGAAGGCCATCAGGTTGTGGAAGGGGTTGCCCTCGATGTTGTATTCGGCCCGCGGCCAGGCCTGGAGCAACTGGGCCAGGTCGTGCACGTCCTGCGCGCGGATGTGGCGTTCGTCGGGCCGCGGGTGCACGGTGATGCCGTCGGCGCCGGCCTCCAGGCACAACGTGGCGGCGCGCACGACGCTGGGGATGCCCAGGTGGCGCGTGTTGCGCAGCAGCGCGACCTTGTTGACGTTGACCGACAGCAAGGTGGTGCCGACGCCGCGCTGGTGGTCGGCGGCAGAGGTGACGAGCGGGTTCATGGCGTGCGGGCGGGGTCGAGCTTCTGCACGTCGACCATGACCTGTCGCGTGCGCAGCGTTGTGTGGCCCAGATGATAGTGAAGCAGGCTGCGCAGGGGCACGCGCAGCGCCGCGGCCACCGGCGCGCAGGCCGCGCGCAGCGCCGCGGGGTGGTCGTGTTCCAGTGCTGCGGCCAGCGCGATCCAGGTCTCGCCACGCGGGCCCTCGGCGTCGGCGACCACGCCGGCTTCGGCCTGCAGCGTGTAGCGGCGCTGCGGCGCCACGGGCTGCACGGTCAGCGTCTCGACCGCCAGGTCGGGCAGCAGGCCCAGTTCGCGCAGCAGCAGCAGCTCGAAGGCACGCAGCGCCGGCCCATCGCCGTGCTGCGCCTCGGCCAGCGCGCCCAGCGTGTCGGCATAGGCGTCGTACAGCGCCGGGTGCGGGTCCTGGCGCGCCAGCAGCTTCAGCAGCAGCTCGTTGCAGTAGAAGCCCGAGAACAGTGCTGCTGAAGGCAGCATCGGCGCGCCGCCGGCCCATTCGGCGCTGCGCAGCAGGTGCACCTCGTTGGCGGCGTCGGCGGGGGTCTTGCCCAGCTGCACCAGCAGCGGCTGGAACGGCAGCAGCACCGGCCGCAGCTGCGACGTGGGGCGCTTGGCGCCCTTGGCCGCCACGACGACACGGCCCAGCGTGCGCGTGAACAGCTCGACGATCAGGCTCGTCTCGCTCCAGTCGTGGCTGTGCAGGACGAAGGCGGCCAGCGTGGCCGCCGGCTTAGCGCCTCTCGACACGACGGGAGGGCCTACTCATACCCGTAGCTGCGCAGGTGGCCTTCGTCGTCGGCCCAGCCCGAACGCACCTTGACCCAGAGTTCGAGGAAGACCTTGGCGTCGAGCAGGTGCTCGAGCTCCTGCCGCGCTTCGCTGCCGATGCGCTTCAGGCGCTCGCCGCCCTCGCCGATGATCATGCCCTTGTGCGCGTCGCGCTCGACCACGATGGTCGCGGCGATGCGGCGCAGGTTGCCTTCTTCCTCGAACTTGTCGATCACGACGGTGGACGTGTAGGGCAGCTCGTCGCCGGTCAGGCGGAACAGCTTCTCGCGCACGATCTCGCTGGCGAGGAAGCGGTCGCTGCGGTCGGTGAGCGCGTCTTCCTCATGCAGCCAGGGCTGCACCGGCAGGTGCTTCTCGACGATGCCGAAGAGCCGCTCGACGTCGGCCGTGCTGTTGGCGGACATCGGGAAGTATTCGGTGAACGGGTGGCGCTCCTGCATGCTCTGCAGCCAGGGCAGCAGGTCGCTGCGGCGGCGCACGGTGTCGAGCTTGTTCGGCACCAGGATCACCGGCTTGCCCTCGGGCACCATCGCCAGCACCTTGGCGTCGTCGAGCGTGAACTTGCCGGCCTCGACCATGAAGATCACCGCATCCACGTCGGACAGCGCCGACTGCACCGTGCGGTTGAGGTTGCGGTTCATCGCGCCGCTGTGGCGCTTCATGTGGGTGGTCTGGAAGCCCGGCGTGTCGACGAAGATGAACTGGCTGGCCCCCAGCGTGCGGATGCCGGTGATGCGGTGCCGCGTCGTCTGGGCTTTGCGCGAGGTGATGCTGATCTTCTGCCCCACCAGGGCGTTGAGCAGCGTGCTCTTGCCGACGTTGGGGCGGCCGACGATGGCCACCAGCCCGCAGCGTTGCGGGGCTTCTTGCTGTTCTTCAGTCATGGGGTTGCAGGCAGCGGGCGGCTGCGTCAGCTGCGGAGCGGTCCGCCGGGTTGGTCGCTGGCCTTGAGCTGCTCGAGCAGGCGCCGCGCGGCCTCCTGCTCGGCGGTGCGGCGCGAGCGGCCTTCGCCGCGTTCGGCCAGGCCGAGCGCGGCCACGGCGCACTCGACGTCGAAGGTCTGGGCGTGTTTCTCGCCACGCGTGGCGACGATGCGGTAGGCCGGCACCGGCAGCTTGCGCGCCTGCAGCCATTCCTGCAGCTCGGTCTTGGCGTCCTTGCTCCAGGCGTCGGCCTCGGTGGCCTCGATGACCTCGCCGAACAGCCGGCGCACGGCCGCCTGCGCCGGCTCGAAACCGCCGTCGAGGAAGATCGCGCCGATCAGCGCCTCGACAGCGTCGGCCAGGATGGACGGCCGCAGCGCACCGCCGCCGCGCATCTCGCCGTCGGACATGCGCAGCACCTCGGGCAGCCCGAGCGACAGCGCCACGCGGTGCAGGCTGTCTTCGCGCACGAGGTGGGCACGCACGCGCGTGAGGTCGCCTTCGTCGCTGCCGGAGAAGCGTTCGAACAGCAGCGTGGACACGGTGAGGTTCAGCACCGCGTCGCCCAGGAATTCCAGCCGCTCGTTGTGGTCGGCACCGAAGCTGCGGTGCGTGAGCGCGCGCGTGAGCAGGCGCGACTGGCTGAAGCGGTGGCCCAGGCGGCGCTGCAGGCCTTCGAGTCGCGACTCCATGGCGCTACTTGGAGCGGCCCTCGTACTTGAGCAGGATGTAGACCGGGCCCCAGATCGGCACTTCCTTGTTGTAGGCGTAGCTGATCACGACCTTCTCGTCTTCCTTGGTCACCTGCAGGTCGCGGCCGCTGATGGCGGAGATGGCGTACTCCACCTCCTTCTGGCGGTCGAACGCGGCACGCGCCTCGGCCACGGTGGGCGGCTGCGAGGCCGCCACCTTCTCCACCGTACGCTGGATGGTGGTGTATTCGTTGATGGTGGGCAGGATGCGGACCAGCAGGTAGCCCACGAAGCCCAGCACGATGGCCCAGAACAGCAGGCCGAACAGGGTCACGCCGCGCTGCTGCGCGCGCGGTGCGCCGGTGTTGCGCAGCGTCATCGGACTCATGTGCCTCCAGCCTTGGTCAGCGGAACGGGCCGATGCGGCCCAGGTCGCCGAGGTTCATCCAGACGAAGAATGCCCGGCCGACGATGTTCTGGTCGGGCACAAATCCCCAGAAGCGCGAGTCTTGCGAATTGTCACGGTTGTCGCCCATCATGAAGTAATGGCCGGCCGGCACCTTGCAGGTCACGCCTTCGGCGGTGTAGCGGCAATTCTCGTGCATCGGGAAGGTCTTGGGCTCGGCGCCGTTGTAGGCAGGCCGGCGCGGCTCGACCAGGATGCGGTGCTCCACCGTGCCCAGCTTCTCGCTGAACATCGGCGCGTAGCGCAGGCTGTCCTCGTCGTAGAAGTCGCCCAGGCTCTGCACCGGCACCGGCTGGCCGTTGATGCTGAGCTTCTGGTTGATATAGCTCACCTCGTCGCCAGGCAGGCCGACCACGCGCTTGATGTAGTCCACGCGCGGGTCCACCGGGTAGCGGAACACCATCACGTCGCCGCGCTGCACCGGGTTGTTGTCGATGATCTTCTTGTTGATCACCGGCAGGCGCACGCCGTAGTGGTACTTGTTGACCAGGATGAGGTCGCCGACCAGCAGCGTGGGGATCATCGAGCCCGACGGAATCTTGAACGGCTCGAACAGGAACGAGCGCAGCAGGAACACGACCAGGATCACCGGGAACAGGCCGGCGGTCCAGTCGAGCCACCACGGCTGCATCAGCAGCTTCTCGCGTGCGGCGGAGATGTCGCCGTCGACCTTGGCGATGCCCTGCTGGGCCAGCTGCGCGCGGCGGGCCGCGTCCTGCGCTTCCAGGTTGCGGGCCGCGGCCTCGCGCGCGGGCTTGAAGCGGAACCGCTCGGCCAGCCAGTACGCCATCGTGACCAGCGTCAGCATGAACAGCAGCAGCGAGAAGTTGCCCGTCCAGTGGCCGAGGAACCAGCCGCCCAGGTAGACGAGCAGGACGCCGTACAGGGCGCCGGTGAGTGCACTCATCAAGATCAGTCGTCCACTTGAAGGATGGCGAGGAAGGCTTCCTGCGGCACCTCGACGGAGCCGATCTGCTTCATGCGCTTCTTGCCCGCCTTTTGTTTTTCGAGCAGCTTCTTCTTGCGCGTGATGTCGCCGCCATAACATTTTGCCAGCACGTTCTTGCGCAGGGCCTTGATGTTCTCACGCGCGATGATGTTGGCGCCGATGGCGGCCTGGATCGCCACGTCGTACATCTGGCGCGGGATCTGCTCGCGCATCTTGGCGGCCACCGCGCGGCCGCGGTACTGGCTCTGCGCGCGGTGCACGATCATCGCCAGCGGGTCGACGCGGTCGCCGTTGATCATGATGTCGACCTTCACGACGTCGGCGGCGCGGTACTCCTTGAACTCGTAGTCCATGCTGGCATAGCCGCGCGACACCGACTTCAGCTTGTCGAAGAAGTCCAGCACGATCTCGGCCAGCGGCAGCTCGTAGGTCAGCATGACCTGCTTGCCGTGGTAGGCCATGTTCATCTGGATGCCGCGCTTCTGGTTGGCCAGCGTCATCACCGGGCCCACGCTGTCCTGCGGCATGTACAGGTGCACCGTGACGATGGGCTCGCGGATCTCGCGGATGCGGCCCATGTCGGGCATCTTGCTCGGGTTCTCGACCTGCAGGATGGTGCCGTCGTTCAGCTCCACCTCGTACACCACGCTGGGCGCGGTGGTGACGAGGTCCTGGTCGAACTCGCGCTCCAGCCGTTCCTGCACGATCTCCATGTGCAGCAGGCCCAGGAAGCCGCAGCGGAAGCCGAAGCCCAGCGCCTGGCTCACCTCGGGCTCGAAGCGCAGGCTGCTGTCGTTGAGCTTGAGCTTCTCCAGCGCGTCGCGCAGCTGGTCGTATTCGCTGGCTTCGGTGGGGTACAGCCCCGCGAACACCTGCGGCTGGATCTCCTTGAAGCCGGGCAGCGCCTCGCTGGCCGGGCCGGCGTTGTTCGGCAGCTTCTTTTCCAGCGTGACGGTGTCGCCGACCTTGGCCGCCTGCAGTTCCTTGATGCCGGCGATCAGGAAGCCCACTTCGCCGGCCTTCAGTTCCTCGCGCGGCACCGACTTGGGCGTGAAGACGCCGATCTGCTCCAGCGGGTAGACCGAGTTGGTCGCCATCATGCGGATGCGGTCGCCCTTGCGCAGCACGCCGTCGACCACGCGCACCAGCATCACGACGCCGACGTAGTTGTCGAACCAGCTGTCGATGATCATCGCCCGCGGTGCGCCGTCGGGGTTGCCGCGCGGCGGCGGCATGCGGTGGATCACCGCCTCGAGGATCTCGTCGATGCCCATGCCGGTCTTGGCCGAGCACGGAATGGCATCGGTGGCGTCGATGCCGATGACGTCCTCGATCTCGGCCTTGGCGTTCTCGGGGTCGGCCTGCGGCAGGTCCATCTTGTTCAGCACCGGCACGACCTCGACGCCCAGGTCCAGCGCCGTGTAGCAGTTGGCCACCGTCTGCGCTTCCACGCCCTGCGAAGCGTCCACCACCAGCAGCGCGCCTTCGCAGGCGCTGAGCGAGCGGCTGACCTCGTACGAGAAGTCGACGTGCCCCGGCGTGTCGATGAGGTTCAGGTTATAGACCTGGCCATCGCGCGCCTTGTATTCCAGTGCCGCGGTCTGTGCCTTGATCGTGATGCCGCGCTCACGCTCGATGTCCATCGAGTCGAGCACCTGCGCCTCCATCTCGCGGTCAGACAGTCCGCCACAGCGCTGGATGAGGCGATCGGCCAGCGTGCTCTTGCCGTGGTCGATGTGGGCGATGATGGAGAAATTGCGGATGTTGTTCATGACCTGCGATGCGAACCTCCTGTGCAGGCGTCAACGGCGAACACCGCTGCGCCGACGCCGGCTTTGCGCAGCAAAGCCGGGGGCAGCGGACCTGCCCGGCGGGAGGCAAAAAAAAGGCACGTCGAAGTGGTGACGCGCCTTCCAACAGAACGTTTGGCAACTGCTTGTTGGGCCACCATTGTAGCCAAAAGCACCCGGCTGGAACCCGCGCCAATGCTTGTTGTCCGGCCGTTGCAGTGCGCCAACACGAAAATCAGTCAACAGCTTATCCACAGGCTTGTGGGCGGGCTGTGGATCGTGCGGCGAGGTGTCAGATCATCCCGCACAAGCTGGTAAAACTGAGCAACGACCGGCAGATTCTAGCCCCCTGTTGCGGGAATCGCCGAATCGGCCGGTTCGAAGTGGGCGGTCGCTGACAAGCCAGTCATCAGGGCTGAGCCGATCCGTGTTCGCGCTGCGTCCAACGATCCTGCAATGCGAAAAGACCCGCCGCCCAGCTCAGGTAGCAGCGGGTCCACGCCGCCGGCTCAGCGGCTCGGCCGGATCACGAAGTAGTTGACCCACTCGCCGCGCCGGACCAGCACGCTGACGGCGCGGGCCTTCTCTGCCTTCGCGGCGAGGGACTGGAACTGCTTGCTGTCGGTGATCTCGGTGTTGTCCATCGACAGGATCACGTCGCCCTCGCGCAGCCCGGCACGCGCAGCGGCTCCGTCCACCGCGTCCACACGCACGCCGCCGCGCACGCGCAGCTCCTTCTTCTGCGCCTCGCTGAGGTCGGCCACCGACAGGCCGAGTGCCGTCTTGGCCACAGGCGGCGCCGCACCGGGTTCGGCCTGGGCACGGCGCGCGGGCGTGTCGGACTCGAACTCGGCCACCGTCACGCCGACGTCGCGCGTGCTGCCGCGGCGGAAGATCTGCAGCGTCGCCTTCGAGCCCGGCTTCGTGCCGCCGATGATGCGCGGCAGGTCGGCCGAGCGGTCGACCGGCTTGCCGTCGACCTTGGTGATGATGTCTCCGGCCTCGATGCCGGCCTTGTCGGCCGGGCCGTCCTTCTCGACGCTGCGCACCAGCGCGCCGGCAGCCTTGCCCAGGCCGATGGACTCGGCCACTTCCTTGGTCACCGGCGCGATCTGCACGCCGATGCGGCCGCGGATGACGCGCCCGCTGGTGCGCAGTTGGTCGGCCACGCGCATCGCGTCGTCGATCGGGATCGCGAAGCTGATGCCCATGAAGCCGCCCGAGCGGCTGTAGATCTGCGAGTTGATGCCCACCACCTCGCCGCGCAGGTTGAGCAGCGGACCGCCCGAGTTGCCCGGGTTGATGGCGACGTCGGTCTGGATGAAGTTCAGGTACTCGCCGGTGTCGCGCTGCTTGGCGCTGACGATGCCGGCGGTGACGGTGTTGTCCAGCCCGAAAGGCGAGCCGATGGCCATCACCCATTCGCCGACCTTGAGCCGGTTCACGTCGCCGATCTTCACGGTGGGCAGGCCGGTGGCCTCGACCTTCACGACGGCGACGTCAGTGCGCGCGTCGGCGCCGACGATGCGGGCCTTCAGCTCACGCTTGTCGGTGAGCGTGACGATGACTTCATCAGCACCGTCCACCACGTGCGCGTTGGTCATGATGAAACCGTCGGCCGTGAGCACGAAGCCCGAGCCGACGCCACGCTGCTGCTGCGGTGCCTCGTCGTTGTCGGGGTTGCCGCGCCGCTGCTGGCCGTCGGGCCGGTTGGGCATGGGGATGCCGAAGCGGCGGAAGAAGTCCTCGAGGTTCGGATCCATGCCGCCGCCCCCCTGCGCACCGCGGTTGCGCGCGCGTTCGGTGGTGCGGATGTTGACGACCGCCGGGCCGACACGTTCGGCGAGCTCGCTGAAGTCAGGCAGCTGCACCATCGGCGTGGCTGCCTGCGTGTGGCCGGTCGTGGGCCAGAACGCTGCGCCGACCAGCAGCAGCGATGCCAGCCCCAGCGCGGCGCGCCGGGTCCAGGGGGCGGGGATGCGGGAAGTGGCAGTCCGGGTCATGGCGTGGAGAGGATCCAGTGCAGGTTGGCGATGGTGGGACAGGCAGGGAACTAGCAGTGAACGGTCGGGGAACGGGCAGAGAGGCGCACGATGCGGCCCCAGATGGGGCTCAGCGCCGGCGCTGCAAGGCGTCGGCGAAAGCCTTCAGCGTGGCGGCAGGCACGTCGCCCATCACCGTGATCCAGTGCTGGTCGCGGCGCTGGCGCAACGTGGCGGTGGCGCCGATCTGCGCGCTGAGGTCGGTGAACTTGGCGCGGCGCGGCGCGTTGGGCTCGATGAAGACCGAAACGTGGGTCAGCCCATCGGAGAACACGGCCTGCAGCACCTGCTCGTCGGCGCCTGCGGTGGCGTCGGCTGCCACGGTCTCCAGCGGCCGCTTCACACAGCCACTGAGCTGGAACCCGGGCACGGGCTTCTCCAGGGTCCAGCCCTCGGCGTCGAGCTGCGTGTGCTGCTGCTGCGGCCGCACCACGCGGTAGCCGTCGTACTTCTTCATCGGCTGCGTCACCGAATCGGCCTGCGGACGCACGCCCACCTCGACCTCGGAGAACGCCGCCGACTCCAGCACCGCGCGCTGCGGTCCGATGACATCGGCGCGCAGCATCAGGCCGGTGGCCTTGTCGGCCCACAGGCGCTGGGCGTAGCGGAGATCGTCGCGCGGGCGCAGCAGGAAGACCTGCGCATCGCGCCCGGCAACACGCTCGATGCCTTCGCGCAGCAGTTCGTACTGCTCCAGCGCACGCGGCTCCACCGCCGCCCGCGACGACGGCAGCCGGCTGATGGGCGTGCGCTTCTCGACGACCACGACGCGCTGTTGCGGCCACACCGTGTGCACGGCATCGCCGACGCGGTAGACGCGCTGCTGGCGGCCATCGAGTGCTTCCAGGCGCTCGAAGGTCTGCTCGCCGACGCTGAAGTGCGCCACGCGCGAACTCGACAGCATGCCGCCGGCGGCGCTGACGACCATCGTGCCCTGGTAGTTGCGTTGCTGGGCGGCAGCGTGGATGCGTGCCAGCCAGGCGCGTGCATCGGCCGGTTCGGCGCTGGCCGAAGGCGGCTGCGCCTGGGCGGCAGCCACCGGCAGCAGCAAAGACGCCACAGTGACGATGGGAATCCAGAGACGGCGACGCATGGACGTGGGCCGCCTTTCAGCGCACGGCCGAAGCCGGTACGGCGGCGGCCGGGCCTTCGGGCTCCAGCGTGGCGATGTTGCGCGGCACGCCGCCCGGCAGTGCCACCGGTGCGCCGCCCATGGCTTCGCGGTGGGCGCGCAGGTAGGCATCGAGCTGCGCGTCGCGGATGACCCGGCCCTCGACGACCAGCGTGCCGGCTGCAGCGCCCTGGCCGCCCGTCAGGCGGATGCCGGACTGGGCCGACGGGCCGCCGATCACCACCAGCGGCGCTTCCGTCTCGCCGGGCCCGGCCATGCGCGCGACGACCAGCACGCCGGCCACGGCCATGAAGCCGGCGGCCACCGCCGCGGGCGTCACCCACGCATGGCGGCGACGCGCGGCCGCGGGGGCCTGCGCCCGCTCTTGCGCCTGCACCGGCACGGTCATCGGCGCCAGCACCACGGGCTCGTCGGCCAGCCGCGCACGCAGCGCCTGCAGGAACGCGGCGTCGCGCGCCGGCTGCACCGCCAGGTCGTCCGAACGCAGCACGTCGCCGATCAGGTGGTAGGTGTGCCAGGTGTCACGCGCCTGGGCGTCGTCACGCCAGAGTTCGCAACCCGGCTGCGCGCTGTCGACCTCGCCGTCGGCCAGCGCAGACAGCAGCGCGCGGCGTTCTTCGTCGTGGGCATCGGCACGTTCAGCAGATGAGGTCATGGCAGGTCACGGCAGGTGGGTGTGGGGCGGCGTGCTGGGTATCGGCGGGCTATCGGCGGGTCACCAACGCGCGCCGTCGCGGGTGTCGAGCAGCGGTCGCAGCCGTGCTGCGATCGCCTCGCGGGCGCGGAAGATGCGCGAGCGCACGGTACCGATGGGGCAGTTCATGAAGTCGGCAATCTCTTCGTAGCTCAGACCCTCGATCTCGCGCAGCGTGATCGCCTGCCGGAGGTCTTCCGACAAGGCTTCGATGGCTGCGTTGACGGCGGCCGCCACTTCCTTGCTGGCCAGCAACGCCTCGGGGGTCTCACCGTCGCTTAGTGTGCTTTCGGCGGGGGAAGTTTCGTCACCGTCCTCACGGGATGCCAACGATGCCTCGGAAACCAGCGGATCGCGCTTGAGTTCCACCAGCGCCTTCTTCGCCGTGTTGACGGCGATGCGGTACAGCCAGGTGTAGAACGCGCTCTCGCCGCGGAACTGCGGCATCGCGCGGTAGGCGCGGATGAAGGTTTCCTGGGCGATGTCGGGCACGAGGTCCACGTCGCGGACCATGCGGCCGATCAGGCGCTCGATGCGCCGCTGGTACTTCACGACCAGCATCTCGAACGCCCGCACGTCGCCGAGCTTGACTCGGTCGACCAGCAAGGCGTCGGCATCGGCTTCGGACATTCAGTCGGGCGGCCGGACCGGCATGCGGGACGCGGTCGGCGGGGCGTGGGCAGCCGGCGAATATAGCGCGGCACGCAAGGCCCGCCACGCCGGACCGGCTTCTGCCGCTGGCACGGGCAGCCAGCGCGTGCGTGCGCCCGTGGTGCCGGGCAGGGAGCGCAGCCGCAGCAGCAGCCAGTGCGGCAGGTCGAGCATCAGGTCGGCAGCCACCGGCGCGCCGTCGAGCCGCCATGCCACACCGTCCCAGGCCAGATGTGCAGGCCGCGGCCGCGCCAGCCACCAGCCCGCCAGCGCCGCCGCTACCGCCGCGCCCAGTGCGGGCCAGCCCGCAAGCCCAGCGTGCAGCAGCGCCCACAGCGCCAGCGCGCCGCCTGCCGCTGCCGCCAGCAGCGCATGCAACCAGCGCCAGGCACCGGCCCCGGACAGCGTCACGCCGACCGCTGGGGCCTGCTTCACGCCGGCCGCTCCGGGTCAGGCGCGCTTGAAGACCAGCGTGCCGTTGGTGCCGCCGAAGCCGAAGTTGTTCTTCACGGCGACGTCGATCCGCATCTGCCGCGCCGTGTTGGCGCAGTAGTCGAGATCGCACTCGGGGTCGGGCGTCTGCAGGTTGATCGTGGGCGGCGAGACCTGGTGGTGCAGCGCCAGCACCGTGAACACCGATTCGATGCCACCGGCGCCACCGAGCAGGTGGCCGGTCATCGATTTGGTGGAGTTGACCACCATCTTGCCGGCGTGGTCGCCGAACGCCTTTTTGATGGCGTTGGTCTCGTTCACGTCGCCCAGCGGCGTGGAGGTGCCGTGGGCGTTGAGATAGTGCACTTCGCTCGCGTTGACGCGCGCATTGCGCAGCGCGGCCAGCATCGAGCGTTTCGGGCCGTCGACGTTGGGCGCCGTCATGTGGAAGGCATCCGCACCCATGCCGAAACCGGCCAGCTCGGCGTAGATCTTCGCGCCGCGCCGCTTGGCGTGTTCGTACTCTTCGAGCACCAGCACGCCGGCACCCTCGCCCAGCACGAAGCCGTCGCGGTCCTTGTCCCAGGGCCGCGAGGCGCCTTGCGGGTCGTCGTTCCGGGTGGACAGCGCGCGGGCGGCCGCGAAGCCGCCGATGCCCAGCGGCGACACCGTGCTTTCGGCGCCACCGGCGACCATCACGTCGGCATCGCCGTACTCGATCATGCGGCCGGCCTCGCCGATGCAGTGCAGGCCGGTGGTGCAGGCCGTCACGATGGCCAGGTTCGGCCCCGTGAAGCCGAAGCGGATCGAGACGTGGCCCGAGATCATGTTGATGATCGAGGCCGGCACGAAGAAGGGCGAGATGCGGCGCGGGCCGCGTTCGCGGTACTCGCCGTCGGTCTGCTCGATCATCGGCAGGCCGCCGATGCCCGAGCCCACCATCACGCCGATGCGCTCGGCCGTGACTTCTGTGAGCGCGTCACCCACCGGCAGGCCGGCGTCCTGCACGGCCTGGATGGACGCCGCCATGCCGTAGTGGATGAAGGTGTCCATGTGCCGGGCCTCTTTGGCCGGCATGTAGGTCTCGACGTCGAAGCCCTTGACCTCGCCGGCGAAGCGGCAGGCAAAGGCCGAGGCATCGAACTTGGTGATGTTCGCGATGCCCGACCGCCCCGCGACCAGATTGGCCCAGCCTTCGGCCACGGTGTTGCCCACCGGGCTGACGAGCCCGAGCCCAGTGACGACGACGCGACGACGAGACATCGGGACGATCAGGCCTTCTGGTGGTTGACCGCGTAGTCGATGGCCAGCTGCACCGTGGTGATCTTCTCGGCCTCTTCGTCGGGGATCTCGATGCCGAACTCGTCCTCGAGGGCCATCACCAGTTCCACCGTGTCGAGCGAGTCGGCACCCAGGTCGGCCACGAAGGCCTTCTCGTTGGTGACGTCGGACTCGGGCACGCCGAGTTGCTCGGCGATGATCTTCTTGACACGCGCTTCAATATCGCTCATGACTCCTCCAGGAGTGGGATCGGAAAACAGCCCGCGATTCTACCGGTGGGGCAAGAGCCGGGTTTCAGGGACGGCGGCAGTCCTGTTCAGGACATGTACATGCCGCCGTTGACGTGCAGTTCGGTGCCGGTGATGTAGCCCGCCAGCGGGCTGCACAGGAAGGCCACCGCGTGCGCGATCTCCTCCGGCTGGCCCAGGCGCCCAAGCGGGATGCTGGCCAGCAGCGCCGTCTTCTGCGCTTCGGCGAGACCCTCGGTCATGTCTGTGGCGATGAATCCCGGTGCGACGCAGTTGACGGTGATGTTGCGGCTGCCGAGCTCGCGCGCCAGCGCTCGCGTCATGCCCGCCACGCCGGCTTTCGCAGCAGCGTAGTTGGCCTGGCCGGGGTTGCCGGCGGCACCCACCACCGAGGTGATGTTGACGATGCGCCCGTAGCGCTGCTTCATCATCGTGCGCATCACGCCGCGGCTGAGGCGGAACACCGCCTTCAGGTTGGTGTCGAGCACGGCGTCCCAGTCATCGTCCTTCAGCCGCGCCGCGAGCATGTCGCGCGTGATGCCGGCGTTGTTCACGAGCACGTGCAGGCCGCCGTGTTCCTTGACGATGGCCTCGATGGCGGCCTCGACCGCGGTGCCGTCGGTGACGTTGAGCACCCGGCCCTGCACGCCCGGCAGCGCCTCGGCGAGGGCGGCGGCGCCGGCCTCGGTGGTGGCGGTGCCGACGACGCGGAAGCCCTGCGTCGCCAGCGTGGCGGCGATGGCGCGGCCGATGCCGCGCGAGGCACCGGTGACCAGCGCGACCTGTTGTTCGCTCATGCCAGGAGTCCCTTCGTGGTGGCCAGCGTCGCCGGGTCGAGCACATGGCCAGGCACCGCCGTGGGATCGATGCGGTTGACCATGTTGCCGAGCACGCGGCCGGGGCCGCACTCGATGATGTGGGTGAGCCCGCGCGCGCGCAGCGCCTGCACCACCTCGACCCAGCGCACCGGGCCCGAGGCCTGGCGGAACAGCGCGTCGCGGATGCGGGCGGGGTCGGTCTCGACGGCGACGTCGATGTTGTTGACCACCGGGATGCGCGGCACGGCCAGCGGCACCGCGGCCAGGCGCTCCTTCAGCTGGTCGGCGGCCGGCTGCATCAGCGCCGAGTGGAACGGCGCCGACACCTGCAGCGGCACCAGCCGCTTGGCGCCGGCCGCCTTCAGCAGCACGCCGGCCGCCTCCACGCCCACCTTGGAGCCGGCGATGACCGTCTGCTTGGGGTCGTTGAAGTTGGCGGCGGACACGACCTCGCCGGTTTCGGACTGCGCCTGCGCGCACAGGCGCTGCACGGTGGCGCCGTCCAGCCCCAGCACGGCGACCATCGCGCCGGTGCCGACCGGCACCGCGTCCTGCATCGCCTGGGCGCGGAAGCGCACCAGCGGCACGGCGTCGGCCAGCGCCAGCGCCTCGGCAGCGACCAGCGCGCTGTATTCGCCCAGCGAGTGCCCGGCCACCGCACCGGGCGCGGCGCCACCCTCGGCGCGCCAGGCGCGGTAGATGGCCACCGAGGCCACCAGCATCACGACCTGCGTGTTGACGGTCAGCGCCAGCTTGTCGGCCGGGCCTTCGTGGATCAGGCGACCGATGTCGAGATCGATGGCACTGGAGGCTTCGGCGACAGTGGAACGCACCGCGGGGTGGTCGCCCCAGGCGTCGAGCATGCCGACCGACTGCGAGCCCTGTCCGGGAAAGACGAACGCAAACTCAGCCATGTGGGTGTCTCCTGCTTGTTCTCGCGTGCCGCGTCAGAAGTCGAGCAGCACGGCGCCCCAGGTGAAGCCGCCGCCCACGCCTTCCAGCAGCACCGTGTCGCCGCGCTGCACGCGGCCGCTGCGCACGGCCACGTCCAGCGCCAGCGGCACCGAGGCGGCCGAGGTGTTGCCGTGTTCGTCGACCGTCACCACGAGCTTGTCGGACGGCAGCTTCAGCTTCTTCGCCGTGCCGTTCATGATGCGGATGTTGGCCTGGTGGGGAATCAGCCAGTCGATGTCGTCCTCGGTGCGGCCGGCCTTGGCCAGCACGGCACGCGCCGCGCTCTCGAGCACGCCCACGGCGAGCTTGAAAACGGCCTGCCCGTCCATCTTGAGCAGCGGGTCGCCGAGCACCTGCCCGCCCGAGACCGTGCCCGGCACGCACAGGATGCCGACGTGGCGGCCGTCGGCGTGCAGATCGCTGGCGAGGATGCCCGGCGTGTCGCTGGCTTCCAGCACCACGGCGCCGGCGCCGTCGCCGAACAGCACGCAGGTGGTGCGGTCGTTGAAGTCGAGGATGCGGGAGAACACTTCCGCACCCACCACCAATGCACAGCGCGCGCTGCCTGCGCGCACCATCGCGTCGGCGACCGACAGCGCGTAGACGAAACCCGAGCACACGGCCTGCAGGTCGAAGGCGGCGCAGCCGGCCACACCCAGCTTGTGCTGCAGGATCGCTGCCGTCGACGGGAACACCATGTCCGGCGTGGACGTGGCGACGATGATGAGATCCAGGTCGGCGGCACTGCGGCCGGCGGCTTCGAGCGCGTGGCGCGCAGCCTGCAACGCCAGGTCGCTCGCGTTGACGCCGTCGGCAGCGAAGTGGCGGGCGCGGATGCCCGTGCGCTCGACGATCCAGGCATCGCTGGTCTCGATGCCGCGCGCGGCGAGCATCGCGGTCATGTCGTCGTTGCTGAGGCGGCGCGGCGGCAGGTGGCTGCCGGTGCCGGTGATGCGGGAGTGCAGGGGTGCGGTCATGCGGCTTCCTGGGCTGCGGCGTCGGCCGGGGGCATGGCCTGCAGCGTCTGCGCGATGCGGTCGTGCACCCGATCCAGCAACCGGTTGCGCGCGGCATCATAAGCCCGGTCCAGCGCGCAGCCGAACGCCAGCGCGTCCGACGAGCCATGGGCCTTGAACACCAGCCCGCGCAGGCCGAGCAACGCGCCGCCGCTGTAGCGCCGGTGGTCGACGCGGTCCTTGAAGCGCTTGAGCACCGGCAGCGCCACCAGCGCCGCCAACTTGGCCAGCGGGGTGCGCGTGAACTCTTCCTTGATCATCTGCGTGAGCATGCCCGCCAGGCCTTCGCTGGTCTTCAGCGCCACGTTGCCGACGAAGCCGTCGCACACGACGAGGTCGGTCGTGCCTTTGAAGATGTCGTTGCCTTCGACGTTGCCGTGGAAGTTCAGGTGCCCGCCGGCCGCTGCCGTGCGCAGCAGTTCGCCGGCACGCTTGATGACCTCGTTGCCCTTGATCTCTTCCTCGCCGATGTTGAGCAAGCCGACGCTGGGCTCGGCAATGCCGTCCAGCGCCGTGACGAGCGCGCTGCCCATCACCGCGAACTGCAGCAGGTGTTCGGCCGTGCAGTCGACGTTGGCACCCAGGTCGAGGACCTTCGTGAAGCGGCCCTTGGCATTGGGCAGCAGCGCCGCGATGGCCGGTCGGTCGATGCCGTCGAAGGTCTTGAGCACGTACCGCGACACCGCCATCAACGCGCCGGTGTTGCCGGCAGAGACGGCAGCCTGCGCGGCGGCGGCGCCGCCCTCTTCGGGCTTGAGCTGGCGCACGGCCACGCGCATCGACGAGTCGCGCTTCTTGCGCAGGGCCACTTCGATGGGATCATCCATCGCCACGACCTCGGTGGCGGTGACGCAGCGTGTGCGCGGCCAGCCCGCCGCAGCAGCCAGCGCCTCGGCAGTGCCGACAAGTACGAGCTCAGCCGCAGCGTGGCGCTCCAGAAAGGCGCGGCAGGCAGGCAGCGTGACTGACGGGCCGTGGTCGCCGCCCATGCAGTCGACGGCGATGCGCACCTGCGGCAGCGGATCCAGGACAGGGAGCGGTGACACGGGCGTCTAGACCCAGGCGTCGCGCAAGGAGACGACCGCAGTTGCGGCCGCGGACGCGCGCTTGGGCGTGAGCGGGTGCGCAGGCAGGCGCGGCGCGCCGGCCCGCGGCTGGGCAATCAGGCGTCGGCCTTGGTCTTCAGGACCTTGCGACCACGGTAGAAGCCGGTCGGGCTGATGTGGTGACGCAGATGCACTTCGCCGGTGGTCGGCTCGAGCGCCGTGCCGGGGGCGGCGACGGCATTGTGCGAGCGATGCATGCCGCGCTTGGACGGCGACTTCTTGTTCTGCTGAACGGCCATGAGAATCTCCTGGGATCGGCGCCCCCGTCACTGCTGGCAACAAGGCGGGTGAAGGCACCTGCCGCACCTGGCGGGACGGGACAACGCGGGCGCGCAGGCCGCACACGTGCCTTCGCAAAGCCCGCCAGTATAGCACGGCAGTGGCGGCGGCAGGCATGGTCATCAGCCGCCGGACGGCAGGCGCTTCAGCGCGGCCAGCGCCGCGAAGGGGTTGGGCGCTTCTTCCTCGACGATGTCGTCACCGACGCTGGTGGGCAGCGGTTCGGGGCAGACGTCATGCCGCGGCACCAGCGGCAGCGCCAGGATCAGCTCGTCTTCCAACAGTTCGTGCAGGTCCAGGCTGCGCGGCAGCACCAGCACGTCGTCGTCGCTTTCCTCGTCCAGGCGCTCGGCTTCGTCCTCGGTGGCGACGAATCGGAACCAGCGCGCGACGTCCAGCGCTTCATGCAGGGGCTGCAGGCAGCGCTGGCATTGCAGGCGCACGTGGGTCTGGGCATGCAGCTGCAGCCAGACTTCGGGCTCGGCGCCGGCCACCGGGCGCTGTTCGCCGCGGGCCGACCACGTCACGGGCGGCGCCGCGCCGTCGCCCGGCAGCGCCAGGGTGCTGTCGGCCAGGCGCTGCAACGCCGCCTGCGGCAGCGTGCCCTGCAGCGTCGCGGCGGCCGCCGAGAAGGCGCGCACGTCGAGCCGGCGTGCGTCGAAAGGACGTTCCTTGCGTTCTTTGGACATGGTCGTCGGCAGTGTAACGGCGGGGTGCCGGCGGGCCCGATGGGACAATCCTGACGCATGACGCCACCGCCGCTGATCCTGGGCTCCACCTCGCGCTACCGCCGCGAGCTGCTGCAACGCCTGCGCCTGCCGTTCGACACCGTCGCGCCGCAGGTCGACGAGACCCCACTGCCCGGCGAAGCACCGGCAGCGCTGGCTCTGCGCCTGGCGCTGGCCAAGGCGCATGCGGTGGCGGCGCTGCACCCGCAGGCCGTGGTGATCGGCTCCGACCAGGTCGCCGACCTCGACGGCAGCCCGATCGGCAAGCCCGGCACCCATGCGCGTGCCACCGAGCAGCTGCAGCGCATGCGCGGCCGCGAGGTCGTGTTCCAGACGGCCGTGGCCGTGGTGCGGGCCGACACCGGCTTCGCCCGCGCGCTGCTGGCGCCGGTGCGGGTGCGCTTCCGCGACCTGTCGGACGCCGAGATCGAGCGCTACCTGCGGCTGGAAGAACCCTACGACTGCGCCGGCAGCGCCAAGAGCGAGACGCTGGGCATCGCGCTGCTGTCGGCGATCGAGTCCGACGACCCGACGGCGCTGGTCGGCCTGCCGCTGATCCGCACCTGCGCGCTGCTGCGCGACGCCGGGCTGGACCCGCTGGCAGCAGCGGCATGACGGCGCCGATGCCACCCGCGCCGGGCACCCTGCTGCTGGTGCCGAACACGCTGGACCTCGGCGCCGAGGCGGGTGACCTGCACGACGTGCTGCCGCTGGGCGTGCTGCGCCGCGCCGCGGCCTTGCAGCACTGGGTGGCCGAAGACGCACGCAGCGCGCGCGCGCTGCTCAAGCGCATCGACGCCATCACGCCCCTGGCGCAGCCGCTGCAGGCCACGCAGATCGTCGAGCTGCCCAGGCCGCGCAAGGGCAGCCGCGAGCCGGTGCCGGCGGCGGCGTGGTCAGCCCTGCTGCAGCCGGCGCTGAACGGGCACGACGTCGGCCTGGTCTCGGAAGCCGGCCTTCCGGCCGTGGCCGACCCCGGCAGCGCGCTGGTCGCGGCGGCCCACGCCGCCGGCGTGCCGGTGCAGCCGCTGGCAGGCGCCAGCGCTTTGCTGCTGGCGCTGGCCGCCAGTGGCCTGAACGGCCAGAGCTTCGCCTTCGTCGGCTACCTGCCACAGGATGCGGCGGCACGCACGGCGCGGCTCCGCGAACTGGAGGCGCTGTCGCGGCGGCTGCAGCAGACGCAGCTGTTCATCGAGACGCCGTACCGCAATCAGGCACTGCTGGCGGCGCTGCTGGCGACGCTGGCGCCGGCCACGCGGCTGTCGGTCAGCTGCGGGCTGACGCTGCCCGGCGGCTTCACCCGCAGCGACACCGTGGCCGGCTGGCGTGGCCGGCCTCGGGAGCTGCCCGACCGCGTGCCGGCGGTGTTCGGCGTGCTGGGCTGATCAGGCCAGTTCGGCCCGCCGCGGCAGGTCGGCGCCGCGGCGCCCGCAGGTGATGGCAGCGGCGCGGCCGGCGAAGTTCAGCGCTGCGCGCAGCGCTTGGTCGTCCCAGCCGCGCACGCCTTCGGGCGACAGCCGCCCGTGTTCGGCGAGCCAGGTCAGCAGCGCGGCCTGGAACGTGTCGCCGGCCCCCACGGTGTCGACCACCGCCACCGGCTGCGGCGCAACATGTACGTGCACGCCCGGCGCCCAGGCCTCGGCGCCGTCGCCGCCGCGTGTCACCACGACCAGCGGCACGCCCTGTTCCAGCCAGCCCTGCGCCAGGGTGTCCACGCAGGCGCCGGGGAAGAGCAGACCCAGGTCTTCGTCGCTCACCTTCAGCAGGTGCGTGCGCGGCAGCATCCACGCCAGTGCCTGCCGCCACACCTGCAGGTCGGGCTCGACGTTGAGGCGGATGTTCGGGTCGTAGGCGATCAGGCTGCGGCGGTGCTCGCGCTCGACCAGCGCGCGCTGCGTCGCCGCCACCGGCTCGACCACCATCGCGTACGAGCCGCACTGGAACGCCCGCGCGGCGGCCGGCACGCTGTCCAGCGCCGACAGCGGCATCAGCCGGTCGGCGCAGCCGGTGCCGTAGAACGCATACGACGGCACGCCTCGGGCGTCCAGGCCGACCAGGCTGAGCGTGGTCGGCGCGTCCAGCACCGGCGCGCAGTCGGTGGCGATGCCCTCGGCCTGCAGCGCCTGCAGCAGCCGCTGGCCGAGGAAGCCGCTGGACAGCGCGCCGAAGAAGGCCACCGGCTGGCCCAGCCGCGCCAGGCCCAGCGCCACGTTGAAGGGCGAGCCGCCGATGCGCGCGTCCATCGCCATGCCCGTGGGCGTGTCGCCGGCAGCAAACACGTCCATCAAGGCTTCCCCACACACCACGAACATCGTCTTGTCCTTGCCGGCCGACAGGGCCGGATGGCGGCAAGCATCGCTGCCTGCCGGTCGCTCTGCCACCGGGTTTTCCATTAATCATTCACCTTGATTTATCAAAAGACGCGGCCGACAATGAACCCAGCCGCCGACGAACGGCACACCGAACAGCCCCACCCCATCGCTCAGGAGACACCCATGCGCCAACCCGCCCGCCTCGCCCTCGCCACCCTGCTGCTCGGCAGCACCTCGCTCGCGCTCGCCGCGGGCGAACCGGTGATCGGCCTGATCACCAAGACCGAGACCAACCCCTTCTTCGTGAAGATGAAGGAAGGCGCCGCGGCCGCCGCCAAGGCCCAGGGCGCCAAGCTGCTGTCGGGCGCCGGCAAGACCGACGGCGACAACGCCGGCCAGGTGACGGCGATGGAAAACATGATCGCCGCCGGCGCCAAGACCATCCTGATCACGCCCAGCGACAGCAAGGCGATCATCCCGGCCATCAAGAAGGCGCGCGACAAGGGCGTGATGGTGATCGCGCTCGACAGCCCCACCGACCCGGCCGAAGCCACCGACGCACTGTTCGCCACCGACAACTACAAGGCCGGCGTGCTGATCGGCCAGTACGCGCGCGCCGCCCACGCGGCCAGCTCCGGCGGCAAGCCGGCGAAGATCGTCACGCTCGACCTCTTCCCCGGCCACCCGGTGGGCGCGCAGCGCCACAACGGCTTCCTGAAGGGCTTCGGCCTCGCCGCCCCCGACGCCAAGAGCAACGAACTCGGCAAGGCGCCCGAAGTCGTCTGCATGGCCGACAGCTTCGGCGACCGCGCCAAGGGCCAGACGGCGATGGAGAACTGCCTGCAGAAGGCGCCCGACGTGACCGTGGTCTACACGATCAACGAACCCGCCGCCGCCGGTGCCTACAACGCGCTGAAGAAGGCCGGCAAGGAGAAGAACGTGCTCATCGTCTCGGTCGACGGCGGCTGCGCCGGCATCAAGGACGTGGGCGCCGGCGTCATCGCCGCCACCAGCCAGCAGTACCCGCTGAAGATGGCCGCGATGGGCGTGGAAGCCGGCGTCGCCTACGCCAAGACCGGCAAGAAGGTGGCCGGCTACACCGACACCGGCGTCACGCTGATCGCCGCCAAGCCGGTGGCCGGCGTCGAGAGCAAGGACGTCAAGACCGGCACCGAGCTCTGCTGGGGAAACAAGTAACCCCCCCGTAGCGGCTGCCTGGCGTTCCTGATCCTCCCCACGGAGACTCCATGAAACTCCCTCCCATCGGCCAGCTCGGGCCCGTCATCGCGCTGTTCATCGCCTGCGCGATCTTCGGCGCGACGACGGACCGCTTCTTCAGTGGCGAGAACTTCTCGCTCATCCTGCAGCAGGTGATGGTGGTGGGCGTCATCGCCATCGGCCAGACCCTCATCATCCTGACCGCCGGCATCGACCTGTCGTGCGGCATGGTGATGGCGCTGGGCAGCATCGTGATGACGAAGTTCGCTGCCGACCTGGGCCTGCCGGCGCCGCTGGCGGTGCTGTGCGGCGTCGGCGCGACGGCACTGTTCGGGCTGCTCAACGGCCTGCTGGTCACGCGCATCAAGCTGCCGCCGTTCATCGTGACGCTGGGCACCTTCAACATCGCGTTCGCGGTGACGCAGCTGTACTCGGGCTCGCAGACCATCACCGAAGTGCCGAGCCTGATGACCTGGCTGGGCGGCACCTTCGCGCTGGGCGACACCAACGTCGCCTACGGCACGGTGCTGATGATCCTGCTGTACCTGGGCGTGTGGTTCTGGCTGCGCGAAACGGCCTCAGGCCGCCACCTCTACGCCGTGGGCAACAACCCCGAGGCGACGCGGCTGGTGGGCATCCCGACCGACCGCGTGATCCTGGGCGCCTACGTGCTGGCAGGCGTGTTCTACGGCATCGCCTCGCTGCTGTCGGTGGCACGCACCGGCGTCGGCGACCCCAACGCCGGCCAGACCGAGGCGCTGGACGCCATCACCGCCGTGGTGCTGGGCGGCACCAGCCTGTTCGGCGGCCGCGGCGTCGTCATCGGCTCGCTGATCGGCGCTGTCGTCGTCGGCGTGCTGCGCAACGGCCTCACGCTGATGGGCGTGTCGTCGGTCTACCAGGTGCTCATCACCGGCATCCTCGTGATCCTGGCGGTGGCGATCGATCAACTCTCGCGCAAGGGAGCCCGCTGACATGACCACGCCCAAACTCGTGCTGCAGGCCAAGGGCCTGGTGAAGCGCTACGGCCAGGTGACGGCGCTGGACGGCGCCGACTTCGAGCTGCGCGCCGGGGAGATCCTGGCCGTCATCGGCGACAACGGCGCCGGCAAGTCCAGCCTCATCAAGGCCCTGTCGGGTGCCACCGTGCCCGACGCCGGCGAGATCCTGCTCGACGGCAAGCCCGTGCACTTCAAGAGCCCGATCGACGCGCGCCAGGCCGGCATCGAAGCCTGCTACCAGGACCTGGCCGTGGCCCCCGCGATGACCATCGCCGAGAACCTGTTCCTCGGCCGCGAACTGCGCCGCCCGGGCTTTGCCGGCAACGTGCTGCGCATGCTGGACAAGAAACGCATGCTGGAAACCGCCATCGCCCGCATGCAGGACCTGAAGGTCGGCATCCGCTCGATGACGCAGGCGGTCGAGACGCTGTCGGGCGGCCAGCGCCAGTGCGTGGCGGTGGCGCGCGCCGCCGCCTTTGCCGAGCACGTGGTGATCCTCGACGAACCCACCGCGGCTCTGGGCGTGAAGGAAGGCAACATGGTGCTGGAGCTGATCCGCCGCGTGCGCGACAAGGGTCTGCCGGTGATCCTGATCAGCCACAACATGCCGCACGTGTTCGAGATCGCCGACCGCATCCACGTCGCGCGGCTGGGCCGGCGCGCCGCCGTGCTGAACCCGCGGAAGATCAGCATGAGCGACACGGTGGCGGTGATGACGGGCGCGATGGCGCCCGAGCAGATCCCGGCCGAGTGCCTGGCCTGACCCACTGACGCGAGACCCTCCATGCTCAAAGGCATCGACCCCCTGCTCGGCCCCGACCTGCTGCGCGTGCTGGCGGCCATGGGCCACGGCGACGAGATCGTCGTCGCCGACGCCAACTTCACCGCCGCCACGCTGGCCGCCGGCAAGCCGCTGATCGCGCTGCCCGGCGTGGGCGTGCAGCGCGCCGCCGAAGCCATCCTGTCGCTGCTGCCGCTGGACGCCGCGGTGGCGCAGCCGGTGGCCTACATGCAGGTCAGCGACACACCGGCCGGCTACCGCAGCGCGCTGCAGCGCAGCGTCATCGCCAGCCTGGAAGCCGCCGGCTGGGCGGGCTCGGCACAATGCGAGGCCATCGAACGCTTTGCGTTCTACGACCGGGTGCGGGGCGCCTTCGCCATCGTGCACACCGGCGAGCTGCAACCCTTTGCCAACTTCATCTTCAAGAAGGGCGTGATCGCGCAGGCGCTGGCCGCCTGAGCCCCGCGAACAGCCCTATGGACAGCGCCTTGCTCGACGACCCGACCCGCCTGCAACCACGCGGCTCCAGCCAGGGCGGACTGCGCCAGTACAACGAACGCGTGGTGCTGCAGGCCGTGCGCCTGCACGGCGCGCTGCCCAGTGCCGAGATCGCGCGGCTGACGCAGCTGACGGCGCAGACGATCTCGATGATCACCAAGCGGCTGCTCGACGACGGCCTGCTCGTGAAAGGCGCGCCGCAACGCGGCAAGGTTGGCCAGCCCAGCGTGCCGCTGTCGTTGAACCCCGACGGCGCGTACGCCATCGGCATCAAGCTCGGCCGGCGCAGCCTGGACGTGCTGCTGGTGGACTTCGCGGGCGCCGTGCGCGCGCGCTGGTCGCTCGACTACCGCTACCCCGACCCGGCGCAGGTGCTGGCCGAGATCGGCCGCCGCCTGGGCGACATCGACGCCCTGCTCGGCCCGGCACGGCAGTCGCGCGTGCAGGGCATCGGCATCGCCGCGCCGCTGCAGATGGACGGCTGGCAGCAGCTGCTGGGCGTGGACCCCGCCAGCGCCGCGCGCTGGCAGCAGGTGGACCTGGCCGCCGCGGTGGCGGCGCTGACGCCACTGCCGGTGTCGCTGATGAAGGACACGGCCGCCGCCTGCGTGGCCGAGCTGGTGGCCGGCCGCGGCCGCAGCGTCAAGAGCTTCCTGTATGTCTTCGTCGACACCTTCATCGGCGGCGGTCTCGTGATCGACAGCCACCTGCGCGGCGGCCGCCACGGCAACGCCGGCGCCATCGGCTCGATGCCGCTGAGCCTGGGCCGGGCCGGGCAGGACGCACCGCCGGACCAACTGCTCAGCCGCGCCTCGCTGCTGAACCTGGAGCGCCTGTTCGACGCCGCCGGTCTCGACCCCACGGCATGCGGCGACGCTCGCGCGCTGCAGGGCGCGTGGGCGCCGCTGACCCATGGCTGGCTGCACGACAGCGCCGCCGCCATCGCGCTGGCGGTCAACAGCGCCGCCTGCCTGCTGGACCTGGAGGGGGTGATCGTCGACGGCTCGTTCAGCCGCGAACTGCTGGCCGCGCTGCTGGCCGCGCTGACGCCGGCACTGGACCGCCACAGCTGGGAAGGCGTGGTGCGCCCGGCGCTGCTGCCAGGGGCGATCGGATCGGATGCGCGCGCTCTGGGTGGCGCGATGCTGCCGCTGTACGCGAACTTCGCGCCCGACCGCGAGCTGTTCCTGAAGGTCGAGGCCTGAGCCTCAGCTGCCGCCACCCAGCAGCGAAGCCACCTTGCGCTTGGGCTTGATGTTGGGCGACAACTTGCTGGCGGCCACGGGCGCGGCGGCGACGCCCTTCTCCCAGGCCGCGGCACCGGTGCCGCTGGGTTCGTAGGGCTTGTCGAAGAACGGGTCTGACGACGCGCTGCGGCGCGGGCGCTCGGCTGCCGGCGCGCGGTCGGCCGACCGCTCGGGCGCGTCGCGCAGCGCGCGCGGCGCGCGCTCGACGTCGTCTTCGTCATCGCGGCGGCGCGGCGGCCGGCGCGGGCGGTCGTCTTCCAGCTCGAAGGCCTCGATCTCGATCGTCTTCTTCAGCAGCTTTTCCAGGTCGGCGATCTGACGGTTGTCGTCGCGCGTCACCAGCGTCACCGCCAGGCCCGACGCACCCGCGCGACCAGTGCGGCCGATGCGGTGCACGTAGTCTTCGGCGTGGAAGGGAATGTCGAAGTTGAACACCGCCGGCAGGTCGGCGATGTCCAGGCCGCGTGCCGCCACGTCGGTGGCCACCAGCAGGTCGACCTCGCCGGCCTTGAAGGCGGCCAGCGCCTTCAGGCGTTCGTCCTGGCTCTTGTCGCCGTGCAGAGCCTGCGTGCGCAGGCCGTCGCGTTCGAACGAACGCGCCAGGCGGGCGCAGCCGAGCTTGCTGTTGACGAAGATGATCGCCTGCTTCAGGTCGCGCTGCTTCAGCAGTTGCCGCACCACGGCGCGCTTGTCGTCGTCGGTGGTGTTGTAGAAGCGCTGCTCCACGGTGGAGGCGGTGGCGTTGGGTCGCGCCACTTCCACCAGCACCGGGTCCTGCAGGTAGCTGTTGGCCAGGCGCTTGATCTCGGGCGAGAAGGTGGCGCTGAACAGCAGTGTCTGCCGTTCCTTGGGCAGGTACGACAGGATGCGCTGCAGGTCGGGCAGGAAGCCGATGTCGAGCATGCGGTCGGCTTCGTCGAGCACCACGTACTCGACCTGGTTCAGCACCGCGTTCTTGGCCTCGATGTGGTCGAGCAGCCGGCCCGGCGTGGCGATCAGCACCTCGACGCCGCCCTTGAGCACCAGCGTCTGCGGCTTCATGTCGATGCCGCCGAACACGACGGTGGAGCGCAGGTTGGTGTGCTTGGCGTAGGTCTTGACGTTGTTGGCGACCTGGTCGGCCAGCTCGCGCGTGGGCGCCAGCACCAGCGCCCGCACCGGGTGCCGCGCCGGCGACATGCTGGCGTTTTCGTGGCGCAGCATCTTCTGCAGCAGCGGGATCGTGAAGGCCGCGGTCTTGCCGGTGCCGGTCTGCGCCGCGCCCATCACGTCACGCCCGGCCAGTACGATGGGGATCGCCTTGGCCTGGATGGGCGTCATCGCCTGGTAGCCGGCCTCGGCCACTGCCCGCAGCAGTTTGGGGTCGAGCGGGAGGGTGTTGAAGAGCGGCGGCGGGGCGGCAGGCTGCTCGGCAGCCTGGGCCGCGTCGTTGGGAGAGGGGTCGGTCATGTCCTGCGATTATCGCCCCGCGCGCGTGCCGCAGCGCGGCGGCGCGGCGGACGCATCCAGCGCGGCGACTTGAAACGCACGATGCGCCAATACAACACCACGTAGCTGACCCCGAACAGCAGCACGAACAGCGCCAGCACCGCCGTGTTGTCCCAGAACAGCACCGCCGGCACCAGCGACCCCATGCACAGCACCCACAGGTAGGGCGAGGTCATCGAATTGCGGCGAATCAGGGCGTCGGCGCCGCGGTTGCCCACCGCCCAGCGCATCAGGCGCCGGTAGATCAGCGAATGCAGGTGGATGCCGTCGGGCACCGTGGACGGCGCCGCGCGCAGCACGCTGCGGCGGTACATCGAGAACAGTGTCTCGAAGACGGGATAGATGCAGACCAGCAGAGGGAACAGCGGCGACACCTCGCCCGGGTTGCGGTTCAGCAGCAGCAGGCCGAGTTCGGCGACGAAGAAGCCCAGGAAGTAGGCACCGCCGTCGCCCAGGAAGATCAGGCCGGCCGGGAAATTCCACAGAAAGAAGCCCAGCACGGCGCCGATGGCCGCCAGCGCCAGCTGGCCCACCAGCGGGTCGTCCACCGCGAAGGCCACGTAGGCCAGCGCTGCCAGCATCAGCACCACGCACATCGCCGCCAGGCCGTTGATGCCGTCGATCAGGTTGACCGCGTTGGCGACACCCACCACGGTGAACACCGTCAGCAACAGCGAGCCGAGCTGGAACGACACCAGCCAGTCGAGCCCCGGGATGGCGGTGTGCGTGATCGCCAGATCCATCACCGCGTACGCCAGCAGTGCCGACACCGCCGTGGCCAGGAGCCTGCCTCGCGGCGTCAGCGTGTCGGAGAAGTCCTGGTAGAAGCCCGCCACCAGGGCCGGCAGCGCGCAGCCCAGCAGCACCATCAGGCTGGTGGCGATGTAGCGCGACGACGTGAACCACAGCAGCGCGGTGGCCGCCACCAATCCGGCGACGATGCCCAGGCCGCCGAGCCGCGGCACGGCCACGACATGCAACTTCTGCGGCTTGTCGAAGTCGTCGTCGAGCGGGCCCTTGCCGCGGCGACGCGTGGACTGGATCACCCAGACCGTGACCAGCGTCGACACGAACAGGGCAGTCAGCAGCGCTTTCATCTTTTGCGATCTTACGGTTCGATCCTGACAGGGTAGGCCGGGAGAAACGTGACCGGCCGCTACACTCGCGAGCCGTTGATGAATGCCGCCCCCACTTCTGTTGATGCACCGCGGCGCACTGCCTGGGAGGTCCAGCGCGCGGTGTGGTTTGCGCTGTTCCTGCGCGAGATCCGGGCGCGCGTGGGCGGCCAGTGGGTGGGTGCTGTCTGGACGCTGCTGGAGCCGCTGGCGCACATGCTGCTGCTGGTGGGCATCCTGGGCGCGATCCGCAGCAACCCCGGGCTGGCCTATGAATACCCGGTCTTCCTGGTCACCGGCCTGATCCCGTTCTTCCTGTTCCAGAACCTCGCCAACCGCCTGATGGACGCCATCGAGGCCAACCGCGGGCTGTACGCCTACCGCCAGGTGAAACCGCTGGACACCATGGTGTCGCGGGCGCTGGTGGAATCGGTGATGAACCTGCTGGTGTACGCGTTCACGCTGGGCATCATGGGCTGGGTGGGCTTCCATGTCACGCCGCACCAGCCGCTGGAGATGCTGGGTGTGAACCTGCTGCTGATCCTGTTCGGCGGTGCCTTCGGCCTGTTCGCGGCCGTGCTCAGCCACGACCGGCCGCGGCTGCGCTCGTTGATCCGCATGTTCATGTTTCCGCTGTACCTGGCTTCGGGCGTGATCTTCCCGGTGACGACGCTGCCGCGCCAGTACGTCGAGATACTGCTGTGGAACCCGCTGCTGCACCTGGTGGAGCTCTCGCGGCATGCCTTCATCCCCGAATACGCGCTGACCCAGGGCGTCAACGCGCTGTACCCGACGCTGGTGATGCTGTGTCTGGCCGCGATGGGCCTGCTGCTGTACCAGTCCAAGCGCCAGGCGCTGGTGTCGACCTGAGGCGGCTGGATGCTGGAACTGCGCCACCTCACCAAGTCCTACCCCTCCCGCCATGGCCGCCGCTATGTGTTCCGGGATCTGAGCTTCACGTTCCCGGCGGGCGCCAACATCGGCCTGATCGGCCGCAACGGTGCCGGCAAGTCGACGCTGCTGCGCCTGCTGGGCGGCATCGACAAGCCCGACAGTGGCGACGTGCGCACCGATGCGCGCATCTCGTTCCCGGTCGGCCTGGCCGGGGGCTTCCTGCCGGCGCTGTCCGCGCGCGACAACGTCGCCTTCGTCGGCCGCATCCACGGCCACACCGGGCAGTCGTTGCGCGACCTGGTGAACGCGGTGCGTGACTTCGCGGAGATCGGCGACTACTTCGACCTGCCCATGAAGTCGTTCTCGTCGGGCATGCGCTCGCGCGTGGCCTTCGGCATGAGCATGGCCTTCGACTTCGACTACTACCTGATCGACGAGGTCATGGCGGTTGGCGACGCACAGTTCAAGACCAAGAGCCAGGCGGTGCTGCTGGAGAAGCTGCGCCGCGCCAACGTCATCCTCACCTCGCACAACATGGCCGACATCCGCAAGTTCTGCAACGTGGTCGTCCACGTCGACGCAGGCGAGGTGACGGTCTACGAAGATGTCGAAGCCGGCATCCGCGCGTACCAAGGGCTGCCTGCCACCACATGAACAAGATCGTCCACCTGAGCACCCGCCAGCTGCTGATCGCCCTCGTCGCGGTCCCGATGCTGCTGTACGGCCTGTACCTGGCCCTGATCGCCGCGGACCGCTACGTCAGCGAGTCGGTGATCGCCGTGCGGCAGGCCGGCGGTGAGTCGAGCCAGCTGCCTGGTGCGGCGCTGATGCTGGCCGGCATCACGCCGCCGGCGCACGAGGACACGCTGTACCTGAAGGACTTCATCCACTCGCAGGGGTTGCTGCTGGCGCTGGACAAGCGCCTGGACCTGCGCAAGCACTTCGGCGGCGCCGGTGCCGACCTGCCGTTCAAGCTGCCCGCCGGCGCCTCGCGCGAGGACTTCACGGCCTACTTCCGCCAGCGCGTGGAACTGCAGTTCGACGACCGCTCGTCGCTGCTGCGCGTGCGCACCCAGGGCTTCGAGCCGGCCTTCGCGCAGCAGCTCAACCAGGCCATCCTGGAAGAGAGCGACCGCTTCGTCAACGAGACCTCGCACCGCATCGCGCGCGAGCGCCTGCGCTTCGCCGAGATCGAGCTCGACCAGAACGCCAAGCGCCTGCAGGCGGCCAAGAACGAGGTGCTTGCGTTCCAGAGCCGCTACAAGCTGCTCGACCCCGCGGCGCAGGCGCAGAGCTCGGGCACGCTGGCGCTGCAGCTGCAGACCATCCGCGCGCAGCTGGAAGCCGAGCTCAACGGCCTGCGCTCGTACCTGAACGACGAGGCCTACCAGGTGAAGGCGCTGCGTGGCCGCCTGGCGGCGCTGGACCGCCAGATCGCCACCGAGAGCGCCCGCGCCACGGCCACCGGCAAGCGCGGCGACCGCATGAACGCGCTGGCCGCCGACTTCCAGGAACTGCAGCTGAAGGCGCAGTTCGCGCAGGACGCCTACCGGCTGGCGCTGGTGGCCGTGGAGAACGCACGCATCGATGCCACGCGCAAGATCAAGAGCCTGGTGATCGTGGAGCCCCCCACCGCGCCCGACACCGCGGCCTACCCGCTGCGCAGCTACAACCTCGCCACCCTGCTGGCCATCTGCGTGCTGCTGTTTGCCATCACGCGGCTGGTCCTGGCCACCATCCGCGAGCATCAGGATTGACCGACACCATGCAAGTCGCACGCACATCGATGACCGCGATCGCCTCCACCCTGGCGCTGGGCCTGGCGCTGGCCGGCCTGCTGTCTGCCGGGCCGGCCGCCGCGCAGGCCACGCTGACCGGCACGCAGCAGACGCAGCAGGCACCGGCCGCCACCGCGGCACCCGCGGCGGCCCCCGGGCCGCTGCAGGGGCTGGACCCTGCGGTGCTGGAAGCCGCCGGGCTGCGCCCTGCCACCGCCTCCAGCCGGCCCACCAACGTGGCCCCCGCCGCACAGCCGCAGGCCCCGGGCCCGCTGCCCGCCGACCCCGCGCGCGCCGCGCGGCCGCTGGTCTTCGGTTCGCAGATGTTCAGCGGCCGCTTCGCCAGCGAGGCCTTCAGCGGCTTCAACCCCGACTACCAGCTGGCCGTCGGCGACCGCGTGCACCTGCGCATGTGGGGCGCCTTCAACCACGAAGGCACGCAGGTGGTCGACGCGCAGGGCAACCTGTTCGTGCCCAGCCTGGGCCCGGTGCGCGTGCTGGGCGTGCGCAACGGCGAGCTCAACGAGCGCGTGGAAGCCCAGGTCAAGCGCACCTTCCGCGCCAACGTCGGCGTCTACGCCACGCTGGAGGCGGCGCAGCCGGTGAAGATCTACGTCACCGGCTTCGTCAAGGCGCCCGGCCTGTACCCCGGCCTGTCGTCCGACTCGGTGCTGTATTACCTGGACCGCGCCGGCGGTATCGATCCGGACCGAGGGAGCTATCTGGGTGTCGACCTGCTGCGCGGCGGCAAGTCGAAGGCGCGCATCAACCTCTACGACTTCCTGCTGAACGGACAGATCACGCCGATGCAGTTGCAGGACGGGGACACCATCGTGGTGCCGCCGCGGCGGCACACCGTGCAGGTCAGCGGCGAAGTGCTCAACCCCTACATCTTCGAGCTCGACAGCGCCCGCACCGGCGCCGACATGCTGCTGGCGATGGCGCGCCCGCGCCCGGCGGCCACCCACCTGAGCATCACGCGACGCACCGGCCCGCAACGGCGCAGCGAGTACCACCCGATCGCCGATGCCGCGAAGATCCAGATCGAGGACGGTGACGAAGTCACGGTGACGGCGGACAAGTACCCCGGCACCATCCTGGTCCGCGTCGAAGGCGCCAACCTCAGCGAGCGCACGCTGGTGCTGCCCTACGGTGCCCGGCTGAAGGACGCGCTGGACCGGCTGCGCCCGGCGCCGCAGGCCAACGTGAACGGGCTGCAGCTGTTCCGCCAGAGCGTGGCCGAGCGGCAGAAGGCGCTGATGGAAACCGCGCTGCGCAACCTGGAGACCTACGCGCTGACCGCACGCTCGGCGACGTCGGAAGAGTCGGCGCTGCGACAGCGCGAAGGCCAGCAGATTCTCGAGTTCGTGCAGCGCGCACGGCTGATCCAGCCGCGCGGGCAGGTCATCCTGGCCCAGGCCGGCGGCGCCGGCGACACGTTGCTCGAGGACGGCGACACGCTGCGCATCCCGGAAGCCAGCAACCTGGTGATGGTCTCGGGCGAGGTGCTGTTCCCGAACGCCCTGGTCTTCGACCCGCAGGCCGACCTGGAAGCCTATGTGCGACAGGCCGGCGGCTACACGCAGGGCGCTGACGAAGCCAAGGTGGTCGTGCTGCGCCAGGACGGCAGCGTGGTGGCGGACGCCCGCAGCACGAAGCTGCAGGCCGGCGACGAGATCCTGGTGCTGCCGCGCATCCAGAGCAAGAACGTCGAGATCGCGCGCGGCATCACGCAGATCGTGTACCAGATCGCGGTCGCCGCACGCATCGCGCTGGGGCTGTGACCACGCGCCTGCAACGGGCCACCCACCTGCCGAACCGCACACCATGCACAGCCAATCGCTGAACGCGGCCAGCCGCGTCACGCAAGAGCGCACCGGGCGATCCACCCTTCCGGACATCGTGATCTCCGGCACGGCCGGCGGGGCGTGGGGCAACCTGGCCGCCGCACTGTCGCAGCGCCTGTCGGCGGCCGGCGCGACCGCCCGCGTGCAGCAGGTGCCGGAGCTGGAGCGCCTGGCTGCTGAAGATCCGGGCCGGTGTTTCGTGGCCCTCGTGGCCGGTCCCGACCTAGTGCTGGCGAGCCAGGCCCCGGACGCACAGGACCCCGTGGCCGCGCTGGACGCCTGGGCCCGCAGCGCGCGGCAGTTGCTGCGCCTGGCGCGCCAGCGCCCGGGACGCTGGCGCCTGCTCGACCTGCGCGAGGCCAGCCTGGCGCCCGAGGCGCTGGCCGGTGAACTGACGTCCTGGGGTCTGAGCCTGCCCGTCGGTGCGCTGGCCGGGCTGCCGGGCCTGGACACCGAGCCGCTGGCGCTGCTCCTGGCCGCACGCGTGGCGGAACAGCAGCCGGGCATCCAGCGCATGCAGCAGGAACTGCTGGCCAGTTGCGTGCCGCTGCTCGACGACACGGCCGACACCGAACCCGACTGGCAGGCACTGGCGGCCGGTCACCGCGCAGTGGTGCTGCAGGCTCGGCAGGACGCCGCGGCGCTCGCGACCCTGCGCTCGGCGCTGGCCACCGCGCAAGGCGATCAGGCCCAGATGCTGGAGCAACTGCACCTGACCCAGGAAAGCCTGGCCCGGCTCCACGATGAGCGCGAAGCCGCATTGCAGCGCGCGCAGCGGCTGGCCGCAGACCTGTCGACCGCAACGCAGCAGGCCGACGCCCTGCGCAAGCAGCACGCGACGCTGCAGGCGGATCTGCAGCAAGCGAAGGACCGCCAGGCAAGTCTCGCGCAGGACCTGCAGGCCCGCCAGGCCGTCATCGACCAGCAGGACGCCGCGCGCCGCGCGCTGGAAGCCGCCACCGCGCGCGATCGCGAGGCGGCGCTGGCCGAGCGCAGCACCGCGGCCTCCGAGCGCACAGCGGCGGCAGCGCAGCAAGCCCAGATCCAGGCCGAGCGCGACGCTGCGCAGGCGATCGTCGCCGCGCAGCAGACCCGGCTGGCCGCTGCCGCGCGCGACAACATGGAACTGCTGGAGCACGTGCACCTGCTGCAGGAGCAGCTGGAGGCGCGCTACCTGGAGCTGGAGGCGCGCGACGCCGAGGCGGCCATGCTCCACCACCATGGCGGCGTCGCAGCCAGCGCGCGGCAGGCCGTGGTGGTGGCCAGCCGGAACGAGCCGCCACACTGCCATGCGGACATCGCGCTCGACGATCTGCGCATCGGTGAACGGCAGTGGCCGACGCTGCGCGTGCGGCTGGTCGAGCACGACACGCATCCCGGGCTGCTGTTCTGGTCGGAAGAGGGCCGCCAGCCGCTGTCTGCCTGGGCCACCAACGGCGACGAAGACGGGCGGGCGTTCCTGCTGCTCGTGCCGGACAGCCCCGATGGCCGCCAGCGCCTGCTGAGCCTGGGCAGCCGGGACTGGCAGTGCGTGGTCGGCGTGGCAGGCGTGCTGCAGCGCTGCCTGGCCGCGGCCGGCGACGGCGCAGCGCGGTGGGCCGGCACGGCGGCGCGGTTGTGCCGCCAGCTCGCGCACCTGCCCGCTCGCCTGCGCTACGACGAGGCCGCTGTCGTCAGTGAGGGCGGCGAAGGTGCCGAAGGCGAAAGCATCGACGTCGTCTTCCGCGGCGCCAGCCACGGGCCCGCCGCACTGGGCACCCTGCGGCTGCGCTGGTGGCCGCGACAGCAGCGCATCGACTGGCGCGCTTCCGACGACCCGCAGCAGGTGCCACTAGCGAGCTGGCCGGTCGATGCCGATGGCCGCCTGCAGCCCGGGCTGACCCTGCCGGTCGGGCAGGCGCTTGGCGCCGCGCAGCGGCGCCGACTGTGGGCGGCTCTGCCAGCGGCCGACCGCGCCCTGGTGCTGGACGTGCTGGACGCGCTGCCCGGCGCCGCCCGGCAAGCCGATGGCGCGGCATGGCCGGCGGGCACGTCGCCGCAGCTGCTGTCCACGCAGGGCGCAGCGCTCCACAAGCAGGCGCGGCGCACCCTCGCGTCGCTGCGCCTGCGCGATCTCGTGCGCCGGCTGCTCGGCCGCGCACCGGCCCATTGAACCGCATGAGTCTCGCCATGGACCCCCTTCTGCAAGCCCTGAACGACCTCGTGTCCGAGCCGATCGGCACGCTGCTGCACATCGGCGCCGACGCTGCCACCCTGGAGGCGCTGGACGGCGTGCAGGCGCAGCAGGTGGTGCTGGTGCAAGGCGACCCCGACCACGCGGCCGAGTTGCGCCGCGCTGCCACGGGCGCGTCGGCGCGCTTTCGGGTGCTCGCGCGCGTCGTGACGCCGCCTGGCGGCCCGACGCGCTGGCACCGCTACAACCTGAGCGCACTGAACGGCCCTGTCGATGCAGGCGGACTGGTCCGCTTCTATCCGCGGCTGCGCCCGGCCGGGGTGCTGTCGCTGAGCGCCGATGCCTTCGCGGCCGTCGTGGACGCCCACGTCGCCACGACCGACCGCACGACCCGCAATGTTCTCGTGCTCGACGTGCCCGGCCAGGAAAGCGCGCTGCTGGCCAGCCTGTCCGAGGCGCAGCTGCGCCACTTCGACACCGTGCTGGTGCGCGGCTGCAGCGAAGCCTGCGGCGACACGGGCACGGCGGCCGACCAGGCCGTGCAGGACCTGGCGACCCGGTGCTACCGGGCGGCGCCGCTGGCGCTGGAGCAGGACACCCTCTGGCCCGTGCACCTGCTGCGCTTCGACGCCGCGCTGCACCGGAACCAGCTGCGCGACCAGCGGCTGGCGGAGCTGGAGGCGCACACCGAGACGCTGCAACGCCAGCTGGAACAGCTGCAGGCCGAGCGGGCGGACGCCACCGGGCTACTGCAGGAACGCAGCCGGCAGCTGGCCCAGCTGCAGCAGAAGGCCGACGAGCAGGCGGCCAGCATCACCACGCTGCAGCGTGAACGGCAGGAGCAGCGTGCGCTGGTGCAGGCACGCACCGAGCGTGTCGCCGAGCTCGAGCAGATGCTGGCGCAGCAGACCGCGCGTCTCGACGCCGAGCGCGCCGCCGCCAGCAGCGCCGGCGCCAGCGCCGACCAGCGCCACCAGGAACTGACGGCGGCGCTGGAAGGCTGCCGCGCCGACCTGGCGCGCCTGGGCACCGAGCGCGACGCCCAGGCCAAGCTAGCCACTGACCGCGCCAGTCGCATCGAGGAACTGCAGAAGGCGATGGAAGAGCGGGGCGCGATCGTCGCGCGCCGTGACCGGGCCGTGCAGGACCTGCAGCGCGAGCTGGCCGAACGCGATGCGCGCCTGGCCGAATGCGACACGCGCCTGGCCGCGCTCGCGCAGGCCGAGCAGCAGCGCCAGCAGCTGGAGCCGCAGGCCCGGCGCGCGGCCCAGCTCGACACCGATCTGCAGGCCGCCACCGCAGCGCGGACCAAACTCGACGCCCAGGTCAAGGACCTGTCGGTCACGCTCGAGCGCTACCGCGCCGATGTGGCCCGCCTGACAACTGACCGCGACACCCAGGCCAAGCTCGTCACCGAGAAGACGACGCAGTCGAACGACCGCAACAAGCGCATCCTGCAGCTGGAAAGCGAACTGGCCGACGCACAGCGCCGCCTGGACCTGATGCACCAGGAACTCGCCAAGGCCGCCGGTCAGCTGGAACTGCTGCAGGAACTGCTGCTGCAAGAGCCCTCGCTGTGAAGAAGCGCCGTCCGATCATCCGCCGCGGCGACCGCCACGCCGCACCGCCGCACCGTGCCGGTGGTGGCGACACCGGAACGGTGCGGCTTGTACCCGCGCCTGCGCAGCCGGACACGACCCCCTACGACGACGGGCTGCTCGACCGGGCCCGGAACCACTGGCGCCTGGGGGAATGGCAGCCGCTGACCGAGCTGCCGATGGACCAGATCGAGCCGCATCCGCAGCGCGCGCGGCTGCTGCTGATGGTGGCCGCAGCCCACCAGGCGCTGGGCCAGGCCGCCCAGACGCGGCAGCTGGTGCGCCTGGCGCGCCAGTGGGGCTGCAACGAGCAGCTGCTGGTGCGCGTGCTGCTGGCGGGCGTGCACAACACGCTGGGCCGCGCGGCGGCAGCAGGCGGCCGGCTGCGCGACCAGGCCCTGGCGCACTTCCGCGACGCGCTGCAGCCCGGCACCGGAGGTGCCCGGCGCGGCGCCGTGCTGGCGCGCGCGCAGCACGAGATGGCGCAGATGAACCTGCCCGGCCAGGCCCAGCAGTGGCTGCTGGGCCCGGAGTCCGCGCACGCGCTGCTGCTGGGCCACACGGGCACGGCACTGCGCACGGCCGACGCACTGGCCGAGGCCCAGCTGGCCCGCATGGACAAGCTGGGTAAGACGATGGAGAGGACCATCCAGCTGGAGGTGGCCAATGCCGTACGGCAGCTGGAAGCCTTCTCCAACCTGCAGGGCTACCTGACTTCGGGCGAGATCCTGCCGGCCCTGCACGGCTGGCCCGTCAGCCCCGACTTCGCGCTGCTGGTGGTGCAGTTGCTGGAACAGCAGCCGTTCGACGCCGTGGTCGAGTTCGGCTCCGGGTCGTCGACACTGCTGATCGCCCGCACGTTGGACAAGGTTGCACGCAAGCGGCCCGAGGCCCGCGCCACGGTGCAGATCGCCTTCGAGCACCTGGAGAAATACCACCAGGAGACGGCCGACCTGCTGGCCGGGCACGCGCTGCAGGACCGCGTCGACCTGGTGCTGGCGCCGCTGCGGCCCGTGGTGATGGATGCCGGCGACACCTTCAACTACTACGACACGCCGGCCGCGCTGCAGCGCCTGGCGCAGCGCCTGGCCGACGTGCCTGCGCCGCGCGTGTTGGCGGTGGTGGACGGCCCGCCCGAGGCCACAGGGCCGCTAGCTCGCTACCCGGCCCTGGAGGTGCTGCTGCGTTCGCTGCCGCAACTGCGCGGCGAGCTTCTGCTCGACGACTACCGGCGTCAGGGCGAGAAGGACACGGCCAGGCGCTGGCTAGAGTTCCTGGAATCGCGCGGCGTGACCACGACTGTGACCGAATTCCCGCTGGAGAAGGCTGCTTGTCTGATCCAGTTCGACACGTCTGCAGCAGCGAGTGGCAGCCCAGCAGAACGCGAATAGTCACGGCCAATGAACAGTCCAAACCATGTCGGCACAGATGTCGTTCAGCCGTGATTGCGGCCCGACACGGCAGCCCTGACCGACGACGAGGCACCGGCGGCTTCGCGCCCGTGAACGCCATGCACCAGGACACCACCGCGCCGGCCCTCGCAGGGCCAGCGGCCCCCTGCCTGCTGCGGCAGTGGTGGTTCGGCCGCTTCCAGCTGCGCAGCGGCGCGCCCGGCCGGCTGCACTTCCGCGACATGCTGATGCCCACCGGGCGCGACCTGCCGGAAAGCCGCTTCGCCGGGCTGGACGGCCGCGCGCTCGAGCGCGCCTGGTTCCGCCATGGCTTCGTGCCGCCGGCGCTGTCGGCCGCCTGCGCGGACGTCACCGACCGGCCCGCGGCCGCCGACGACCCGCTGTTCTGGCAGTTCCCCTGCCGCACCGAGGGCGCAGCCTGGGACTGCCACGCCGCGCTCGACCAGCCCGGCGGCACCGGCGACGAGCTGCACCTCTACGTGGGGCTGCCCTGGGCCACCTGGATCGACAAGGAACGCAAGCAGGCCTGGGGCAGCGACCGCGGGCACGCCGCCGCCAGGCAGTGGCGGCTGGTCGGCGTGCGGCTGTCTGGCCTGCACGGAGCGCTGGCCGGCCTGGGGCAGCGGCTGCGCGTGCACACCGTGTGCCAGCACATCTACTGGCAGGACCTGCTGCCGCGGTGGCGCCAGCTTGGTGTCACCGACCTGTGGCTGGCGCACTGCCCGGCACCGGGCACGCCGGCCGCGGCGGCGGCGCAGGCTGCCGGCATGCAGGTGCACCCGTGGCGGCTGTTCGCGGTGAACGTGGAAGACCCCGCGCGCACCAGCGGCCTGCTGCTGGGCCGCGACGCCGCGGAGCGCCCGCTGCTGGCGTCGTTCGTCGGTGCCCATGCCGACCACTACCTGTCCGACATCCGCCTGCGCCTGCGTGCCCTGGCCGACGCGCCGGATGTGGTCGTGCGCGTGACCGGCCGCTGGCACTTCGAGGACGTGGTCTACCGCCACCAGGTGCAGGGCGAGATGGCCACCGCGCCCGCAGCCGACGACACGGTGCACGGCTACAACGCGCTGCTGTCGGATTCGGTGTTCTCGCTGTGCCCGGCCGGTGCGGGGGCCAACACGCTGCGGCTGTGGGAGTCGCTGGCCAGCGGCGCCATCCCGGTGATGCTGGGCGACTGGCCGCAGATGCCGGCCGGCGGCAGCCTGCCGCCGCTGGACTGGGACGCCGCCGTCCTGCGCGTGCGCACCGAGGAACTGCCCGGCCTGCTCGACCGCCTGCGTGCGATGCCGCTGGGCGAACGCCGGCAGCGCCAGCAGCGCGGCATGGCGCTGTTCGCGCAGGTGCAGCAGCAGACCTGCTTCTGACACCTGCGCCTAGAGCCCATGGTTTCGACGAAACACTGTCCGCCTGCCCTGGCGCGCTCTGGTTGTTGTCACAGCGGCTGCTCTCGTTGTAGGGGCTGCACACGCCCGCCGAGGCCCCAGATTTCCGCTTGAGCACGCACACCACACACATGAACGTCTTGCCGGCGCACCCACGGCACCAGATCACCTCAAACGGCACTTCGCGTCGCGCTCTGCAGACTTTGCCCGTCTGTGAGCCTCTCTGCGATCCCGCGCACGTGGATGGTTTCGAGTTCCCGCATCGGGCTGCCTTACCGGGCCACACGACAGGCATAGCCACCAACGAATGGTCGATCGCCTTGACGCTGCTTGTAGACCTGAGGATGCTGACCCCCTCTGCAACCATAGACATAGACGCGCGCGGCGCAACAACTTTCAGACGCACCGTGAGAAGTTGCGGGAGTTCGCAAGCATTTGTACCGGGTCCGGCACAAAGCGCCATATCGTGATGCTTCACCAATGTTTGGTCCGTGATGCCGAGGAGCGTAGGCTTGTGCGTGAAGAGCACGGAGATGGACTTGTTGATCTTGTTCTGCACACCACAAGAGCGAGGAGTGGTGGCGATGAGGATCTGTGTTGGACACGCGTGGACGACGGTCTGATCCAGCTGTTGCTGGAGGACGTATCCAGGGCCCTCAGTCCCGAGGCAGGAAGGTGATGGGAACGCTTCGCTTTATGGATGATCCGACATGGCGACATGTAGGGTCACCACAGTACCCTGACCACGATGAGAACGGCTTCTGCAACGAGCTGACGCTGGCTGCTTCGAAGTACATATTGACTGGAAGCAGTCACGTCTACGGGACCAATCTCGTGCCTGTCGACACGTGGCCGATTCGCCTGCAGCGCGAAGGCGTACCGATCTACAGTGCTTCGATGGGTGCTTGGTCGCTGATGCAGTTCGCGCTTGTGTCGCAGACCTACCTCAAGCCGTTCCACCGAAAGCTGGTAGTGAGCATCTACCTCGGGTTCGATGTGTATGCCACGCTGAAGCAGTCGATCGACGTTCGCAACGCATCGCTCTTTGGGTTCGTGCGAGACGGCGATCTCAAGCTCGGCATGGATTGGCGCCCTCGCCAAGCAAGGGATGAGGCGGTGAAGAAGGCGCGGGAGCTTGGCGCCAACCTAGAAGAAGCGCTGCGCCAAGCGTTCGATCTGGGGCTGCAGGATTGCATGCCTGTCATCGCGGATGGCGCCGAGTGGTGGATCGAGCCTCACCTACGCTTGCAGACCACGGATCTCAGCAGCCCCTATATGCGGCGCGCCTTCGAGCTTTGCAGGAGCTACCTTGATGTCATTCAGACCAACTGCACAGAACGCGGCGTTGAGTTGGAGATCCTCTTGATCCCGACCAAGGAAGCCGCGGTCTTTCATCGAGCAGTCGGGCAGCAAAGGGGGGGGTTCGACGGAGATGCGCTGGTGGATGCTGAACGGCGCTTGGCCAGGGAATTCGCCTGTCACCTGTCAGCTGCTGGGGTTCGGATGACAGATCTCTGGAACCTGTACGCCACGACGCCCGTGGGTGACCTGTTCGATCCAATCCCCCTCGAAGGGCACCCTGGTGCCAAGGGGGCTGCCGCAATTGCCCAGTGGGTTAAGAGAGAACACTTCGGCCCGTGATGTGTCGGAGCAGCCTGGGCGCGCCCGACATGAAGGGCCTCACAAGCCCGATACCTCGGTAGACGGCTGATCGTATTTGGGTGTCCGCCATCCAGGCTTCGGCCTCCTTGACAAGTGCCGTAGTCCCACGATGCATGCATTGATGGGGCATAACTGCAAGCTACCGCCACCGGCAAACCCAACCAGGTAATGCTGCGGTCGGCGGGCCACCTAGCTCATTGCATTAACGATACGTTCGGCGCGCTGGACCTCAAGTCACTCGCTGCGCTACGAGGACGACGGCGCGCACAACCAGCCGCACTCCACCCACCATGATGGTCAAGGTGATGCTCTAACCCACAAGCGGGAGTCGTGGTCCCGCAGAATGCGGGGATGGCGGAAGACCGCGCGGCATCGGAACAGAAGGTTACTCATGTCTCTTGGAATCGTACGGCCCACTAGACTTCAACTGGCCAATCAGTTGATGAGAGATCGGCATTGGACCGAAGCACTGTCGGCCTACCTGAAGCTGGCAGAGGATTCACCCCTCCTACGCGAGATCCTGGAGGGCAACGTTTCGTATCTTCTGAGGCATGCGCCTAGTGGAGAGGTGGCGCCTCATCAAGTGGAAGACATTGAGCGGATCTTCGGAGTGCGCTGGAAAGGCAACGCGGGCGTCCCTCAAGTGCCGACACGCCATGACTTGCGCGCCGCAGGCCTCGCCTCCATCCCCGCGCGCGAGACCGGGCTGCGCCAGGCGCTAGAGACACTGAGCGTGCAAATGGACGAGCTCCACATCTATCTCAACGACTACCCGGCCGTTCCGGCGTGGCTGTCGGACTGGCCCAAGGTCCGCGTCTACCGCTCCCAGGAACACGGCAACCTGGGCGACGCGGGCAAGTTCTTCGGCTACCACCGCACTACCGCGCCCTGGTACTTCACGTGCGACGACGACATCCTCTACCCCATCGACTACGCCGAGCGCCTGATCGGGGCCTACAGCCGCCTGGGTGGACCGGTCGGCGTGCACGGCTCGCTGCTGCGCTACCCGTTGGTGGGCTACTACGAACCCAACGCGCGGCACGTGCTCCACTTCAAGTGGAAGAACGAAGTGGATCGCCGCGTCCAGGTGCTGGGCACCGGCACCATGCTCTTCGACCGGCGGCAGATCCCCGAGCTGCCCATGTTCGGGTATCCGAACATGGCCGACATCTGGATCGCCCGCTTCATGGCCGAGCGCGGCATCGCGATGCACGCGGTCAAGCGCCCGGACCTGTGGCTACGCGAAGCCCAAGTACCCGAAGACTCGATCTACGCGCAGAACGTCAACGAGAAGACCGACCAGCGCGTCATCGTCGAACGCCAGATGCGGCACATCGCCGAGGCGGTTAAGCCTGTGAAGGGGGCGCGGCCCAAGGTGCTCTTGGGCATCAAGACCTTCAACCGTCTGGACTACCTGCGCGAGTGCGTCGAGAGCCTGGTGCGGACGGTCTGCGAGGACCGCTTCGAGGTGGTCGTCGCCATCGCCGACGACGGCTCCACCGACGGCACGATCGAATACCTTGACACGCTGAACATCCCCTTCGAGCTGCATGTGCTCAAGCACAACCGGACCCACGTAGGTGGCCAGTTCAACGCCCTGCTGCGCCTCGGGCAGGCGCTGGCGACGGACTTCTACGTCATCGCCGACGACGACCTCTTCTTCCGGAAGGCCGGCTGGCTTTCAGGCTACTTCGACGCGGCGCGCGCGTCGGGCTTCGACCACCTATGCCACTTCAACCTGCCTCACTTCGCGCAGATCCGTGAACGCACCAAGGAGGCCGCGCCCGAGCGCCGCCTGCACCGCGACTTTCCGCTGGAAGCGCACGTGTCGGTATGGCGAGCCATGGGCGCCCTGTTCACGCTGACTCCGGCAGTCATCGCGCGCGTGGGCTACGCCGACGAGGTGAACTACTTCGTGCGCGGCGGCTGGCACGGCGACTACTCCGCACGCTGCTGTCGCGCGGGCTTCAACGAACTCGAACGGTTCTGGGACTGGAAGGACGCCAACGAGTACCTTGAACTCCAGAACACCCGGGAGGAGAACTATCGCAGCGCCATCGCCTGGGATTCCGAAGAGTTCAAGCGCGCCTCCACGCCCGAGGAACGCCAACGGCGCGAAGCCGTCAAGCGCATGCCGGACCGCGTCCGTGTCGATGCCCACCTCGCCGTAAAGGGCCCCTTGATCCGAGTCGACGAGGCGCGCTCGGTGAATCCCGTCACAGTCAACGATGTCTTCGACAAGGTCTTCGTCATCAACCTGGACCGCCGTCCCGACCGCATGGCGACGATGCACCGCGGCCTATCGCGCTGCGGCGTCGTCTACGAACGCTTCCCGGCCGTGGACGGTACCGCCCCCGAAGTGCAGGACCAGTACCGGCGCTACATGGCCAGCCGGCCCGCACCCGACCCCAAGGCGCGCATGTCCAGCCGCGACTTCTTCTTCGGCGGCCGCACCGACGCGCAGCGCACCGCGCACGTGGAGGCAGGGCTGAACGGCCCGGGCATCCGCAGCGCCGGCGCGATGGCCTACTCGCTCACCTACCGCGCCATCCTGCGGCGCTGCATCGAGCAGGGCATCGAGCGCGTGCTGGTGCTCGACGACGACTGCCTATTCCACAAGAACTTCCGCAGCGCCTTCGCGACGGCCCATGCCGAATTACCGGCGACGTGGAAGATCTTCCAGCTCGGCACCATGCAGTACGACTGGCCTCTGGTGGAGGACTACTCGCAGCACCTGTACCTGCCGCACGGCGTGCTCGTCGCGTCCCATGCAGTAGGGCTGCACGCGGACACCTATGCGCCGCTGCTCGACGGCATCTCGCGCTGGACCTTACCCTTTGACATCGGCCCCCTGCAGGACTGCGCGCGCCTGTTCGACGAAGCCAGCTTCATCTGCAAGCCCAACCTGATCATCCAGGACCAGAGCGAGTCGGACATCAACTCGTCCGACGTCGCCAAGTCCGAGGCGTCCAAGACCAAGAACATCTACCGCTGGGATCCGGCCCTGTACGAATGAGCCCTCTGAAGGAGACCCCCATGCCCACGCAAAACCGCCTGACCGTTCGTTCCTTCCTCGCCCTGTGGGCGCTGGCGACCTGCGCCAGCGCCTCGGCGCAGGTCGCACCGTCCTGTCCCACGCCGCCCGAACTGCCGCCCAGCCTGGGCAGCGTCGACTACTACACCGACGCGAAGCACTCGGTGATCGATCCGGAGCTGCAGAAGCGCAGCGAGGAGCAGAACCGCTTCCTGCGCGACGCCCTTTACGCCCTCGGCCGCATGGCCGAGGGCGGTGACCGGCCCCAGGTGCTGGCGACGCAGGCGTGCGCCCTGAGCTGGATGGAAGCCTGGGCACGCCGAGACGCCCTCGAGCGCGTGGACAAGGGCGGCACGGTGCTGCAGGTCGTGTCGGCGGCCAGCCTCTCGCTGGCCTACCGCACCGCGCTGGCGCTGGGCAAGGAGGCGCCGCGCGAACATCTCGCGGTGAACCGCTGGCTGGAGCAACTCGCGACCTCCATCACCCGCAACGAGGACATGGGGCGTCCGGGCGACCAGCGCAACAACGTGACCTACTGGGCCGCCCTGGCGGCTTACAACACCTCGGTCGTGACGGGCAACCGGGCATTGTCCACCTGGTCCCGCGACGTGTACCGCCAGGCGCTGGCCGAGATCGACAACGAGGGATTCTTCCCCAGTGAACTCAAGCGAGGCCAGCAGGCCCTGCGCTACCAATGGTTCGCAGTGACGCCGTTGGTGACTCTGTACGTCACGTCCCATGACAAGGACGGCTTCCGCGACGAATACAGCCGAGCGCGCCTGGCCAAGGCCATCACCGCAGCGCGCGCCGGCCTGACCAATACCGCGCCGATGTCCAGGCGTGCCGGTACGAAGGTCGATGCGGAGGGCGTCAGCGGTTACGCGCTGACCCGCGTCACCCAACGCCTCGCGGACTGCGTCGTGTCGGGTACGCCCAGCGATAACCCGGCGAGTCTGACGCGCGACTGGCGCCTGGGCATCGGCTTCCGCAATCTGCGCTGCGAGAACCACTTCGATGCGCTGGCCGCCGCGGCGCGCTGAGCCGCCTTTAGCCCTGCGCGAGCATCAGGGTCTCGAAGTCGGGATGCCGTGTCGCCAGCCATGACGGCTGGGTGACGCGGTCGATGAACTCGAACACATTGCCCGTCGGCAGCGTACGCAGGACATCCAGAGGCGCATTCCACCAGGCGCTGGCCAGCAGCGCGGCGCTCACGGCTTCCGTGAACCGGGTCCGCACGGGCTCGCTGGCCCGCCTCGAGACAATCGCGTAGTCGGGCACGTCGCGCGCGACCACCGCGTTCGCGCCGATCACCGCCCCGGTGCCGATGCGCACGCCCTCCACGATGACGGCGCCGTCCCCGATCCAGACGTCGTGACTGATGACGGTCGGGCCGCGGCGGCGGTCGCGTGAGTCGAGGGCCTGTGCCTGGGCCACGGTGTAGGGTGTGGCCGTACCCTGCGCCAGGGCCGGATAGGTGCTGACGGAAGACATGCGGTGCATGCCGGCCCCCACGCTCACGCGGCGACCGATCGAGCAATAGCGGCCGATGAACACGTTGCCGCGCAGGTAGCCGCCATCATTGATGTAGCTGTGTGCACCAATGAAGTTCACCACACCCTGGGCGATAGTCGGCGAGCTTACCGAGACGCCATCCTCGAAGCAGGCGTGGCGCAGATGCGTCGCGCCGCGCACGCCGCGCCGGCCTGCGTCGTCGGCGGTCAGGGAGGTCGCGTCGAGAGGAGCTCCTGCGAGGAAGCAGGCCAGCTTGTCTTGGATGGTCGGCATGGGGTTGCAACGGACAGTCGGAAAAGGGCGGGAGCATAGTCCTCGTGGACCATGGCGGTTCATCCGGCATGGCGATCGCGTGACGGACAATAGATGGGTCAGTCCACTCGGGCACCATGATCGAACGCTCACACATCACCGGCATCAGTGGCCTGGACGGGAACTGTCTCGGCGAGTTCGTGCTCACCATGAGCTGCAAGGTCCACGACACCAAGAGCCGCGCCTCGTGCTTCGACACCCAGTGCATCACCCCTCTACGAAGAGCCGCACGTCGAGCACCCCCACCTAGCGCTGCACCACGGCGACCTAACTGAAGGCACCAGCCTCGCCCAGCTGCTGCAGCAAGTGCTGCCCGACGAGGTCTACAGCCTTGACGACCAGAGCCGAGAGGCTGCGGACATCGGCTCGCTGGCGGACCACTGGGCAGAGCACGACACGCGTGCCAAGAACGCGTGGAACCTGCCGTCCCCCTTCCAAGGCACGTAGCCCATGAACGTTTTCGTCCTCTGCACCGGCCGCTGCGGCTCGTCCACCTTCATCGAGGCCTGCCACCACATCGCCAACTACACGTCGGCACACGAGTCGCGCTCGTCGCTGCTCGGCGCAGAGCGCCTGGCCTACCCGGCGCAGCACATCGAAGCCGACAACCGGCTGTCCTGGCTGCTGGGCCGGCTCGACGCGGCCTACGGCGACAGCGCGTTCTACGTGCACCTGCAGCGCAACCATCCCGACACCGCGGCCAGCTTCGTCAGCGCTACGCGGGCGGCATCATCAAGGCCTACAGGGGTAGTGGCATCATCATGGGCCTGCCCGAGTCGACCGACCCGATGGCCGTGGCAATGGACTATTGCAACACCGTGGACAGCAACATCCGGGTATTCCTGAAAGACAAGACGCACAGGATGGACGTGCACCTGGAGACGGCCCGCAACGACTTCCAGGACTCCTGCGAGCACGTCGGCGCGGTCGTCGACCTGCCCGCGGCGCTGCGCGAGTTCGACACGCGCCACAACGCTTCTGCCCGCTGACCCCTCGTCTCCACCGCACACCCACAGGCCTGCCATGAAACGTGCTCTCATCACCGGCGTCACCGGCCAGGACGGCAGCTACCTCGCCGAGTTCCTGCTGGAAAAGGGCTACGAGGTGCACGGCATCAAGCGCCGCGCCTCGCTGTTCAACACCCAGCGCGTGGACCACATCTACGAGGACCCGCACGTCGAGCACCAGCGTTTCGTGCTGCACTACGGCGACCTCACCGACAGCTCCAACCTCACGCGCATCCTGCGCGAGGTGCAGCCCGACGAGGTCTACAACCTGGGCGCGCAGAGCCACGTCGCCGTCAGCTTCGAGGCGCCGGAGTACACGGCCGACGTCGACGCCATGGGCACGCTGCGGCTGCTGGAGGCCATCCGCTTCCTCGGGCTGGAGAAGACCACGCGCTTCTACCAGGCCAGCACCTCCGAGCTGTACGGCCTGGTGCGCGAGACGCCGCAGAAGGAGACCACGCCCTTCCACCCGCGCAGCCCGTACGCGGTGGCCAAGCTCTACGCCTACTGGATCACGGTGAACTACCGCGAGGCCTACGGCATGTACGCCTGCAACGGCATCCTGTTCAACCACGAGAGCCCGCGCCGCGGCGAGACCTTCGTCACGCGCAAGATCACGCGCGGCCTGGCCAACATCGCGCAGGGCCTGGAGAAGTGCCTGTACCTGGGCAACCTGGGCAGCCTGCGCGACTGGGGCCACGCGAAGGACTACGTGCGCATGCAGTGGATGATGCTGCAGCAGCCGCAGCCCGAGGACTACGTCATCGCCACCGGCGTGCAGTACTCGGTGCGCGAGTTCATCCAGTGGGCGGCGGCCGAGCTAGGCGTGACGCTGCGCTTCGAAGGCACGGGCGTCGACGAGAAGGCCCTGGTGGCCGCCATCAGCGGCGACAAGGCGCCGGCGCTGCAGGTCGGCGACTGCGTGGTGGCGGTCGACCCGCGCTACTTCCGGCCCGCCGAGGTCGAGACGCTGCTGGGCGACCCGAGCAAGGCGCGCCAACAGCTGGGCTGGGTGCCCGAGATCACCGCGCAGCAGATGTGCGCCGAGATGGTGGCCTCCGACCTGCAGGCCGCGCGCCGCACCGCGCTGCTGCGCCGGCACGGGCACGACGTGTCCGTCTCGCGCGAGGCAGGCTGAAGCCCATGGCGCCCGACGCTCCGGTCTACGTGGCCGGCCACCGCGGGATGGTCGGCTCGGCCATCGTGCGCCGGCTGCAGGCCCTGGGCCACGGCAGCATCCTCACCGCCACGCACGCCGAGCTCGACCTCACCGACCCGGCGCAGGTGCGGCAGTTCTTCGGCGACCACCGCATCGCGCACGTGGTGCTGGCCGCGGCCAAGGTGGGCGGCATCCACGCCAACAACAGCTACCCGGCCGAGTTCATCTACGAGAACCTGATGATGGAGTGCAACGTGGTGCACGCCGCCCACGTGGCCGGCGTGCAGCACCTGCTGTTCCTGGGCTCCAGCTGCATCTACCCGCGCCTGGCGCCGCAGCCGATGCGCGAAGACGCGCTGCTCACCGGCACGCTGGAAAGCACCAACGAGCCCTACGCCATCGCCAAGATCGCCGGTATCAAGCTGTGCGAAAGCTACAACCGCCAGCACGGCCGCGACTACCGCAGCGTGATGCCCACCAACCTGTACGGGCCGGGCGACAACTTCCATTCCGAGAACTCGCACGTGATCCCGGCACTGCTGCGCCGCTTCCACGAGGCCGTGCAGGCCCAGGCACCCGAGGTCGTGATCTGGGGCAGCGGCACGCCGATGCGCGAGTTCCTGCACGTCGACGACATGGCCGCCGCCAGCGTGCACGTGATGCAGCTGCAGGGCAGCGTGTACCGCGCGCACACACAGCCCATGCTCAGCCACATCAACGTCGGCACCGGCGTCGACTGCAGCATCCGCGAGCTGGCCGAGACCATCGCCCGGGTCACCGGCTACACCGGCACGCTGGTCTGGGACCGCAGCAAGCCCGACGGCACGCCGCGCAAGCTGATGGACGTGTCGCGTCTGGCCGCGCTGGGCTGGCGCGCGCAGATCGGGCTCGAAGACGGCCTGCGCGACGCCTACGCCTGGTTCCTCGCCCACCAGGGCGAGGCCCGGCGCTGACGGCCCGGCCGCGCCGCCGCATGCAGCGCGTGCTCGACATCGCCGTCGCCGGCATGGGCTACGTGGGCCTGTCGCTGGCCGTGCTGCTGGCGCAGCGGCACCGTGTGCGCGTGCACGACATCGTGCCGGCCAAGGTGCAGGCGCTGCGCGCGCGCCGCTCGCCCATCGCCGACCCCGATATCGCGCACTACCTGGCACACGTGCCGCTGCAGCTGCACGCCACGCTGGACGCCGCCGAGGCGTACGCCGGCGCCGACATCGTGATCGTCGCCACGCCCACCGACTACGACCCGTCCACCGGCGGCTTCGATGCCTCGTCGGTCGAATCCGTGGTGCAGGCGGTGCTGGCCACCAACCCGCACGCGCTGGTCGTGATCCGCAGCACCGTGCCGGTGGGCTACACCGAGAGCCTGCGCCGGCGCCACGGCACCGACCGGCTGATCTTCTCGCCCGAGTTCCTGCGCGAGGGCCGCGCGCTGCACGACAACCTGCACCCCAGCCGCATCGTGGTGGGCGAGCGCTCGGCCCGCGGCGAGCTCTTCGCCGGGCTGCTGCGCGAGGCCTCGCTGCGCGCCGACGTGCCGGTGCTGCTGACCGGCAGCACCGAGGCCGAGGCCATCAAGCTCTTCGCCAACACGTACCTGGCGATGCGCGTGGCCTTCTTCAACGAGCTCGACACCTACGCCGCGGCGCACCAGCTCGACGCACGCGCCATCATCGACGCCGTGTGCCTGGACCCGCGCATCGGCCAGCACTACAACAACCCCAGCTTCGGCTACGGCGGCTACTGCCTGCCGAAGGACACGCACCAGCTGCTGGCCAACTACCGCGACGTGCCGCAGACGCTGATCCGCGCCACCGTGGAGTCCAACGCCACGCGCATGGACTTCATCGCCGACAGCGTGCTGCAGCTGCAGCCGCGCGTGGTGGGCGTGTACCGGCTGGTGATGAAGACCGGCTCCGACAATTTCCGCGCCTCCAGCGTGCAGGGCGTGATGCAGCGGCTGCGCGCGCGCGGCGTGGCGCTGCAGGTGTACGAGCCCACGCTGCAGGCCGCCAGCTTCGACGGCGTGCCGGTCGCCACCGACCTGGCGCGCTTCAAGCAGCAGTGCGACGTGATCCTGGCCAACCGCGTCACGGCCGAGCTGGCCGACGTGCGCGACAAGACCTACAGCCGCGACCTGTTCGGCGGCGATTCCTGAGTTCCCGCCCCGCCATGCCGGACACCCCACCCCCCACCCGCGCCGTCGCGGTCGTGATGCCCACCCGCAACCAGGCCGGCTTCATCGCCGAGGCCGTCGCCAGCGTGTACGCGCAGGGCATCCCTGGGCTGCGCCTGGTGGTGCAGGACGGTGCCAGCACCGACGGCACGCTGGACCTGCTGCACACGCTGGCCGCCACGCACCCCGGCCTGGACCTGCGCAGCGAGCCCGACGCCGGCCCGGCCGACGCGCTGAACCGCGCCTTCGCGCGCGCGCTGGCCGACCCCGCGGTCGAGGTCGTCGGCTGGCTCAATTCCGACGACCTCTACACGCCGGGCGCGATCGCGCGTGCGCTGGCGCACTTCGCGGCCCACCCCGGCGACGTGCTGGTCTACGGCGAAGGCGAGCACGTCGACGTGGCCGGCCGGCCGCTCGGCCGCTACCCCACCTGCGCGCCCGGCACGCCGCTGGCCACGTGGGCCGACGGCTGCCCCATCTGCCAGCCCACCGTGTTCCTGCGCCGCGAGGCGGCCGAACGCCTGCTGCCGCTGGACACGGCGCTGCGCACCGCGTTCGACTTCGACGCCTGGCTGCGTCTGTGGAAGGCCTTTCCCGGCCGCATCGGCTACGTCGCCGCCGTGCAGGCGCACAGCCGGCTGCACGACGCCGGCATCACGCTGCGCCAGCGCGAGGGCGTGGCGATGGAGGCGCTGCAGCTGATCCACCGCCACCTCGGCCCGGCACCCGGGCACTGGCTGGCCACCTACTTCGACGAGTTCACCGCCGGGCTGCCCGACGGCAGCGTCGAGACGCCGCGCCAGCGCCTGCAGCAGGTGCTGCATCGGGCCGAGCCCTGGCTGTCGCCGGCGGGCCGCAACACCGCGGTGCGCGCGCTGCTGGGCCACCGCGGGCTGCAGCTGAGCCTGCCCGATGCCCACGTGGCGGTGCAGGCCGACGGCTGGCTCACGGCCGAGACGGCGCTGCGGCTGCGGCCGGCCCGCGCCGGCCGGCTGCGCCTGCGCGGCCGCCACACCGGCCCGCAGGCCGGGCCGCTGGAGCTGCAGGCGCACGCGCCCGACGGCAGCGTGCACACGCTGACGCTGCAGCGCCGCGGGCCCTTCGAGTGGGTGCTGCCGGTGGCGGCCTCGCCCGATGCGCTGCAGCACTGGTGGCTGCGCAGCCCGACGCCGTTCGTGCCGGCCCAGGTGGAGCGGGCCTCGCAGGACCGGCGGGCGCTGGTGTGCCAGCTCGACGCGCTGCAATGGGACCCGTAGGCCTTGGCGCCGCCCGGCCGGCCGCGGCGGGCAGGCGACAATCCGGCCCTTGATCTGGTCCTGACCTGCCCCTGTCCGCCGACGTGAGTGTCTCCGCCCCCCTCCCAGCACCCGCCTCGCCTGCGGCCCCTGCCGCCACCGGCCCGGTGGTGGAGGTGCTGCTCGACGACGACGACCTGCGCATCGAGCTGCACCGCCTGCAGCCGGCCAGCGACACGGTCGCGCTGACCTTCGACCCGATCATGTGGCGCATGGACATGCGCCCGTTCGGCGTCGACTTCCTGCTCAAGAGCGGCGTCGACACCATCGCCGTGCGCAAGAAGCGCGAGCACTTCTACCAGGTGCTGCCGCGCGAACGGCTGCAGGCGCTGGTGGCGCCCGTGCTGCAGCGCTACCGCCGCCGCCTGGCCTACGGCTCGAGCCTGGGCGCCTACGCGGTGCTGTACTACTGCGCGCACGGCTACGACATGGTGATCAGCAGCTCGCCGCGGGTCTCGGTCCACCCCCAGCACGGCATCCCGCACTGGCAGCGGCAGGTGCGCTTCCTGCACGAGCGCTTCGGCGCGCAGCCGCCGGCCACCAGCCCGGCGGTGGTGTTCTACGACCCCAAGGACGTGCAGGACCAGCGCTTCGTCGAGCACGAGGTGCAGCCGTCGTGGCCGCACGCGCAGTACGTGCGCATCCCGTATGCGGGCCACCCGTCGAACCAGTTCCTGGCCGAGATCGGCTACATCACGGTCTGCATCCGGGCGCTGATCCAGGGCCAGCCGCTGCCGCCGCTGGACCGCCGCGCGAAGGGCCGCTCGGGCATGTACCACCAGGTGCTGGCGCACGCCTGCCTGGAACGCGGCAAGCTGCGCTGGGCGCTGGCGCTGGGCGAACGCGCGATGCAGCTCAGCCCCTACCTCGACCTGGGCCGGCGCACGCTGGCCGAGATCCACCTGGCGCGCGGCGAGCTCGACGCCTGCCAGGCGCACCTGGACTGGTTCCTCGACCGCCACCCGCAGGACGGCCCCGGGCTGGCCGCACTGCAGGCGCTGCAGCGCCGACGCAGCGGGGCGCCCCAAGCCGGCGGCTCCAGCGCTCCAGGTGCCGCGGCCGAGGGCAGCGGCAGCGCCGCCGACGCCCTGGCGCTGGCCGACGCCGCCGCGGTGCGCCGCGCCAACACGCCCTGGCAGCGCCTGCTGCGCCGCACCCGGGCCTGGCTCACCAGCTCGGCCGACGGCAGCCCCACGCTGGCGCAGCGGCTGCACCGCCGCTGGCATGCCGCCGCCCCCGAAGGCCGCGGCGGCGTCACGCGCGACGACGTGGCCTGGGCCTACCGGCAGTTCCTGGGCCGCCCGCCCGAGTCGGATGCCGCCATCGCCGGCCACCTGCGCAGCAGCTCGCAGCGCGCGCTGGTGCAGTCGTTCCTGGATTCGGCCGAGTACCAGCGCCGCCAGCAGCGCGCGGCCGGCGCCGCCGCCACGCCGGGCAGCACGGTGCGCAAGGGCGCCTACCGGCGTAACGGCCCGGTGGTGCTGGTGCTGGGCAACTGCCAGGCGCCGGGCGTGGCCAGCGTCATCGCCGCCAGCTGCGGCGTGGCCGAAGTGGTGCCGCTGACCAGCCTGAACCTGTCGGAAGACGCACAGCGCGCGCAGCTGCGGGCACAGGCCGCGCGCGCCGACGTGTGGCTGGTCAACCCGGCCAGCAAGATCGCGCGCGAGGTCTTCGCCGAGGGCGCGCGCAGCGGCGCGCAGCTGCTCAGCGTGCCGGCGCTGCACTTCAACGCCTTCCACCCCGACGTCTGCTACGCGCAGCACCGCGGCCGCCAGCAGCTGACGAACCAGCACTACAACTCGGCCATCGTCGCCTGGGCCTATGGCCAGGGGCTGCCTGCCGAGCAGGCCGCGGCCCTGTTCCACGGCGACACCTACCGCGCGCTGGGCTACCTCGACGCCTGGCACACCGCCGTGAACGGCCTGCGCAAGAGCTTCGCCGCCAGCGACCTGGCGCCCGACTTCGACACCTGGCTGCTGCGCGTGCAGCGCCTGGGCTGCTTCATGCACACGCCCAACCACCCGCACCTGGCGGCAGTGGCGCTGCTGGCGCGCATGGCGGCGCGGCGCGCCGGCATCGAGGTGCTGGACGAGCCGGCGCCGGGCGAACTGGTCGACGGGCTGGCCTCGACGGTGTGGCCCGTCTACCCCGAAATCGCGCAGGCGCTGGCGCTGGACACCGGCAGCCTGACCTGGAAGTTCGTCACCCGCAACGACTACCTGCGCGGCGCGGACGCCTACGTGCGCCACGCCTACGCGGCCTACCGCGCGCAGGAGATCGCGCCGGCCGACCTGGAGATCCGCTGGGCCGACACCACGGCACTCGACCGCGTGCTGCGCGAACGCGCCGGCCTGCCCCCGCGCTGACGCCACCCCGCCCCACCCGACCATGGCCCACCCGTACAAGGACGCCCCGCCGCACCAGTTCTGGAACCGCGCGATGAGCGCCGTCGCCCCGGGCCACGTCGACCCGGTGGTGGACGCGCCGCGCATCGGCGCGCAGGAGAAGGTCGCCACGCTGGGCAGCTGCTTCGCGCAGCACATCGCCCGCCACCCGCAGCGCAGCGGCTGCACCTACTACGTCACCGAGACGGCCCCACCCGACCTGCCCGCGGAACAGGCGAGTGCGCAGCAGTACGGGCTGTTCTCGGCGCGCTACGGCAACGTCTACACGGTGCGCCAGGCGGTGCAGCTCTTCGACCGCGCCTACCGACACTTCACGCCGCAGGCGCAGGCCTGGCAGCGGCCCGACGGGCGCTGGGTCGACCCCTTCCGGCCGCAGGTGCTGCCCGAGGGATTTGCCAGCGCGGCCGAGGTGGTGGCGGCCTGCACGCAGCACCTGGCGCAGGTGCGCAAGATGTTCGAGCGCAGCGCCTGGCTGGTCTTCACGCTCGGCCTCACCGAGGCCTGGCTCGACCGCCGCGACGGCGCCGTGTTCCCGCTGGCCCCGGGCGTGGCCGGCGGCCGCTACGACCCCGCCGAACACGCCTTCGAGAACTTCGACGCCGCCACCGTGACCGCCGACCTGGCGGCGCTGGTGCAGAAGGTGCAGGCCGTGAACCCGCGCTGCCGCTGGCTGCTGACGGTGTCGCCGGTGCCGCTGATGGCCACCGCCGAGCCGCGCCACGTGTGGACGTCCACCACGCTGAGCAAGGCCGTGCTGCGCGTGGCCGCCGACGAGACCACGCGGCGCTTCGAGCACGTGCACTACTTCCCGTCATACGAGGTCATCACCTCGCCCGCAGCCGGTGGCCGCTACTACGCCGACGACCTGCGCCAGGTCACCGACACCGGCGTGCAGCACGTGATGCGGCTGTTCACGCAGCACTGCCTGGCCGGCCAGCGCACGCCGGGCCCGGCGCCGGCGGCGCTGGACCTGCAGGGCGGCGGCGCCGCCGACGTGGTGTGCGACGAAGAAGCCATCGCCCACGCGATGCGTGCCGGGGGCGCACGGTGACGGCACCGGCCGGGCGGCGGCGCTGGCTGGCCGCCGCGGCGCTGCTGCTGGCCGGCTGCGGCGGCGGGGGCGGTGCCGAGCCGCCGCAGGCCGCCCCTGCACCCACGCCGGCACCGGTGGTGGCCCCTGGCACCTGGGTCGTGCTGGGCTCGTCCAGCGCCGCCGGCACCGGCGCCAGCAGCGGCCAGGGCTGGGCCAGCCGGTTGCAGGCGGCCGTGCAGGCGCGGCAGGTGGTGCTGCAGAACATCGCGCGCAACGGCACGCTGAGCTACCAGGCGCTGGCCACCGGCAGCACCCCGCCGGCGGGCCGGCCCGCGCCCGACGCCGCTGTGAACATCACGCGCGCGCTGCAGTTCGCGCCCAAGCTGGTGCTGCTGTCCTTCCCCACCAACGACACCGCGGCCGGCTACACGGCCGACGAGACCGCGGCCAACCTGCTGGCGCTGCAGCGTGCCGCGCAGGCCGCGGGCGCGGCGGCGCTGGTGCTGGGCGTGCAGCCGCGCGATGGCCTGGGCAGCAGCCAGCGCAGCGTGCTGGCCGACGTCGACCAGCGCCTGGCCGCGCAGGCCGGCCCCTGCTTCGTGCCACTGTTCGCCGCGCTGGCCGACGGCAACGGCAACATCGCCGCCGCCTACGCCGCCGGCGACGGCATCCACCTCAACGACGCCGGCCACCGCGTGGTGCGCGAGCGCGTCCAGGCGGTGCTGGACGGCGGCCGCTGCGTGCGGCTGGCAGCAACCGCGGCGGGCTGATCAGGCCGGCCGCGCCGCGCGCAGGCCGGTCAGGAACGTGCGCCACTGCGGCAGGATGCGCTCGGGCACGTAGTCGGCCGAGACCACATGCCCGCGCGCGACCAGTTCGTCGCGGCGCGTGGTGGCCAGCGGATCGATCACGCGCGACAGCGCCTGCACCAGGTCCAGCGGCGAGTAGGTGTTGAAGTACTCGGCCGCGTCGCGGAACACGTCGCGGTGCACCGGGATGTCCGACGCCACCACCGCACCGCCGCAGCGCATGGCCTCCACGCCCGAGAAGTCGAAGCCTTCGCCGTAGCTCGGGCACACGGTGGCCACCGCGTGGCGGTACAGCAGGCGCAGCTCGGCGGCCGGCACTTCCTCGAGGAACTGCACCTCGCCGCGCGCCAGCCAGGGCGCGAAGCGCTTGACGATGGGCTTGTGGTCCCAGCCCAGCGCGCCGACGATCACCAGCTTCAGGTCGGGGTAGCGTTCCACGCGCAGCTGCTCCCAGGCCGACAGCAGCGTCGCGTGGTTCTTGCGCGGCTCCACGGTCGACACCATCAGCAGGTAGTCCAGCGGCCGGCTGGCCCAGCGGCCGGCATCGGGCTCCTGCCCCGCCACCAGCGTGTTGCGCCGCGTGCGCACGATCTCGTGGATGCGCTCGGGGCTGCAGTCTTCCTGCGCGTGGTAGTGGTGCGAGACCATGTTGTGGATGGTCACGGTGCGCGGCTCGACCTGCGGAAAGATGCGCAGCAGGTCGCGCCGCGTGGCGTCGGACACGCAGGCGAACCAGGCGCCGCTGTCGACGTTGCGCTTGAGCGCGTTGTAGTGCGCGGCCTGGTGGAAGGCCTTGTCGGTGATGGTGTGCGGCATCAGCAGGGGGATCGCGTCGTGGTAGCGCACCACCATCTGCGTACCCGGCATCACGTCGCCCGGATACGGGGTCTCGGCGATCATCACGTCGTAGCCGCGTGTGTCCAGCCGCGGGTACAGCGTGCGGCCCAGCCGCCGCGTCATCAGGCCGCCGGCGTGCATGGCGTTCCAGGGCACGCGTGCGACGCGGAAGCCGGCCCGCGCGACGACGTCGTGGTCTTCCACCGGCAGCGTGCGCGCGAACAGGTCGCGCCAGACGAAGTCGGAGAAGTGCTCGGCCTCGAACAGGCCCAGGCGCTCGCGCAGGCCGAAGAAGCGCCGCAACAACATGGCAGTCGGCGCGGTGACGTTGCGCAGCGCCTCCGACAAGTACTCCGAGACGCGCCGGCGCTCGCCCTGCTTCAGCGAGATCACCACGCGCGACAGCATGTGGATGCGGCGGTCGGCGCTCAGCCGCGCCAGCTGCGCGCTGCCGGGCGGCGGCAGACCCATCGAGATGACGCGGTTGCTGCTTTGCAGCAGGCCTTCGATGTGCAGGCCGTCGAGGGTGCTCAGGCCGCGGAACAGCAGCCGCGCTTCTTGGGGGATGCCGGCGTGGCCGTCCAGCGCCGGGCGCATCTCGAGCAGGATCTTCAAGGGGGGCTCTCGTGGTCGGTGCCCGCCGGCTGCAGCGCCAGCAGGTCCCGGTACAGGTCCAGGATCAGGTCGCTCATTGTCTGTGCAGTCAGCCCCGCGGCCCAGCGGGCCTGCCCGGCCTGGCCGAACTGCCGGCGCAGCGCGGCGTCGGCGAGCAGGCGGTTGATCGCCGCAGCCAGTGCGGGCGCATCGCCGGGCGGCACGGCCAGGCCGGTGACGCCGTCCTGGTGCAGCCAGTTCAGGCCCGAGCCGGGGATGCGCGAGGCCACCACCGGCAGGCCGCGCGCCATCGCCTCGAGCACGACCACGCCGTAGGCCTCGGCGCGCACGGTGGACGCCAGGCAGAACAGCTCGGCGGCGGCGAAGTGGGCTTCGACCCGCGCGGCCGACATCGGGCCGATGAAGCGCACGCGCTCGGCCACGCCGTGCTGCTGCGCCAGCGCGCGAAAGCGCGGCAGCTCCGGGCCGCCGCCGCCGACGACCACGACCACGTCGTCGGGCAGCAGGCGTGCGGCCTGCACCAGCACGTCGAAGCCCTTGTAGTACGTGAGGCGCCCGAGCGAGAACACGATGCGGCGCCCGCCGTAGCGGTGTCGCGCTTCTTCGACCAGCCGCGGCTGCGCCGGCTGTGGCGGCGGCGCGCCCAGCGGCACCACGCGCACCTTGTGCAGCCAGGGCTGCAGCGTGGGCGACGACTGCGCGTAGGGCTCGCTGGTCGCGATGACGGCGTCGGCGCGCTGCAGCAGCCAGCGCTCCAGCGGCTGGTAGACATGGCGCGCCACGCGCTGGCGCACGACGTCGCTGTGCCAGTGCAGCACCACGCGCCCGGTGGGCCGCGCGTACCAGACGGCCAGCGCCGCCAGCGGGTCGGGCATGTGCACATGCACGATGTCGGCCTGCTGCCGCCGCGCGCGCAGCAGCGGCAGCAGGCCGGGCGCCAGCGACGTGGACAGCAGCAGCCCGGCCGACGCCGCGCGCGTGACGCGCACGCCCAGCGCGTCGGTGTCGTCGGCGTGGCGCAGGCGCTTGTTGGCGCACAGCACCTCGACCGCGACGCCGCGCGCCACCAGCCCGGCGCTGAGGTCGCGCGCCACGGCCTCGATGCCGCCGTGGTGCGGCGGGTAGAACTTGCTGATCTGCAGCACCTTCACGGCCGGCCTCCGGCACCAGTCAACGCGGCGAGCAGCCCGCGCGCGCTGGCGGCCCAGGTGAAGCGCGCGGCCTGCAGCGGGCCGGCCGCGCGCAGGCGCTGGCGCAGCGCGGCGTCGTCCAGCAACTGCGCCAGCACGCGCGCCAGGTCGGCAGGGTCGGCCGGGTCGCAGTACAGCGCGGCGTCGCCGCACACCTCGGGCAGCGACGCAGCGCGGGCCGCCAGCACCGGGCAGCCCTGGCCCATGGCCTCCAGCGGCGGCAGGCCGAAACCTTCGTAGACGGACGGGAACACCAGCGCGGCCGCGGCGCCGTACAGCGCCTTCAGCGCGGCGTCGCCCTGCACGCCAACACGCAGCACCGGCGCGGCAGCGGCAGGCGTGGCCGGCCCGGCCGTGCCGTCGCGGAAGACCCGCGTGTTGTGCCCGCCGACGATCACCAGCGGCAGCGCCAGCCGCGCCGGCAGTGCGGCATGCGCCTGCACCAGCGCATCGAGATTCTTCGTCGGGTTGGCGTTGGCCACCGCCAGCACGAAGCCGCCCGGCTGCAGGCCGTGCTGCCGCAGCAGCGAGTCGTCGGGCATCACGGCGGCCAGGTGGTCGGCGCCGTTGTGCAGCACCTGCAGCCGCCCGGGCGGCAGGCCCAGGCAGGCCGCCAGGCGCTGCTGCGAGAAGGCCGACACGGTCAGCAGCGGCTGCGCCACGCGCGCCTGGCGCGCGAACAGCAGCCGGTACCAGCGCACGAAGGCGGGCGTGTAGGCCTCGGGGTGGTCCCACACCGCGGCGTCGTGCAGCAGCGCCGCGGGCCGGCGCGCCCAGTACGGCGCGGCACCGGCCAGGCTGAGCAGCCGGCCGCCGCGCGCGGCCCAGGGCAGCACGGCCTGCTCCCACAGGTGCAGCGGCATCGCAGCAGAACCCACGTGGCAGGCGCGGATGCAGCGCAGCGCCGGCAGGCTGCCCTGCGGCGGGCACAGCAGCGTCACCGGCCCCAGCGCCTGCGCAGCCGCAGCGTCGTCGGCCAGCAGCGCGTCCAGCGCCAGCACCAGGCGCGCGGCCACGCGCTGCACGCCGGTCGTGCGCTGGGCGGTGTACTTGCCGTTGATGAACAGCGGCAGCGGCAGGGGCACGGCGCGGCTCACCGTGCCGGCCCGGGCCGGAATTCCGGCACCAGTGCCTGCAGCCGCTGGCGCACGGTGGCGTCGGCCACGGTCTCGCCGCGCTCGGCTGCGGCCTGCAGCAGCGGCAGCGTCGCGTGCAGCCAGGCCAGCGCGTCGGCGTCGCTGCGGCCCAGCCGCGCGATGCGCAGCTGCGGCACGGTGGTGGGCAGCGTGTCGTCGGCGTCGGCCAGCAGTTCCTCGAACAGCTTCTCGCCCGCGCGCAGGCCGGTGAAGGCGATCGGGATCTCGTCTGTCGTGTGCCCGGCCAGCAGGATCAGCTGCCGCGCCAGGTCGACGATGCGCACTGGCTCGCCCATGTCCAGCACCAGCACCTGCCCGGTCTGGCCGATGGCCGCGGCCTGCAGCACCAGGCGCGCAGCCTCGGGGATGGTCATGAAGTAGCGGATGATGTCCGGGTGCGTCACCGTCACCGGGCCGCCACGCGCGATCTGCTCCTTGAACTTCGGGATCACGCTGCCGCTGCTGCCCAGCACGTTGCCGAAGCGCACGGCCATGAACTTCGTGCCCGGGTGCTGCGGCGCCAGCGCCGACAGCACCATCTCGGCGGCACGCTTGCTGGCGCCCATCACGTTGGTCGGGTTCACGGCCTTGTCGGTGCTGATCAGCACGAAGCGCTCGGCCCCGCACGCGGCCGCCGCCAGCGCCGCGTGGTGCGTGCCCAGCGTGTTGTTGCGCAGCGCCGCCGCGGCGTTGTGCTCTTCCATCAGCGGCACGTGCTTGTAGGCCGCGGCGTGGAAGACGACCGCCGGCCGCCAGCGCTGGAAGATCGCCTGCAGCTGCGGCAGGTCCTTCACGTCGCCGATCAGCCGCACCAGTTCCAGCCCCGGATGCGCCTCGGTCAGCTCCTGCTCGATGCTGTAGAGGTTGAACTCGCTCAGCTCCAGCAGCACCAGCCGCGCCGGCGCGTAGCGCGCCACCTGGCGGCACAGTTCGCTGCCGATGCTGCCGCCGGCGCCGGTGATCAGCACCGTCTTGCCGGCCAGGATGGTGCCGATGCCGGCTTCGTCGAGCTGCACGGGCTCGCGGCCCAGCAGGTCCTCGGGCTCGATCTCGCGCAGGCGCTCGATGCGGCTCTTGCCGGTGCGCAGCTCGTCCACGGTCGGCACGGTCACCACCGGCAGGCCGGTGCCGGCGGCCAGCTCCAGCGCGCGCTTGCGCTGGCCGGCGCTGGCCCCCGGCAGGGCCACGACGATGTGCGTGGCGGCGCCGCGCACGGCCTTGTCGCGCACGGCGTCCAGCGGCCCCAGCACCGGCACGCCGCCGATGCGCGCGCGGCGCTTGGCCGGGTCGTCGTCGAGCAGGCCCAGCACGACCCAGCCCTGCTCGTGGATGCCGGCCAGCAGCAACCGTGCCGCCGCGCCGGCGCCCATCACGAGCGCGCGGCGGATCTCGCGTTCGCTGCCGGTGATGCGGCGCCGCGCGTGTTCGTACAGCATGCGGTAGACGATGCGCACCACGCACACGCCCATCAGCGCCACCACCGGGTGCAGCGCCAGCACCGCGCGCGGCACCTTGCTCAGGCCCAGGCCCATCACCACGGCCGCGGCCGCCACGCCGGCCAGCGCGCAGGCGGCGGTGAGCCGCTGCACCTCGCCGAAGCCGCTGAAGCGCCACATGCTCTGCGGCACCTTGAAGGCCACGAACGCCACCAGGTAGGCCGCCACCACGCCGGCCAGCACCCAGCCGTCGTACGACGGGCGCGCGCTGATCCAGCGCTCGAAGCCCAGGCGGAACAGGTAGGTGACGTTCCAGCAGGCGGCGATCACCAGCGCGTCCGCCAGCAGCGACAGCGGCTCGCGGTAGGGGCGCAGCCGCGCCAGCACCAGGTCCAGGCGGTGCCAGGGGGTGGGCGGCGCAGGCGTGGTCACGGCCCGCTCCTCAGCCGCGCCCGGCGTCGCGCGCCGGCCGGCCCTGCCCCAGCAGGCGCAGCACCGTGCGCCACAGCACCACGGTGTCGGTCCACAGCGTCGCGCGCTCGGCGTAGTCGGCGGCCTGCTGCAGCTTGGCCGGCAGGATGACCTCGATGTAGGTGCGCTCGGGGTCGGCGGCGCCGGCCAGCAACCCGGCTTCGTCGATGTAGGCCAGCGAGGCCGGGTCGGTGATGCCGGGCCGCACCGCCAGCGCACGCGCGCGCAGCGCCGGCGGGTAGTGCGCCACGTAGCGCGGCACCTCGGGGCGCGGGCCGACGACGCTCATCGTGCCTTGCAGCACGTCGATGAACTGCGGCAGCTCGTCGATGCGCGTGCGGCGCAGGAAGCCACCCACGCGCGTGATGCGGGCGTCGGCCCCCACCGTCAGCGGCAGGCCGCCGGCGCCGTGCTGCATGGTGCGGAACTTGTGGATCGAGAACGGCACGCCGTGCCGGCCCACGCGCTGCTGGCGGAAGAACACCGGGCCGGGCGAGTCGAGCTTCACCGCCAGCGCCACCAGCAGCAGCAGCGGCGACAGCAGCAGCAGGGCGGCGGCGGACACGAGCACGTCGAACAGGCGCTTGGCCATACCCTTTCGCAGCGGGTCTCAGCCGCCCAGCGCACGGCGCACCGAGGCCGCCACGCGCAGCACGTCGGCGTCGGTCATGCGCGTGTACAGCGGCAGGCTCAGCATGCGCTCGAACGCGTGCTGGCTGTGCGGGAACTGCGCCGGGCGCAGGCCGTAGCGGTCGCGCCAGTAGGGCTGCAGGTGCAGCGGGATGTAGTGCACGCTGCAGCCGATGCCGTCGGCGTACAGCGCCTCGATCAGCCGGTCGCGTGCGATCGGCGCGCCGTCGGCCAGGCGCAGCACGTACAGGTGCCAGGCGTGCAGGTCGCCGGCCGCGGGCCGCGGGGGCAGCACCACCGGCAGGCCGCGCAAGGCCTCGTCGTACAGCGCCGCGAGCTGCACGCGCCGCTGCTGGAAGGCCCGCGCGCGCTTCAGCTGGTGGATGCCCAGCGCCGCGGCGATGTCGGTCAGGTTGTACTTGAAGCCCGGCGCCACGATCTCGTAGTACCAGCTCGGCACCTTGGCGGTGAAGCGGTCGAAGGCGTCACGGCTCATGCCGTGCAGCCGCATCACGCGGGCGCGGCGCGCCAGCTCGGGGTCGCGCGTGACCAGCATGCCGCCTTCGCCGGTGGTGATGGTCTTGTTGGCGTAGAAGCTGAACACCGTGGCGTCGCTGCCCAGCGTGCCCACGAGCTGCCCGCCGCAGGTGGTGGGCAGCGCGTGCGCGGCGTCTTCCACCACCTTCAGGCCGTGGCGGCGCGCGATGTCCAGCAGCGCCGGCATGTCGGCGGCCAGCCCAGCGTAGTGCACCGGCATCAGCGCCTTGGTGCGCGGCGTGATCGCGGCTTCCACCGCCGCGGGGTCGATGTTCAGCGTGGCCGGGTCGATGTCGACCAGCTTCACGTCGGCGCCCAGGTAGCGCACGACCTCGGCGGTGGCGGTGAAGGTGTGGGTGGTGGTGATGACCTCGTCGCCCGGGCCGATGCCCAGCGCCTCCAGCGCCAGGTGCAGCCCGGCGGTGGCCGAGTTGACGGCCAGCGAGGCCAGGGTCGGGTCGCCCACGAAGGCGGTGAAGTCCTCTTCGAAGCGACGGGTCTTGGGGCCGGTCGTGACCCAGCCGGACTTCAGCGTGTCCACGACCTCGGCGATCTCGTCGTCGCCGATCTCGGGCAGCGCGAATGGCAGGAACTCTTGGGGCATGGCGAATTATCGGGGCTGGGTCGGCACGCCCCGGCTCAGCCCTTGTGCAGCCAGGCCAGCACGTGCGTGCGCAGCAGCGGCACGCTGTTGAAGACGCCGTACAGCGCCGGGTGCCAGCGGCAGACCACACGCGCCAGCGGCGGCGCCAGCGTCACGCGCGCGGCCTGCACGCGGGCCTGCGGGAACAGCTGCCGCACGCGCGCCAGCGGCACGCCGCGCACGTCGGGGTTGCGCGGGTTGTCGACGGTGAAGTCGTACCAGAGCACGGCACCGCCCGGCGCCAGCCATGACCACATCGCGTCGGCCAGGCGCTGCTGGAAGGCGTCGTCGAGCAGCGAGCTGAACACCGTGGACTGCAGCACCAGCTGCTGGCTGCCCGGCGCCACCACCGAGGCCGGCGCGGCGGTGGCGTCGCCCAGCCACACCGTGGTGGCCGCCGGCAGCACCTGCCGCGCCTGCGCGTGGCGCTCGGGCAGCAGCTCCAGCCCGGTCAGGTGCTGCGGCGCGAAGCCCAGGCGCAGCAACTCCAGCAGGTTGCCGCCGCTGCCGCAGCCCACCTCGGCCAGGCGCAGCGCCGACAGGTCGGTGATGCCCTGCGCCGCCAGGCCGCGCAGCAGCACGCGCTGGCGCTCGTGCAGCATCTGCCAGACCTCGGGCCGCAGCGGGCTGTAGCGGTCGGCCACGCCATCCGCTGCACGGCGTGCATACCGCTCGGCCACGGCGCGCGCTTCGTCGTTCATTGCAGCGCGTCCAGGAAACGCTGCGCCAGCACCGGGTAGGTGTGGTGCGCCAGCACGAAGGCACGGCCGCGTTCGCCCATCGCGCGGCGTTCGGCCGCCGGCAGCGCGGCCAGCCGGCGCAGGCCATCGGCCACCGCCTGCGGGTCCTGCGGCGGCACCGTGAGGCCGCAACCGGCTTCGGCGACCGGGTCGTTGCCCGCCTCCACCGCGTGCAGCACGGCGCAGCGCGCCATCATGTAGTCCATCAGCTTGTTCGGCGCGATGCCGAAGCGGTAGATCGGCACGCGCTGCCAGCCGATATAGGCGATGTCCACCTGCGCCAGGAAGCCGGGGATCTGCGCCTTCGGGATCGGCGGCAGGAACTGCACGTTGGCCAGCCCTTCATCGGCCACGCGCTGCGCCAGCCGCGCCTGTTCGTGGCCGCTGCCCACCAGCACGCAGCGCAGCGACGTGCCCTGCAGCAGCCTTGCGGCGTCGAGCAGGTTATCCAGCGCGTTCGGCACGCCCATCGATCCCGCATAGCCCACCACGGTGGCGCCGGCCGCACGCGCGGCCTGCAGCGCCGCGGCCACGTCGGCCCGCAGCGGCTCGGGGCTGCCCTGCCCGTCTTGCGGCCACTCGTCGAGCGTGATGCCGTTGGGCACGATGGCCAGCTTCTTCAGGTCGAGCCCGCGCGACGCCATGTAGGCATGCACCTTCGGCAGCATCGAGATGACGTGGTCGGCGTGCCGGTAGGCCGCGTCCTCGGCCGCCTGCACGAGCACGATGAAGGGGTGCCGGCGCGACATGCCCGAGAGCTCGATCGGGCTCAGCGGCCACAGGTCGTGCACCTCGTACACCAGCCGCGCGCCGGCACGGCGCGCGATGCGGCGCGCGACCCAGATGTCCATCGGGTAGGTGCTGGACGCAATCACCACGTCGGGCCGGAACGTGCGCACGAGCCGCGGCGTGTCGCGCCACACCGCGCGCAGGAAGGCCCAGATGTTCTGCACGCGCCCCAGGCCGTTGCCCTGGTACGGCGGCGTGGCGTAGTAGCGGTAGGCGATGCCGTCGACCATGCTGTCGCCGGCCGGCGGCTGCTGGGCCCGCACGTGCGAGAAGTCGGCCGCGAGCATCTGGACCTGGTGGCCGGCCCGCACCCATTCGCGCGCCAGGTAGTAGGGCCGGTACTCCATGCCCAGCGCCGGGCCGCCGGCATAGTGGTTGATGTAGAGGATGTTCACAGCGCGCGCAGGCGGTCGACGAAACGCTGCACGCAGGGCGCGAACAGCGCGTGGGCTTGCACCCAGGCCCGATTGTCCGCGGCCACGGCCTCGGCCCGCGCCAGCAGCGGCTGCAGGCGGGCCGCGGTGAGCGCCTCGCCGTCGCGCAGCACGATGCCGTTCTCGCCGTCGCGCACCAGTTCGCGGTTGGCCGGCAGGTCCGACAGGATCGGGATGCAGCCCTGCGCCATCGCCTCCAGCACCGAGACCGCGACCGAGTCGCTGGTGGGCAGGCTCAGATACCAGCGCGCGGCGGCGTAGTGCGCGGCCTGCGTGGCGGCATCGAGCCGGCCGACGAACTGCACGCCGGCGGGCGCCGCGGCCTGCAGCGCGGCGCGCTGGCTGCCGTCGTTGGCCACCACGAGCCGCTTGCCCGGCCAGGCCAGCGCGCCGAAGACCTGAAGCACACGCTGGGGCGCGTACAGCGGTTCCAGGCCGCGGTTGGCGAAGAACAGCCCGTCGTCCTTGGCCGGCGGCACCGGCGGCATCGCCTCCAGCCCGAACGGAAACACCAGCACCTCGCCCGCCCCCAGCGCGCGCATGCGCGTGGCCATGACCTGCGAGTCGCTGGTGGTCAGCGCGCAGGCCTTCAGCACGCGCCGCGTGGTGTGGCGCATCAGCGCACTGCGCTGCGGCGTGACCAGGATGTCGCTGCCCCAGGCCGAGCCCACCAGCCGGCCGCGCACGCCGTACAGCCGCTGCGCCAGCCAGGCCAGCGTGCCGTGCGAGCTGAGGTAGTGGGCGTGGATCCAGTGCGCGTCCACCTGCCGCAGCCAGCGTGCCAGCCGCGGCAGGTGGCGCAGCAGCGCGACGTTGCCGCCAGCCGCGTCGGGCCGCGTGCCCAGCGCCAGCCGGCGGGCCGCCGGCAGCACGGTGTCGAAGCCGGTCAGGAAGCCGCGGCTCGACGCGGCCCACAGCTCGATGCCCGGCTGCTGCGCCAGCGCACGCGCCCACTTCAGCAGGTGTGGGCTGTCGCCGTCGCCCAGCAGCACGTAGCGCAGCGGCGCGGGCTTCGATGTGGCGGTGCCCACCTCAGCGCGCCCAGGCGTCGTAGTCGGCGCGCTCCGACGGGTGCGCGTCGAGCCAGGCGCGGTCGGCGTCGCGGGTGTCGCCGATCACCTGCGCGGGCTGCCCGGCGACGATGGCGAAGTCGGGCACCTCGCCGTCGACGTAGCTGTAGGCGCGCACCAGCACGCCGCGGCCGATGCGGCTGCCCGGCGCCACCACCACGTGCGGGCCGATGAAGGTGTAGGCGCCGATCTGCGTGCTGGCGCGGCGGTAGCCCGGCGGCCGGCCGTTGCCCCAGTAGCGACGGCCGGCCAGGCGCAGCGCCTGGTGGCTGGAATGCGTGAGCAGCGCGCAGTGCGTGGTGATCTGGCAGCCTTCGCCGATGGCCAGGCCGCCGGACGCGTCGACGAAGTTGAAGGGGCCGATGTAGACGTGGTCGCCGATGTCCAGGCCCGCCGGAAACTCCACGTGCGTGGCGCTGCTGATGCGCGTGTGCGCGAGCCAGGTGCCGTCGCCGCGGCGCCAGCCGTACAGCATGCGCGGCGCGAACAGGCGCCGCCACCACCCCTGCAATTGCTGCCGCCACCACCCCTGCATCAGACCCGACCTCCGCTGCGCAATGCTAGTAGGTCGCGGCCCAGCTGCGCGCCGGGCAGCAGCACGCGGCGCAGCGGCAGGCCGGCATGGCGCGCGAAGCGCAGCGCCAGCACCACCACCGAGGCCGCGTAGGCCAGCGACGCCGCCAGTGCCGCACCGGCCATGCCCAGCAGCGGCACCAGCAGCAGCGCCAGGCCCGCGTTCAGCGCCAGCGACAGCGCCGCCACCTGCGCCGGCACCTGCGGCCGGCCGGCGTGGTTGGTGAAGTAGGCCGACAGTGCCGAGGCGCCGCCGAACAACAGCGCGCCAGGCAGCAGGAAGGCCAGCAGCGGCAGGCTGGCGCGGTAGGCCTCGCCCAGCAGCGGCGGGATCAGCAGCACCGCAGCGGCCGCCAGCAGCGGCGCCACCAGCAGCAGCGCCACCAGGCTCAGGTGCACCACGCGCACCGTGGTGTCGGCCGCCCGCGTGCGGTCGGGCGTGCCGATGCGGCCGTAGACCGCCTGCGTCAGCGAGCCCGAGACGAACCACAGCAGCTCGGCCACCACGACCGCGATCGAATACACGCCGGTTGCCGACAGCCCGAGCAGGCGCTCGATCACGAACAGCCCGACGCGGTAGTTCAGCAGGCCGATCAGGTTGGTCAGGCCGATGGTGGCGATGAACGGCAGTTCAACGCGCAGCGCGCCGAAGTCGGGCGCCGCCAGCCGGCCCGCGCGCCACACCAGCAGCAGCACGGCCGCGCCGACCAGCACCTTGGCCACGACCCACGCGCCCAGCACGTGCTGCACGCCAGGCAGCGCCGCGACCAGCAGCACTGCGCCCAGCCCCAGCAGCGTCAGCAACGGCGGCGCCAGCGACACCGCGGCCATCGGCGCCATGCGGCCTTCGCCCAGCCACAGGCCGGCGACGTTGGGCGCCAGCAGCAGCAGCGGCGCGGCCAGCGCCAGCAGCCACAGCATGGCGTAGGTGGGCGGCCCGTACGCCGACACGGCCCACAGCACCACAGACGCCAGCGCGCCCAGCCCCATGCAGGCCAGCACGGTGGCGCCGAGCAGCGCACGCGGCTGCTCGCCGTGGTGCGAGACCCGCCGCGCCAGCGCGACGCCGAAGCCCGACAGCAGCGCCAGCAGCACGCCTTCGATGCTGGTGAACAGCGCGAAGGCGCCCTGCTGCGCCGTGCCCAGCCGCGCCGTGAAAGCCGTGATGGCCAGCACCAGCGCCACCGACAGCAGCCGTGTCGCCAGGTTGATGGCCGTGCCCCGCACGACCCCCGCAGCGGCGCCGGCGGCGGTGCTCATGGCTTCGTCAGCGTCAGCCGCACGATGTCGCCCCAGCCCAGCATGCGCGTGGCCAGCAGTGAAAGCTTGTTGCGCCACAGCGGGCCGTCGCCGGCCACGCCTTCGCTGCGCCAGCCCACCACCTGCAGCCCGGCGCGCGCGGCGGCCTGCTGCAGCGTGGCGCGGCTGAACATCGTCAGGTGCCAGGGCGGTGTCATCAGGTGCCAGTCGGCGCCGCAGCGCTGCGCGTAGGCGCTGCCCCAGTCGCCGGTGCTCAGCACCAGCCGGCCGCCGGGCTTGAGCACGCGCGCGGCCTCTGCCAGCAGCGGCACGGGGTCGGGCACGTGCTCGATCACGTCCCACAGCGTGACGACGTCGAAGTGGTCGGCGGGCAGCCGCGCGTCGTGCAGCGTGCCGGTGACCACCGGCAGGCCGAGCCGGTCGCGTGCGTAGGCCGAGCTCCAGGCCGACAGCTCGACGCCCTGCACGTCGTAGTGCGCGCGCGCCTCGGCGAGAAAGAAGCCGGCGGCGCAGCCCACGTCGAGCAGCCGCCCGCTGCGCGCGATGCGCGGCGGCAGCGTGCGCAGCACCGCCAGCTTGCGGCGGGCGTGGGCGCGGCGCGCCGCTTCCTGGCCCACGTAGTCGGCGAAGACGGCGTCGCTGCCGCCGGTGTAGTAGGCCTCGCCGTAGAGCGCGTCGAAGTCGATGCCCGCCGGGTCCTCGCCGACGTAGACGCAGCCGCAGCCGCGGCAGGCCACGAGCTGGAAGCCGTCCTTCGGGAACAGCGGCGTCGGCCCGCTGCTGCCGCAGACCGGGCAATCGCGGTGGTGCGCGGGGCTCGGTGCGCTCACTGCGGCGCCGTGGCCACGGCGGCCCGCAGCGCGGTGACCACCCGGTCCTGGTCGGCCTCGGACAGGTCGGCGCTCATCGGCAGGCTCAGCACACGCTGCGCAAGCCGGGTGCTGACCGGGCAGCAGTCGGGGCAGCAGTGCGCCGCGTAGGCCGGCTGGTGGTGCAGCGGCTTCGGGTAGTGCACGGCGGTGGGCACGCCGTCGGCCTGCAGCGCCTTCTGCACCGCGGCGCGGTCGTCCACCATCACCGTGAACTGTGCGAAGACCGAGTTGCGGTCGGGCCGCACGGTGACCTGCTCGATTTCCTGCAGCAGCTGCTGGTAGCGCGCGCCGAGGGCGGCGCGGCGCTCCAGCTCCCAGCCGAAGCGTTCCAGCTTGCCCAGCACCACCGCGCACTGCAGCGTGTCCATGCGGCCGCCCACGCCCAGCCGCGTGTGGGTGTAGCGCGCGCTCTGGCCGTGCACGCGGATCTCGCGCGCGGCCTGCGCGAGGCGGTCGTCGTCGGTGAACAGCGCGCCGCCGTCGCCGTAGCAGCCCAGCGGCTTGCTCGGGAAGAAGCTGGTGGCGCCGAAGGTCGACAGCGCGCCGCTGCGCCGGCCCTGGTACAGCGCGCCGAAGCTCTGCGCCGCGTCTTCGATCACGGCCAGGCCGTGGCGCGCCGCCAGGGCGTTGATCTCGGCCATGTCGGCCACCTGGCCGTACAGGCTGACCGGCATGATCGCGCGCGTCTTCGGCGTGATCTTCGATGCGATCAACGCCACGTCGATGTTGCAGGTGTCGGGCTCGACGTCGACGAACACCGGCTTCGCACCCGCCAGCACGATGGTCTCGGCGGTGGCGGCGAAGGTGAAGGGCGTGGTGATGACCTCGTCGCCGGGCGCCAGGTCCAGCGCCATCAGTGCGATCAGCAGCGCCTCGGTGCCGCTGGCCACCGTGACGCAGTGGCGGCTGCCGGTGAAGGCGGCCAGCGCCTGCTCCAGCTCCTGCACCTCGGGGCCCATGATGTACTGGCCGTGGTCGAGCACACGCTGGATGCGCGCGTCGATGCTGGGCTTGAGCGCCGCGTACTGGGTCTTCAGGTCGGTGAATTGCATGGGGTGAGCGTGGTGCCGTCGAGGCGGTAGCGTTCGCCAGTGGCCGGGCAGGCGGCCTCGCCCGTGCCGCTGGCGGGCAGGGGCAGGCGCTCGCCGTGGCGGCTCATCCAGCCGATGCGGCGCGCCGGCACGCCGACCACCAGCGCGTAGGCCGGCACGTCGCGGCTGACCACGGCGCCGGCGCCGACGAAGGCGTGTTCGCCGATGGTGGTGCCGCAGACGATGGTGCAGTTGGCGCCCAGCGTGGCGCCGCGCCGCACCAGCGTGCGGCGGTACTCGGCCTTGCGCGGCACCGCCGAGCGCGGGTTGTGCACGTTGGTGAAGACCATGCTGGGGCCGCAGAACACGTCGTCCTCCAGCGTCACGGCGTCGTAGACGCTGACGTTGTTCTGGATCTTCACGTTGTTGCCGATGACGACGTCGTTGCCCACGTACACGCCCTGCCCCAGCGAGCAGCCGGCGCCGATGCGTGCGCCCGGGCTCACGTGCACGAAGTGCCAGACGCGCGTGCCGTCGCCGAGCGTGGCGCCGTCGTCGACGATGGCGCTGGGGTGGATGACGACCGCCACGGTCAGAACACCAAGGGCAGACCCACGCGCACGCCGTCGCGCGCGCTGCGGTAGGCCGCCAGCACCACTTCCAGCGAGCGCAGGCCCTCGTAGCCGTCGACCTCGGCGTGGCGTTCGCCGCGCAGCGTGCCGATGACGTTGTCGTAGTACAGCGGGTGGCCCGGGCCGTAGACCGAGGTGGTGCCGTAGCTGGCGGAGCCGATGTCGGCGTCCTCGGGCCGGGCTTCGTCGAATTCCCAGTGCTGGATCTGGTTCACGGCCACGCCGCCGATGCGCACCGTGCCGCGTTCGCCCAGGATCGTGATGCTGCCTTCGAAGTTCTTGCCGTGCGTGAGCATCGTGACGTTGATGCTGGCCAGGCCGCCCTTGCGCAGGCGCAGGCTCATCACGCCGGTGTCCTCGGCCTCGATGTCGCGCGCCAGCGTGGCGGTGTAGGCGTGCACGTTGTCCACCGGGCCGACCAGCCAGTCGACCATGTCGACGTAGTGGCTGGCCTGGTTCAGGAAGGCGCCGCCGTCCAGGTCCCAGCGGCCGCGCCACGGGGCGTCGTCGTAGTAGCTCTGTGGCCGGGTCCAGAAGACGTTGACCGTGACCATGACGACGCGGCCGAAGCGCCCGCCGTCGATGGCCGCCTTCAGGCGCTGCAGCGTCGGGTTCAGGCGGTTCTGCTTCACGACGAAGAGCTTGACGCCGGCGTCGCGGCAGGCGCGCACCATCTGCATGCCTTCGTCCCACTTGGTCGCCATCGGCTTTTCGGTGAGCACGTGGAAGCCGGCGGCGGCGGCGCGCATGGCCTGGCGCGGGTGCAGGCCGCTGGGCGTGGCGAGCGTGACGATGTCGGCGTCGCTGCCCGCCAGCAGAGCGTCCAGCGACGCGAAGCCGGGGGCGCCGGTCTTCGCCACCGCGGCGGCCAGCGCCTCGGGGCGGTTGTCGCACACGGCCACCAGTTCCGCGCGTTCGCGGTGCTGGCGCAGGGCCTCGATGTGGCTGGCGGAGATGCGACCACAGCCGACCAGCGCGAAGCGGATCGGCCGGTCCACGATGGGCAGGCTGTTTCTCATCAAGGGGGCGATTTTACGGCTGCGCCTAAAATTGCAGCAGATTCAACGAGTTGACATGAGCGAAGACAACCAACTGATCACCGAGCGGCGCGAGAAGCTGCAGGCCCTGCGTGCAGCCGGCGTGGCGTTCCCGAACGACTTCCGGCCGCAGCACCACGCGGCCGACCTGCACCACAAGCACGGGCAGGTGCCGAACGAGGAACTGGAGCCGCAGGCCGTGCGCGCCGTGGTGGCCGGCCGCATGATGCTCAAGCGCGTGATGGGCAAGGCCTGCTTCGCCACGCTGCAGGACGGCAGCGGCCGCATCCAGCTCTACATCACGCAGGACGCGGTGGGCGCCGAGGCGCTGGCCGCGTTCAAGCACTGGGACCTGGGCGACATCATCGGCTGCGAGGGCACGCTGTTCCGCACCAAGAGCGGCGAGCTGTCGATCAAGGCGAGCACGGTGCGCATGCTGACCAAGAGCCTGCGCCCGCTGCCCGACAAGTTCCACGGCATGGCCGATCAGGAACAGAAGTACCGCCAGCGCTACGTCGACCTCATCACCGACGACAGCGCGCGCGCACGCTTCGTGGCACGCAGCAAGGCCGTGAGCTCGATCCGCGGCTTCATGGTCGAGCACGGCTTCCTGGAAGTCGAGACGCCGATGCTGCACCCCATCCCCGGCGGTGCCAACGCCAAGCCCTTCGTCACGCACCACAACGCGCTCGACCAGGAAATGTTCCTGCGCATCGCGCCCGAGCTCTACCTGAAGCGGTTGCTGGTGGGCGGCTTCGAGCGCGTGTTCGAGATCAACCGCAACTTCCGCAACGAAGGCATCAGCGTCCGGCACAACCCGGAATTCACGATGATGGAGTTCTACGCGGCCTACTGGACGCACCACGAGCTGATGGACTTCACCGAACAGGTGCTGCGCCACGCCGCGCGTGCGGCCACCGGCAGCGCCGCCATCAGCTACGCCGGCAAGCCGGTGGACCTGGACAAGCCGTTCCGGCGCCTGTCGGTGCGCGACTCGCTGGTCGCGATCGCCGGCCTCACGCCGCTGGAAGCCGACGACGCCACCATGCTGCACGCCCGGCTGCGTGCCCTGGGCGAAGAGCCGCCGGCGCACTGGAAACTGCCCCAACTGCAGTTCGGCATGTTCGAGGCCGTGGTGGAAGAACAGCTGTGGCAGCCGACGTTCATCATCGACTACCCGGTCGAGGTGAGTCCGCTGGCCCGCGCGTCCGACACCAACCCGGCCATCACCGAGCGCTTCGAGCTCTTCATCACCGGCCGCGAGTTCGGCAACGGCTTCTCGGAGCTGAACGACGCCGAGGATCAGGCGGCGCGTTTCCACGCCCAGGTGGCGAACAAGGACGCGGGCGACGAGGAGGCGATGTACTTCGATGCCGACTTCATCCGCGCGCTGGAATACGGCATGCCGCCGGCCGGCGGCTGCGGCATCGGCATCGACCGGCTGATCATGCTGATCACCGACAGCCCGAGCATCCGCGACGTGATCCTGTTCCCGGCGCTGCGCCGGGAGGCCTAGCCCGGGACCAGCCATGACCAAGCGCCTCGACGACCTGGCGGCCATCGAAGGCGCGGTCTGGCAGGCGCTGGAAGACGCGGTGCGCGTGAAGGGCGCCGCCAGCGCGCAGTGGCGCGTGGCGGTGCTGGCCACGCGCGACGGCGACGAGGCCGACGCCCGCAGCGTGGTGCTGCGCGAGATCGACCGCGCCACGCGCACGCTGCTGGTCTACACCGACGCGCGCAGCGCCAAGCTGGCGCAGATCGCGGCGCATCCGCAGGGCATGCTGGTGCTGTGGTCGGAAGCGCTGGGCTGGCAGCTGCGGCTGCGCGTGCAGCTGCAGGCCGAGACCGACGGGCTGGCGCTGGCTTCGCGCTGGGCGCGCATCCAGCTCACGCCGGCAGCGCACGACTACCTGTCGCCGCTGCCGCCGGGCAGCCCGCTGGCGGCACCGCAGCCAGCGCGCGGCAGCCGCGCGCACTTTGCGGTGCTGACGGCGCAGGTGACGTCGGTGGACTGGCTGGAACTGCACGCCGAAGGCCACCGGCGGGCACGCTTCGACGCCGAGGGCCGGCGCTGGCTGACCCCCTGACGCCGCCTTGACGGCGCCCGGCAGGCGTTACTGCGCCGTCTTCAGCAGCGTGCCGGCATACACCGGCGCAGCCACGCGCGGCGCGGGCAGGCGGCTCAGCGCAAACGAGCCGCTGTCTTCGCCGTACCAGGTGGCGGCGTAGTCGGCCGCGCGGTCGGCACGCAGGGCCGACTGCACCTCGGCGCGGGTGGCGGTCGAGCGCGCCATCGCCAGCGGGTTGTAGCCGATGGACCAGGCCTTGATCGAGCCGTCGGCACGCGCTGCGGCCAGTTCGGCCTGCACCTGGGCGCGGGTCTTGGTCTCGGAGAAGACCTGGGTCGCGGTGTCGTCGGGCGTGATGTCGTCGGCGAAGACCGTGCCGGCAGCGGCCAGCGAGAGCAGCGCGACGGCGGGGTAGGTCAGCAGGGAGAGCTTGCGCATGATGTGTTCCTTGTTGCATCCGGGATGGGGAAGGACCGGGAGGTCGGTGGATGCAAGACCGGCGTCGTCCATGGGCTGAACTCTAGGGTTTACCCCAGAGTCGACCAAGGGCCGGTGCAGGAACGCAGCGTTGACGAAAACGGCAACGCTGGCGGTGCGCGCAGTGCTAGCGGTGCTGGAACACCGGCTTGCGCTTGTTCACGAAGGCGTCCATGCCTTCCTTCTGGTCGAGCGTGGCAAACAGCGCATGGAACAGCTGCCGCTCGTAGCTCACGCCGTCGGCCAGGCTGCCTTCGAAGGCGCGGTTGACGCAGGCCTTGGCCATCATCACGCTGGGTCCGCTCATCGCGTTGATGGTCTCGGCGGCGCCCAGCGCCTCGTCCAGCAGCTTGTCGGCCGGCACCACGCGCGACACCAGCCCGCAGCGCTCGGCCTCGGCCGCGTCCATCATGCGCGCGGTCAGCACCATGTCCATCGCCTTGGCCTTGCCCACGGCACGCGGCAAGCGCTGCGTGCCGCCGGCCCCGGGAATGATGCCGAGCTTGATCTCGGGCTGGCCGAACTTCGCGGTGTCGGCCGCGATGATGAAGTCGCACATCATCGCCAGCTCGCAGCCGCCGCCCAGCGCAAAGCCGGAGACGGCGGCGATGACGGGCTTGCGCACATCCTTCACGGTCTCCCAGTTGCGCGTGATGAAGTTGCCCTTGAACGCGTCCATGTAGCTGAAGCCGGCCATGCCACCGATGTCGGCACCGGCGGCAAAGGCCTTCTCGCTGCCGGTGACGACGATGCAGCCGATGCCGTCGTCGGCGTCGAAGGCGCGCAGCGCCGCGCCGAGTTCGTCCATCAGTGCGTCGTTCAGCGCGTTCAGCTGCTTCGGACGGTTCAGCGTGATCAGACCTGTGCGCCTGTCGGCGCTGCCACGCACGTCCGTGAGAACCAGAGCTTCAGCCATGTTGCCTCCTGTCGATATCCGGCCTATGGAAAGCACTATAAGCGGCCCAATTTCGCAGCCTTGACCGGGCATTGCACAGTAATCTCCGGCCCGATCCATGCCGACCATCTTCCGCAAGACCGCCAAAGGCGTCGCCGAGATCGAGACCCGCGCTCACCGCCTGACGCCCCGTCTGCGCGGTGCGCTGATCGTCGTGGACGGCAAGCGCAACGCCGACGATCTGCGCAGCCTGCTGGCCCAGCAGGCCGACGAATCGCTGGCCGCGCTGCTGGAGCAGGGGTTCATCGAAGCCGCCGGCGAGTCGGCGCCGCCGCGGCCGCCGCGCGAGGCCGCCGCGCCGCCGCCCAAGCCCGCGCCTGCGCCCCCGGCAGACGGCTTCCTCGCGCTGCGGCGCGAGGCGGTGCGCAACCTCATCGACCTGGTGGGCCCGATGGGCGAGGCGCTGGCCCTGCGCATGGAGCGCAGCACCAGTGCCGACGAGCTGCGGCCGATGATCGAGGTGGCGGCGCAGACCATCGCCAACACGCGCGGCCGCGCGAAGGCCACCGAGTACAGCGAGCGCTTCAGCGCGCTGTAGGTGCGGCAGATGCCGCCGGCGCCGGTGCGGCGGCCTGCAACGGCAGTTCCTTGAGCAGCAGGTCGACGAAGGTCTGCGCGTCCTGCCGGATCAGGATGCGCACCGGCAGGTACTGCAGGCTGGGCGCCACCCACACCTCGGCCGTCAGATCCACGCCTGGACGCGGCTCGCGCCGCGGCTTCACGTGCACGGTGTCGATGGCACCGGCCGGCGTGGCCAGGGTCTCGGCAGCCAGCACGTCGTAGGTCCAGGTCTCGACGTAGCGCGGCAGCGCCAGCGGGATGTCGATGCTGCGCCCGGGCGACAGCAGCCCCGGCTGGGTGGTGAACAGCCACACCAGCTGCACGAACTGGCTCGCGCTGTCCTGCAGGCCCGGCGGGCGCGGCGCGCTGCGGCCGTTCGGGAAGCGCACGGTGTCGGCGTCCATGTGCAGCGTGAGCCGTCGCGGGTCGCGGAAGACGACCTGGAACTCCTCGTCGTAGCGGCTCGGCTCCAGGCCGCGCTCGGTGAGCTCGCCCGTGCTGCCGTGGCGGCGCTGCAGCAGCGGCGCGAACGCCGGGCCGACGCTGACGTCCAGGCGCACCTGGTAGCGCGTGCCCTGCAGCAGCCAGTGCACCTGGGCCTGGCCCTCGATGGGCCCGCGGTAGTTGCCGGTGAGGCTGTAGTCCAGCCGCGTCGACGGCGGCCACTGGCTGGCGACGGCGGCCACCGCCGCGGGCATGGACGCCGCTGCAGCGGCTGCAGCGGCTGCACTGGCTGCGCCAGCGCTGTCGGCCAGCATGGGCGCCGGCTCCGCAGCGGGCGAGGACGGCGGCGCCTCGGCGCGCTGCGGCACCGGGTCAGGTTCAGGGGCCGGGGCCAAGGCCGGCAACTCCGCCAGCGCCGGGGCCGACGCCGCCAGCGCGAACGGGGCCAGCAGCGGCGCTGCAGCGCGTGGCAGCGGGGCCATCGGCGCCGGCGCCGGCGGGGCTGCGGGCTGCAGCCGGCGCACCAGCGCCACCTCGATGCGCGGCGGCCGCTGGTCACGCCCTGGCGCAGCGCCCCAGCCCATCTGCGCCTGCAGCGCGCCGTCGGCCAACCACAGGTGCACGGCAGTGACCAGCACCACCAGCAGCGGCAGCCACGCGCTACGGCGCCGCAGCGCGTGGCTGCTGCCGGGTGTCAGCCGCCCAGCCATGCGCGGCGCAGGGCCAGCGCGGCAGGGGCCGCCTGATCGTCGGCCACCAGCGTGACGCCTGGCGCCGCCGGGTGCGCCGGCGGCACGACACGCAGCGTGGTCACGCGCTGGTCGCGCGCCACCAGCACGTCGAACGCAGCGCCGGGCCGCAGCCACTGGCGCGCGTCGTCCAGGCGGCGCAGGCGCCAGCCGTCCACCGCCAGCAGTTCGTCGCCCGGGCTCAGGCCCGCGGCTTCGGCAGCGCTGCCGCGCAGCACCTGGCGCACCTGCACGCCGCTGAGCGCACCTTCACTCAGCTTCAGGCCCAGCGTGGCCGCCAGCGCGGGCGCGTCTTCACGCAGCAGCACGCCCAGCGGCGCCAGCGCCGCGGCCAGCGGCAGCTCGCCGCGGCCATGCACCCAGCCCTGCACCGCAGTGCGCAGGCCCGGGCCGCCCAGCGCCGCAGCAGCGTCGAGGATGTCGTCCTCGCCCACCGGCCCGCCGCGGCTGCGCTGCCACAGCCGCTGCATCAGCACGTCCAGCGTCTGGCCGGCGTGCGTGCGCAGCCACAGGTCGCACAGCAGCGCCACCAGCGCTCCCTTGGCGTAGTAGCTGACGGTGGCGTTGGGCGTGTTCTCGTCCTGGCGGTAATAGCGCGTCCAGGCGTCGAAGCTGGCCTCGGCCACGCTCTGCGCGTGCCGCCCCGGCGTGCCCAGCACGGTCTGCACCGGCCGCGCCAGCAGGCGCAGGTACTGGCCGCTGTCGACGAGGCCGGCACGCAGCAGGAACAGGTCGTCGTAGTACGACGTGAAGCCCTCGAAGAACCACAGCAGGGTGCTGTGGTGTTCGCGCGCCAGGTCGGGCGGTTCCATGTCGCGCGGGCGAAGGCGCTTGACGTTCCAGGTGTGGAAGTACTCGTGGCTGATCAGCCCGAGCAGGCCGACGGTGCCCTCGCTCGCCGTGGTCTCGCCGTGTCGGGGCAGCTCGGCGCGCGTGGCGCCCAGCGCGGTGCTGGCGCGGTGCTCCAGGCCGCCGGAGCCGCCGTCCGAGACGTGCAGGTGGAACACGTAGCGGTCGAACGGCGGCTTGCCGCGGCCGTGCCAGAAGCGGATCTGCGCCGCGCACAGCCGGCGCGTGTCGGCCAGCAGCCGCTCGCCGTCGAACGACGGCCAGGCGCCGGCGACGACCATCTCGTGCGGCACGCCGCCGGCCGTGAAGGTGCCGCGCCAGAAGCTGCCCAGCGTGAACGGGTGGTCGATCAGCTCGGCATAGTCGGCCGCCAAGAAGCGCCGCGGGCCGTCGCCCGCCATCGCGGTGGCCACCTGCCAACCGCGCGGCAGCGCCCCCAGCGCCAGCCGGTGCGGCTCGGCGTCGCGCCCTGCGGCACGCAGGAGCAGGCTGCTGCCGTTGAAGAAGCCGCGCTCGGCGTCGAGGAAGGCGCCGCGCACCGAGCTGTCGAAGGCATAGACGCGGTAGGTCAGCACCAGCGCGGCCGTGCCGCTGCACTGCGCGACCCAGGTGGTCTTGTCGCGCTGCACCAGGTCGACCACGCGGCGGCCCTGGCGCGCTTGCAGGTGCGACAGGTGGCGGGCGAAGTCGCGCACCATGTAGCTGCCGGGGATCCACGCCGGCAGCGCCAGCACCTGCTGCGCCGCCGGCCGCGGCAGCGTCAGCGTGACACGGAACAGGTGGGCGCGGGCGTCCTCGATCTCGACGCGGTAGGCCACCATGTTCAGGTGCCCGCCGCGCCCAGGAAGCAGCTCAGCGCCGCCACCGTGCTGAGCCGGAAGCGCAGCGTCAGCCACGCCGCCAGGCCGTGCTGCGGGTAGATGCGCCGGTCGACGGCGTAGCACACCAGCAGCATCAGGCCGTGGATCACGAGCCCGGCGCTGGCCGGCATCATCACCGCCACCCAGGCCACCAGCGAGGGCACGACGCCCCACGCGAACAAGGCCACGGGCGGCGCGGTCTCGCGCATCGCGATGCCCCAGTGGATGCCGCCCAGGAACGACACGATCACCGCGGCATAGGCCGACAGCGCCAGCGTCGTGTACGGGTGCGCCTCGGGCCAGACCAGCCAGACGAGCGCGGCGCCGCCCACGAAGGGCAGCAGGCCCGCGTAGCCGAGCTGCAGGGCCCAGCGCGGCGGCTGGAGGAATGGCGTGGCGGACGGTGTGGCGGAAGGTGATGCAGGCGCGGCGTTCATGGCCGCGGATTGTCGCCGCGTGCCGCCCGGCGGGCCGACGAGCGGGCCGTCAGCCCTTCTTCGCTGCCGCCACCAGCAGCTTCTCGATGGCCGCGGCGGGCAGCGCGCCGGGCTTGCGCGTGCCGTCTTCGAAGAACACGGCCGGCGTGCCGTTGACGCGGTACTTGCGCGCAAACGCCAGGTTGCGCTCGATCGCGGCCATGTCGCACTTCGGGTCCATGCTCTTGGGCGGCAGCGTGCCGTCCAGCATCCACGCGCGCCAGGTCTTGGCGGCGTCCTTGGTGCACCAGATGTCGCGCGTCTTGGCGTTCGAGTCGGGGCCCAGGATCGGGATGATGAAGGTGTAGATCGTGACGTCCTTGATGGACTGCAGGTCGCGCTCGAAGCGCTTGCAGTAGCCGCAGTTGGGGTCGGCGAAGACCGCCAGCTTGCGCGCGCCGCTGCCCTGCTTGATGACCATCGCGTCCTTCAGCGGCAGCTCGGAGAAGTCGACCGCACTGAGCTTGTCGATGCGCTCCTCGGTGAGGTTGGTCATCGTCTTGGCGTCGATCAGCGCGCCCTGCAGCAGGAACTCGCCCTTGGCGTCGGTGTAGATGATCTCGGTGCCGCCGTAGCGCACCTCGAACAGGCCCGGGATGGGCGAGGGCCGCACTTCGTCGATCTTCGGGAAGTTCGGGATGCGCTCGGCCAGGCCCTTGCGGATCTGCGCTTCCTGCGCCATGACGGCACCGCCGGCAAGCAGTGCAGCGGCGGCGAGCGCACCCAGGCGCAGGGTCGGGGACTTCATGCGGGACTTCCTTGGATCGGGAGGGTTCGGGTGGTGGGGTTCAGCCGTTCAGCGCGCGGCTGGTGAGCAGGCGCTTGAGCGGAGGCAGCTGGTTCAGCAGACCCAGACCGCGGTTGCGAAGTTCCTTCACCAGCGGCTGCTCGCTGGCGAACAGGTGCAGCAAGGCGTCGGTGACGTGACCCATCGCACGCGTGGGCCAGGCGCGTTCGCGGGCGTAGCGCTGCAGCAGTCTTTCGTCGCCCAGGCCACGCCAGGGCTCGCGCGCGGCCAGCACCGCCGCCAGCGCCGCCACGTCGGCCAGGCCCAGGTTCAGCCCCTGGCCGGCCAGCGGGTGCACCACGTGCGCGGCGTCGCCGACCAGCACCCAGCCGGGGCCGCAGACGGCCTCGGCCTGCGCGATGGCCAGTGGCCAGTCGGCACGCGGGCCGGCCAGCGCCAGCGGGCCGGCGGCGCCGCCGGTGGCGTCGGCGAGCGCGGTCTCGAAGTCGGCGTCCGTCATGGCCATCAGCTCGGCCGCGCGCGTGTCGGGCACCGACCACACCAGGCCGAAGCCGTGGCCGGGCTGCGGGCGGTCGAACGGCAGCAACGCCAGCACGTCGGGGCTGCGGAACCACTGCCGCGCCATGCCGGCATGGGCCTGCGAGGCCACCAGCCGTGCCGCCACCGCGCGCTGCCCGTAGCGGTGCAGCGGCATCTGCACGCCCAGGCGGTCGCGTGTCGGCGAGGCCTTGCCCTCGGCCAGCACGGTCAGCACGGCGGGCACCTCGGCGTCGACCCACTGCAGGTGCGGGGCGTAGCGCGCCGCGGTGCGCAGGCCGGCTTCCAGCTCGGCGGCATCGACGATCCACGCCAGCGTCTCGATGCCCTGCGACCAGGCCGAGAAGTCGAGCACCGCGCCGGGCGCGTCGCCCGCCACATGCATGTCGTAGACCGGCGTGCGCGCGTCGGCGGGCAGCGTGTCCCACACCTTCAGCTGCTGCAGCAGCGCCACCGAGGCGGCGTTCAGGGCATAGGTGCGGATGTCGGGCTGCCCGGCCGCGGCCGGCGGCTGCCCGAGCAGCGCCACCTGCAGGCCCTGGCGCGCCAGCGCCAGCGCGGTGGCCAGGCCAACTGCACCTGCACCGCGCACGAGAACGTCTTGGTTCGCCATCGCAGGGATTGTAGGGAGCGCCCCCGCGGCACAATGCGCGGCTCCTGCCAAGCCACCACAGCGAGCGCGCGTGAGCACCCCCGACAGCGACCTGACCTGCACCATCGCCCAGCTCTTCGTCCACCCGATCAAGTCCTGCGGCGGCATCGCCGTGACCGAGGCGCTGGTGATCGAGACCGGGCTGGAATTCGACCGCGCCTGGATGGTGGTCGACGCCGACGGCGAGATGCTGACGCAGCGCGAGCTACCGCGCATGGCCCTGGTGCGCTGCACGCTGCGGCAGAGCGACCTGGTGCTGCGCGCGCCCGGCATGCTGGCGCTGCACCTGGCGCTCGACCGCGTGGAAGAACCCACGCGCGTGCGGGTGTGGGACGACACCGTGCAGGCCTACGACATGGGCGCGCTGGCGGCGCAGTGGTTCACCGACTTCCTGGGCGCAGAACACGGCCGGCTGCGCCTGGTGCGCTTCGACCCCGAACAGCGCCGGCTGGCGTCGGCGCGCTGGACCGGCGGCGTCGAGGCCGAGACCGCGTTTGCCGACGGCTTTCCGCTGCTCGTCACCAGCACCGCGGCCGTCGCCGAGCTGAACCAGCGCCTGGCCGCACGCGGCGAGCCTGCCGTGGGCATCGAGCGCTTCCGGCCCAACCTGGTGCTGGACGGCCTGGCCGCGTTCGAGGAAGACCACATCGACACGCTCACCATCGCCACCGACGACGGCCCGGTGCGGCTGCAGCTGGTGAAGCCCTGCGTGCGCTGCAGCATCCCCGACGTCGACCCCGCCACCGCGGCCACCGGCCACGCCGTGGGCGACGTGCTGGCCAGCTTCCGCGCCGATGCGCGCATGGGCGGCGGCCTGACCTTCGGCATGAACGCCATCGTGCTGGAAGGCACCGACCGCGCGCTGCGCGTGGGCCAGCGCGCAGCCGCCACGCTGAAGTTCTGACGGCCCGCCGCCGTCAGCGGGCGGCGACCAACACCACCTCGGCCACGGCGCTGCCCTTGCGCAGGATGTGCTCGTGCATCGCCAGCCAGGCGTCGTCGGGCCGGCCGGCCAGCACGGCGTCGAGGATGCGCACGTGCTCGGCGCTGGCGGCCTGCAGCCGCCCGGGCGTGTCCATCACGTGGCGGCGGAAGGCCGCCAGCCGCTTGCGCACGCCGCGCAGCTGCTCCACCAGCACCGGGTTGCCGCTGGCGGCGTACAAGGTGTCGTGGAAGTCGGCGTTGGCCGCCGCGTAGGCCGCGCGGTCGTCGGCCGCCGCAGCGGCGGCGGCACGCTGCTGCGCCTGTTGCAGCGCAGCGCGCGCCGGGCCGCCGATGCGCTGCGCGGCCAGGCGCGCGCACACGGCTTCCAGCTCGGCCAGGCATTCCAGCAGCGCCACGAGCTCCGGCGCGGACGGGCGCCGCACGCGGATGCCGGCACGCGGCAGGATGTCCACCAGCCCCTGCTGCGCCAGCAGGATCAGCGCCTCGCGCACCGGCGTGCGCGACACCCCGTGCGCGGCCATCAGCGCCGTGTCGTCGATCGGCGCGCCCGGCGCGAGCCGGCCTTCCAGGATGTCGGTCTCCACCGCCTGCCGCAGCAGTTCGGCGCGGCTGGCGGGCGCGGGTTTCCCACTGCTTGACGCTGTTGTTGGCATCTTTAGAGTCGCTGAGAATATCTGGAGTCTACTCAGATATATCTAATGGCAGTCAAGACAACGGATGGAGACAAGCGGATGCAGACCAGTATGACCCGACGTTCCCTGGTGCTCGGCAGCCTGTGCGGCGCAGCGCTGGCGCTGTGCGGCGGTGCCGCCAGCGCCCAGGCCGGCGCCGGCCCGGTGACCCTGGTGGTGCCGGTGCCGCCGGGCGGCATCCTCGACCAGGTGGCGCGCATGGTGCAGCCCACGCTGGGCCGTGCGCTGGGGCAGACGGTGGTGGTCGACAACCGCGCCGGCGCCAGCGGCAACATCGCGGCCACGGCCGTGGCCCGGGCGAAGCCCGACGGCCAGACGCTGCTGGTGGGCTATTCGATGTTCCACGTCGGCAACCCGGCCATGTTCGACAAGCTGGCCTGGGACCCGGTGCGCGACTTCGCGCCGGTGGCGATGCTGGTCGTCTCGCCCCACGTCATCGCGGTGCACCCGTCGGTGCCGGCGACCACGCTGAAGGAACTGGTGGACCTGGCGCGCGCCGAGCCGGGCACGCTGAACTACGCCACCTCGGGCAACGGCTCGGTGCCGCACGTGGGCATGGAGCTGTTCAAGCAGCAGGCGAAGATCGACGTCGTGCACGTGCCCTACAAGGGCGCGGGCCCGGCGATGCAGGACGTGGTGGCGGGCAACGTGCAGATGACCATCGCCACGCCGCCGTCGCTGCTGGGCATGGTGCAGACGGGCAAGCTGCGCGCGCTGGCGGTGGCCGCCAAGACACGGCACCCGCTGCTGCCCAACGTGCCGACCACGGCCGAGGCCGGCTACCCCAACTTCGAGCTCGAGGCCTGGGTGGCGCTGCTGGCGCCCGCCGGCACGCCGCCGGCCGCGGTGGCGCGGCTGAGCGCGGCAGCGCAGCAGTCGCTGCAGAGCCCCGACGTGCGCAAGGCCGCCGACGCGGCCGGCGTGGAGATCCGCTACCAGACGCCCGAGCAGCTCGACCGCCAGGTGCGCCAGGACATCGACTACTGGGGCCAGATCATCCGGCAGGCCGGCATCAAGGCCGAATGAACCTTCACGACCGCAGCGTCCCCATGACCCCCACCACCCCATCCACCGCCCCCGCCGCTGGCGTCGACAGCGAAGTCGCGCGCGCCGCGAAGCTGGACTGCGCCGCGCTCAGCGACGCGCTCGACCGCCTGTCGATTGCCGGCCAGTGCCACGGCATCGCGCCGCGCGACGGCAAGTTCCGCATGGCCGGCCGCGCCTTCACGGTGCTGTACCGCATGGCCGCGGCCGGCGAGCCCGGCAGCGTCGGCGACTTCATCGACGACGTGGATCCGGGCAGCGTCATCGTCATCGACAACGGCGGCCGCACCGAGATGACCACGTGGGGCAACATCCTCACCGAGATGGCGCACCGCCGCGGCATGGCCGGCACCGTGATCGACGGCATCAACCGCGACGTGCAGCTGTGCATCGACCTCAACTTCCCGATCTACAGCCGCGGCCACTGGATGCGCACCGGCAAGGGCCGCATCCAGCTCGCCGGGCTGCAGGTGCCGGTGACGATCGGCGGCATCGCGGTGCACCCGGGCGACATCCTGCGCGGCGACGCCGACGGCGTGGTCGTGCTGCCGAAGGCACGCGCGGCCGAGCTGCTGGCGATCGCCGAGGACATCACCGCGATCGAGGCGCGGCTGCGCCAGAACCTGCGCAACGGCATGCGCATGGACGAGGCCCGCACGCAGGCGCGCTACCACCACCTGCAGAGCCCGGACTACGTGCCGCCCCAGGGCTGAGACCGGCCTACTGCAGCACCAGCACGCGGCCGAACGGCGCCACCGCCGCGGCGTGCTCCGCGGGCACGGCCCACAGCACCGGCGCCTGCGGGCGGTGCAAGGCCGGGCCCTGAAGGTCGGTGAGCACGACGATGCAGTCGGCGCCGTGGTGGTCGGCTTCCTGCAGCAGCGGCGTGAAGTCGGTGCCGCCGCTGCCGGCGAACGCGGCGCCGGTCAGGCCGGTGGCGCCGGGCGCAAAGCGGCTGACGGCGCGCACCGCGTCGTCGCCGACCACGAGCACGCCGCCGGCCTCCAGCCGCCGCGTGATGGCGTCGAGCTCGCGCGTGAAGCGCGCCAGCAGTTCGGCGTCGATCGAGCCCGAGATGTCCAGCACCACCACCAGCCGCGGCACGGCCAGCGGCGCGCCCCAGCCGGGCTCCCACGGGATGCGGTGACGGCCGCCAGCGCTGCGCACCCGGCCCTGGTTGGCCAGCCACGAACGCGCGGGCCGCGACCACGCCGGCCCCAGCCGCCGCGACAGAGCGCGCGCCAGCCGCACGCGCAGCAGCTGCTGCCACGGCGTGCGCGTGCCGGGCAGGTCGGCCGGCAGGGCGCGCAGCAGCGACATCGCGCCGTCGCCGGCGTGCGCGCGCAGCAGGCGTTCGCGCCAGGTGCGTGTGGCTTCGGCCTCCCGCTCGGGGGCGGTGTCGGGCGCTGCGGCGGCATCGTCGGCGGCGGCCGGCCGCAGGTCGGGCTGGCCGCGCCGGGCCAGCGCGCGCGCCGCGGCGGCACGGGGGCCATCGGCCCGGCGCTGGCGGCCGCCGCTGCCCATGGGCGGCGGGCGGCGGTCGTCGATGACCCTGTAGAGCGCCTCCACGTCCCACTGCAGCAGCGCGGCCTCGGGCGTCTGCATCTGGCCCAGCACCTGGGCCAGCAGGTCTTCCAGCGCCACCGCGCCGGCCGGCTGCGCCAGCCAGCCCAGGTGGCCCAGCGTGGTGTGCACGACGGCGTCGGCGCACAGGTTGAAGAGTTCCAGGTCCACGTCGCCCTGCAGCGCCTGCAAGGCGACATAGCGTTGCGGGTGGCGCAGCGCGATGTGCAGCACCTCGTGCCCGACCCAGCCGGCCTGCGCGGCAAGCGGCAGCGCGGTGAAGCCGGGGCCGTAGGTGATGGTGGCGCCGTCGGTGGCGGCCGGCGGCGCGGCGGCATCGTCGCTGTCGGCGTGCCGCACCCACAGCGCCAGGCCGCCGGTGGACGGCGCGTGTTCGACCAGCAGCTCCACCGCGGCCTCGCCACGGTGCTGCGGGCTCACCTGGGACCCGCCGCGGCGCGGGCCGCGCGCTGCGCGGCATGCTGCTGGTAGGCCGGGCTCGCCAGCACGGTGTCGGCCAGGCCCTGCTGCAGCGCGCGCTGCAGCAGCAGTTCCATCGCCAGCGTCTGCGCCTCGCGCAGCGGCAGCGCCACGTCGGTGCGCAGTTCGGTGAACGCGGTCACGATCTCCAGCGCGCGCGCCAGCCGCGGCGCATCGCTGGCGGCCGCCACCAGGCCGTAGACCAGCGCGTACAGGCCGTCCAGCGTGCGCGGCAGCAGCGCCAGCGTGGCCGCGCCGGGTGCCGCGGCCAGCAGCTGCAGCACGTCGGCACCGGCCTGCAGCTCGCGCAGCACGCCGAAGAACTCGGCCGCGTTCGCGGCGCCGATGCGGCCCTGCACGAACAGGCGCTGCTGCGCCTCGGGCAGGCCCGACTGCAGCACGTGCGAGACGTCTTCCCAGCCACGCGGGCTGGCGCCCACCAGGTGGTCGGCGGCCAGTTGCGCCTGCGTGTCGTCGAGCTTGTCGGGGCGGATGCGCAGGTAGGCCATGACCTCGGGCGCGAAGCCCTGCTCCAGCGCGTGCGCCAGGAAGGCGTCGACCGTGGCCTGCACATGGAAGTGGAACAGCCGGTCGGCCAGCGCCGTGCCCATGTCGTGGCTGACCGCGCCGTGGAAGCTGGCGTTGCCGGCGGCCACCACCTGCCAGCCGTCGGGCAGGTGGTAGTTGCCGACGCGGCGGTCGAGGATCAGCGAGTAGGCCGAGATCTGCAGCCGCTGGTCGGCGGCCGTGAGCTCGTCGAGGAACAGGATGCCGGCCGGCAGATCGGGCGCAGGCAGGAACTCGGGCGGGAACCACACCGTCTTGCCCTGCACCTCGTCGGCGTAGATGGCACCGCGGATGTCCACCGGCTCGATCGTCGTCAGCCGCAGGTCCACCAGCGGCACGCCGTGCTGCGCCGCGACCTGGCGCACCACCGACGACTTGCCCACGCCGCGCGGCCCCCACAGCATGGTGGCGCGCCGGCGCAACGCCGGGCTCGCGAACTGCGCGGCCAGCGCCGCCTTCGCGGTGGCGATGGACACCGGCGGGATGTTCATCGGGTTGGCGTGCATCAGGCGGCCTCCCCGGCGACTGCGCCGGCAGCCGCAGGATCACTGCGCCAGCCCGCCGCGCGCGGCCGACGTGGCAGCGGCGGGATCTCGATCGTGGGCATCTCGCGCATCGCGAAGAACGCCACCATCAGCACCGGGGGCAGGTTGAAGATGAGCATCCAGGCCATCGAGTTGTCGGCCAGGCCCAGTTGCGGCACCGCCGCGGCGCCGCCGATCAGCGCCAGGCACACCAGCGCCGGCACCGCGCGGCGGCCCGTCACGGCCCAGCGCCGCCGCAGCCATCGCTGGTGGAAGGCGGCCGGCGGCTCGGCCAGCGTGCGCGCCAGGTGCTGCGCGGTGGCCAGCAGCTTGGCCTGGGCATCGGCGCTGCGCACGGCGCCGGCGCCGCGCAGCAGCAACGTGGCGTGCCAACCGTCCTGGCGCCGCCGCAGCCGCGACCAGTGCCAGCCCAGGACGGCCAGCAGGTCGTCGGGCAGCCAGGGCAGGTCGCCGTGCGGGGCGCGCAGCATCACCTCGGCGGCGATGCCCTGCACCGCGGGCACCGGCAGTTCGAGCAGCAGGCCGTCGCACTGCAGCGCGGCGCGTGTCATGCGCGCGGTGCTGCCGCCGTGGCTGCTGCGTTCCAGCGTGTGGCTGAAGGCGCAGACGAAGCCGTCGCCCGGCTGCAGCTGCTGCTCTGGCGCCACACCGTCCAGGCGCTGCAGCAGCGCGCCGGGATCGTCGCCTTCGGTGTCCAGCGTGGCGACCAGGCCGCTGGCGTGGCGCAGCGTGCGCACGAGTTGCCAGCGGCCGCTGTCCATCTGCTGCAGCTGTAGCGTCGCCGTGCATGCAGGCGCGGCCAGCACCTGCGGCTGGAACAGCAGCCGCCGCGCGGCGCGGTCGCTGGCGGCCAGGTCGGGCTGCAGCCCCTGCTGCGCGAACGGCGGCAGCAGCGCAAGGATGGCGTGGTGGCTCAGCGGCGGCAGCGACGGCATCGGCTCAGGCGCCGGCGGGCCGGCGCTCGGGCAGCGGGATGAACTCGGTCTCGCCGGGCACTGCCGGGAAGCGCTGCGCTGCCCAGTCGTCGGCGGCCTGCACGATGCGTTCCTTGCGGCTGGAGACGAAGTTCCAGTACAGGTGGCGGTGGCCCAGCGGCGCGCCGCCGATCAGCACCACGCGCGCGTCGCCGCTGGCCGAGAGCATGGGCTCGTCGCCCGGCGCGATCAGCACCATCTGCTGCGGCAGCACGGCCACGCCGTCGAGCTCGAAGCTGCCGCTCACGCCGTACAGCGCGCGCTCGGGCGCCGGCGGCAGCGGGAAGGCGTCGCCTGCGGCCAGTGCGATGTCCAGGTACAGCGTCTCCGACCGCGTGGCCACCGGCGAGGTGGCGCCGAAGGCGCTGCCGACCAGCACGCGCAGCTGCGCGCCGCCGACTTCCAGCGCCGGGATCACGTCGGCCGGCGTGTGCGCGAACGACGGCGCCATCTCCTCGTCGGCCTCGGGCAGCGCCGCCCACAGCTGCAGGCCGTGGCTGCGGCGCGGCTGGCCGCGCAGGTCGTCGGGCGTGCGTTCGCTGTGCACGATGCCGCGGCCTGCCGTCATCCAGTTGATGGCGCCGGGCTCGATGCGCTGCACGGCGCCGGTGGAGTCGCGGTGCAGCATCGCGCCCTCGAACAGGTAGGTCACCGTCGCCAGCCCGATGTGCGGGTGGGCGCGCACGTCGTGGTTGTCGTCGGGGCCGGCTTCGATGGGCCCGAAGTGGTCGAAGAACAGGAAAGGCCCCACCGCCTGCCGCGTGGCCGCGGGCAGCAGCCTGCGCACGAGGAAACCCCCGCCCAGGTCCTTGGTGTGGGGGTGCAGGCTGGTGTGCTGGGGATGCATGGGCGCGAGTGTAGGAAAATCCGCTCTCTCGCGCCTCGCGCGCCACGCTTCTTTCCCGAAAGCCTTCCATGAGCCTCAAGTGCGGCATCGTGGGCCTGCCCAACGTCGGCAAGTCCACCCTCTTCAACGCGCTCACCAAGGCCGGCATCGCCGCCGAGAACTACCCGTTCTGCACCATCGAGCCCAACGTCGGCGTGGTCGAGCTGCCCGACCCGCGGCTGGCCGCGCTGTCGGCCATCGTGCAGCCCGAACGCGTGGTGCCGGCGATCGTGGAATTCGTCGACATCGCAGGCCTCGTGGCCGGCGCCAGCAAGGGCGAAGGCCTGGGCAACCAGTTCCTGAGCCACATCCGCGAGACCGACGCCATCGTCAACGTGGTGCGCTGCTTCGAGGACGAGAACGTCATCCACGTCGCCGGCCGGGTCGACCCCATCGCCGACATCGAGGTCATCCAGACCGAGCTCTGCCTGGCCGACCTGGGCACGGTGGAAAAGAGCCTGCACCGCTACGTGAAGGCCGCGCGCAGCGGCAACGACAAGGAAGCCGCGGCGCTGGTGAAGGTGCTCGAGAAGTGCCAGGCGGCGCTCGACCAGGCACAGCCCGTGCGCAGCATCGCCTTCAGCAAGGAAGAGCAGGTCATCCTGAAGCCGCTGTGCCTGATCACGGCCAAGCCGGCGATGTTCGTCGGCAACGTCAGCGAGACCGGCTTCGAGAACAACCCGTTCCTGGACCGCCTGCGCGAGTACGCCGCGAAGCAGAACGCGCCGGTGGTCGCCATCTGCGCCAAGACCGAGGCCGAGCTGGCCGACATGGCCGACGAGGACCGCGCGCTGTTCCTGCAGGAGATGGGGCAGGACGAGCCGGGCCTGAACCGCCTGATCCGCGCCGCCTTCAAGCTGCTGGGGCTGCAGACCTACTTCACCGCCGGCGTGAAGGAAGTGCGTGCCTGGACCATCCACATCGGCGACACCGCGCCGCAGGCCGCCGGCGTGATCCACACCGACTTCGAGCGCGGCTTCATCCGCGCGCAGACCATCGCCTTCGACGACTTCGTCGCCTACAAGGGCGAACAGGGCGCGAAGGACGCCGGCAAGATGCGCGCCGAAGGCAAGGAGTACGTCGTCAAGGACGGCGACGTGATGAACTTCCTCTTCAACGTCTAGACGCAACCGCACGCACGCCGTGCCCTTGCGGCGGTAGAGTCCGGCGATGCTCGGGGACATGGACCGTCCGCTCGCAGTGCCTGCCTGGCGCATCGTTGCCGGCACGGCGCTGGCGTACGCCGTGGTCGGCTGGCTGGCGCTGCTGCTGGCCGTGCCGCCGGGCTATGCCTCGCCGCTGTACCCGGCCTCGGGCGTGGCACTGGCGGCGGTGCTCACCTACGGCAGCCCGGCGTGGTCCGGCGTGCTGCTGGGCTCGTTCGGCGTCAACGTGGTGCTCAGCGCCTCGCGCGGGCAGTTCGACGCCGCCGCGCTGTGGGTGCCGCTGGCCATCGGCGGCGGCGCAATGCTGCAAGCCATGCTGGGCACGGCGCTGCTGCGGCGCTGGGTGCCGCAGCCGCTGGTGCTGGCCGGACCGCGCGACATCGCGGTGGCCGGCCTGCTCGGCGCCAGTTCCTGCCTGCTGAATGCGACGCTGGCGACAGCCGTGCTGCACCTGGAGGGCGCCGTCAGCAACGACCAGATCATCGCCAACTGGGGCACCTGGTGGATCGGCGACACGCTGGGCGTGCTGATCGGCCTGCCACTGGCGCTGACGCTGATCGGCCAGCCGCGCGCCGACTGGCTGCCGCGGCGGCGCACCGTGGGCGTGCCGCTGCTGCTGGCGACGCTGCTGCTGGCGGCCGCGACGCTGGTGGTCGGCCGCTGGGACGAGCAGCGCCTGACCGCTGCCTACGACCGCGATGCCGACCAGATCGCGATCGAGGCCGAGGCGCGGCTGCGCAAGCCGCTGCACGCGCTGCAGGCGCTGCACAGCGCCCACCTGGCCACCGGCGGGCTGGACGAACGCGCGCTGCGCGAGGCCGCCCGCTGGTGGCTGGCCGAGCCGATCGAGCTGCAGGCCACCGGCTACAGCGCGCGCGTGCCGCGCTCCGAGGTGCCAGCCTTCGAGGCCGCGGCGCAGGCCGAAGGCCTGGTCGGCTACCGCGTTTTCGACCGTGAAGGCGCACCCGAAGCCACTGCCGACCCCGACGTGCTGGCGCTGCGGCTGATCGAGCCGCGCGTGGGCAACGCCGGTGCCTTGGGCGTCAACACGTATTCGATCCCGGCCGCCCGGCCTGCCGTGCTGCATGCCCGCGACACCGGCCTGCCCTCGGCCAGCGCGGCCTTCCGGCTGACGCAGGCCACCCGCGAGGAGGCGGGCTTCGTCATCTACCAGGCCGTGTACGACGGGCCGCTGTCCACGGCCGCCGAACGCGTGCAGAAATTCCGCGGCGTGCTCTTCGTCACCGTGCGCGCCGAGCGCCTGCTGTCGGGCCTGGCCGGGCCCGAGCAGGACTACCTGCAGTGGTGCCTGATCGACCAGGACCCCGGCGCCGTGCAGCGGCGCCTGGCCGGCCCGCCGGGCTGCGACGAGCAGCCGCCGGGTGCCTTCGAGCGGCTGCGCACCGTGTCGTTCGCCGCACGCCAGTTCGGCCTGCGCGTGACCACCACCGCGGCCCAGTTGCCCGGGCGCCAGCGGGCCAATGCCTGGATGTTCTCGGTCGCCGGGCTGATGTCGGCGGCCATGCTGGGCGCGCTGCTGCTCACCGTGACCGGGCGCGCGCGCCGCATCGAGCTGGCGGTCGACGAGCGCACCGCGCAGCTGCGCCGCGAGGTGCTGGAGCGCATCCATGCCGAGGAAGCGCTGCGCGACAGCGAGGCGCGGCTGCGCAGCATCCTCGACAACGTGCCCATCGGCGTGATGTTCCTGGACCCGCAGGGCCGCATCGTCGAGACCAACCCACGGCTGTGCGAGATGCTGGGCCGGCCGGCGACGCAGTTGCTGGGCCTGCCGCTGGCACAGATCGCACATGCCGAGGAACAGGCCGAGAACCAGCACCAGCTGGCCGAGCTGCTGGCGCGCCGGGTCGAGATCAGCCGCCGCCAGCTGCGGCTGCTGCGCGCCGACGGCCAGGTGCTGTGGGTGCGCGCGCACCTCACGGTGCTGCGCGACGCGCAGGGCCAGGCGCTGCGCCTGGCCGGCGTGGTGGAAGACATCACCGAGCACCTGCGGCTCGAGGCCTCCGAGCGCGCGCTCGACCGCGCCGAGGCCGCCAACCGCGCCAAGAGCGAGTTCGTCTCGCGCATGAGCCACGAGCTGCGCACGCCGCTGAACGCGATGATCGGCTTCGCGCAGCTGCTGGGACTGGACCGCGACCCGCAGCTCGCGCTGCACCAGCGCGAGTGGACGGCACAGATCCAGCGCGCCGGCTGGCATCTGCTGGAGATGATCAACGACACGCTGGACCTGGCGCGCATCGAAAGCGGCGCCGTGCAGCTGTCGATGCGGGCGCTGGACCTGCAGGACGTGGTCGCCGCCAGCGTCGCGCTGGTCGCCAATGCCGCCGGCCAGCGCGGCATCCGGGTGCAGGTGGACCTGCCGCTGGAGGCACGCAGCGCCACGGCCGACGAGACACGCCTGAAGCAGGTGCTGACCAACCTGCTGTCCAACGCCGTCAAGTACAACCGCGACGGCGGCACCGTGCTGGTCACGGCGACGCACGACACGGCGACGCGGCAGATCGCGATCACGGTGCGCGACAGCGGCCTGGGCATGACGCCGTCGCAGCTGGACGCGCTGTTCCAGCCCTACAACCGTCTGGGCCGCGAGAACACGGCCATCGAAGGCACCGGCATCGGCCTCGTCATCAGCCGCCGGCTGGCAGAGCTGATGGGCGGCACGCTGGAAGCGGCCAGCACCGCGGGCCAGGGCTCGTCGTTCACGCTGCGGCTGGCAGCGGCACCCGACGCCGGCCCGCTGCCGCCGCCGGCCCAGGCTGCCGCCACGCCGCCCTACCGCCAGCGGCGCGTGCACTACATCGAGGACAACGAGACCAACATCGAGGTCATGCGCGGCGTGCTGCTGCAGCGCCCGCAGATCGTGATGGAGGTCTCCACGATGGGGCTGGACGGGCTCAGCGCCATCCGCGCCCAGCGGCCCGACCTGGTCCTGCTCGACATGCAGCTGCCCGACATCAGCGGCCTGGAACTGCTGCGCCACATGAAGAAGGACGACGCCGTGGCCGACATCCCGGTCATCGTGGTCTCGGCCGACGCCACCACCGCCCGCATGCAGGAAGCACTGACGCTCGGCGCGGTGCACTACATCACCAAGCCGCTGGACATCGCCCGCTTCCTGCAGACGCTGGACCAGACCCTGGAAACCATGGACACGCGCTGGGGCTGACCGCCCTGTCTCCTTTCCCACCCGTATGCAAGAACACAACGAAACCCTGGAGGCCGCGCGCGCCCGCAACGTGCGCGACGCGCTGATGGAGGACATCGGCCGCGGCGACTGGACCGCGCAGCTGGTGCCGGCCGGCCGCCGCGTGCAGGCGCAGGTGGTGGCCAAGGAAGCCGCCGTGCTGTGCGGGCAGGCCTGGTTCGACGCCTGTATGGCGGCGCTGGACGGCACGGCGCAGGTGGTGTGGGCAGTGGCCGAAGGCGCACAGGTGGTGCCGGGCACGTTGGTCTGCCGCATCGGCGCCGAGGCCCGTGCGCTGCTCAGCGCCGAACGGCCGGCACTCAACTTCCTGCAGCTGCTGTCGGGCACGGCCACCGTGACGCGCCGCTACGTCGATGCCATCGCCGGCGCCTCGCCCAACCCGCGGGGCTGCGCGGTGCTCGACACACGCAAGACCCTGCCCGGGCTGCGCCAGGCGCAGAAGTACGCGGTGCGTGTGGGCGGCGGTCACAACCAGCGCCTGGCGCTGTGGGACGGCATCCTGATCAAGGAGAACCACATCGCGGCCGCCGGCAGCATCACCGCGGCGCTGCGCGCCGCGCAGGCGCTGGGCGCCGGCGTCTCGGTGCAGGTCGAGGTGGAGTCGCTGACCGAACTGCAGGAAGCGCTGGGTGCCGGCGCCACCAGCGTGCTGCTGGACGACTTCACGCTCGAGGACATGCGCCAGGCCTGCGCGCTCAACCAGGGCCGTGCGCTGCTGGAGGTGTCGGGCGGCGTCGACCTGGACGGCATCCGCGCGATCGCCGGCACCGGCGTCGACCGCATCTCGGTCGGCAAGCTGACGAAGGACGTGCACGCGGTCGACCTGTCGCTGCGGGTGCTGGGCGGATGAGCGGCGGCTCCCTGCCCGACCAGCCGCTCAGCCCCGAGGCGCTGGCCGAGATCGCCCGCGCACACGCCGGCCGACCCGGCTGCCCCGCCTGCGCTGCGCTGGTGTGCCCGGGCTGGGAATCGCTGCCGGCCGGCTTCGACGCCGGCGTGCCGCGCCCACTGGGCACCTTGCGCCAGGGCGAGGACGAACCGGGCTGGGACGAGTTCCACCCCGACGGCACCCGGCTGTGGTCGCCCGACGCGCCGATCGCACCGCGCCACCACCCGTACAACCGCTGCGACGTGGTGGCCTGCAGCGGCTGCGGGCGCGCCTTCCTGCGCTACACCGAGTTCGGCGGCTACTACGTCGACCCGCGCGTGCGCGAGCTGAACCCGGCGCTGGTGCGGGTCGATGCCTGATGTGAGCAAAGACTCACACCGATGAGCGGGCGGCTTTAGCACTCACTCAAAGCGAGTGCTAATATTTGGGAACTTGGTCGAACGACTGGAGTCCTACACCGCCATGAACACTGCTGCCACCACCGCCCTGTCTGTCCGCGACCCGTGGGCCCTGGTGCCGTCGATCGGCAACCTGGACGCCTACATCACGGCCGTCAACCGGCTGCCGATGCTGACACCGCAAGAGGAGAAGCAGTACGCGCAGCGCCTGCAGCAGCACGGGGACGTCGAGGCCGCCGGCCGTCTGGTGCTGTCGCACCTGCGCTTGGTGGTGTCGGTGTCGCGCCAGTACCTGGGCTACGGCCTGCCGCAGGGCGACCTGATCCAGGAAGGCAACGTCGGCCTGATGAAGGCCGTCAAGCGCTTCGACCCCGAACAAGGCGTGCGCCTGGTCAGCTACGCGCTGCACTGGATCAAGGCCGAGATCCACGAATACATCCTGAAGAACTGGCGCATGGTGAAGGTGGCCACCACCAAGGCCCAGCGCAAGCTGTTCTTCAACCTGCGCTCGATGAAGCAAGGCCTGAAGGGTGACGCCGCCGACGCCGACACGCACCGCAACACGCTGACGCCGGCCGAGGTGGCCACGGTGGCGCGCGAGCTGAACGTGAAGCCCGACGAGGTCATCGAGATGGAGACCCGGCTCTCGGGCGGCGACGTCGCGCTGGAGCCGCAGAACGACGACGGCGAAGAAAGCTACGCCCCCATCGCCTACCTGGCCGACGACAGCAGCGAACCCACGCGCCGCCTGGAAGCGCGCCACCGCGACTGGCTCTCGGGTGACGGCATCAGCCACGCGCTCTCGGCGCTGGACGACCGCAGCCGCCGCATCGTCGAAGAGCGCTGGCTGAAGGTCAACGACGACAGCTCCGGCGGCATGACGCTGCACGAGCTGGCCGCCGAATACGGCGTCAGCGCCGAGCGCATCCGCCAGATCGAGGTGGCGGCGATGAAGAAGATGCGCAAGGCACTGGAAACGGCCTGAACATCTGCCGCGCCGCCCCGGCGGCGCCGGCTAGCCCTGTTCGGCCAGCAGGATGCGCAGGTCGGCAGCCAGCGCTTCGGCGCCGCTGCCGTAGCGCGTGAACAGGCGCACGCGGCCCTGGCTGTCGAAGACGTAGCTGCCGGCGGTATGGTCCACCGTGTAGCTGGTGTCGGTCTTGCCCGGCACCTTGTTGTAGAAGACCTTGAATCCCTTGGCCGCGGCCTTGATCTCGTCGGGCGTGCCGTGCAGCGCCACGAAGTCGGCGCCGAAGTTGCCCACGTAGGCCTTCAGCAGCTCAGGCGTGTCGCGTTCTGGGTCGACCGTGACGAAGACGCCCTGCACACGCGCGCCGTCGGCGCCCAGCATCTGCTTGACCTGCGCCAGCTCGGCCAGCGTGGTGGGGCAGACATCGGGGCATTGCGTGAAACCGAAGAACACCACCGTGACCTTGCCCTTGAAGTCCGACAGCTGGCGCGGGCGCCCGTCGGCGTCCTTCAGGTTCAGTTCCTTCGCGTAGTCGGCGCCGGTGATGTCCACGGCCTTGAACGCGGGCTTGGAACCGCCACCGCTGTCGCAGCCGGCGAACACGGTAGTGCCGGCGGCGGCCAGCAGGATCAGGCGCCGAGAGAGACGAGCCATGGGTGCAGGTAGTGGTCCAGCAGCAGCGCGGCGAACAGCAGCGACAGGTGCCAGATGGAGAAACGGAAGGTCTTGCGCGCCAGCGCGTCGCTGTAGCCGCGCCAGAGCTGGAAGGCCAGCACGATGAACCAGACGCCCAGCACCACGGCGGCCACCAGGTAGATCCAGCCGCTCATGCGGTAGGTGAAGGGCAGCAGCGTCGCAGCGAACAGCACGAAGGTGTACAGCAGCACCTGCAGCCGTGTGAACTCGGGGCCGTGCGTGATGGGCAGCATCGGCAGGCCGGCGCGGCGGTAGTCCTCGGCGCGGTACAGCGCCAGCGCCCAGAAGTGCGGCGGCGTCCACAGGAAGATGATCAGCACCAGCATCAGCGCTTCGGGGCCGACCTCGCCTGTCATCGCGGCCCAGCCCAGCAGCGGCGGCATCGCGCCCGACGCGCCACCGATGACGATGTTCTGCGGTGTCAGCGGCTTCAGCACCACGGTGTAGATGACGGCGTAGCCGACGAAGGTGGCGAAGGTCAGCCACATCGTCAGCGGATTCACCCAGAACCACAGCACCGCACTGCCGGCGGCGCACAGCAGCGCCGAGAACACCAGCGTCTGCGTGTTCGTCAGCTCGCCCTTGGCGGTGGGCCGCCACGCGGTGCGCGCCATGCGGCGGTCGATGTGCTGCTCGACGATGCAGTTGAAGGCCGCCGCGGCTGCCGCCACGAGCCAGATGCCCAGCGTGGCTGCGCCAGCCAGCGCGAGATTGGGCACGCCGGGCTCGGCCAGCAGCATGCCGATGAGGGCGCAGAACACGATGAGCTGCACCACGCGCGGCTTGGTGAGCGCATAGAACTGCGACCACTTCGAGGCGGTGCTGGCGGGGGCGGCAAGGGTCTGGGCCATGGGCAGGACAGGGATTCTAGGCAGCGGCCGGTGCACCGGCCGCAGAAGCAGCCGGACGCGGCTGACGGGCGGGCGCAGTACGTGCCAGCAAGAGCGTCAGCAGCAGCACCAGTGCGGCGGCGCCCGCCGAATGGCCCAGCGCGGCGGCCAGCGGCCAGCCGAGCACGACGTTGCTGAGGCCGCTGGCCAGTTGCGCCACCAGCAGCAGCGCCAGGCCGCCACCGAAGCGCCGCAGCGCCGGCGTGCGCCACAGCCGCCAGGCCAGCAGGCCCAGCGCCAGCACCACGACCACCGCGAACAGGCGATGCGCCATGTGGATGGCCACCAGCGCTTCGAAACTCAGGTAGCCGCCGTGGCCGGCGCGGCCGAGTTCGCGCAGCACGGTGAAGCCTTCGCTCCAGTGCATGGTCGGCCAGACCTGCCCGTTGCACAGCGGGAAGCCGCTGCACGCGAGCACCGCGTAGTTGGTGCTGACCCAGCCGCCGAGCGCGATCTGCACCACGAGCAGCCCGCCGGCCACCAGCGCCAGGCGTCGCAGCGCCGGTGCCGCCGGCAGCGGCGCGTTGCGGTAGGCGGTGTGCTGGATGGCCAGCAGCGCCAGCAGTGCCAGGCCGCCCAGCAGGTGCAGCGTGACGATGGCCGGGTACAGCTTCAGCGTCACCGTGAAGGCACCGAACGCGCCCTGCACCAGCACCCAGGCCAGCGTGGCCGTCGCCCACCAGGGCGAATGCGGCAGCCGAGCGCGTTCTTTCCAGCTGGCAGCGGCCATCACCAGGATCAGCACGCCCACCGTCATCGCGAGGTAGCGGTGGATCATCTCGATCCAGGCCTTGGACCACGTGACCGGGCCGTCGGGCAGCACGCTCTGCGCGGCATGGATGTCGGCACGCGCACCCAGCGGGCTGGCCTCTCCATAACAGCCGGGCCAGTCGGGGCAGCCCAGGCCGGAATCGGACAGGCGCGTGAAGGAACCGAAGACGATGAGGTCGAAGGTGAGGAACAGCGTGATCGCCGTCAGCGCCGCCAGCCGCGCGCGCGGATCGCGCCCGCGCTGGCGCAGCCACACCCACGACAGCGGCAGCAACGCGATGACCAGCGCCAGCAGCGCCAGGCGGGCGAAGGAGTCGAGGTCCATTCAGCGCCCCGGTTTGTCCCAGCTGGCCGAGGCGCGCATGAGCTTGTCGAGATCGCGCTTGACCTTGGCCGGGTCGGGCTGGGCGGGCACGCGCATCATCCACTCGCCCATCGGGTCGACGATGTAGAGGTGCTCGTGGAGTTGGTGGCCCTGTTCGGCGGTGAGCCAGCGCGCGACGGCGTCGCCGTCGGCTTGCAGGATGCGCATCGCCGGCGCGGCTTCGGCCGCTGCGCGCAGGGCCGGCGACGGCTGCTGGCCGTCGGTGACGAGCCAGAGCTTGTCCAGACGGTCGGCTTCGCGGCCCAGCATCTCGCGCAGCTGGCGCTGCATGAACAGGCGCTTGTCGCAGTCGGGATCGCAGCTGGCCGGGCCCACCGCCACCAGCAGCCACTGGCCGCGCAGGTCGGCCGCGGCCACCGGCTGGCCGTCGAGCTGGCGCAGGCCGAGCTCGGGCATGGCGCGCGTGGGCGTGATCAGCGTGCTGTAGTTCGTGCGCGCCTGCGGGCGGATCACGAAGTAGGTGAAGTACGACGCGATGACGGGCGCAGCGCACACCGCCAGCACCATCAACATCTTCCAGCGGCCGCTGCGGCGCTGTTCGAGCGCCGGCGGGGCCACGCTGTGCACGGTCATGCTGAGCGGTTCAGCGGCGGAGCCGGGGGCGGAGGAGTTGGAACCAGACATACAGACCGAGGATGAGGGAGGCCAGCGCAAACCACTGGAAGGCGTAGCCGTGGTGCTTGTGCACGTCGGCGGCTGGGCGGGGCCACTGGCGGAGCAACCCGTCGGCCGGCGTCAGCGGGCCGTCTTCCTGCACCACCGACAGCGGCCGCAACGGCCGCCCGAGTTCATTGGCGAACACCGTGATGTCGAGATTTTGCCGGATCGGCCCGCTGCCAGCGCCGTCGAACTCGTACAACCGGCCCGGCGGGGGGGCGATGCGGCCGGCCACCTGCACCTGGCCGTCGGGCGTGGCGGGCGGCGTGATGCGCGTGCGGTCGGCCTGGTCGCGGGGCAGCCAGCCGCGCTGCACCACCACGGCCGTGCCGTCGGCCAGCAGCAGCGGTGTCAGCGCGTAGAAGCCGGGGCGGCCCAGCATCTGGCGGTTTTCGAGGTAGATGCTGTGCGCCGGCAGCCAGCGCCCCTGCAGCACGATGGCGCGGTGGTGCTGCTGCGCGGCGTCTTGCGGCGTGGTGGCGAGGTCGGCCGCCGGCAGCGGCGGCAGCGCGCGACGCTGGTCCAGCGTGGCCTGCAGCGTGGTCTTCTGCGCGGCGCGGTCCAGCTGCCACACGCCCAGCCGCGCCGTGACGGCCACGCCGAGCACTGCCGCCAGCAGCACGACGAGGCGGCTGCCCTTCAAGCGCACCGCAGCCCCCGCGGCGGATAATCCGGCCCGATGAAGATCGTGATCGTGTTGATGCTCGTTGCGGTGCTGGCCGCTCTGGCCGGTGCCGGACTGTTCATGCTGAAGAAGCGCGACCCCGACGCCCCGGCCCAGAACCACATGGCGCGTGCGCTGGCGCTGCGCGTGGCGCTGTCGGTGGCCTTGTTCCTGTTCATCCTGCTGAGCTGGTGGATGGGCTGGGTGCGGCCCACGGGCATCCCGATGGGCAGTTGAACGCGCGGCTGCGGCTGCATGATGGCCGGATGACAAAGGGCGCCCGCGGGCGCCCTTGTCGTTGCCGCGAGGCGACTGTCAGAGCCAGTACACCAGGAAGTACAGGCCGAGCCAGACCACGTCGACGAAGTGCCAGTACCAGGCAGCGCCTTCGAATCCGAAGTGGCGCTTGGGCGTGAAGTGGCCCTTCATCAGGCGCAGCGTGATGAACAGCAGCATCAGCATGCCGACGAGCACGTGGAAGCCGTGGAAGCCGGTCAGCATGAAGAAGGTGCTGCCGAAGATGCCCGAGCTGAGCTTCAGGTTCAGGTCGCGGTAGGCGTGCACGTACTCGTAGCCCTGCACCACCAGGAAGGTGGCACCCAGCAGCACGGTGATCCACATCCAGGCGATGGTCTTGCCGCGGTTGCCGGCGAGCAGTGCGTGGTGCGCGATCGTGAGCGTGATGCCCGAGGTCAGCAGCAGCGCGGTGTTGATCGTCGGCAGCGGCCACGGACCCATGGTCTGGAAGGGCTCGACGGTGCCGGCCGGCGAAGCCGTCACGCCGCCGCCGGCGCTGGGCCAGATGGCCTTGAAGTCGGGCCACAGCAGCTGGTGTTCCAGGTTGCCCAGCATCGGCAGCGCATGCACGCGCGCCCAGTACAGCGCACCGAAGAAGGCGGCGAAGAACATCACCTCCGAGAAGATGAACCAGCTCATGCTCCAGCGGAACGAGACGTCGATGCGGTCGGAGTACAGGCCGCTTTCGCTCTCGTGGATGGCTTCGCTGAACCAGCGGTACATCACGCCCAGCCACACCACCAGACCGGCCAGCAGCACCCAGGCCGCCCAGCCGGCACCGTTGACCCACTGGCCGGCGCCGTAGATCACCAGCAGCAGGCCGAAGGCCATCATCACCGGGTGCTTGGATGGCTGCGGAATGTAGTAGTACGGGGTGGTCCCCGCGGGCGTCATGGCCGACATGTCGAACTCTCTCCTCGGATCAATCTCTTGAATGGCTAGGCTGCGACGCCGCTGCCGACAACCCAGCGCACCAGCAGCACCAGCACCACGATGAACAGCACGGCGCCGGCAATGCCGGCGACCACCACGTGCACGGGATTCAGCTTCTGCACGTCCTGCGCGTAGTCGGCAGAACGCCGCACACCGAAGAACGACCAGGCCACCGCGCCTGCAGTCTGCAGGAACGACCCCTTTCGGCGCACCGGCGACTCGTCCTTCACGTGCCCACCTCGCCCTTCGGTTCCTGCGGCACCTTGCCGCCGACTTCGAAGAAGGTGTAGGACAGCGTGATCGTCGTCACGTCCTTGGGCAGCTTCGGGTCGATGACGAAGCTGACCGGCCAGCGCTTGCTTTCGCCCGGCGCCAGCGTCCACTCGCTGAAGCAGAAACACTCCAGCTTGTTGAAGTGCGGGCTGGCCTGCCGCGGCGCGTAGCTCGGGATGGCCTGTGCCGCCATCGTCCGGTTCTGCACGTTGCGGAACTCGTACTCCACCGTCATCAGCTGCCCCGGGTGGACCTGCACGGTGCGCTGCGCCGGCTTGAAGTCCCAGGGACCGCGGGCGTTGGCGTCGAACTCCACGGTGATGAGTCGCGTGCTGTCGACCTGCGTGTTGCCGGCGCTGGCGCGTCCCGTCCAGTTGCCGGTGGCGATGCGCTGCTCCGACAGCGACAGCACGTTGATGCCCAGCGCTTCGCAGATCGAGCGGTACATCGGCACCAGCGCGTAGCCGAAGCCGAACATCGCCGCCGTGACGACGACCAGCTTGCCCAGCATGCGCCGGTTGTCAGCGCCGATCAGCGAACGCCGGCTGCTGCTCATGCGCCCATCCACCAGATCTTGGCGACGAAGCCCAGCGCGAACACGGCAGCCATCGACGCCAGGATCAGCGCCAGCCGCACGTTGGCCTTGCGTTGCTGCTCGGTGGTCTGCACGGTGGCTCCCGTCACGCTGCTCAGCCCACCACGCGCGTGGCGGTGGCGTCCAGCTTGGGCGGCTGCTCGAAGGTATGCCACGGCGCAGGCGACGGCACTTCCCACTCCAGGCCTTCGGCGGCTTCCCAAGGCTTCTGGGGTGCCGGCTCGCCCTTGCCGCGCATCATCGGCACGACGACGAACAGGAAGAAGTAGACCTGCATCAGGCCGAAGCCGAAGGCGCCGACGGTGGCGATGGCGTTGAAGTCGGCGAACTGCATCGGGTAGTCGGCATAACGGCGCGGCATGCCGGCCAGACCCAGGAAGTGCATCGGGAAGAACGTGATGTTGAAGAAGATCAGCGAGCCCCAGAAGTGGATCTTGCCGCGCGTCTCGGAGTACATCACGCCGGTCCACTTCGGACCCCAGAAGTACACACCGGCGAACAGCGCGTACAGCGAGCCCGCGACCAGCACGTAGTGGAAGTGCGCCACCACGTAGTAGGTGTCCTGCAGCTGGATGTCGATCGGGGCCATGGCCAGGATCAGGCCCGTGAAGCCGCCCATCGAGAACACGAACAGGAAGCCCACGGAGAACAGCATGGGCGTCTCGAAGGTCATCGAGCCGCGCCACATGGTGGCCAGCCAGTTGAAGATCTTCACGCCCGTGGGCACCGCGATCAGCATCGTCGCGTACATGAAGAACAGCTGCCCCGTCACCGGCATGCCGGTGGTGTACATGTGGTGCGCCCAGACGATGAACGACAGGATCGCGATCGACGAGGTGGCATACACCATCGAGGTGTAGCCGAACAGGCGCTTGCGCGCGAAGGTCGGGATGATGGCGCTCACGATGCCGAACGCCGGCAGGATCATGATGTACACCTCGGGGTGACCGAAGAACCAGAAGATGTGCTGGTACATCACCGGGTCGCCGCCGCCGGCCGGATTGAAGAAGTTGGTGCCGAAGTGGCGGTCGGTCAGCGTCATCGTGATGGCCCCGGCCAGCACCGGCATCACCGCGATGAGCAGGTAGGCCGTGATCAGCCAGGTCCAGCAGAACAGCGGCATCTTCATCAGCGTCATGCCGGGCGCGCGCATGTTCAGGATCGTGACGATGATGTTGATCGAGCCCATGATGGAGCTGGCGCCCATGATGTGCATCGCGAAGATGCCGGCGTCCATGCTCGGGCCCATCTGCAGCGTCAGCGGGGCGTAGAGCGTCCAGCCTGCCGCCGGCGCGCCGCCGGGCATGAAGAACGAGCCCACCAGCATCAGCGCCGCCGGGATCAGCAGCCAGAAGCTGAGGTTGTTCATGCGCGCGAAGGCCATGTCCGCAGCACCGATCTGCAGCGGGATCATCCAGTTCGCGAAGCCCACGAAGGCCGGCATGATGGCGCCGAACACCATGATCAGGCCATGCATCGTGGTCAGCTGGTTGAACAGCTGCGGGTTCACGAACTGCAGGCCGGGCTGGAACAGCTCGGCACGGATGCCCAGGGCCAGCACACCACCCACCATCAGCATCGCGAAGCTGAACAGCAGGTACATCGTGCCGATGTCCTTGTGGTTGGTGGCGAACAGCCAGCGCCGCCAGCCGTGCGGATGGCCGTGGTCGTGGTCGTGCGCATGGCCTGCGCCGTGCGCGTGGCCGTGGGGGTCGAGAACAGCACTCATCGGTTAACTCCTGGACGCGGCGGCGTGATTACTTGCGGGCAGCAACGATCTCGGCGGGCTGCACGAGCTGGCCGGTCTTGTTGCTCCAGTTGTTCTTGGTGTAGGTGATGACGGCCGCGATCTCGGTGTCCGAGAGCGAACGCCACGCCGGCATGGCGCCATTGGCCGCGCCGTTCAGCAGGATCGCGATCTGCTTGCTCTTGTCGGCGTCGAGCACGATGGCCGAGCCGTCGACCGCCTTGATCGGGCCCGCACCCTTGCCGTCGGCACGGTGGCAGGCGGCGCAGTTGGCGGCATACACCTTCTCGCCGCGCGCCACCAGTTCGTCGAGCTTCCATTCCTTGGTCGGGTCGTCCGCGGCAGCCGCCATTTCCTTCTTCTTGCCTTCGACCCACAGGGCGTAGTCGGCCTGGCTCACCACCTTGACGTGGATGGGCATGTAGGCGTGTTCCTTGCCGCAGAGTTCGGCGCACTGGCCGTAGAAGTCGCCGGTCTTCTCGGCGCGGAACCAGGTGTCGCGCACGAAGCCGGGGATGGCGTCCTGCTTGACGCCCAGGCTGGGCACCATCCAGGCGTGGATGACGTCGTTGGCCGTGGTGACGATGCGGATCTTCTTGTCCACCGGCACGACCAGCGCGTTATCCACCTTCAGGAGGTAGTTGTCGGTGGGTGCGGGCTTGCCGCTGTCGGACATCGTGCGGTGGGCCACGTCCAGCGTCGACAGGAAGTTGATGCCCTCGCCCTCACCGGCCAGGTAGTCGTAGCCCCACTTCCACTGGTAGCCGGTGGCCTTGATCGTGATGTCGGCGTTGGTGGTGTCCTTCATGGCCACCACGGTGCGCGTGGCCATGGCCCCCATGCCGATGACGATGATGAAGGGCACGATGGTCCAGGCAATCTCGACCGCCACGCTCTCGTGGAAGTTGGCGGCCTTGTGGCCGACCGACTTGCGGTGCTTCAGGATCGAATAGAACATGACCCCGAACACGGCCACGAAGATCACCACGCAGATCCACAGCACGATGTAGTGCAGCGACTGCTGGTCTTCGGCGATGCGCGTGACCGGCGGGTGCAGGTCGAGCTGGCGCACGGCAGGGCCGCCCGGCAGGTCCTTGACGGCATCGGCCGCCACGGCGGCGTGGGATGCGAGCAGGGCCGCCAGGGCCAGGCTACGCTGCGACAGGCGCTGCCAGAGTGAGGTCATCGTCTTCATCGTCGTCACTTGAGTTCGGTTCCCGTTGCTTGTTCTGGACTGCCGGCGCGCCGCAGCGCGCGCCGCAGTTCCTGGGCGAAGGCCGCGCGCGCCTCGGGCCGCAGGAAGCGGCCGACACGCACGCTCTGTCCACGCGCGGACAGTTCCACCAGCGAGCCTTGGCCGCCCACCGGCTCGACCTTCAGCCAATCGGCCTGCAGATCTGCACGCGCCACGCGGCTGCCGTGGCATTGCTCGACAGCCAGCGAACGGCCGGCCAACGTCAGCACTTCGCGGTCGCCGGCATGGCGCGCATACACGACCAGGGCGATGCCGACCAGCAGCAGCTCGACGGCAGCGAAGGCCACCACCACCGGCGCCCCCTGCCACCAGAATCCGGCGGAGATGAGCGCCGCCACCGCGCACAGCGAGAGGTAGACAGCACCCAATTGGCGCGGCGTGATCGAGCAGTTGCGACGCAGCACCCACTGCAGTGCCGTGCGAGCACCGCCTTCGATCTGCACTTCGCGCGCGAACCGCCACGCCGTGCCCTGCGGCGGCATTGCCGGCGCGGGCCAGGGGCTGGGGGCGAAGGTGGCGCTCATCGGTGCAGGGGTTCAGCAGACTTGGGTTGAGCAGCCTCCGATGCGGGCTCAGAGGGCGCGACGGCAACGCGTGCTCTGATCTGGCTCAACAGCCGTAGATTCTATCGCAGCGCGAAGGGCTTCTCACGGTGCCTTGCGGCGGTTGCGCACCATCGCACGCAGGTCATCGAGCGGCAGATTTGTCTCGCTTGTGACGCGTGCGCGCGGCACTGGCTTGAACGCGTGGCCATAGACCAGCTCGAACTGCAGCGCCGGGCGGCCGTCGGCCCCGGCCAGATTGCCAAGCGATTGCAGCAGCCGCGCGTGCCAGCGCGGCGTGCGCAGCCCCGCGTGGCGCGCCGGATCGACGTTGCCGCCCAGCGTGCGCAGCTCGGCCAGCAGGGCAGCCGCGTCGGGCCAGGTCAGCGTCACCGTCTCCTGGTCCATCACCGGGTCGGCGAAGCCGGCCTGCACGAGCATGTCGCCGAGGTCGTGCATGTCGACAAAAGGAGCCAGCGGCGGCGGCCAGCCCTGCGCGCGGTACAGCGTGCGCAGCGACTCCAGCGTGCCCGGGCCCAGCGTCGAGAACATCAGGAAACCGTCGACGGCGAGCGCCCGGTGCCACTGCCGCAGCACGGCCTGCGGATCCGGCACGGCATGCAGCATCATGTTGGCCCAGACCAGCTGCGCGCTGCCTGCGGCGACGTCGGCCTCGGCGCACGCACCCGGTTGCGGCTGTGTCCATCGGCGGGGCGACCACCATGGCATCGTGCCCGCCGGCTGGGCCACCGCGCCCGCCGCTTCCACGGCCACGATCTGCGCCTTCGGATACACCGCGCGCAGTGCCGCGCCGCCACCGCCCAGCGATGCCCACCAGTCCAGCACCTGCGCGGGCTGCAGCTTGACCAGGGTCAGGCGTTCTGCCATGCGACGCGCGGCTTCGCCGTGCAGCCACGGCGCATTGCCAGCACGCTGCAGGCGTTGCAGCACGTGGGCCAGCGCCGCGCGATCGACCGGGCGCTGGGGGTGCGCGGGGGCGCGATCGACGGGAGTAGCAGGCATCGGCGGGCAGTATATTGAGCGCGATGCACACGCCGTCGATCGCCGACCTGCCGGGCCAGTGCGAGGTCTGCCGCAGCTGGAGCGCCGGCCGCCTGTGCAGCGCCTGTTGTGCCGCCCATGCCGGCACCGTGGCGCGCTGCGAACGCTGCGCACTGCGGCTGCACGGCGGCGCCACGGTCTGCGGGGCCTGCCTGCACAGCCCGCCGCCGCAATCCCGCTGCCGCTGTGTTGCCGACTACGGCTTCCCCTGGGACCGCCTGATCGCCGACTTCAAGTTCCGCGGCCGCGTCGACCTGGCGCCAGCGCTGGCGGCGCTGCTGGCGCAGGCCACAGCAACGGCGCCGCGCCCGGACCTCGTGCTGCCGGTGCCGCTGTCGCCGCAGCGCCTGGCCGAGCGCGGCTACAACCAGGCGTGGGAACTGGCCCGCCGCGTCGCGCGCCGGCATCGGCTGCCCGCCGATGCCACGCTGCTGTCGCGGCCGGTCGACACGGCCCACCAGGCCGACCTGTCGCGCGCGGCGCGGCTGGCCAACCTGCGAGCCGCCTTCCTCGTCGACCCGCGCCGGCGCGGCCAGCTGCAGGGCCGCCACGTGGCGCTGGTCGACGACGTGCTGACCACCGGCGCCACCGCACACGAAGCTGCTGCTGCGCTGCTGCGGGCCGGCGCCGCTGCGGTGGACGTGTGGGTGCTGGCACGCACGCCGGAGCACTGATGTTCCACATCGTGCTGGTGCACCCCGAGATCCCGCCGAACACGGGCAACGTGATCCGGCTGGCGGCCAACACCGGTTGCACGCTGCACCTGGTGGAACCGCTGGGCTTCTCGATGGACGACAAGCTGCTGCGCCGCGCCGGGCTCGACTACCACGAGTACGCGCCAGTGCGCCGCCATGCGTCGTGGCAGGCGCTGGTGGACGCCGAGCGCCCCGACCCGGCGCGCTGCTTCGCGTTCACGACCCGCGGCAGCCAGGCATTCGGCGCCGTTGCGTGGCAACCAGGCGACTGGCTGGTGTTCGGCAGCGAAGGCGCGGGCCTTCCGCCGGAGCTGCGCGAGAGCTTCCCGCCGGCCCAGCGGCTGCGGCTGCCGATGCGCCCGGGCCAGCGCAGCCTGAACCTGAGCAATGCCGTGGCGGTGGCGGTGTTCGAGGCCTGGCGGCAGAACGGCTACGCCGGCAGCTGAGCGCGACTGTTCGCGCGCAGGCCGGGTCGCCGTCAGTCCACGCCTTCGGCGCGCGCCTCGCGCGTCATCAGGCGCCACATCGCCTGCTCGGGCGCCAGGCGGCCTTCCAGCACGTCGACCACGCTCTCGGTGATCGGCATGTCCACGCCCAGGCTGCGCGCGCGCTGCAGCACGGTGGCCGCGCTGTACACACCCTCGGCGACATGACCCAGTTCGGCCAGGATGTCGGGCAGCCGCCGGCCCGCCGCCAGCAGCAGGCCGACGCGGCGGTTGCGCGACAGGTCGCCGGTGGCGGTGAGCACCAGGTCGCCCAGGCCCGACAGCCCCATGAAGGTTTCCAGCTGCGCGCCCAGCGCCAGCCCCAGCCGCGTCATCTCGGCCAGGCCGCGCGTGATCAGCGCGGCGCGCGCATTCAGGCCGGTGGCCGGCATGCCGTCGACGATGCCGGTGGCGATCGCCAGCACGTTCTTCACCGCGCCGCCGACCTCGACGCCGACCACGTCGCGCGACGTGTAGACCCGCAGCGCCTCGCCGTGGAAGGCCTCGACGGCGGCGGCCGACAAGGTGTCGTCGTCACTCGCCGCCACCAGCGCCGTGGGCTGGCCGCGCGCCACTTCGAGCGCGAAGCTGGGGCCCGACAGCACGCCGCAGGGCACGCCGGGGCGCACAGCGCGCGCGATCTCATGGCCGAGCGCGCCCGTGCCCGCTTCGAAGCCCTTGCACAGCCACAGTGCCGGCATGCCGGCGGGCAAGGACTGGAGTTGTTCGCGCAGGCCGGCCATCGGCGTGGCGATGATGAGCAGCCCGCCCGCGGCATGGGCCAGCGCGGCCGCGTGGTCGGCGCCGACGCGCAGGGCCTCGGGCAACACGACCGCGTCGCCCAGGTAGCGGCTGTTGCGCCGCGTGGCGGTGATCGCCTGGGCCTGCGCGGTGTCGCGCGCCCACAGCAGCACGTCGTGCCGCCGGGCGGCAGACGCGGCCAGCGCCGTGCCCCAGGCACCGGCCCCGAGCACGGCGATCTTCACGGCAGCGTCAGTTCGCGCTGGTGATGATGCGCGAGCCGCCGTTGCCGTTGGCGGCGGCAGCCTGCTGTTGCTGCTGCGCCTCGAACATGGCCTGGAAGTTCACTTCCGTCAGCAGGATGGGCGGGAAGCCGGCGCGCGTGCAGACGTCCGAGACGATGGCGCGCAGGTAGGGGTAGATCATCTGCGGGCAGACGATGCCGATGATGCCCTGCATCTGCTCGTCGGGCACGTTGCGGATCTCGAAGATGCCGGCCTGCTTGGCTTCCACCAGGAACAGCACCTTGTCGGCGACCTTGGTCGTGACGGTGGCCGTGACGGTGACCTCGAAGATGCCATCGGCGACACCGGCTGCGGCCATGCCGAGGTTGATGTCGACTTGCGGCTGCTGCTGTTCGAGCAGGATCTGGGGCGAGTTCGGTTGCTCCAGCGACAGGTCCTTCAGGTACATGCGCTGGATCTGGAAAACGGGGGTCGCGTCGTCGGCCATGGAGAGTTGTTCCGGAAGTGAGGCAGCAGGCAAGCCGCCGGACGGCGGCTGGGGGCGCGATTATCACCGAGGCCCCGTGACAGCCCGGGGCAGGCGGCTCAGGCGGCGCCGAGCAGCGGCATCAGGCCGCCGCGCTGGTCCAGCGCGACCAGGTCGTCGCAGCCGCCGACGTGGGTGTCGCCGATGAAGATCTGCGGCACCGTGCGGCGCCCGGTCAACGCCACCATCGCGTCGCGCTCGGCCGGGTGCAGGTCGACGCGGATCTCGTCGATCTGCGCCACGCCACGCTGCTGCAGCAGCGCCTTCGCGCGCACGCAGTAGGGGCAGACCTGGGTCGTGTACATCCGGACGGGCTTCATGCGGGGTTCCTGTGCAAGGCTGCAAGCGGCAGACCGGCGGGATTGTCCCGCGCCGGCAATGTCCGACGCCGGATCAGGCGCTCTTCTCGACCGGCAGGTTGGCCTCGCGCCAGGCACGCGTGCCGCCGCTGACGGCCACGGCGCCTTCGTAGCCGGCCTTGCGCAGCAGCGCCGCGGCACGGCCGGCGCGGGCGCCGCTCGGGCACAGCAGCACGACGGGCAGCGCCTTGTTGCCGGGCAGGCCCTTGGCGTCGGGCAGTTGGCCGAAGGGGATGTTGCGTGCGCCGATGGCATGGCCGGCGGCGAACTCGTTCGGCTCGCCCACGTCGACCAGCACGCCCTTCTTGTGGTTGATCAGCTGCACGGCGTCGTTGGTGCTGATGCCGCCGGCCCCCTTCTGCAGCGTCGGGAACATCAGCAGCGCGCCCGACGTGACGGCCATCAGGATCAGGATCCAGTTTTCGGTGAGGAAGTCCAAGGCGCAGCGCGTCGGTTCGCGTCCGTTTTGAGCAAAGCGCCGGATTATAGAATTCGGCGCATGCACAAGCTTGTCCTCATCCGCCACGGCGAATCCACCTGGAACCTCGAGAACCGTTTCACCGGCTGGACCGACGTGCCGCTGACGGCCACCGGCGTCGCGCAGGCGCGCGAAGCCGGCCGGCTGCTGCAGGAAGCGGGCTACGAGTTCGACGTCGCCTACACCTCGGTGCTCAAGCGTGCCATCTGGACGCTGTGGCACTGCCTGGACACGATGGACCGCACCTGGACGCCGGTGCTCAACGACTGGCGGCTCAACGAGCGCCACTACGGCGCGCTGCAGGGGTTGAACAAGGCCGACATGGCACGCCAGTACGGCGACGCCCAGGTGCTGACCTGGCGCCGCAGCTACGACACGCCGCCGCCGCCGCTGGAGCCGGCCGATCCGCGCGGCCAGCGTGCCGACCTGCGCTACGCCCGACTCGCGCCGGATCAGGTGCCGCTGACCGAGTGCCTGAAGGACACGGTGGCCCGCGTGCTGCCGTGCTGGAACGAACGCCTGGCGCCGGCCATCCGCAGTGGCCAGCGCGTGGTGATCGCCGCGCACGGCAACAGCATCCGCGCGCTGGTGAAGTACCTGGACGGCATCGCCGACGACGCCATCGTTGGCGTCAACATCCCCAACGGCATCCCGCTGGTCTACGAACTCGACGCCGACCTGAAGCCCATCAAGAGCTACTACCTGGGCGACGCCGAGGCTGCCGCGAAGGCCGCTGCCGCGGCCGGCAGCACGGCACAGCGCACCTGACGACGCGGTTGGCCGCCGTCGGTCACGGTGGCACCAGCCCGTAGACCTGCTCGGGCAACACCCGCGGCAGGCCGGCGCGCTCGGTCACCGGGCCGACGATGGCATGGTCGGCCGTACCGGTGTCGCGTTGCGGCGCCTGCGTCACCGGCTTGCCGCGCGCGTCGATCACTGCCGCAGCCTGCGCCGCGGCGCCGGCGGCTGCCCGGTGCGTCACCACGGCGATGTCGCCGTTGCGCAGGCGCACGAAGTCGCCCGGCGGGTACACGCCCACGGCCTTGATCAGAGCGGCGGCCAGCGGGCTGCCGGCCTCTTCCTGGAACAGCTGGCGCGCCGCCATCTGCGGCAGCAGCGGCGGGCGCAGCGCGCGCGGGCTGACCTTGGCCATGAAGACATCGGCCGCACGCAGCAGCCGCGCCATGTCGTCGACCTGTTCCAGGCCACGCGGGTAGCCGCCGCCGCCGGTCTGCTCGTGGTGGTGCTCGACCAGGGCCAGCCACTCGGCGTCGATGACGCCGCCGTCGCGCAGCAGTTGCGCCGAGGCCATCGGATGGGCGCGGATCTCGTCCATCTGCCGCTTGCCCGGGGGGTCGGTCTGCTCGGCCATGCGGGCCTGCAGCTCGACGATGGAGGCGTTCATCGTCAGCGCCGCGCGCACCAGGGTGCGCACGCGTTCGGGCGGCAGGCCGAACACCCGCGCCGTCAGCTGCACCACGGTGGCCGTGTGCAGCGCGTGGGCCAGGCCGTACAGCGCGAAACGGCGGTCGTCCTGGCGCACGCACAGGAACAGCGCGGCGTCGGGGTGGCGGTCGACGAGCGCCATGTGGATGTCGGCTCGCGCCTCGATGGCAGCCCGCTGCGCGGGCTCGTGCCCCAGCGTGCGCAGCAGCGTGTCGAGCGCCCACAGGTGCTGCTCCCAGCCGTCGAACAGCGTCGGGTCGCGCTTGGCTGCCGGGCGCGGCGCGCCCGTTGCCGCCGCCTGCGCCCGCGCCTGGCGCACGGCCTCGGCTTCGGCCCAGACGACGCACGCGCCACGTTCGAACAAGGCGTCGAGCTGGCGCGCGCTGGCGATGATCTGGCCCGCGGCCAGCAGCAGCCGGCCTTGGGCGTCGAGCACCTGGAACGGCAGCGGCACGCCGGCTGCGATGAGGTCGGACACCTCGAGCAGCGGCTGGCGGCGCTGCACGTCGTTCACTCGGCGTCCTGCAGCGCGGCGGCCAGCAAGGGCACCACCGAGACGGCGTTGCTGGCGTGCGGCACGGTGTCGGTGCTCCAGATGCGGCGCACGCCGGCCGCCTGCACCTGGGCCAGGGCGTCGCCGACGAAAAGCGCATGCGTGACGACGGCGTCGACACGCGCTGCGCCGCGCGCCAGCACACCGCGCGCGGCAGCCGCCAGCGTGCGGCCGGTGCTGGCGACGTCGTCGAACAGCACCACGTCGCGGCCGGCGACATCGGCGCCGGGCAGCGCCACATCGACGTCGTGGTCGCCGTGGCGCTGCTTGTGGCACACGGCATGGTCGAGCCCATGCGCGCGCGCCGCGACGCTGACCCACTGCGCCGCTTCCTCGTCAGGCCCCAGCAGCAGCGCGCCAGGCACCTGCTGTGCCACGAAGCCACCCAGCAGCGGCGCGGCGGTCAGCGCCACGCCGCGCCGGCCGGGTACCACCGCGTCCATCGTCGGCACGCGGTGCAGGTGCGGATCGACCGTGACCACGGCCTCGAACCAGGCCGCCAGCGCCCGGCCCAGGTGGCGCTGGCTGACCACCTCGCCCGGCGTGAAGGCCATGTCCTGGCGCATGTAGGCCAGGTACGGGCTGACCAGCGTGAGGTGCCGCGCGCCCAGCTCGCGCGCGCCGGCCGCCGCCAGCATCAGCTCGGTGAGCTTGTCGTTGGGCTGGTGCAGGCCGCGCAGCACCACCATGCGCTGTGGCAGCTGCGACGGCAGGCGCAGGCGAGTTTCGCCATCGGGGAAGCGGTGGCGCTCGATCGGCGCCAGCGGCCAGCCGAGTGCCGCCGCCAGCGCCTGGGCCAGGGGCCATTCGTCGTCGAACGCAAGCAGCAGGCTCATGGTGCGGTGGTCCTGGTCGGGCCGACCGTCGCCACGGGGGTGGCGGGATCGATACGCACGGCAGTATCGTGCAGCGCCTGCTGCCGCGCAAAGCCAAGATCGGCGGCGAACTGCGCATGCAGGCGGTACAGCGGCTGGCCGCGGCGCACGCGGCTGCCCAGGTGCACGAACAGGTCCAGCCCCGCGCCCTCGACCTGCGGTGCGCCCGACAGCCGGGCGATGCGCGCCAGCCGCAGGTTGTCGATGGCCGTGACCACGCCGTCGGCCGGTGCCGGCACCTCGAACACCAGAGATCCGGGCTGCGGCGGGTCGGCGCGGCGGCCCTGCGCGTCGATGATGGCGTTCATGCGCGCCAGCGCGCGGCCCGAATCGAGGATGTCGCGCGCAATGCGCACGCCGTCGCCGGCACGCACCGCGGGGTCGAACTCGATCACGCGGCCGGCCAGCTGCAGCGACTTTTCGCGCAGGTCGGCCGGCGCTGCGGGGTCGCCGCGCAGCACCTGCAGCACGTCGCGCGCCTCCAGCACCGGGCCGATGCCGCGCCCGATGGGCTGGCGGCCGTCGGTCAGCACCACCTCCAGCTGCAGCCCCAGGCGTTCGGCCACGTACTCGAACAGCCGGCGCAGCCGCTGCGCCGCGGCGTCGCTGCGCACCTTGGCCGCCGGGCCCACCGGGATGTCGAGCACCAGGTGCGTGGAGCCGGCGGCGATCTTCTTGCTGAGGATGGACGCCACCATCTGCCCCGGCGAGTCGATGGCCAGCGGCCGCTCCACCGAGATCAGGACGTCGTCGGCCGGCGACAGGTCGGCCGTGCCGCCCCAGGCCAGGCAGCCGTGCGTGGCGTGCACGATCTGCTGCAGCCGCTGCACCGGCAGCTCCACCTCGGCCAGCACGGCCATCGTGTCGGCGGTGCCAGCCGGCGAGGTGATGGCACGCGACGAAGTCTTCGGGCACAGCAGGCCGTGTTCGGCGACGATGGGCACCACCAGCATCGACGTGCGGTTGCCCGGGATGCCGCCGATGCAGTGTTTGTCGACCACCAGCCCGGCGTGCGCCGGCCCGGCGTCCGACCAGTCCAGGCGGCGACCCACGGCGATCATGGCCTCGGTGAGGTGCAGCACCTCGTCGCGGTCCAGCTCGTACTGCTGCGTGGCGACGACGAAGGCCGCCAGCTCGATCTTCGAGTAGCGCGCCGCGGCGATGTCGCGCACCACGGCGTGCAGGTCGTCGCGGCCCAGGCGCTCGCCGCCGATCTTGCGGTGCAGCGCCGCCAGCGACGGCGGCGGCTCGGCCGGCTCGACGTGGGCCTCGTGGCCTTCGGCCACCTGCAGCCGCGCGAAGCCGTCCTCGCTGAGGCCGAGGTCGCAGGCCTGCACGATGCGGTCGTCGTCGACGACGTTCAGCACCGCGGCGATGGTCTGCCCGTTGGCGTGCACCGTCACCTTCTGCAGCGCCTGGAAGCCGGCCGCGCGCACCACCGGGCAGTCGCGGTGCAGGTAGGCGACGTTCTCGCGCCAGGTGTCGATGCCGACCCGGCGGATGCGCAGCGTGAGGCTTGTCATCGGCGCGACTCTAGCCGGCCGCTGCGTTCAGACCGCCAGCTGCTCGGCGATCAGCGTGCGCAGGTGCTCGGCCAGCGCGCGCCGGTCGGCGTGCCGCGTGCCTTCGGCGGTGACCACGTGCACATGGGCCACCAGGCCGTCGGCACGCGCCAGCTTCCACAGCGTGCCGGCCAGCGTGGTGTCGTCCAGCCACTGCGCCGCGGGGCTGAAGGCGTGGCTGCTGTCGGCGTAGCGCAGCGCCACCGGCTGCACCGGCAGCCCGGTGGCGATGGCGGCCTGCAGCAGGTTGGCGTGGAAGGGCAGCAGCGTGGCGCCGTCGCCGGTGGTGCCTTCGGGAAACACCGCCACCGTGTCGCCGGCCTGCAGCGCCTCGGCCATCTGGTGCACCACGCGCAGCGCGTCGCGGCGGCGTTCGCGCTCGATGTACAGCGTGCCGCCGGCCGCCACCAGCCGGCCCACCAGCGGCCAGCGCTGCACGTCGGCCTTGCTGACGAAACGCGCCTCGGGGCACACGGCGTGCACGGCCAGGATGTCGATCCAGCTGATGTGGTTGGCGACGAGCAGCTTGGCGCCAGGGCGGAACGTGCCCTGCACCTGCAGCCCCATGCCCAGCACGCGCAGCATCTTGGCCGACCACCACTGCACACGCTGCTGGCGGCCGCGCACGTCCAGAGACGGGAAGCGCAGCAGCACGACGAGCAGGCCGTGCGCGCCGTGCAGCACGGCGCGCGCCAGGCGCCAGACGGCGCGGGCGGTGTGCACGCTGCTCAAGCGCGCTCGTAGGCCACGGTGCCCGCCACCAGCGTGGCGCGCACGCGGCCGGGCAGCGCCATGCCGGTGGAAGCGAAGGCAAACGGCGTGTGCTTGCCCTGGCTCGCCAGCTGCTCGGGCGTGACCTGCCACAGCGATTCGGGGTCGAAGACGCAGATGTCGGCGACCCCGCCTTCCACCAGCCGCCCGGCGCTGGAGGCCAGCGAACCGATGGCATCGCCCAGCACGCGCACGGGCTCGGCGGTCACGCGCGACAGCGTGCGGTGCAGCGGCAGGCCGGCATCGGCACCCCAGCGCAGCGCCAGGCTCAGCAGCAGCTCGAGCCCGGTGGCGCCGGGCTCGGCCTCGCCGAAGGGCAGGTTCTTCATGTCCTCGTCGACCGGGTTGTGGTCGGAGACCAGCGCGTCGATCGTGCCGTCGGCCAGGCCGGCGCGCAGGGCCTCGCGGTCGGCCTGCTGGCGCAGCGGCGGCGTCAGCCGCATGTCGGCGTTGAAGTAGCCGATGTCGACGTCCGTCAGGTGCAGCGAGTTGATGCTGACGTCGGCCGTGACCGGCAGGCCCTCGGCCTTGGCCGCGCGCAGCAGCGCCACGCCGGCGGCGCTGGACAGCCGGCACACGTGCACGCGGGCACGCGTGGCCCGCACCAGTTCGAACAACGTCTGCAGCGCCACCGTCTCGGCCGCCACCGGCACGCCCGACAGCCCCAGCCGCGTGGCCACCGCGCCCGAGGCCGCCACGCCCTTGCCCAGCCACGCGTCGTGCGGCCGCAGCCACACGCTGTAGCCGAAGGTGGCGGCGTACTGCAGCGCGCGGTGCAGCACCAGGGTGTCGGTGACGGGCACGTCGACCTGGCTGAAGCCGACGCACCCGGCTTCGGTCAGCTCGGCCATCTCGGTCAGCGCCTGGCCTTCGAGCCGCCGCGTCAGCGCGCCCAGCGGGAACAGCCGGCAGCGGCTGAGCTTGCGGGCGCGGAACTTCAGCATCTCCACCAGGCCCGGCTCGTCGAGCACGGGGTCGGTGTCGGGCAGGCACACGAGGCTGGTGACGCCGCCCGCGGCCGCGGCCGCGAGCTCGCTTTCGAGCATGCCCGAGTGTTCCTGGCCGGGCTCGCGCAGCCGTGCCGCCAGGTCCACGAGGCCGGGTGCCACCACCATACCGGCGGCGTCGATGACACGTTCGGCGTCGAAGTCGGCGAACTGGCCGGGGGCGCCGATGCCGACGATGCGGCCCGAGGCGATGGCGACGTCGGCGGTCTCGTCGCGACCGGAGGCCGGGTCAATCACGCGGCCGCCGCGAATCAGGATCTTCATGCTGCGTTCCCCGCGATCGTGCTCATCACCGCCATGCGCACCGCGATGCCGAAGGTGACCTGCGGCAGGATCACGCTGTGCGTGCCGTCGGCCACGGCCGAGGCGATCTCGACGCCGCGGTTGATCGGCCCCGGGTGCATCACGATGGCGTCGGGCTGGGCCAGCGCCAGCTTCTCGGGTGTCAGGCCGTAGCTCTTGAAGAACTCGCCGGCGCTGGGCAGCATCGCGCCGCTCATGCGTTCGTTCTGCAGCCGCAGCATGATGATCACGTCGGCACCGCGGATGCCCTCGGCCATGTCATGGCACACGCGCACGCCCATCGCCGCCAGGTCGCCGGGCACCAGCGTCTTCGGGCCCACGGCGCGGATCTCGGGCACGCCCAGGGTGGTGAGCGCGTGGATGTCGCTGCGCGCCACGCGCGAGTGCACGATGTCGCCGACGATGGCCACCGTGAGGTTGCTGAAGTCCTTCTTGAAGTGCCGGATCGTGTACATGTCCAGCAGCCCCTGCGTCGGGTGCGCGTGGCGGCCGTCGCCGGCGTTCACCACGTGCACGTGCGGCGCGCAGTGCTGTGCGATCAGGTACGGCGCGCCGCTCTCGCTGTGGCGCACGACGAACATGTCGGCGTGCATCGCGCTCAGGTTGGCGATGGTGTCGAGCAGGCTCTCGCCCTTGGCCGTGCTGCTCTTGTTGATGTCGAGGTTGATGACGTCGGCGCTCAGGCGCTTGGCCGCGATCTCGAACGTGGTGCGCGTGCGCGTGCTGTTCTCGAAGAACAGGTTGAACACGCTCTTGCCGCGCAGCAGCGGCACCTTCTTCACGTCGCGGTCGTTGACGCTGAGGAAGGTGCCGGCGGTGTCGAGGATCTGCGTCAGCACCGCGCGCGGCAGGCCTTCGATGGACAGCAGGTGGATCAGCTCGCCGTGGCTGTTGAGCTGGGGGTTGCGTCGATGCAGCATCAGGCGGGGTCCTTGACGGCAAAGCTGAAGCGGCCGTCGTCGCCGCGCGCCAGGCGCAGCTTCTGCGTCGGCGGCAGCGCGATGCGCGCGGCGGCATAGGCGGCGGCGATGGGCAGTTCGCGCCCGCCGCGGTCCACCAGCACCGCCAGCGTCACGCTGGCCGGGCGGCCGAAGTCGAAGAGTTCGTTGACCACGGCGCGGATGGTGCGGCCGGTGTAGAGCACGTCGTCCACCAGCACGATGTGGCGGCCGTCGATGGCGAACGGCAGGCTCGTGGCGTCGCTGCCGGCGAGCCCGCGCGAGCCGAAGTCGTCGCGGTGCAGCGTGCTGCTGATGACGCCGTGGCTGCCGGGCAGGCCCAGGTCGCGCTGCAGGCGCTCGGCCAGCCAGGCACCGCCCGACCAGATGCCCACCAGCGCCGCGTCCGGGCGCAACAGGCCGCGCACGCCTTCGCGCAGGTCGGCGTACAAGGCTTCGGCGTTCAGCGTCAAGGTCATGGCAGCGTGCGCAGGAATTGGTCGAGGATGATCGCCGCGGCCGCCGCGTCGGCATCGGCCGCGCCGGCGGCCAGGGCCTCGGTGGTGGTGTAGCGCTCGTCCACCTGGTGCACCGGCAGCCCGAAGCGGCCGTGCAGCTGGCGCGCGAAGCGCTGCGCGCGGCGGGTATTGTCGTGCGCGGCGCCGTCGGGGTGGAAGGGCACGCCGACCACCAGTGCGTCGGGCTGCCAGTCGCGGATCAGCTGGCCGATGGCTGCAAAGCGAGCGTCGCCGTCGAGCGCCAGCGTCTTCAGCGGTGCAGCCTGGCGCAGCACGGTGTTGCCGCTGGCCACGCCGGTGCGGCGCAGGCCGAAGTCGAAAGCCAGGAACGACTGCGCCGCCGGCTGCGGCGTCATGCGTGCCCCGCCTCCTGCGAGAGCATGCGCGGGTCGACCCCCAGCAGCGACAGCGCGCGGTCGTAGCGCTGCTCGATGGGCGTGTCGAAGATGATGGCCGGGTCGGCGTCGACCGTGAGCCAGCCGTTGCGGCCGAGCTCGTCTTCCAGCTGCCCGGCCTGCCAGCCGCTGTAGCCCAGCGTGACCAGGATCTTCTTCGGCCCGGCGCCGCTGGACAGCGCTTCCAGCACGTCCTTGCTGGTCGTCATCTCCAGCCCGCCGGGCACCGACATGGTGGAGCTGTAGGCGCTGCCGTCGTCGCCCAGCTTCTCGTGCAGCACGAAGCCGCGTTCGGTCTGCACCGGGCCGCCGAAGTACACCGGCAGCTCGGCCAGCTCTGCCCGGTCCAGGCTGAGCTCGACCTTCTCGAACAGGTTCTTGAGCTTGATGTCGATCGCCTTGTTGATCACCAGGCCCAGCGCGCCCTTCTCGTTGTGCTCGCACAGGTAGACGACGCTGCCGGCGAAGGTGTCGTCGGCCATGCCGGGCATGGCGATGAGGAACTGGTTGGTCAGATCGATGCGGCTCGCCATGCGGGCATTTTATTCGCGGCACACTCCCGGCCGTGAACAAACCGATCGACCGCGCGCTGGTGTGGATGCGCCGCGACCTGCGCACCGACGACCATGCCGCACTGCACCATGCGCTGCGCGCGGCGCGGCGCGTGTGGTGCGTGTTCGTGTTCGACCGCGCCATCCTCGACGCCCTGCCCCGTGCCGACCGCCGCGTGGAGTTCATCCGCGACAGCCTGGTCGGGGTCGACGCCGAGCTGCGCGCGCTGGGCGCCGCGCACGGCGTCGACGGCGCCGGGCTGCTGGTGCGCCACGGGCTGGCGGTGGACGAGGTGCCGCGGCTGGCGGCGCAGCTGGGCGTGCAGGCGGTGTACGCCAACCACGACGACGAACCCGACGCGCTGGCGCGCGACGCCCGCGTGCGCGGCCGCCTGGCCGACGCCGGCGTGGTGCTGCACACCGGCAAGGACCACGTGGTCTTCGAGCGCAGCGAGGTGCTGACGCAGAGCGGCGGCCCGTTTTCGGTGTTCACGCCGTACAAGAACGCCTGGCTGCGCAAGCTGAACGACTTCTATCTGAAGAGCTACCCGGTGCAGCCACACGCCGCGGCGCTGGCCCCGCTGCCGCCGGGCGAGCAGTTGCCGACGCTGGCCGACATCGGCTTCGCGCCCACCAACCTGCACCAGCTGAAGCTCCCCAGCGGGCCAGCCGGCGGCGCCGAGCTGCTGGAAGACTTCCTGGACCGCATCGACCGCTACCACGACACACGCGACTTCCCGGCCATCAAGGGCCCGAGCTACCTCAGCACGCACCTGCGCTTCGGCACGGTGTCGATCCGCCGCCTGGCCCGCGCCGCGCACCAGCGCATGGTGGCCGGCTCGCGCGGCGCCGAGGTCTGGCTGTCCGAGCTGATCTGGCGCGACTTCTACCACCAGGTGCTGCACCACCACCCGCGCGTGGTGGGCGCCGCCTTCAAGCCCGAGTACGACAAGATCCGCTGGGAACACGGCAAGCACGCCGACGCGCTGTTCGCCGCCTGGTGCGAAGGCCGCACCGGCTATCCGCTGGTCGACGCGGCGATGCACCAGATCAACCAGACCGGCTACATGCACAACCGGCTGCGCATGGTGGTGGCCAGCTTCCTGACCAAGGACCTGGGCCTGGACTGGCGCCGCGGCGAGGCCTACTTCGCCACCCACCTGAACGACTTCGACCTCGCGGCCAACAACGGCGGCTGGCAGTGGGCGGCGTCCAGCGGCTGCGACGCGCAGCCGTACTTCCGCATCTTCAACCCGGTGAGCCAGAGCGAGAAGTTCGACGCCGACGGCCGCTTCATCCGCCGCTACCTGCCGCAGCTGGCCGGGCTGCCGGACAAGCTGATCCACGCCCCGTGGCTGGCGCGGCCGGTGGACCTGGCCGCGGCCGGGCTGGAACTCGGCACGCACTACCCGCTGCCGGTGGTGCAGCACGACGAAGCGCGCGCGAAGACGCTGGCGCGCTACGCCGTGGTGAAGTCGTCGTCGCCGGGCTGAGCAGGCGCCGCTGCCGCGTCTGCGCGCGGGTCGGGGCAGCGCACGAAGCCCAGGCTGGCATACAGCTGCTCGGCCGGGTTCCCTTCGCTGACCACCAGCCGCAGCAGGGTCTCGTCGCCCGCCGCCAACCGGGCCATGGCGCGCTGCAGGCCGGCGCGTGCCAGGCCGCGGCGCTGCCAGGCCGGCCGCGTCATCGTGAAGGCGACGAAGGGGGCACCGGCATAGAGCGTGATCATCGTCGCAGCCACCAGCCGGCCGTCGCGCTCCACCACCTCGGAGCACGCCCACAGCATGGTGCCGAAGTCGCCGGCGAACAGCTGCGCGATCGTGGCGCGCGCGTCGTCCAGCGTCTCGCCTTCGTCGTCGATGGTGCCCTGGTAGGCGTCCAGCACCAGCTGGGCCAGCGCGTCGAGGTCGGCGGGCGTGGGCGGCCGCGCCGCGGTGTCGGTCGGGGCTGCCGTGCCGCCGCTGTGCCGCAGCGGCGCGGCCATGAAGTAGCGGGTCGGGCTCATCCGGCGGCCCCGGTGCTGAAGCGGGCGAGCAGCGCGCCGAAGCGCTCGGGCCAGGCGCGCAGCGCGCTGTCGTCGCCGTCGAACACGCTGTGCAGGAAGGCGACCGTGAGTGCCTGCGTGGCCTGCTTCAGCGCGGCGTTCGGCACGCGGTCGGTGAAGACGCTGTGCGAGCCGGCGGCGAACACCGCCAGCGTCTTGCGGCGGCTGCCAGTGGCCTCGAAGACCTTCACGCGGTCGGCGGCGTCGCTGTAGTAGCCGGGGATGCGGATCACATCGTCGGCGGTGGTGACGTGCAGCGTCGGCACCGTCACCGCGCCGAGCACCCGCTCGGGCGCGGCCTCGCCGTAGAACGGCGGCGCCGACAGCACGATGGCCGCCCGCACGCGCGGCTCGCGCAGGTCGAGCACGCGGCCGTCGCGTTCCACCTGCGCGCCTGCGGCCAGCAGCGAGGTGTTGGCGCCGTAGCTGTGGCCGGCGGCGACGATGCGCGCAGCGTCGATGCCGGGCTCGGCGGCCAGCAGCTGGTCGAGCGCGAAGCGCAGGTCCTGCACGCGGGCGATGGCCTCGGCGTCCTGCGCCGCGCCCTGCAGCCGGCCGACGACACCGAACACGCTGCCCTGCCAGACGCTGCGGTCGCTGCCCACGTGCTGCAGGTGCAGGCTGGCCACGCCCTCGCGGGCGAAGTGGCTGCCGAGGTAGCTGTAGCCGCGGCGCGAGCCGCCGATGCCGTGCGAGAACACCACCAGCGGCACCGGCTGCGAGGCGCTGGCGCCGGCCGGCAGGTACAGGCGCACCGGCACGGCGCGGCTGCGGGCGGCGTCGAACCAGTCGAAGTCGGCCACGCTCACCGCGCCCGGCGCTGACCCAGCCCCGCCCTCGGCACGCAGCGGTCCGGCCAGCGCCAGCAGCAGCGCCGCCGAAGCACCGCGCAGCAGCAGACGGCGGTCGAGACCGGCCTCGGACTTCATGCGCCGGCCTCCGGCGTAGCGCCCCCCGGCGCCGCCGCGGGGCGGCGACGCAGCAGGCGCTGCAGGCCTTGCACGGCGTCGTCGACGTAGGTGAACAACACTGGAATCACGAGCAGGCTCAGGAAGGTGGAAGTGATCAGGCCGCCGATCACGACGATGGCCATGGGGCTGCGGAAGCTGGGGTCCACGCCCAGCCCCAGCGCGATCGGCAGCATGCCAGCGGCCATCGCGATCGTCGTCATCACGATGGGGCGCGCGCGCTTGCGGCAGGCGTCGAGCGTGGCCTCCCAGCGCACCATGCCGTGGTCGCGCCGGGCGAGGATGACGTAGTCGATGAGCAGGATGGAGTTCTTAGTCGCAATGCCCATGAGCATGATGAGGCCGATCATCGAGGGCATCGACAGCGCCGTCTGCGTGATGAACAGCGCCACGATGGCCCCCGGCACCGACAGCACCAGCGCGCCCAGGATCGTCACCGGCTGCACGAAGTCCTTGAACAGCAGCACCAGCACGATGTAGATGCAGACCACGCCGGTCAGCATCGCCAGGCCGAAACTCTCGAACAGCTCGGCCATCGCCTCGGCGTCGCCGATCTCGGCCTGGCGCACGCCCGGCGGCAGCTGCGCCAGCGACGGCAGCGCGGCCGCCTGCACGTCGCCCAGCGGCTGGCCGTTGAGCTCGATCTCGATGTTGATGTTGCGCGCGCGGTCGTAGCGGCTGATCAGCGCCGGGCCGCTGTCGATCGACAGCTCGGCCACGTTCGACAGCGGCACCGGCCCGCGCGCGCCCGGCACCGGCAGCCGCGACAGCAGGGCCAGGTCGGTGCGCGCGTCGGCCGGCAGGCGCACGACGATGGGCACCTGGCGCTGGCTCAGGTTCAGCTTGGCCAGGCTCTGGTCGTAGTCGCCGGCGGTGGCCACGCGCAGCGTCTCGGCGATCGCCGCCGCGGTGACGCCCAGGTCGGCGGCGCGCGCCGGGTCGGGCCGCACCACCAGTTCCGGCCGCACCAGGCTGGCGCTGCTGGTGACGTTGCCGATGCCGGGGATGCCGCGCAGCTCGCGTTCGACCTGCTGCGCGTGCGCCAGCAGCACACGACCGTCGTCGCCCGACAGCGACAGCACGTATTTCTCGGCGCTGCCGCCGAAGCCCACCTTCACGCGCGCGCCGGGCAGCACCGCCAGGCGCTCGCGCAGGTCGGCCTCGATGGCCTGCTTGCTGACGCCGGGGCGGTCGCTGCGCGGCGTCATGTTGATGGTCAGCGTGGCCTTGGTGACGTCGGCCGCGCCGGCGCCGCCGGCAAAGGGGTCGCTGCCGGTGGCGCCGCCGCCGACCGCGGTGTAGACCAGCTTCACGTGCGGGTTGCCCAGCACGATCTGCCGCGCGTTTTCTGCGGCGGCGGTCGACTCCTTCAGCGTGCTGCCCGGCGGCAGCGTCAGCGCCACCTGGGTCTGGCTCAGGTCGTCGGGCGGCAGGAAGCCGGTGGGCAGCAGGCCCGCCAGGCCGAAGCTGCCGAAGAAGAACACCGCAGTGGCCAGCAGCGTGAGCACGCGGTGCTTCAGGCACCAGCGCGCCCAGCCCAGGTAGACGTCGAGCCAGCGCGGCTCGTGGTGGTCCTTCTTCGGCGGGCGCAGGATGTAGGCTGCCATCATCGGCGTCAGCAGCCGCGCCACCACCAGCGAGAAGAACACCGCGATCGCCGCCGTCCAGCCGAACTGCACGAAGAACTTGCCGGGGATGCCGCTCATGAAGGCGGTGGGCAGGAACACCGCGATCAGCGTGAAGGTGGTGGCGATCACCGCCAGCCCGATCTCGTCGGCCGCTTCCATCGCCGCCTGCATCGGCGTCTTGCCCATGCGCAGGTGGCGCATGATGTTCTCGATCTCGACGATGGCGTCGTCGACCAGGATGCCGACCACCAGCGACAGGCTCAGCAGCGAGACCACGTTGACGCTGAAGCCGAACACGTAGTGCATCACCGCGAAGGCCGGGATCACCGACAGCGGCAGTGCCGTGGCCGCCACCAGCGTGGCGCGCCAGTCGCGCAGGAACAGCCACACCACCAGCACCGCCAGCAGCGCGCCTTCGTACAGCAGGTACATCGAGCCTTCGTAGTTCTCGACCACGGGGTCGACGAAGTTGAAGGCCTCGGTGACGGCGATGTCGGGGTGCTCGGCCGTCAGCGCGGCGAGCTGCGCGCGCACGCCGTCCATCACCTCGACCTCGCCGGCGCCGAGCGAGCGCTGGATCTCGAAGGCGACCACGGGCTTGCCGTCGAGGAAGGCCGCGCTGCGCGGCTCGGCCACGGTGTCGACCACGCGCGCGACCTGGTCGAGCCGGATGCGGCGGCCGTCGGCCAGCGCCACTTCCAGGCGCGCCAGCTCGGCGGCACTCTGCACGGTGGCGATGGTGCGCACGCTCTGCTCGATGCCGCCGACGTCGGCGCGGCCGCCCGAGGCTTCCTGCTGCACGCTGCGCAGCTGGCGCGAGATGTCGGCGGCGCTGGCGTTCAGCGCCAGCAGCCGCACCGGGTCGAGCTCGACGCGCACTTCGCGCGTGACGCCGCCCACGCGGCTGACCGCGCCGACACCGCGCACCGACAGCAGCTGCTTGGCCACCGTGTTGTCGACGAACCAGCTCAGCGCCTCGTCGTCCATGCGCGGCGACGCCACGGTGTAGGTGAGCACCGGCGAGCCGGCCAGGTTCAACCGCGCGATCTGCGGGTCGCGCAGCTCGGCCGGCAGGTCCGAGCGCACGCGCGAGACGGCGTCGCGCACGTCGTCCACGGCCTGCTGGGTGGGTTTCTCCAGCCGGAACTCCACCGTCACCACGGCCAGGCCGTCGGAGACCGAGGTGTAGATGTGCTTGACGTCGGTGAGCGTGGCCACCGAGTTCTCGATCTTGCGCGCGACCTCGGTCTCCAGCTGCGCCGGTGCGGCACCGGGCAAGGCCGCGGTGACGGTGACCGTGGGCAGGTCGATGTCGGGGAAGTTCTGGATCTTCATGCGCTGGAAGGCCAGCAGGCCGACCAGCGTGAGCAGGATGAAGAGCAGGACCGACGGGATCGGGTTCTTGATCGACCAGGTGGAGAAGTTCATGGCCGACCCGTCACTTCGGCGCCGCGACCACGCGCACGGTGTCGCCGTCGACCAGGAAGGCGCCGCCGCTGGCGACGATGCGGGCGTTGGCGGGCAGGCCGCCGAGCAGCTCGATGCGGTCACCGACGCGGCGGCCCACCGTCACCTTCTGCTGCCGCACCTTGTTGTCGGGCTCGACCGTGAACACGTAGCTGAAGCCGTCGCGCAACAGCACCGCGCTCTGCGGCAGCGTCAGGCCGCTGCCGCTGCCGAGCTCGAACTCGCCACGCGCGAACATGCCCGCCTTCAGCCCGGCCGCCACCGGCAGGTCGACGTAGACCAGGCCGTTGCGCGTGGCCGCGTCCACGGTGGGCGCCACCACGCGCACGCGGCCGGCCACCGCGCTGCCGCCGGCCGGCGTGACACGCGCCGCCTGCCCGGCCTTCAGCGCGCCGATGTCGGCGGCAGGCACCTCGGCGCGCCACTCCAGCCGGCCCTGGCGGATCAGCCGGAACAGCTCCTGCCCGGCCGGCACCACCGCGCCCACGGTGGCGTTGCGCGCCGAGATCACGCCGTGGTCGGGCGCCAGCACCTGCGTCTGCGCCAGCCGCAGCGTGGCCACCTGCAGCGCCGCGCGCTGGGCCTGCACACGCGCCTGCGCGGTGCGCTCGGCGGTCAGGTATTGCGTCACCTGTTGCGCGCTGTAGGCACCGCTGCCCTGCAGGTCGCGCGCGCGCTGGGCGTTGGCCACGGCTTCGGCGGCGGCCGCCTCGGCTTCGGCGACGGCCGCCTGCACCTGCGCCAGTTCGGCACGCGCCATCTCGGCGCCGAAGGTCGCCAGCACCTGGCCGCGGCGCACGCTGTCGCCCACATTGACGCGCACCTCGGCCAGCCGCATGCCGTTGCTTTCTGCGCCGACGCTGGCTTCCTGCCACGCATGCAGGCTGCCGTTGGCCGCCAGCTGCAGCGGCAGCGCCGCGGTCTGCGGCTGGGTCGCGGTGACGGTCAGCGCCGGCTTGGTGGCCGGCGCGGCCGGCGGGGCATCGGCAGCCCGGGCTGTGGGGCTGGCGCCGGCAGCCAGCAGCGCGGCGGCGGCGGCCAGCACGCCGGCAACAAGCATCGTGGAGGCGGCAGGAGCGGAAAGCAGGCGCATGGGCAGGCGGGGCAGTGGCGAGAGCACGAGCTGCACTCTAGCGTGCGCGCTGCTGCGCTGCGCTGCACCGCAACAAACTGCCTAGAACAGCTCCATGTCGCCGACCCGGGCGCCGTCGTCGAGCTGGCCGCTGGCTACGAGCTCGGCGTGGCTGACGACCTGGTTGCGGCCGCGGCCCTTGGCGACGTAGACGGCACGGTCGGCGCGCTCGAAGGCGCTGGACGGCGTGTCGGCCGGGCGCACTTCGGTGAAGCCGACGCTGACGGTGATCTGCCCCACACGCGGGAACGCGTAGCGCTGCACGTTCACGCGCAGCCGCTCCAGCGCCCGCGCGGCGTCGGCGGCGCTGGCACAGCGCATCAGCACCAGGAACTCCTCGCCACCGAAGCGGTACAGGCGGTCGCTGAAGCGGAAGTTGGCGCGCATCAGCCGCGACAGCAGCAGCAGCACCTCGTCGCCGATCAGGTGACCGTGCGTGTCGTTGACGGACTTGAAATGGTCGATGTCGATCACCGCCAGCCAGCTGCCGTGCTGGCTGCCTGCACGCCGACCGCCGACCGCCACCGCGCCGGGCGGCGGCTGGTCGCTGGCGCTGCGCATGAAGGCTTCGTCGAAGGTCTTGCGGTTGAGCAGGCCCGTCAGGGTGTCACTCTCGCTGTAGTCGAGCAGGCCCTGGAAGTTGCGGTACACGCGCAGGATGCTGCTGACCAGGCGGACCTGCTCGGCGTCCAGCGGCACCGGCGTGTCGAACTCGACGACGCCCACGACCTCGCGGTCGGTGACCAGCGGGAACAGGCTGCGCGCCGGCACTGCAGCCGCAGCGGCGACGAACACCGGCTGCTGCTGCAGCAGGCAGGCCTGGCGCTCGGGGTGGGCCTGCAGCCGCGGCAGCGTGTCGGGCTCGGCCCACAGCGGGTCGGCGGTGGCGGTGCTGTCGCCTGCGTTCAGGTGCGCCCGCGTCATCCACCGGCGGTCGCCGAGATCGCCGACGCAGCGGTACACCGCCACCCGGTCGGGGCGCAGCAGGTCGCGCAGCGCGCCCACCAGGGTCACGTCGAGCACGTCGCGGTCGCGCAGGCCGGTCAGTTCGGCCAGGTGCTCGACGACTTGGGACATCGGTGCTGCAGGCCGCTGCTCAGGTCGGGATGTCGGCGCCGGCGTAGCGCGCCACCAGGGCCAGCAGTTCGTCTTCGGAGTACGGCTTGCCGAGGTAGTGGTCCACCCCCAGCGAGGCCGCGTACTCGCGGTGCTTCTGCGCGATGCGCGAGGTGATCATGATCACCGGCAGCGGCGCGAAGCGCGCGTCGGCGCGCACGTTGCGCACGAAGTCGAAGCCGTCCATGCGCGGCATCTCGATGTCCGACAGGATGACCGCCGGCGTCTCCTCGACCAGCCGCTCCAGCGCATCCAGCCCGTCCTTGGCCGTGGTGACGCGGTAGCCCTCGCGCACCAGCAGGCGCTGCGTGACGCGGCGCACCGTGAGCGAGTCGTCGACCACCAGCACCAGCGGCGCCTGGCTGGCGGCCGGCAGCGGCCTGGGTTCGTCCGCCTTCGGGGAGGCAGGCGCGGCCAGCATGCGCTCGCGCGCCGACGGGCCGTACAGCGTGGCCAGCGCCACCGGGTTGTAGATCAGGGCCACGGCACCCGAAGGCAGCAGCGTCACGCCTGCGAGGCCTGGCAGGCGCGAGAGCTGCGGGCCGACGTTCTTGACCACGACTTCCTGGTTGCCGACGACTTCGTCGACGTGCAGTGCCACGCGCTGGCTCGCGCTGCGAATCACCACCAGCGGCTGCGTGCGCCCGCCGCTCGGGCCGCGCGTGCCGGCCTGCAGCAGCGCCGCGAGCCAGAAGAACGGGATGTCCTGGCCGTCGAAGCGGACATGGCCGCTGGCGTAGGCCGCTTCCACTTCCTCGTTGCGCGCACGCTGCACGATCTCGATCAGTGTCGACGGCACGGCCACCGTGAGCTCGCCGCAACGCAGCATCACCACCTGGGTGACGGCGGTCGTCAGCGGCAGCAGCAGCCGGAACGCCGTGCCCTGGCCGGGCGTGAACAGCGTCTGCACGCGGCCGCCCATCGCGTTGACCTCGGCGCGCACCACGTCCAGGCCGACGCCGCGGCCGGCGAGCTCGGTGACGCTGCTGGCGGTGCTGAAGCCGGGCGCGAAGATCAGCTGCGCCAGTTCGTCGTCAGTCACGGCCGCGTCGGCGGCGATCAGGCCGCGTTCGATGCCGCGTTCGCGGATGCGCGCCAGGTTCAGGCCGGCGCCGTCGTCGCGCACTTCCACGCCGACTTCGTTGCCTTCCTGCGTGATGCTGATGGCGATGCTGCCGGTGCGGTCCTTGCCCGCGGCCTCGCGCACCTCGGGCAGTTCGACGCCGTGCGCCACGCTGTTGCGCAGCAGGTGCTCGAACGGGCCGGTCATGCGCTCGAGCACACCGCGGTCGATTTCGATGGCGCCGCCGGTGATGTCCAGCCGCACCTGCTTGCCGGTCTCCTTGGCCGCCTGCCGCACCGTGCGGTACAGGCGGTCGGCCATGCTCTCGAATTCGACCATGCGCGTGCGCAGCAGGTCGTCCTGCAGCTCGCGCGTGATGCGGGCCTGCGCGGCCAGCTGGTCTTCCGTGGACTGCAGCGTGCGCTGCAGGCTGCGCTGCAGCGTGGCGACGTCGTTCACCGACTCGGCCATGAAGCGCGTCAGTTCCTGGAAGCGCGTGAAGCGGTCCATCTCGAGCGGGTCGAAGGTCTCGGCCGCGGCCTTGGCGGCTTCCATGCGCGAGTTGATCTGCGTCTCGGCCTGCAGCTCGATGTCGCGCAGCTGGCGGCGCATGCGGTCGAGGCTGTCGGTCAGCTCGTTCAGCGAGCCCTGCAGCAGCTTGACGTCGGAATCGATGCGGGCGCGCGTGATGCTCACCTCGCCGGCCTGGTTGACCATGCGGTCGAGCAGGCCGCCACGCACGCGCACGGCGGCCATGCCGGCCGGTGCCGCGCGTTCGGCGGGCGCGGCGCGGGTGCTGCCGTGGACCTGGAAGCGGCTCCAGTCGATGGCTGCGGCCGGCGCCGCAACGCGCGTCGGCGTGGCCGGTGCCTCGACCGACGCCGCGTGCGCGGCGCGGTCGATCGGCTGGGTCTGTTCGACGTCGACCGGGGCGTCCGCGTCCTTCGCGGCGGCGTCGGCGGCTGCGTCGGCAGCAGCCACGGGCAGCGCCTCGGCCTCGGCGGCACGGGTTGCACCGGCAGCCGGCTGGCGCAGCAGTTCGTACGCGCCGACCATGTTGTCGGCACGGCCCAGCAGCGGCTCGATGTCGGCGCCGTGCACCTCGCTGCGCGCCACCAGCGCTTCGATGCCGGTCTCCAGCCGGTGCGCCATCTCGCCCAGGCGCATCGCGCCGGCCAGGCGCGCGCCGCCCTTGAAGGTGTGCAGCGTGCGCATGCACGACGCCGGCGCATCGGCGTCGCCCGGCCGGTCGATCCAGTCGCGCAGCCGCGCCTGCAGTTGCGGCAGCAGTTCGTCGGCCTCTTCCTCAAAGATCGGGAACAGCTCCTCGTCGATGGCATCGACGGCGTCGATGTCCTCGTCTTCGGCCACCTGCAGGTGCGGCGTGTCCAGCGCCGCATGCTGCGACGGCTGCAGCTCGGGCGCCGGCGCGAACTCGGCCACCGGCTGCGGCGGCAGCGACGGCCAGCGCTCGTGGTCGGCCAGCCGCTCCATCAGGCCGGGTTCGACATCACGCAGGAAACCGGCCGCGAACTGGTGCAGCAGGCGGCGGATCTCGTCGGCGGCGTCGCTGAACAGTTCGGGCTCGCCGGCCCGGCCGCGGCCTTCGCTCTGCGAGCGCATCAGCGCGTGTTCGAGCGCACGCGCCAGGGCCGACAGCGCGGCGTAGCCCACGGTGGCCGAATTGCCGGCCAGCGAGTGCGCCAGCGCGACTGCGGTTTCGGTGACGGCGTGGCGCTCGTGCTCGTGCGCCCACTCGGCCAGCTCGGTGCCCAGGCGGCGCGACTGCTCGTCGGCCTCGTTGAGATAGATGTTGAACAGCGGGATGCTGATGCGCAGGTCGCCGATGAGCTTGACCTGCTCGTCGTCGGTCGGCGGTGCGGACTCGGTCGGAGCAGCTGTTGGCTCGGGCTCGGCTTCGGCTTCCACTGCGACAGGGACCTCGGCTTCGACCCCGGCTTCGACATCAGCCTCGGCGACAGCCGGCTCGGCTCCGGGCTCAGTCGCAGGCTCAGGCTCAGGCTCTGCAGCAGGCGCCGGCACGTCGGCACGGCCCTCGAAATCGAACTCGAGGTCGGCCAGGTCGAGTTCCACCGACTCGGGCGCGGCTGCGGCGTCGGGCAGCTCGGCGAGCTCGGCCAGCTCCAGCGGCTCGGGCGCTGCCGGCAGCGCGCTGTCGGCAGCGGGCACGTCCAGATGCAGTTCCGGCAGTTCCATCGCCGGCAGTGGCGCACTGGCGGCAGCCTCGTCGTCGAGCGCGGCCAGGTCGAGGTCGAAGCCGACGGTCTCGATCGGTGCGGTGCCCGGCAGCGTCGCCGCGTCCTCGAGCACGCCCTCGGTGGCCGGCAGCGGCGGCAGCGGCGTGGTGTCGTCGGGAGTGGCGTCCAGCGTCTCGACCAGCGGGGGCAGCGCCGGCAGGTCCAGGTCGCTGGCAGCCGGCAGGTCGGGCACGCGCGCCGCCAGCGTGGCGTCGGGCATGGCGCCGGGCAGCGTGGCGGGCTCGTCGTCCAGGCCCAGGTCGAGATCGAAGTCCAGCGCATCGCCGGGCGCGGGCGCCAGGGGTTGCGGCGCGGTTTCGACCTCGGGTTCGGCCAGCGCCTGGGCCTGCAGCGGCGGCAGGCCCAGCACGGGCGCCTGCGGCGGCAGCAGTTCGACGCGGCGGTCTTCCAGCCGCAGCGCGTCGGCGGCCTGCACCACGGCGGGCGAGGCGTGGCCGTCGTCGCGGCCGGCGGCGATGGCCTCGGTCCAGCCGTGCAGGTAGTCCAGCGCCTCGCCGGTGAAAGCGCGCAGCGCCGCGTCCATCGTGGCCGAGACGGCCAGGCGCGCGTTGAACAGCTGCTCGCAGGCCCAGGCGGCTTCGCCGTAGTCCTTCAGCCCGACCATGCGCGAGCTGCCCTTGAGCGTGTGGAAGGCGCGGCGCACCGTCGTCATCTCGCCCAGGTCTTCGGGCTGCTGCGCCAGCCGGGCCACGGCGGCGCGGGCGTCGGTGATGACCTCGCGCGCTTCCTCGATGAAGATCTCGCGCATCTCCGCGTCGTCTTCCAGCCCTGTCTGCCCCGGGGCCGCGGCACGCGCCGGCGGCACCGGCGCCGGCGGCGGCAGGGCCTCGGGCGGCGGCGGCGCGAAGGCGGCCATGGTCTGCGCGAGTTCGTCGCGCACGGCCTGGCGCGCGCTGGCGTCGGTGGCCTGGTCGAGCGCCGTCTGCGCGCTGCTCATCGCGCGTGCCAGGGCCGGCTGCTCGGCGGCGGCGGCCTGGCGCGACAGGCGCTCCAGCTCCTCGGCCAGCACGGCGTCGGGCACCTGGGCCTGCACCAGGGTCTGCGCCTGGTCCAGCAGGGCCGGTGTCTCGGCCACCGGCAGCGGCTCTTCGTCGAACGCGGCAAAGGCCGAGGGCTTCTCGCTCTGGCCCATCACGGCGCTCAGGCTGCCGGTCTCGGGGTCGTAGCGGAACAGCGACTTGGCGAGCTGCGGCTGCACGCTCAGCATGTCGATCAGGAAGCTCAGCGCGCCCAGGTTGTCGGCTAGGCGGTCGAAGGTGCCGGCCTGCACGGCACGCTGCGGGTCGACCTCGGTCTGCGCCAGCGCGTCGACCTCGTCGCGCATGTGCAGCACGGCCTGCGAGGCCTGGTCCATGCCCAGCACCGACAGCACGCCGCGCATCGCCGACAGCTGGCCCGGAACCGGGATCAGCAGCTCGCGCTTGGAGGGGTCGCGGAAGTACTGGTCGATCTGCTTCTCGACCTCGGACAGCGAGGCACGCAGTTCCTGCACCACGCTGCCCATGGTCTGGCGGTCGCTGACGCGGCGGTACAGCTCCTCCATCCAGGTTTCCAGCGGCTGCGGCTCGGCGCCCAGGCGCAGGTCGTCGACACGGCGGGCCAGGCGCTGCACACGCGTGGCCAGCTCGGGGTGGTCGAGGTCGCCGTCCTCGATGGAGGCGTCCAGGTACAGCATTGCTGTCGCGACTTCCATCGCCAGCGGCGCCGGCGGCGCGGCGGCGGCGCTGACGGTCTGGGCCACCGCGGTCTGCAGCGCGGTGGCGAGCACGTCGCCCGACGGGAACAGGCGCTGCAGCGAGTCACCGACCAGCGCGAACTGCTCGGCCAGCCCGGTCAGGCGGTGCAGTTCGCCGCCGGCCACGGCCGACCAGGCGTCCTTGGCGCTGGCGACGCGCTTCTTCGCCTGCGCGATCCAGGCCGGGTCGAAGCGGCCCAGCCGCGCGGTTTCGTAGTCGACGGCCGACGTGGCGTCCAGGCCCCAGGCGCGGCGCACCGCTTCCAGGCGCGAGCCCGGGCGCGGCGATTTGGCGTTGGCGCAGAAGAACAGCAGGTCCTGCGCCAGCCGGTCGGAGATGTCGTCCAGCCCCTTGACCGTGGTGCGCAGCTGCGAGAGCAGGCGCGACGCGATGCGCTTGCCATAGACGTCGCTGGCCAGCAGCCCGTGCGCCTGCGCCTCGAAGAACGCAGCCGCCAGCTGCCACAGCGTGGCCAGGCGGCCCGCGTTGCCCGCGCGCGCGCCGTCAGCCTGCAATGCCCCCGCGCCGAGGCCGGCGCAGAGGTCGCTCATGTGCCGGAGCAGGTGGCGGTCGGGGTGGCGCATCAGCGCCAGCACCAGGGCCTCCATCGCGCTGCGCGTGTCGTCGTCGGCGGCGCGTGGCTGCACCGAGGGATCGGCCGGGATGTCGTGCCAGGTCCAGTCGTGCTGCCACAGGTCGGCCGGATGCACGCGGTCGGCACCCGCCAGCACCTGCACGGCGCGGTACTGCGGGAACAGCGCCACCGGCGACACCGCCTTGCCCACGAGCATGCGCGCCAGGTAGTCGAGCAGCGCGAACGAGGCCTTCTCGACGGTCTCGACCGCGCGCACGTCGACGATGGCGGGCTTGGCCGCCATGCGCTGCACCGCGGCCTCGCTGGCGCGCAGCAGGTGCGCGGGCGCGGGCAGGCCGACGAGCTCGAGCGCCCCCACGCCCTGGTGGATGTGCACGCGCGCCGTGCGCAGCACCGACGGATCGACGGCGTCGACGTCGGAGCCGCCCAGCGCCTCGGATTCCTTCAGGTAGCGCCGCAGCGCCTTGTGCGCCGTCTCGAGCGACTTGCGCAGCTCGCCATGCACCCAGGCCAGTGCGCTGAGGTCGTCGTTCACTGTTGTGTTGTCCATCGCGACCACCGGTCAGTGCATCAGCCAAGCAGGCGCCGCGGATCCGGCTTCGCCGGTCCGCCGGCGCCGCCCCCCTGGGGGGGAGCGCCGCAGGCGCTACGGGGGGGGGCCATCACTCCACCTTGAACCGCGCCACCGAGGCCTTCAGTTCCTCGGCGGTGCGCGACAGCTCGCGCACCATCGCCGCGGTGGAACGCGTGCCTTCGCCGGTCTGCTCGGTCACGGCGAAGATGTGCTGGATGTTGGCGGCCACGACGTTGGCCGAGTCGGCTTCGCGCAACGCCTGCTGCGAGATCTGCGCAATCAGGTCCGAGAGCTGGCGCGTCACGCGGTCGATGTCGCCCAGCGCCGAACCGGCGGTGTCGGACAGCCGCGCCCCTTCGACCACACCCTGCGTGCTGCGCTCCATGGCGGCCACCGCGTCCTGCGTGTCGGTCTGAATGGTGCGCACGATGGCGGCGATCTGCCGCGTCGCGTCGCCCGAGCGTTCGGCCAGCCGCTGCACTTCTTCCGCAACCACCGAGAAGCCCCGGCCCGCTTCACCGGCGGATGCCGCCTGGATGGCGGCGTTCAGCGCCAGCACGTTCGTCTGCTCGGTGATGTCTGAGATCAGTTCGGTGATTTCGCCGATCTCCTGCGAGCTTTCGCCCAGCCGCTTGATGCGCTTGGAGGTTTCCTGGATTTGGTCGCGGATCGAGTTCATGCCGCCGATGGTGTTCTGCACCGCCTGCAGACCGGCTTCAGCCGCCTGCAGCGACTGGCGCGCCACCTCGGCGGTCTGCTGCGACTGCGCCGCCACGTCGTTGATGCGGCCGGCCATCTGCAGCACCGACTCGCCGGTGTCGCGGATCTCGCGCAGCTGCTCGGTGGACGCTGCCAGCAGCTCGGTGGAGGTCTGCTCGACCTGCTGCGTGGTGTCGGTCACGCGCGCCACCGTGCTCTGCACCTGCGACACCAGCGAGCGCAGTTCCTCCACGGTGTAGTTCACCGAGTCGGCGATGGCGCCCGTGATGTCCTCGGTCACCGTGGCCTGCTGCGTCAGGTCGCCTTCGGCCACCGTCTGCAGCTCGTTCATCAGGCGAAGAATGGCGGCCTGGTTGGCGTCGTTGACGCGCTTGGCTTCCTGCTCCTGGCGCTCGGCTTCCTGCCGCTGCACGTCGGCCTGGCGTGCCCGCGTGGTCTGCGCGATCACGAACAGCCGCAGCAGACCGAAACCGCCGGCGCCCAGCGCCAGCAGCGCCAGCAGGCCCGGCACGATGGTGCCGAGGCCGAACACGCCGCCGCTGCCCAGCTGGGTCTGCAGCGCGTCGAGGCCACGGCGCAGCGGTTCGCTGTCGTCGACGATGGCGACCTGCGCCTCGCGCGCAGAGACCAGGCCCTGCAGGTTGCCCAGGATGGCGCTGGCCTGCGTGCGCGTCTCGTCGTATTGCTTCAGCAGCTGCTGCAGCCGTTCACGGACCTGCGGGTCCTTGGTGCCGGGCAGGCGCAGTTCGGGGTTGCCGTTGACCAGGCCTTCGGCGATCTCGCGGAAGGAGTTCAGGTCCTTGCCGAGCAGGAACACGGCCTCGGCGCTGACGCCTTCCATCGTCTGGAACTCGTTGGCGCTCTTGCCGATGCGCTGCGTCAGCATCACCAGCTGGCCCACGGCCGACAGCTCGGAGGCCGAGGCGCCGCCCTGCAGCTTCAGCGACGACACCGTCTCCGCCGTCTCCAGCAGGTCGGCCGACTGGCGGTTGATGGTGCGCAGCGCGGTGCCCACCTGCGTCAGCGTCTTCTGCTGGCCGAGCACGATGCCGGCGCTCTTCTCGGCGCGGTCCACCAGCGGCAGCAGCTTGTCGACGTCCTCCTGCAGGCCGCCCGGCGCCGCCGGCACGTCGTCGTCGCCGTTCTTCAGGCCACGCACGTTCTTGGCCAGCAGCTCGGTGCTTTCCTTCAGCTCGGGGAAGGCCGCCTGGTTGCCGATGAGCGCCTGCGACACCGACTTCGCCAGGCGCTGCGACTGCGTCTGCGCCTGACCGGCGGCACCGACCTGCGCGGCGCTGCGGTTGCTGGAGACCACCGCGGCGATACCCACGATGAACAACAGCGCCAGGCCACCGCCGAACAGCGACAGCAGCAGCCGCTGCTGCCGCGCCACCGGCCACTGGCCGATGAACGGCAGGCCGCTGCCGCCGGCCAGATCGCCGGCATCGGCCTCGGGCGACATGCGCGTCTCGCTGTAGTCGTTGGCCATTTCCGAGGGCGCTGCCTCGGAGATGATGGACGAATCGACACCGGCCCGCGTCACCGGCCCGGCGTCGGCGGTCAGCGTGCCAGGCCCCAGGCGCACGGTGGCTTCCATCGGGTTCACGGTGGCGCCGAGCTCGTCGTAGGGGCTGGCCGGCACCTCGTCGGCAGAAGCCTGTTTGCCGCGGGCCAAACCCTTCATCCTGTCCAGCAAGCTCATGTCGTCCTCGTCTTCGGATTCAAGCGGTGTTCGATGCGGGCGCGTTGCAGCGCTGGCCCGTCAGGCAGCGATGCCGAGAAACTGTTCGTCCTGCGCCAGCGCCTGCAGGTCGAGCTCTTGCCAGACGCGGCCTTCGGCATCGCGCCAGCGACCGCCGGCAAAGGCCGGGCGCGGGCTGGCGTCGGCGGGTTCGGCCGTCATCTGCTCGGCACTGCGCAAGCCGGCCAGCTTCTCGATCAGCAGCGCGCAGTGGCTGCCGAGGTTGGCGTTCAACGCCAGCAGCTGCGCGTGCTCGCGCACGGCATCGGGCGCAGACAGCGTGGGCCGCATGCCCAAGAACGCAGCCAGGTCGACCACGCCGTGCAGGCCACCGCGCAGGTTGGCGACGCCGGCAAACCAGGGCTGCGTGTGCGGCACGGGCAGCAGCGTGCCGAGCGGGAAGATCTCGCCGGCAGACGGCAGGGCCACCAGCAGGCCCTGGCCCGCGCACTCGACCGCCAGCCAAGCCACGCTGCGGGCTTCGGTGCGCGCGGCCTGCAGCCGTTGCGCCAGGCGGCTCTGCAGTTCGCGGAGGGCTTCGCGGTTCGCCATGGGGGACTAGTCGAAGGCCTTGATCTTGGCCAGCAGCTCGTCGGCGTTGACCGGCTTGACGATGTAGTCGCGTGCGCCCTGGCGCATGCCCCAGACCTTGTCGGTCTCCTGGTTCTTGCTGGTGCACATGATCACCGGCACGTCGGACCAGCGCGGGTCGCGCGTGATGGTGCGGGTGAGCTGGAACCCGTTCTGCCCCGGCATCACCACATCCATCAGGATCAGGTCGGCCTTTTCCTCGGCCAGGCGGCGCAGGGCTTCCTCGCCGTTCTCGGCAGTGCGCACGGTGTAACCGCGCTTGCCGAGCAGGTCGGAGAGGAAATGCAGTTCGGTCTTCGAGTCGTCGACAACCAGGATCTTCTGGATGGCCATGCGATTCGTCCTAGAGGGCAAAGCGAGCGTCGAGGCGCCCGGAGGGCGGCATCATCAGCCCGGAACGCGCCGAAACGACTCGACTGCGCGCAGGAGCTGCTCTTTCGTGAAAGGTTTGGTCAAATATTCTTCCGAACCGACCATGCGGCCGCGCGCCTTGTCGAACAGGCCGTCCTTCGAGGACAGCATGATCACCGGCACGTGCGCGAACCGCGGGTTGCGCTTGATGATGGCGCAGGTCTGGTAGCCGTCCAGGCGCGGCATCAGGATGTCGCAGAAGATCAGCTCGGGGTCGTGGTCGTTGACCTTGGCCAGCGCATCGAAGCCGTCTTCGGCCAGCACGACCTCGTGGCCACCCTGGCGCAGGAAGATCTCGGCGCTGCGACGGATGGTGTTGCTGTCGTCGATGACCAGAACCTTGGCGCCGGGTGCGGCTGCTTCGGGGGTGTCAGGGTTCACCTTGGGGGCTCCTGCAGGACCGGCGTGGCGCGGCGGCAATGGCCGGATTCAGATCTCGACCATCTCGAAGTCTTCCTTGCGCGCACCGCACTCGGGACAGGTCCAGTTCATCGAGACGTCGGCCCAGGCGGTGCCGGGCGCGATGCCGTGCTCCGGGTCGCCGGCGGCCTCGTCGTAGATCCAACCGCAAATCAGGCACATCCAGGTTCGGCTTTGGCTCACGTCGGCACTGTCAATCACTACAATGGACGACGATTCTAGCCGCGCATATCCGTGAAAACTCAAGGATTTGTGAGGACATACGCACCATTCCTCAGATTCCGCTAGAGGTCCGGCGCACCCCGCGGCCGGACATTGCGGCGACAAGGCCTCCGACATGACTCCCGACTCCCAAGCGGCCACCGCGCCGCAGGATCCGGCGCTGGAACCCCCGGCCCCGGCCTGCGTGCTCAGTTTCAACGCCAGCGACCCCAGCGGCGCCGGCGGCGTGGCCGGCGACGTGGCCACGATCGCGGCGATGGGCGCGCACGCGCTGCCCGTCGTCACCTCCATCGTCATGCGCGACACGGCCGAGATCTTCGACCACCACGACATCGACGACGACGCCGTCGTCGAGCAGGCGCGCACCATCCTCGAAGACGTCACCATCGCCGGCTGGAAGGTCGGCTTCCTGGGCACGGCCGAGACCGTCAGCGCCGTGGCCGAGGTGCTGTCCGACTACGCCGACATCCCGCTGGTCGCCTACATGCCCAGCCTGTCGTGGCTGGAAGAAGAGCAGCAGCAGAGCTACCTCGACGCCTTCCGCGAGCTGATCCTGCCCGCGACCGAGGTGCTGGTGGGCAGCCACAAGACGCTGCAGGACTTCCTGCTGCCCGACTGGGACAGCGAGCGTCCGCCCTCGGCGCGCGAGCTCGCCGTGGCGGCGGCCGAGCACGGCACGCGCTACGTGCTCGTCACCGGCATCATGCTGGCCAGCAAGGGCACCGAGCAGTACATCGACAACGTGCTGGCCTCGGCCCAGGGCGCGCTGACGGGCGAGAAGTTCGAGCGCTTCGACACCGCCTTCGTCGGCGCGGGCGACACGCTGTCGGCGGCGCTGGCGGCGCTGCTGGCCGCCGGCAGCGAGCTGCAGGCGGCGGTGGGCGAGGCTCTGAGCTTCCTCGACCAGAGTCTGGACGCCGGCTTCCGCCCCGGCATGGGCAACATCGTGCCCGACCGCTTCTTCTGGGCGCTGCCGCCGCCCGAGGAAGGCGAGCCCGAGGCCGGCCCGGAAGAACCGGGTGGCGGCTTCGACGACAGCAAGACCCAGGGCGGCGCACCGCGCCGCGTGCACTGAACCACCAGCACCCACGCATGACCAGCAACGCAGACCTGCTCGCCCGCGCCCAGCGCGTCATCCCCGGCGGCGTGAATTCGCCCGTGCGCGCCTTCCGCGCCGTCGGCGGCACGCCGCGCTTCATCCAGCGCGCGCAAGGCGCCTACATCTGGGACGCCGAGGGCAGCAAGTACATCGACTACATCGGCTCCTGGGGCCCGATGATCCTGGGCCACGGCCACCCCGCAGTGCTGGAGGCGGTGCAGAAGGCAGCCGTGGACGGCTTCAGCTTCGGCGCGCCGACCGAACGCGAGATCGAGCTCGCCGAGGCCATCATTGGCCTGGTGCCGTCGGTGGAGCAGGTGCGCCTGGTCAGCAGCGGCACCGAGGCCGGCATGAGCGCGCTGCGCCTGGCGCGCGGCGCCACCGGTCGCAACAAGATCATCAAGTTCGAGGGCTGCTACCACGGCCATGCCGACGCGCTGCTCGTGAAGGCCGGCTCGGGTCTGGCGACCTTCGGCTTCCCCACCAGCGCCGGCGTGCCGGAAGACGTGGTCAAGCACACGCTGGTGCTGGAGTACAACAACCTGGCGCAGCTGGAAGAGGCGTTCGCCACGCAGGGCAGCGAGATCGCCTGCGTGATGATCGAGCCCATCGCCGGCAACATGAACTTCGTGCGCGCCTCGGTGCCGTTCATGACGAAGCTGCGCGCGCTGTGCACGCAGCACGGCGCGCTGCTGGTGTTCGACGAGGTGATGAGCGGCTTCCGCGTCGCGTTGGGCGGCGCGCAGAGCGTGTACGCGAAGCTGATCCCGGGTTTCGAGCCCGACATGAGCGTCTTCGGCAAGGTCATCGGCGGCGGCATGCCGCTGGCGGCCTTCGGCGGCAAGAAGGACGTGATGTCGCAGCTGGCGCCGCTGGGCCCGGTCTACCAGGCCGGCACGCTCAGCGGCAACCCGGTGGCCACGGCCTGCGGGCTGGCGACGCTGAAGGAGATCAGCAAGCCCGGCTTCTTCGAGGCGCTGTCGGCGCAGACGCAGTCGCTGGTGCGCGGCCTGGAAGCCGCGGCGCGCGACGCCGGCGTGGCGCTGGTGGGCGACAGCGAAGGCGGCATGTTCGGCTTCTTCTTCGCGAGCGAGTTGCCGCAGAACTACGGTGTCGTCATGGCCACCGACAAGGAGCGCTTCAACCGCTTCTTCCACGGCATGCTCGACCGCGGCGTCTACCTGGCACCGGCGCTGTACGAAGCCGGCTTCGTCAGCGCCGCGCACACCCCGGGCGACATCGCCGCCACCGTGGCCGCCGCCGGCCAGGCGCTGGCGCAGGGCTGACGGCCCGACGGCCGGCCATGGCCGCTGCTGCAGGCCCAGCGCCCACGCCGGCCTGCGGCAACTGCGGCGCGCCGCTGCAGGTGCTGGCGCTGGACGGGCACTACGGCAGCACGGTCGAGATCGACCTGTGCGCGCCTTGCCACCTGGTGTGGTTCGACATGGTCGAATCCGCCCGCCTGACCGGGCCCGGCCTGCTGGCGCTGGTGGGCGCGATGGCCCAGGCGCAGACGCTGGCCCACCAGCCGCTGCGCCCGCAGCTGCCCTGCCCGCGCTGCCAGGCGCCGGTGCGCACGGTGCACAACCAGACACGCTGGGGACGCTCGCTGCAGCGTGAATGCCCCGAACGCCACGGCGCCTGGCAGAGCTTCGCGCAGTTCCTGTCCGAAAAAGGCCTGCTGCGGGCGATGACAGTGGCCGACCGCGCGCATGCGCTGCAGGCCGGCGCGCTGCACTGCGTGAACTGCGGCGGCGCCATCGGCCCGGCCGACACCGCCTGCTCCTGGTGCACGGCGCAGGCCGCGGTGGTGGACGTAGCCCGGCTGGCGCGCGCACTCGACGTCGAAGGCGCGACGCGCGACCACGCCGTGCACCGCACCGCGCAGCGCACCACCGCACGCAGCTGCCAGGCCTGCGGCGCGCCGCAGGCCGATGGCACGGCGTGGAACTGCGCGCAGTGCGGCGCCACGCTGACAGCGCCGGGTCTGGCCGCGGCCCACCGCGCGGTACTGGCGCTGGAGCCGGCCCTGCGCGCACATGCGGCCAAGCCCGCCGCGCACGTGGTGCGCGCGCGCCTGGCGGCGCAGGAACCGGCACTGCAGCGCCAGCGCGAACGCACCGCCGCGCTGCAGGCCGAGGCCGACGCGGCGCTGGGGCGGCAGGTCGACAACCCGCACAGCGCCGGCGACGTCGACTGGCGCGACCTGCACCCGGCGTGGTGGATCGCCGCAGCGGCGCTGCTGCTGTGGGGCCTGTTCGGCTGACTGGCCCCGCGCTGGCAACGCGTCAGGCCGGGGAAGACCGCAGGCCGTAGACCCCGCCACCGGCGAACAGGTATTCGACGCGCACGATCGCATCGCCCTTCTCGCCCGCAAAGGTGAAGCCGAGCAGGCCGATCGTGTCGCCCACCTTGATCTCGGCCACCTTCCAAGCGTTCATGCGCGACAGCGGCGCCAGCTCCACCGTCCAGCGCTTGTCGCGCCGCGTCGGCAGCACGGCGGCCTTCAGCAGCGCTGGGCCGTCCACCGGCGCGCTCTGCGCCGGCAGCGTGCGGCCGGCCAGGTCGGCGGGCAGCTTCAGGTCGGCGGCCAGCTCCAGTTCCAGCTCGGCGTGCGGGTTGCGCCACGCCACCTTGGCAGCGCGGCCTTCCAGCCACACGGGCCGGTTCTGGTCGAAGCTGCTCCAGCCGTGGTGGGCGAAGGCCGGCGGCAGCGACAAGGCAGCGGCACCGGCGACGAACAGGCGTCTTTGCATGGCAGTTCCTCGGTCTTCACAGGTAGGCGATCCAACGGCCACAGATGATGGCCGCCAGCCAAAGCCCCAGCGAGAGCACGGTCTGGGCGCGGGCCACACCGTCGGGGCGCTCCAGCCCGCCGCGGGCATGGAACATGGCGGCGTTCAGGCCGGCCAGCATCACCAGAGCCAGCTTCAGCACGAAGGCGCGGTTGCCCAGCATCTCGGCCGGGTGCGCCGCGAACATCAGCAGGCCGCTGGCCGCCACCAGCGCGAAGCCGGCCAGCACCAGGCGCAGCGACAGCCGCGCCAGCGGCCGCAACGGCAGTTCGGGCGCAGCGCCCCACAGGCGCAGTTCCAGCAGCACCAGGTTGCCCAGCAGCAGCGCGATGCCGGTGATGTGCAGCACCTCCAGCACCGGGTAGGCATAGGCGTTGCTGGCGATCCAGGGGATGCCGGTGAAGGCGGGGCTTTGCATCGGGGGCACCGTAGCAGACTCCTAGAATGAAACCCATGCACCTTCATATCCTGGGCATCTGCGGCACGTTCATGGGTGGCCTGGCCGCCCTCGCCCGCGAAGCCGGCCACCGCGTCACGGGCTGCGACGCCGGTGTCTACCCGCCGATGAGCGACCAGCTGCGCGCGCTCGACATCGGCCTCATCGAAGGCTTCGGCGCCGACCAGCTGGCGCTGCGGCCCGACGTCTTCGTCATCGGCAACGTCGTCACGCGCGGCAACCCGCTGATGGAGGCCATCCTCGACGCCGGCGCCGCCTACACCAGCGGCCCGCAGTGGCTGGCCGAGCACGTGCTGTTCGGCCGCCACGTGCTGGCCGTGGCGGGCACGCACGGCAAGACCACCACCACCTCGATGCTGGCGTGGATCCTGGAACAGGCCGGCCTGCAGCCGGGCTTCCTGGTCGGCGGCGTGCCGCAGAACTTCGGCATCTCGGCGCGACTGGGGGCGCAGAAGTGCTTCGTCATCGAAGCCGACGAATACGACACTGCGCTGTTCGACAAGCGCAGCAAGTTCGTGCACTACCGGCCGCGCACCGCGATCCTGAACAACCTGGAACACGACCACGCGGACATCTTCCCCGACCTGGCGGCCATCGAGACGCAGTTCCACCACCTGGTGCGCACGGTGCCCGCCAGCGGCCGGCTCGTCGTGAACGCACGCGAAGAGTCGCTGCAGCGCGTGCTGCAGCGCGGCTGCTGGAGCGAGGTGCAGCGCTTCGGCACCCGGCGCGAGGAACCCGGCGGCCTGTGCGCGCGCGGCGAGCCGCACGCCTTCGACGTGCTGCGCGGCAGCCTGAAGCTGGGCCGCGTCGAATGGTCGCTGCTGGGCGAGCACAACCAGATGAACGCGCTGGCGGCCATCGGCGCCGCCGAGCACGTGGGCGTGGCGCCCGAGGTCGCGGCCGGCGCGCTGGCCAGCTTCGAGAACGTGCGGCGGCGCATGGAACTGCGCGGCGAGTCCGCCGGCGTCAAGGTCTACGACGACTTCGCGCACCACCCCACCGCGATGCGCACCACCATCGCCGGCCTGCGCCGCAAGGTCGACCAGCAACCGGCGGCACCCGGTGCGCCGCGGCCGCGCCTGCTGGCGGTGTTCGAGCCGCGCTCGAACACGATGAAGCTGGGCACGATGAAAGCGCAGCTGCCGTGGGCGCTGGAAGAAGCCGACCTGTGCTTCGCGCTGCAGGGCGACTACGGCTGGAACGTGGCCGACGCGCTGGCGCCGCTGGCGGCCCCCGCCCAGGTGGCCGACAGCGTGAACGCGCTGGTGGCTGCCGTGGTGCGCGCGGCGCGGCCGGGCGACCACGTGCTGTGCATGAGCAACGGCGGCTTCGGCGGCATCCACGACAAGCTGCTGGCGGCACTCAATCCGCGTTGATCCCGCGTTGAGCCGAAACTGAACCGCAGGCTCCGCGCCGGCCCGGCGGTCGTTCATCCACCGCTTCGGCCACTTCGTCGCCCGCGACCGGCAGGTCGTCGCAGCTTGCGCTAAGGTGCGCGGCTTTCCGACGCCCAGGATCCCGTCCATGCCCCGCTCCCCGGACCGCTCGTTTTCCCTGAGTTCCCCGGCCGTGCTGGCCGCCGTCGCGGCCCTGCTGACCGGCTGCGCCACCGCACCCGGCGGCAGCACGCCCGTGGCGGCTGCCGCGGCCCCGGCCGCCGGCGCCACCGCGGCCACGCCACCCGCCACGGCGGCGTCGGGCGCCGCCACCGCCGCCCGCGCCGGCACGCCGCCGGCCGCGGGCGCACGCCCGCCCGCGCCGGGCACGCCGGCGCCATTTGCCGACGTCACCAAGGACGCGCAGCGCACCGACGGCTACCTGCCGGTGTGGACCAAGGACGAGAAGACCTGGATCGAGATCCCGGCCGAGCGCCTGGACCAGCCCTTCTTCTTCTCGATCTCGCAGGCCTCGGGCCTGGGCGAACGCTTTTTCTTCCCGGGCCTGATGGGCGGCGAGCAAGTCGTCGTGCTACGCCGCGTCGGCAACAACGTGCAGCTGGTCGCGCGCAACCTGCAGGTGCGCGCGCCTGCAGGCACGCCCCTGGCGCGTGCGCTGGCCGAGAGCTATTCCGACAGCCTGCTGGCCGCTGCGCCGCTGGCGGCCGCACCGCACCCGGATCGCAAGGCGTTGCTGGTCGATGCCAGCGCGCTGCTGGGCGGCGACCTCGCCGGCACGCAGACGCGACTGGAAGCCTCGTACCGCATGCCCTACGCGCTGGACCGGGCGAACTCGTCGATCACGCGCACGCGCGCCAATGCGGACGGCACCGCGCTGACGCTGCGCTCGCACTTCGCCGTGCCCAAGCTGCCGGCGCCGCCGGTGCTGCCCCCCGGCGCCCCGCCGCCCAACCCCGCCGCGCTGCCCAGCCCGCCGGCCGTGGTACCCGACGCACGCAGCCTGTTCCTGAGCTTCACCGTGACGATGGCGCCGCTGCCGGCACAGCCGATGCAGCCGCGCAGCGCCGACCAGCGCGTGGGCTACTTCACCGATTCGTACCTCGACTTCGGCAACGACATCAACAGCGACCGCCGCACGCACGTCATCTCGCGCTGGCGGCTGGAGAAGCAGGACCCGACGGCCGCCGTGTCGCCGCCCAAGCAGCCCATCCGCGTGGTGATGGACCGCAACATCCCCGAGAAGTGGCGCGCCCCGGTGCGTGCCGGCATCCTGGAGTGGAACAAGGCCTTCGAGCGCGCCGGCTTCCAGGACGCCATCCGCGTCGAGCAGCAGGCCGACGACGCCGACTGGTCGACGCTGGAAGGCACGCGGCTGCTGGCCGTGCGCTGGTTCGCGATCGAAGGCCCGGGCGCCACGGCCGTGGGGCCGAGCCAGTCCGACCCGCGCACCGGCGAGATCCTGCGCGGCGCGGCCATCGTGCCCGAGAACTGGGTGCGCTTCTTCCGCTCGTACGCGGCCGACGCCGAGCCGCGCCTGAACGGTGCGGAAGCCGCTGCCGCCACCGCGCCGCTGCCGGGCGAGTTCGCGCGCCGCTGGGCCACCTGCAGCTACGCCACCGACGCGCTGGAACAGGCGCAGTTCGCGCACGAGCTGCTCAGCGCACGCGGCAACTTCGACCCGCGCGGGCCCGAGTCCGAGCGCTTCATCATGCAGAGCCTGGTCGACGTGACGATGCACGAGGTGGGCCACGCGCTCGGCCTGCGCCACAACTTCCGCGCCTCCACCGGCATCACGCGCGCCCAGCTGCGCGACCCGGCGTTCACGAAGGAACGCGGCGTCTCCAACTCGGTGATGGACTACAACGCGCTCAACATCCCGCTGCCGGGCGAGCCGCTGGCCGACTACCACATGGGCACGCTGGGCGCCTACGACTACTGGGCCATCGAGTACGGCTACCGCGAGTTCCCGGCCGGCACCGAGGCGCAGGAACTGAAGAAGCTGGCGGCACGCTCCGAGCGCGAGCCGGCGCTGGCCTACGCCACCGACGAAGACGTGCAGGGCATCGACCCGCTGGTGAACCAGCGCGACCTGGGCGACGACCCGCTGGCCTTCGCGCAGCGCCAGGTGCAGCTGACGCGCGAGCTCTGGACGCGCACGCAGCAGCGCACGCTGGCTGCCGACGACGACATGTCGGTGCTGCGGCGCAACCTGCAGCGCGGCCTGACCAGCATGGGCGCAGCCATCGGCATGGTGGGCAAGTACATCGGCGGCACCTACACGTCGCGGTCGCTGGCCGGCGCGCAGCAGCCGCTGCTGACACCGGTGGACGCCGCGCAGCAGCGCGCCGCGCTCGACCTCATCCTGGCCGAGGCGTTCTCGAGCCAGTCCTTCCGCTTCGACCCGGCGTTCATGCGCCGCCTGGGCGTCGACCAGCTCGACCGCGCCAGCCGCACGCGCTTCCTGACCAACACCGACTTCAGCCTGCCGAGCGCCGTGCTGGGCCTGCAGCGCGGCGCGCTGGACAGCCTGATGTCCGACGGCCTCGCGGCCCGGCTGGCCGACGCCGAGGCCAAGGTCGCCGACACCAAGACGCTGCTGAGCTACGCCGACGTGCAGGAGCGGCTGCGCGCGGCCGTGTGGTCGGAGCTGAAGCCGGCGAGCCCAGCGAAGGGCGAGATCGACAGTCTGCGCCGCAACCTGCAGCGCGAGCACCTGCGCCGCCTGGCCACGGGCCTGGTGCGCCCGGGCTCGATGGCGGCGGCCGACGTGCGCGCCGTGCACCGCCAGCAGGCGCTGCAGCTGGCGGCCGAGCTGCGCACGGCACTGGCCCGGCCGGGCTGGAACAGCATCAGCCGCGCCCACCTGGCCGACGCACAGGCGACGCTGGACGAGGCGCTGAAGGCCCAGCTGGTCAAGCAGGGCGTCTGAACCGCAGGGCCGACCTGCATGCCTGACGCGCATGCCTGACGCGCATGGCTGACCCGGATGGCTGAGGCGCCGACGCACCTGCTGTACCTGCACGGCTTCCGCTCGTCGCCGAAGTCGTTCAAGGCGCAGCGGCTGCACGCCTGGCTGCAGCAGCACCGGCCCGCCGTGCACTGGTGGTGCCCGCAGCTGCCGCCGTCGCCGCGCGCGGCGATGGCGCTGGTGCTGGAAGGCACCGCCGGCTGGCCGGCCAGCTCGGCAGTTGTGGGCAGTTCGCTCGGCGGCTTCTACGCCACGGCGGTCGCCGAGCGCACGGGCTGGCCCTGCGCGGTGATGAACCCGGCGGTGGACCCGGCGCGCGACCTCGCGGCCTACATTGGCGAGCAGACGGCCTTCCACACGCCCGAAGAGCGCTTCTTCTTCCGCCCCGAGTACGTGGGCGAGTTGCATGCGCTGCACGTGCCCGTGCTGCGCCACGCGGACCGCACGCTTGCGCTGATCGCCCAGGGCGACGAGCTGCTGGACTGGCGCGAGATGCAGGCGCGCTACGCCGGGGCCCGGCAGCACGTCATCGCAGGCAGCGACCATGCGCTGTCGGATTTCGACGACCACCTGCCGCAGGTGCTGCGCTTCCTGGGGCTGATCGGCTGAGCAGCCAAGCAGCGACAATCGGCGGATGTATGTGCTTTTTGACGACGCCGGGAAATTCCATGCCGGCCGCTTGATGTCCGAGGCCGAGGCCTCGCTGCAAGTCGAGCTGGACTCCGGCAAGCGCGTGAAGGTCAAGGCGGCCAACGTGATGCTGCGCTTCGAGAAGCCGCAGCCGGCCGAGCTGATCCGTGGCGCGCAGGCGATCGCCGCCGAGATCGACCTCGACCTGGCCTGGGAGTTCGCGCCCGAGGACGAGTTCGGCTTCGCCGACCTGGCGCGCGAGTACTTCGACGCCGCCGCCGGCCCCGAGCAGCAGGCCGCAGCACTCTTCCGGCTGTTCGAGGCGCCGCACTACTTCCGCCGCCTGGGCCGCGGCCAGTTCCGCAAGGCCAGCGAAGAGACGGTGAAGGCGGCACTGCTGGGCATCGAGCGCAAGAAGCAGATCGCCGCGCAGATCGAGGCCTGGGCCGGCGAGCTGGCGGCCGGCGCCTGCCCGGCGCCGGTGCGCGAGCAGCTCTACAAGATCCTCTTCAAGCCCGACAAGAACGCCCCCGAGTACAAGGCCGTGGTCGAAGCGGCCAAGCGTGCACAACGCGCACCGCTCGACCTGCTGAAGGGCGCCGGCGCCATCGACAGCGCCTACCAGTTCCACTGGAAGCGTTTCCTGTTCGAGCAGTTCCCGCACGGCACCGGCTTCCCGGCGCTGAGCGCGCCGCAGATCAAGGACAGCCTGCCGCTGGCGCCGGTGCAGGCGTTCTCGATCGACGACTCGCTGACGACCGAGATCGACGACGCGCTGTCGGTCACGGGCCTGGGCAGCGGCGAGGTGGTCTTCGGCATCCACATCGCGGCGCCGGGGCTGGCGGTGCTGCCCGATTCGCCGGTGGACAAGGTCGCACGCGAGCGGCTGTCCACCGTCTACATGCCGGGCTGGAAGCTGACCATGCTGCCGGAGGCCGTGGTGCAGACCTACACGCTCGACGAAGGCCGCGCCTGCCCGGCCGTGAGCCTGTACGTGACGCTGGACGAGGCCACGCTGGAAGTGCGCCGCAGCGAGACGCGCATCGAGAGCGTGCCGATCGCCGCCAACCTGCGCCACGACCAGCTCGATGAAGTCGTCACCGAGGCCAGCCTCACCGGCGAGGCTGTGGCCGAGTACCCGTTTTCCGCCGAGCTGGCGTTCGGCTTCCGCCTGGCGCGCCACCTGAAGGCTGCGCGCGAGGTGGTGCGCGGCAAGCCCGAGAACTTCAACCGGCCCGACTACAACTTCCGCCTCGGCGGCGACCGCGACGTCGAGCCCGACGGCAGCGAGACCGTGACGATCAGCGAGCGCCGCCGCGGCGCGCCGCTGGACCTGATCGTCAGCGAGGCCATGATCCTGGCCAACAGCACCTGGGGCGGCTGGATCGCCGAATGCGGCGTGCCCGGCATCTACCGCAGCCAGGCCAGCCTGGCGCCGGGCGTGAAGGTGCGCATGGGCACGCGGCCCGCGCCGCATGCCGGCATGGGCGTGGCGCAGTACACCTGGGCCACGAGCCCGCTGCGGCGCTACGTCGACCTGGTGAACCAGTGGCAGATCATCGCCTGCGCCCGCCACGGCCGCACGGCGGCGCTGGCAGCGCCGTTCCGGCCCAAGGACGCGGCGCTGTTCGCCATCATCTCGGGCTTCGACACCGCTTATGCGGCCTACAACGACTTCCAGCACGGCATCGAGCGCTACTGGACGCTGCGCTGGCTGGAGCAGCAAGGCGTGTCCGAGGTCGAGGCCGCGGTGATGAAGGACGGCCTGGTGCGCGCCGAGACGCTGCCGCTGGTGTTCCGCGTGCCCGGCAGCGAAAGCCTGCCGCGCGGTGCCCGGCTGCGCGCGCGCATCACCGGCATCGACCTGCTGACGCTGGACCTGCACGCGGTGCTGGCCGCGCGCATCGACGAAGCCGTGCCTGCCGGGGACGACGTCGAAGATGCCGACGAGGAAACCCCGGCCACCGGCCCGCTCACGCTGGCCATCGACCTGAACGACGGCGACGCTGCCGTCGCACCAGCCCCCCCGCCCGGCCATGCAGCTGCGTGACCTGTCCGGGCTGCAGTGGGCGCTGCTGTTCTCGGCAGCCGTGCACGGCGTGCTGCTGACGGTGCGCTTCGTCGACCCCGAAGCCTTCAACCGCGTCTTCTCGGACACGCCGCTGGAAGTGATTTTGGTCAACGCGCGCTCGAACGAGGCACCCACGCAGGCGCAGGCCATCGCGCAGGCCAACCTGGCCGGCGGGGGCGAAGCCGACAAGGGCCGCGCCACGTCGCCGCTGCCGCCGGCGGCCACCGTGCAGCTGGGCGACGCCAGCGACGACGCGAAGAAGCGCATCGACCAGCTGCAGGACCAGCAGCAGCAACTGCTGGCGCAGATCCGCCGCGAAGTCGCGACGCTGCCGCCGCCCGACCCGCGGCGCGACAGCGGCACGCCGCAGGAACGCGACCAGGACGAACGCCGGCGCCAGCTGCTGCGGCTGCTGGCCGAGATCGAGAAACGCATCAACGAAGAAAACGCCCGGCCAAAGAAGCGCTACATCAGCCCGGCCACGCGCGAAGAGGTGTACGCGCTGTACTACGACAGCCTGCGCCGGCGCATCGAAGACCGCGGCACGCGCAACTTCCCCGAGACCGGCGGGCGCAAGCTCTACGGCGAGCTGACGATGAACGTCACCATCGACGCCCAGGGCCGCGTCGTCGAGACCGAGATCGTGGTCGCGAGCAAGTCGCGCCAGCTCGACCAGCAGGCTGTGGCCATCGTGCGCGCCGCGGCCCCCTTCGGCCCTTTCAGCAGCGCGATGCGCCGCGAAGCCGACCAGATCGTCGTCACCTCGCGCTTCCGCTTCACACGCGAAGCCGCGCTCGAAGCCACGATGACAGAAAACGCCGGCCCGCCGCGTCCCCAATGACTTCCCCTGACCGCTACGCCGTGCTCGGCAACCCGGTGGCGCACAGCCAGTCGCCCTTCATCCATGCCGCGTTCGCGCAGCAGACCGGCCAGGCCATCAGCTACGGCCGCGTGCTGTGCCCGCTGGACGCCTTCGTGCCCACGGTGCAGGCCTTCCAGGCCGAAGGCGGCCGCGGCTGCAACATCACCGTGCCCTTCAAGTTCGAGGCGCCGCGGCTGGCCGCGCACTGCAGCGAACGCGCCGCGCTGGCCGAGGCCGCCAACGTGCTGCGCTTCGACGCCGACGGCTGGTTCGCCGACAACACCGACGGCATCGGCCTCGTCCGCGACATCGAGCAGGGTGCGGGGCAGCCGCTCGCCGGCTGCCGCGTGCTGCTGGTCGGCGCCGGCGGTGCCGCCGCCGGCGTGCTGGGCCCGCTGCTGCAGGCCCGGCCCGCGGCCGTGACGGTGGCCAATCGCACGCCCGCTCGCGCGCAGGCCCTGGTGGCGCGCCACGCCGCGCTGGCAGACGCCTGCGGCAGCACGCTGCGCGCCACAGGGCTGGACGACGCGGGCAGCGGCTTCGACGTCGTGCTCAACGCCAGCGCCAGCAGCCTGCAGGCCGCCTCGGTACCGGTGGCGGCCGCGGTGCTGGCCCCGGGCGCCCTCGCGGTCGACCTGATGTACGGCCCGGCCGCTGCGCCCTTCCTGGCCTGGGCCGCGGCCGCCGGCGCCCGCGGCCGCGACGGCCTGGGCATGCTGGTGGAGCAGGCAGCCGAGGCCTTCTTCCTGTGGCGCGGCGTGCGCCCGCACACGCCGCCGGTGCTGCAGGCCCTGCGCGCGCACCTGGCGGCCGGGGGCTGACCCATGCGTCGGCACCTGCTGCGTCTGCTGGCGCTGCTGGCCCTGTGCTTTGCGGCGCTGCAGGTCGTGTTCCTGCTGCGCGTGGCGCTGATGACCGTGGTCGACCCGCAGTCCACCACCTTCCAGCGCAGCGAGGCCTGGCGGCTGCTGGTGGAAAAGCAGCAGATCCTGTGGAGCCAGGACTGGGTGGCCGCCAACAAGCTCTCGCCGCACCTGCAGCGCGCCGTGATCGCCAGCGAGGACGCCACCTTCGCCGACCACAGCGGCGTCGAATGGGACGCCATCGAGAAAGCCTGGGACCGCAACCAGCGCGTGCAGGCGCGCGTGGCGGCCAACCCCAAGGCGCGCGTGAAGATCGTCGGCGGATCCACCATCACCCAGCAGCTGGCCAAGAACCTGCTGCTGTCTGGCGAGAGAACCGTGCTGCGCAAGGGCCAGGAGCTTGTTGTCACACTGATGCTCGAAAGCCTGCTGAGCAAGCAGCGCATCCTGGAGATCTATTTGAACAACGTGGAATGGGGCGAAGGCGTGTTCGGCGCGCAGGCCGCGGCGCGGCACTACTTCCGCACCGACGCCGCGCGGCTCGGGCCGGCACAGGCAGCCCGCCTGGCGGTGATGCTGCCGGCGCCCAAGCGCTTCGAGAAGCGCCCGAGCTCGGCCTACGTGGTCGGCCGCGCCGCCACCATCCAGGCGCGCATGGACGACGTGGAGCTGCCGCGATGAGCGACGCCGGCGACGAGATCGCGGCCACCGCGGCGCGGCTGGTGGTGGAAGAAGGCATGGAGTACGGCCCGGCCAAGCGCCGCGCCGCGCGCGACCTGGGGCGCCGCAGCGGCCGCAGTGGCACGCTGCCTTCCAACGAGACTGTGGAAGACGAAGTGCGTGCTTACCTGGCGCTCTTCTGCGCCGACACGCAGCCGGCCGAGCTGCGCGCGCTGCGCGAGGTGGCGGTGGTGTGGATGCAGCGGCTGGCCGAGTTCCGCCCGCACCTGTCGGGTGCCGCCTGGCGCGGCACGGCCACGCGGCTGTCGGCGGTGCACCTGGACCTGTACTGCGACGATCCCAAGAGCGCCGAGATCGCCGTCATCAACGGCGGCGTCGACTACGACGTCGCCAGCATCGACCGCCCCGGGCGCGAGCCCGTCAACGTGCTGGTGGTGGCCTCGCCCAGCCGCGCCCTGGGCGAGCCCGTCACGGTACAGCTGGCGCTGTACGACCTGGACGACCAGCGCGGCGCGTTGAAGCCCGACGCGCAGGGCCGCACCTGGCGCGGCGACCTGCCGGCGCTGCAGCGGCTGCTGGCCGAGGAGGCGACATGAGCACGGACGAACGTTCGGTGCCGGCAGCGGGCACCGACCACAGCGGCAGCAGCCACCGCCGCCGCTGGATCCTGGCAGGCGCCGGCGTCGCCGCGGCCGCGGCCGGCGCCGGCTGGCAGCTCTGGCGCCAGCGCCTGCGCCCACCCGCACCCGCCGACGCGCTGTGGGGCCTGCGCCTTGCGCGGCCCGAAGGCGGCGAACTGGTGATGGCGTCGCTGCAGGGCAAGCCGCTGCTGCTGAACTTCTGGGCCACCTGGTGCCCGCCCTGCGTGAAAGAGATGCCCGAGATCGACCAGTTCCGGCCGCTGATCGCGGCACGCGGCGGCGAGGTCGTCGGGCTGGCGATCGACGGCCCGACGCCGGTGCGAGAATTCCTGCAGCGCGTGCCGGTGCGCTTTCCGATCGGTCTGGCCGGCTTCGAGGGCACCGACCTCGTCAAGCAGCTGGGCAACAGCACGGGCGGGTTGCCGTTCACGGTGCTCTTCGGCGCCGACGGCGAGGTGCTGCAGCGCAAGATGGGTCAGACCCACCTGGCCGAGCTGCGCACCTGGCTGGATCTGCTCTGAGGCGGCGATTTGCGGCGATCTCTGGCGAATTTCGGCCAGAATGTGGATGACGGGCCGCAAAGCGCGTAGAGTCGCGAACCCGAATGACATGGCGGCACAATGCCGCCCCAGAAGTACAGAGCGCACACGTTGCGCTACTTTCCAGGCAATTCGGCGTTCGATCAAAACATGATCGCTGCCGAAACGGCGCCCGGCCACCGATCCGGGCTGCCGAAGCAGCAACGAGGACTGCACCGGCGCCGCGCCGCAGCAGACAACAAGAGGACCGCTCCACCATGGACCTGCGCAAGCTCAAGACCCTGATCGACCTCGTGTCCGAGTCGAACATCTCGGAACTGGAAATCACCGAAGCCGAAGGCAAGGTGCGCATCGTCAAGGGCGGCGTCGCCGTCGCAGCAGCCGTGGTCGCCGCACCGGCCGCTGCGCCCGCCGCCGCGCCGGCGGCTCCTGCCCCCGTGGCTGCCGCACCCGCCGCCGAACCGGTGGTCGCCGAGCCTGCGGGCAAGGTCATCAAGTCGCCGATGGTCGGCACCTTCTACCGCTCGGCCAGCCCGGGCGCCAAGGCCTTCGTCGACGTCGGCAGCACGGTCAAGCCCGGCGAGCCGATCTGCATCATCGAAGCCATGAAGATCATGAACGAGATCGAGGCCGATGTCGGCGGCAAGATCCTGCAGATCCTGTGCGAAAACGGCCAGGCGGTCGAGTTCGGCCAGCCGATGTTCATCGTCGAATAGGCCGCACGCCGTGTTCAAGAAGATCCTCATTGCGAACCGGGGCGAGATCGCCCTGCGCATCCAGCGCGCCTGCCGCGAGATGGGCATCAAGGCGGTCGTCGTCTACTCCGAGGCCGACCGCGAGGCCAAGTACGTCAAGCTCGCCGACGAGGCCGTGTGCATCGGGCCGGCGCCTTCGGCGCAGAGCTACCTGAACATGCCGGCGATCATCTCGACGGCCGAAGTCACCGACGCCGAGGCCATCCACCCGGGCTATGGCTTCCTGAGCGAGAACGCCGACTTCGCCGAGCGCGTCGAGAAGAGCGGCTTCGTTTTCATCGGCCCCACGCCCGACGCCATCCGCACGATGGGCGACAAGGTCGCGGCCAAGCAGGCCATGATCAAGGCCGGCGTGCCCTGCGTGCCGGGCTCCGAAGGCGCGCTGCCCGACGATCCGAAGGAGATCATCAAGACCGCCCGCGCCATCGGCTACCCGGTGATCATCAAGGCCGCCGGCGGCGGCGGCGGGCGCGGCATGCGGGTGGTGCACACCGAGGCGGCGCTGATCCACGCGGTGCAGACCACGCGCTCGGAAGCCGGCGCCGCGTTCGGCAACCCGGCCGTGTACATGGAGAAGTTCCTCGAGAACCCGCGCCACGTCGAGATCCAGGTGCTGGCCGACACCTTCAAGAACGCGGTCTGGCTGGGCGAGCGCGACTGCTCGATGCAGCGCCGCCACCAGAAGATCATCGAGGAGGCGCCGGCGCCGGGCATTCCGCGCCGCGTGATCGAACGTGTCGGCGAGCGTTGCGCTGCGGCCTGCAAGAAGATGGGCTACCGCGGCGCGGGCACCTTCGAGTTCCTGTACGAGAACGGCGAGTTCTTCTTCATCGAGATGAACACCCGCGTGCAGGTGGAGCACCCGGTGACCGAGCTGGTGACGGGGATCGACATCGTGCAGATGCAGATCCGCATCGCCGCCGGCGAGAAGCTGCCGTTCGCGCAGCGCAACATCGAGATGCGCGGCCATGCGCTCGAATGTCGCATCAACGCCGAGGACCCCTACAAGTTCACGCCCTCGCCGGGCCGCATCTCGATGTGGCACCCGCCCGGCGGCCCCGGCGTGCGCGTGGATTCGCACGCCTACACGAACTACTTCGTGCCGCCGAACTACGACTCGATGATCGGCAAGATCATCGTGCATGGCGACACGCGCGACCAGGCGCTGGCACGCATGCGCACGGCGCTGTCGGAGACGGTGATCGAGGGCATCCAGACCAACATCCCGCTGCACCGCGAGCTGATGGTGGACGCCAAGTTCGTCGAGGGCGGCACCAGCATCCACTACCTCGAAGGCTGGCTCGGTCAGCACAAGCGCTGAGGCCCGGGCCATGTTCGAGCTCGTGTTGCGCGCGCCGCAGGCGCTGGTGGAGCCGGTGTCCGACGCCTTGATGGACGAGCTCGACGCGCTGTCGGTGTCGGTGGAAGACGCCGACGCCGGCACGTCGGCCGAGCAGGCCCTGTTCGGCGAACCCGGCATGCCGGCACCGAAGCCCGGCTGGGACAGTTCCACGCTGCGCGCGCTGTTCCCCGACGCGGCCGCGGCCGAGCAGGCCGCCACGCTGCTGCTGGCGCAGGACTGGACCACCGGCCTGCACGTGCAGGCCATCGAGGCCGTGGCCGAGCAGGACTGGGTGCGCATCACGCAGTCGCAGTTCGCGCCGGTGGAGATCACGCCCACGTTCTGGATCGTGCCGACCTGGCACGAACCACCAGCCGCGGCCGAGCGCGTGATCCGGCTCGACCCCGGCCTGGCCTTCGGCACCGGCACGCACCCCACCACGCGCATGTGCCTGCGCTGGATCGCCGGCCATGCCCAGCCCTGGCCGCGCGTGCTCGACTACGGCTGCGGCTCGGGCATCCTGGCCATCGCCGCGGCGCTGCACGGTGGGCAGGCCATCGACGCGGTCGACATCGACCCCGCGGCCGTCGCGTCCACGCTGGCCAATGCACAGGCCAACGGCGTGCAGCTGCACGCCGCCCTGCCCGACGCCGCGCAAGGCAGCTACCCGCTGGTGCTGGCCAACATCCTGGCCACGCCGCTGAAGCTGCTGGCCCCGCTGCTGTGTGGCTTCGTTGCGCCCGGTGGCGCGCTGGTGCTGGCCGGCATCCTGGAACGGCAGGCCGAGGAACTGCAGGCGGCCTACGCGCCGATGCTGTCGCTGCAGGTCAGCGACCGGGAAGACGGCTGGATCCTGATGACCGCGCGCCGGCTGGCATGATCGTGGCATGAGCCTCGCTGCCCGCTGTCCGGCCTGTGGCACCGTCTTCCGCGTGGTGCAGGACCAGCTGCGGGTTTCCGAAGGCTGGGTGCGCTGCGGGCGCTGCGCCGAGGTCTTCAATGCCATCGAGAGCCTCGTCGACCTCGACGCCGATCCCGCGCGCACCGCGGTGCGCAGCCGCGGCGCGGAACGCGTGGTCGAGGACATGGAACGCATGGCGCGGCAGGACGAGCTCGACGACCTGAGCCCGCTGTCGACGTTCGGTACGCCGGCCGCGCCGCCGCAGGCGCAGAGAAGGTCCGCGCCGCCGCCCCCGGCGCCAGCCGCGCCTGCAAGCGCCGCGAACCGGCGTGCGGCCGACGCTGCCCCCGACCAGGCGCGCCAGCGACGCGACCCCCAGGACGGCGACGACGACAACAGCGCCGCCACCGACCGGGGCCCCACCGGCACGCCGGCCTTCGTGCGGCGCGCCGAGCGCGCGGCTCGCTGGCGCCGCCCCGGCGTGCGTGCGGCGATGGCCGCGGTCGGTGGCGTGGCGGCGTTGAGCCTGCTGGCCCAGGTGGCCCTGGAATACCGCAACACCACCGCGGCCCGCTGGCCGGCGACGCTGCCGCTGCTGACGGCAGCCTGCGCCGCGCTGGACTGCAGCATCGAGGCACCGCGCGCCATCGAGGCGTTGGCCGTGGAAAGCAGCGGGCTGCTGCGCATCGACGGCACGCCGCTGTACAGGTTGTCGGTGGTGCTGCGCAGCCGCGCCGCGGTGGCACTGGCGGTGCCGGCGCTGGACCTCACGCTGACCGACAGCCAGGGCGCCGTGATGGCCCGCCGCGTCATCCAGCCGCAGGAACTGGGCGTACAGCGTGCCAACCTGCCGCCTTCGGCCGAGTTCGCGCTGCAGGCCACGCTGTCGGCCGCCGACCGGCCCATCAGCGGCTATACGATCGAGATCTTCTACCCCTGACGCCGCGCGTCCTGCGCGCGCGTCCACCCACACCCCTGGAGCTTCCATGCCCGCGCTCATCTGCGGTTCCCTTGCCTTCGACACCATCACCACGTTCCCGGGGCGCTTTGCGCAGCAGATCCTGCCCGAGCAGGTGCACATCCTGAACGTGTCCTTCCTGGTGCCGACGCTGCGGCGCGAGTTCGGCGGCTGCGCGGGCAACATCGCCTACACGCTGCACGCGCTGGGCGGCGCGCCGGTGGTGATGGCGGCACTCGGCAACGACGGCGGCGACTACCTCGCGCGGCTGGCCGACTGGCGCGTCGACACGTCGCTGGTGCGTGTGGAGCCCGAGATGTACACGGCGCAGGCGATCATCATCACCGACACCGAGAACAACCAGATCACGGCCTTCCACCCGGGTGCGATGCAGAACGCGCACGAGATGCAGGTGCCGGCGCGCAGCGACCTGAAGATCGGCATCATCGCCCCCGACGGGCGCGACGCGATGTGGCAGCACGCGTCGCAGATGGCCGAGCGCGGCATTCCGTTCATCTTCGATCCGGGCCAGCAGCTGCCGCAGTTCGATGGCGCCGAACTGCGCCGCTTCGTCGAGATGGCGCGCTGGGTCGCCGTGAACGACTACGAAGGCCAGATGCTGTGCGAGCGCACGGGCCAGACGCTGGAGTCGCTGTCGCGGTCGCACCTGGACGGCGTGGTCGTGACCCGCGGCGCCGAGGGCTGCGACCTGTGGGTGCAGGGGCAGCGCCAGCACCTGCCCGGCGTGCCGGCCACGGCGGTGGTCGACCCCACAGGCTGCGGCGACGCCTTCCGCGCCGCACTGCTGTTCGGCCTGGAACGCGGCTGGCCGCTCACGCGCTGCATCGCGCTGGGCAACCGAGTGGGTGCGCTGAAGATCGCCTGCCGTGGTGGCCAGAACCACGTGGTCGGTGCCGAGGTGCTGCAAGGCCTGTAGGTCGCAGTCGGCACCTGACAAGAAAGAAGCCCGGAGCAGGCTCCGGGCTTTCAGGGGGGTCGGCCGCGACAGGCACTGCGTGCGCAGCACCCGTCGGGACGATCAAGGCTTGTTGCCGGTCGGGAAGGGCCACGCCGCAGCGGGGCTCAACGCCGTCTTCGCCGCAGGGGCAGCAGGCGCAGCGGGCGCCGGGGGCGCCGCCTTCTTTGCTGCCTTCTTCGCGGGAGCCTTCTTGGCGACGGCCTTCTTGGCTGCTGCCTTCTTGGCCGGTGCAGCCTTCTTCGCCGGTGCCGCCTTCTTCGCCGGTGCCGCCTTCTTGGCCGGCGCAGCCTTCTTCGCTGCCGCCTTCTTGGCCGGTGCGGCCTTCTTCGCCGGTGCCGCCTTCTTGGCCGGTGCCGCCTTCTTCGCCGGTGCCGCCTTCTTGGCCGGTGCAGCCTTCTTCGCTGCCGCCTTCTTGGCCGGTGCGGCCTTCTTCGCCGGAGCGGCCTTCTTCGCCGGGGCCTTCTTGGCCGGAGCGGCCTTCTTCGCAGTTGCCATCACGATCTCCTTGATCAAGTTGCAAAGAGCACCGCACGACTGCATATCGTGCGGCGATTCACCGTCCGGCGGTCTACCAGGGGGCTGTTGCCACCCATCGATCGCCCCGGTCCGGTGAACGGGGATGCGAACCAGGCTGCCGGCTGTGCCGTCGGCTGCTCCCGGGTCGCGGGTCTGAAAACCTTCATCGACCTGGCTCTGCGGCCAGGACGCGCCGTTGCGTAGCGTCCTTCAGTCCCACGACAGGGCGCCACCGGTCTGGTAGTCAATCACACGAGTCTCGAAGAAGTTGCGTTCCTTCTTCAGGTCGATCATCTCGCTCATCCACGGGAACGGGTTTTCCTCGTTCGGGAAGAGCGCGTCGAGGCCGATCTGCGTGGCCCGCCGGTTGGCGATGTAGCGCAGGTAGCCCTTGAACATCGCCGCGTTCAGGCCGAGCACGCCGCGCGGCATGGTGTCTTCGGCGTAGCGGTACTCGAGCTCGACCGCGCGCTCGAACAAGGCCTTGATCTCGGCCTTGAACTGCGGCGTCCACAGGTGCGGGTTCTCGAGCTTGATCTGGTTGATCAGGTCGATGCCGAAGTTGCAGTGCATCGACTCGTCGCGCAGGATGTACTGGTACTGCTCGGCGGCACCGGTCATCTTGTTCTGCCGGCCCAGAGCGAGGATCTGCGTGAAGCCGACGTAGAAGAACAGGCCTTCCATCAGGCAGGCGAAGACGATCAGGCTCTTGAGCAGGCGCTGGTCGTTCTCGGGCGTGCCGGTGTGGAAGTTGGGGTCCATGATCGCGTCGATGAACGGGATCAGGAACTCGTCCTTGTCGCGGATGCTCTTGACTTCGTGGTACGCGTTGAAGATCTCGCCTTCATCCAGGCCAAGCGACTCGACGATGTACTGGTATGCGTGCGTGTGGATCGCTTCTTCGAAGGCCTGGCGCAGCAGGAACTGGCGGCACTCGGGCGCCGTGATGTGGCGGTACGTGCCCAGCACGATGTTGTTCGCGGCCAGCGAGTCGGCGGTGACGAAGAAGCCGAGGTTGCGCTTGATGATGCGGCGCTCGTCTTCGG